>ERZ773077.1343-NODE-1343-length-17040-cov-37.804180_pt1 | contig 17040 bp, 14 predicted proteins | sample MGYA00580612_ERZ773077 | MGnify/ENA primary metagenome ERZ773077 (study PRJEB29015, sample SAMEA2737971) | human oral metagenome | biome: human oral; feature: human-associated habitat; material: dental | place: China | collected 2021 ...
CTCCCCTCGGCCCGTAGGCTGGGGGAGCAGGTATAGCGCTCCTTCTGTTTGCTTGGGTAGCTCCCTCGCTCGGGAGGCTTTGTCTCGGTAAGCTAGGCCCTCGTGCTGTCGTTACGAGGTATTCTCGCTCGGAGGGGGCTACTCGAGGAGGACGTGGGCGGCCTCCTCGATCCGTGCGATGCGCCCAGTCAAGACAACCGTCTTGCGCTCGCGGCGGCCATGCGAATAGACGTTGGAGTTGATGAAGGCTTGGCAGGTGCGTGCCTTGAGGTCTAGCACCTGGCTGATGGTCGTCCCATCGGCCTCCACCCAGTTCACGAAGAAGATATGTGGCTCGATATGCTGTGCATGATACCTATCCTCGCCCTCCTTCTCGCCGTGGACAGAGTCCCGCGAGAGCCAGTGTAGGTGACGGTCCGAGAGGTACTCCACGATGGAGCTATTCCCATCGAAGGAGAAGTGTAGGCGCTTCCCCACGAGCGTCGTATCACTGCTCTGTGGGGGCTCAGCGGCCACGGTATCTGTGAGCGTGGGCCCTGGCTCGACGGTAGGCTGCTGCTCCGTGCTCGTCCCCGTGGGGGAGTGGCAGGCGCAGAGCCCAAGGGCCAGGGCTAAGCTCGAGAAGAGTCGTCGCATAGCCTGAATCTAAATAGTAGATGAATACAAGGCGGACTACTTCGCCCCGAAGATACGGGCGAAGAAGCCAGGGCGCTCGCGCTCCGTCACCTCTCCGCTGGTCAGGAGCCCCCAGTCGGCCTCCAGAGCCTTGCCCTCGCTGATGCGGTGGTAGATGGTGCCCCAGTCGGGGAGGCCGCCGAAGCTGCGGTCATCGATGAAGAGATCGGCCTTGAGCTTGCGTGAATAGCCTTCCCCCGTGCTGTCCTCCTCGGGGAAGTCACGGTTGATGGCGTAGAACTCCACGCCTCGGGCACGGCACCACTCGACAGCCTCGTCGAGCAGCTCGCCTTCGCGCACTGTCCAGAGGATAAGGCGGTGCCTATCCTGGATCAGCATACGCAGGGTAGAGGTGGCAAAGGGGATCTCTTCCCCAATCTTGGGATAGCGATGGCGTACAATGGTGCCATCGAAGTCCACAGCGATGATCATATACGGTAGATGTGAATAAAAAGGGAGGGTACGATTACCTGTCTGCTGCTGAGCCACCTAGAAGCGGATGACCTGGGACTCGTCGTCCTCGGCGGACTGCTCCTGGGGCTGGACATCACGCGCGGCCTCGCTGGGCACGGCGGATACCGAGGTTCGATCCTGGGCCTCGGCCTCTGGGATCGAGCTGTAGGCGCTCTGCGGCTGCCAGGCGGCAGCGGCGAGCGTGTCGCTACTCTGGGTAGCGATGCGCACAGGACGAAGCTCGTCCTGCTCCGTGCGCTTGCGGTCGAAGATGGTGCGGTCGCGCTTGAGCGGCGACTGCTCCTCGAGGATGAGGATGAGGTCCTCGTCGTCGAGCTCCGCAAGGCGTAGGTAGAGGGGAGCTGCCTGACGGTTGGAGACCGCCTTCTTACCGTAGATTTCGGCGATGCGCTTGTCCTCCTCCTTCTGTCGCTTGGCAGCGTCGGCAGCCTCGAAGCTATGGCTGTCGGTCTTGCTCACGAAGTCGTTGTAGTCATCCTCATTGTAGTCGAAGCCCGAGGCCAGGATGGTCACGGCCACCTGATCCCCTAGGTCGTCACGTGTGGCATAGCCCCAGATGACGCGCACCTGGTCACTGAAGCGCTCGGTGAAGAGGCGTACCTCCTGGAGCTCGCCCGTGCTGAGTGGGCTGCTGCTGCTCTGGTAGACGTTCAGCAGGAGCTTGTTCGCCAGGTGGACATTCTTATTGTTCAGCAGCGGTGAGCGTAGGGCCTCCTCGATGGCGCGGGCGATGCGCCCCGTACCTGAGGCCATACCCGTATTGATGACGGCCACGCCCCCAGCCTTGAGCGTCTCCTCGACGTCGGCGAAGTCAAGGTTCATCTTCCCCGCGATGTTGACGATGTCGGAGATACCGCGCGCCGCCCAGCTCAGGGTGTTATCGGCCATCTCGAAGGCCTTGTCGAGCTCGAGATTGGGGTAGACCTCCAGTAGGCGCTCGTTGTTGATCACGAGGAGGGCGTCCACGTGCTTGCGCATCTCGTCGACGCCGCGCAGGGCCTGGAGGATCTTCTGCTTGCCCTCGAAGAGGAAGGGGATGGTGACGATGCCCACCGTCAGGAGCCCGGCCTCCATGGCGACGCGCCCTACGACGGGAGCTGCCCCCGTACCTGTGCCGCCGCCCATACCTGCGGTGATGAAGACCATGCGCGTATCGTCGCCCATCATCGCGCTGCGGATCTCCTCGACGCTCTCCTCGGCTGCCTCGCGAGCTACCTCGGGGCGGTTGCCCGCGCCGAGCCCGCGGGTGCGGTTGGGCCCGAGCAGCACTCGATGCTCTACACTATTATTGGAGAAGGCCTGCCTATCGGTATTGCACACCAGGAAGGATACCCCACGCACAGCGCCCTGGCTGTGCATCATGCTCACGGCGTTACCACCGCCCCCGCCTACGCCTACGACCTTGATCAGCTGGGGGATTGTATTCTCTTCGTACATAAAGTCTATGCTACCACGTTCTGTCATACCTCGGCTCGCTGCTAGCGGTGGATCTCACCGTCGTCCTCATCCTCGTCGTCGTCCTCTGGGTGCTCCTCTGGGGCGAGGGCCTTGGTTAGCTTGCCCCATACGTTGGAGAGCCACTGCGAGGTGCTGCCGCCCTTCTTGCCTGTGTGCTCCTCGGTCTCTTCGTGCTCCTCGGCCTCCTCGAGGTAGTTGCTCAGCTTCTGGTCGAGCGGCTCGAAGGTAAAGTCGTCGGCCGCGCGCTGTGGCTCCTCGGCGGGGGCTGCGTAGGGCGTCGTGGCGGCAGGAGTGGGCTCGGGCTCGTCCTGCATGAAGGTGTCGAGGTCGCGCAGCTGGTAGCTGACGCCCGACTTCTGCGCCCACCACGCGAGCGCCAGCTCGGACATGTAGTCGCCGAGGTAGTTGATGCCGCCCGTGGCGCCGTCCTGCTGCAGCTCCAGCCGCTCGTCGTAGACCTCACGGCGGAGCGTGCCGCGGCGGTACTCGAAGTTGAGCTGCTCGAGCGTCTCATAGAAGAAGTGCGTGCGCGTGACGCCGCCTGCGAAGACCAGCCCGCGCGAGACGTTGGCCTCGTTGCCCGACTCGTGGATGAGGTGGACACAGTTCCACAGCAGCTCCCGAACACGGGCGTCGACGAAGCGATTGAGCTCCAGGCGGTCGATGCGGATCGCCTTGCCACTCTCTGGGCTCATGCGCTCGATGATCTCGCCGCGAGGGATGGAGGTGTCCATAGAGCCTTCGCTGATCTTGAGTAGCTCGGCGTCCTTCTCCAGCAGCGGGGTGGGGAGGCTGGTGAGGTCACGCGTGACGCACTGCCCGCCCAAGGGGATGATGAAGAGCCCCTGCAGGAGGCGCTCCTTGTAGATGGCGATAGAAGTGGTGCCTCCGCCCATGTTGATGTAGGCACAGCCCAGGGCACTCTCCTCGGTGGTGAGGGTAGCGCGCGCCTCGACGAGCGGTGCGGGGAGGGTGCCCAGCAGCTGGAGCTCGAGGCGTGCGATGAGCTCCTCGATATGCGCCAGGATGTTCTGCCGCACGACGATGACCTTGTACTGAGCCTCGATGCGACGACCCATGACGCCACGGGGGGTGTACTCACGGCGGCCGTCCACCAGGTAGCGCGGGTCGGTGATGGCGAGGATGCGCTGCCCCTCGTAGTGAGCCTGATCTACCTGCTCACGTAGGGCCTCGAGGTCGGCCTGCTTGATCTCGCGGGGCTCGGAGCCCAGCTGGAGCGAGGCGGTGAAGGTCTCGGAGTGCATGCTGCGGCAGTCGAGCCCGACGTAGACGCCCTGGATGGAGGCGTCGTCAGAGAGGTGGCTCGTCAGCTCGTCGACGATCTGAGTGATGTAGCGTGCGGCAGCGTCCATATTGTGGATACAGCCCTGACGTATCGCGCCCGCGGCGGGGACGCGGCAGGCGTGGATAGGGCGTACACGGCCATCGCTGTGCTTGCGCGCTAGGATACCGGAGAGCCAGCTGCTCCCGATATTGATCACGACAAAGATATCTTCTCTTCCTTCGTTCATATCGTCTTAGTGCTTGGGTTGCTTTGCTGTGGGCTTCTGCTTGCTGTGCTTGGGGTGGGGCTCTGCCGAGGGCTTCTTGGGCTCCTTGGTGGGGGCCTTCTTGGCGGGCGCTGCGGCGGGGCTCTTCTTGGGCTCGGCCTTGCGGGGCTCGGCCTTGGTGGACTGCTGCTTGGGGGCGGAGTCTTTTTTATGCTCGGGCTTAGCCTCCTTCTTCAGCTCCTTGCGGGGCTCTTTCTTGGGCTCTTTCTTCGCCTCCTTCTTGGGCTCGGTCTTGTGCGGCTCGGCCTTCTTGACTTCGCCCTTCTTGGGCTCAGCCTTGTGGGGTGCGGGCGTCACGGCCTGCGGTGAGGCGGCGGTGCTAGGCTGCTGAGGGGGGACGCTGGGGCTACGGCGCTCGCCCTCCTCGTCCAGCTCCTCCTCTAGGGCAGGGTAGCGCTCGGCGGCTACCACCTGCCCCTCGTAGTCGAGCTTGACGTAGCTGAAGGCGTTCATCCCACGGCGGGGCAGGACGCTCGCGGCGAAGATGCGCCACTTGCGTAGCTTCTCGGCCCAGTTGCCGCCCTTGCCGAGGATCAGCTCCGTCGTGCCTACGCGGGGGATCATCACGATGCCGCGCTGAGGGGAGACCTGTAGCTGGCCGTAGTAGTCGCGGTAGTAGCTGTCGGCCTGGAGCGTGCAGAAGAGGTCATAGACCTCCTGCCTGGCGTACTGCTCGCTGAGGGTGCCTGTGACTAGCGGGAGGTAGGAGGCGAAGTGCGTCGAGCCCTTGATGATGCCGCGCCCCTCGGTGACGTAGTAGCTCGCTCCTCGGTCGTCGATGACGAGGAAGTAGGGGTTCTTCTCCTCGACACGGATCTTGACCGAGTGCGTGGCGGGGGCGACGTAGGCCGATACCTTATCATAGATCCCGAGCTCGGTGAGGCTTCGCTCGATGCGCCTGAGGTCGATGGAGTCGAGCTTCTGCCCTTTGAGACGGATGCCCCGACGGCTCAGCTCGCTGATGACCTGCTGCTCGGTGAGGAAGCGTGGGCTGCTTGCGCCGCGGCTGGAGACCTCGACGACGATGTTGCGGCAGGCTTCGCTCGAGATGCTAGGCCCGGGGTTGAGGACGAAGTAGACGAGCGCCCCCAGTAGGACGAGCGCCAGCAGCGCGATGAGTATGTTCTGTATCCAAGCGCGCTTCATAGCTGCTGCTCTAGCCAGTGGGCTACCTGGGGGACAAGGCGGTCTATATCACCCGCGCCGACCATCAGCGTGACCTCGGGTAGGATGCCGCGCGCCTCGAGGAAGGGCAGCAGCTCCGTCTTGGGCAGGACAGCCAGCGGGGGACGCTTCATTGCCTGGGCGATCAGCTGGCTCGTGACGCCATCTATGGGACGCTCGCGGGCGGGGTAGATGTCCAGCAGGATCACCTCGTCCAGCTGGTCGAGGCTGTGGGCGAACTCGCGGTAGAAGTCCTGCGTACGGCTGTAGAGGTGCGGCTGGAAGATGCCGAGGATACGCCTATCGGGGTAGAGCTGACGTACCGAGCGGATGCTGGGATCGAGCTCCCCAGGGTGGTGGGCATAGTCGTCGATGAGCACGCAGCGGGGTGTATTGACCACGCGATCGAAGCGGCGGTACACGCCCTGGAAGGAGGCGATGGCCTCCGCGAGCTCCTCGAGGCTAGCGCCACAGAGGTAGGCTACGGCGAGGGCTGCCACAGCGTTCTCCACATTGACTAGGAGAGGCACGCCTAGCTCTACGTGCAGGACGCCGCCCGCACGCCCCTCGAGGGCAGGGTAGTGCCAGTCGAAGAAGAGGCGCCCCTCGGTGATCTCGACCGCGTCGTAGCCGAAGTCCACGCGCTCACTGACGCTGCCGTAGCGGTAGAGGCGTGTCCCCGGCTGTAGGCGCGGGGTCAGCGCGATGCCCTGACGCATCACCAGCGCGCCCTCGGGGTCGATGAGGCTGGTGAAGTGCTCGAAGCTCTCACGGTAGGCCGCAGGCGTATGGTAGATGTCCAGGTGATCGGGGTCGGCCGAGGTCACGATGGCCATGTAGGGCGCTAGGTGATGGAAGGAGCGGTCGTATTCATCGGCCTCGATGACGGCGTAGTCGCTGTGGTCGCTGATCAGGAGGTTGGTGCGGTAGTTGTTGGAGATACCGCCGAGGAAGGCGTGACAGCCCACGTGGCTCTGGTGCAGCAGGTGCGCCAGCATGGTGGAGGTCGTCGTCTTGCCATGTGTGCCCGCGACGCAGAGTCCGCGCTCGCGGCGGGTGAGCTCGCCCAGTAGCTCGGCGCGCTTGATCACGCGGTTGCCCTGAGCGCGGTAGTAGCACAGCTCGCTATGATCCTGCGGTATGGCTGGGGTGTAGACGACGAGGGTGTCCCGCCCGCGCCAAGCCTCGGGGATCAGCTCCACGCTGTCCTCGTAGTGTATGGCCGCACCCTCCTGCTCGAGGGCCGCTGTGAGCGGTGAGAGGGTCAAGTCGTAGCCGGCGATGGCGTCGCCCTTGCTGAGGAAATAGCGGGCGAGGTTGCTCATCCCTATTCCTCCTATACCGATAAAATATAAGTTCATACGCAGTACTACTTTTCCTTATTTATACAAAGATACAAAAGTTATAGGCAGGAGCGTGGGGACCTTTGTCCGAGCGCTCCGCTCTCCCTAGTCCCTGCCCTCCGTCCTCCCTCTTGAGCTAGCCTTGTCCTCCCGCTAGGCGCCCCTCCGTTCTCCCTCTAGGCTTCCCGCTGCCCTCCCTTGCCCCTGAGATTAGTTTCGTCCTAAGCTCCTCAAAATCGCCTACTAAGGCGGATCAAGCTCCCTCCTCAGTTCGTGGTGAGCTAGGGGACAAGTCGGGACGCAGCCACTAAGGCTCAAGGACGAAGCCGCGTGCCTTCTTGCGCCGAAGATATGAGCCTCTTGCCCCGAAGTCACGCCCCGCTCCTCCGCCCTTGCTGACCAAGTTGCCACGCGATAGCCCCCCTCCTCAGCCAGAGCTCCCCGCCAAGGCTGCCCGCGCTCTTGTCCTCCTCATGTAGCCTTGTCTGCTAAGCCTCCCCGCGCCGCGATCCTCCTCAGAAAGAGCTCCCAGCTAAGTCCGCCCGCGCTGCGACCCAAGTCTCCCCAAGAAAAGTAATATAATAATTGGCTGTCCCCCTTATCCCTCAGCGCGCTGAGGGATAAGGGGGACGACGAGAAGTAATATAATAAATCTCGCTCCCCCTTAGCTCTCCCTTTCCCGCCCCCTTGCTCAGCGCTTGCTGCCCCTAGCCTCTGCCCTTGTCTCGACCCTGCAGGGCATATATATGAGGTACGCGCGCGAGGCTGGGGCTTGCTGGCCTTGGAGGCTTGCTCCCCCTTTGGCTTCGCGGCCGTGCGGCTACACGGATGCGTCCTGGTTCGGCTCTCCTAATGCGGGGGAATGGGTAAGGGGGAGCGATGCGTCAAGCGGGGGAAGTGGTATGCTAGAATATCTCTATCTTTGCGCAGTACAGTACTACGAGCATAGATCTTGGGATAGGGGAGGAGCATCTCTTCGCTCGTCACGAGGGTGCGAAGCGGTACCATGATATTCGACGAAGCAATAACTATACAGCATTCAGACTTAGGGACTACGCTCGCTGCGGCACCCCTGCAGCGGTATGATCGCCTAAGCCTACACCTGACAGATATATGGCACTAGTATCAGTAGATGAGCTCATGGGCAGAGCTTTCCACATCCCCAGCTATCAGAGAGGTTATCGATGGACGGAGGTCGAGGTCAAGGCTCTGCTTGATGACCTATGGGAGTTCGCCCAGCGAAGGCCGGATAATAACGAGTTCTATTGCCTGCAGCCCATAGTGCTGCAGGAGAACCCTGAGACAGGTACGACCGACCTGCTAGACGGACAGCAGAGGCTCACCACCCTCTATCTCATCCTTTCTTTCCTCGAGCAGAAGCGCCAGGAGGATAACTACAACAAGCCTCTGTTTTCGCTAAGCTATGCCACTAGGCGGTGTAGTCAGGACTATCTGCAGCAAGGCCGCTTCCAAGCGGATGGGGCGGAAACAAGGAACAATGTAGATTACTACCACTTTGCGAAGGCCTACAAGTGCATAAAAGATTGGTTCACAGTGTCGCCTGCACATCGTGGAGCCCAGACCAAGCTACTCCCCATACTCCTAGATGAGAGTGGCGCAGGGGCCAATGTACGGCTGATCGAATACAAGCTAGAAGATGACAGCAAGCCTATCGAAGTATTCCTAAGACTCAATCAGGGCAAAATCCCCCTGACGGATGCGGAGCTAGTCAAGGCCCTCCTGCTACAGGCTGATCAGTATGCACAAGATGGTTTACCCTTGATACAGCCTCAGCTAGATCTCATAGCGAGCGAATGGTATGAGATAGAGCGAGCGCTAGCTCAGGCGGACCGCTGGGCCTTCATCGCCCCGAGCGGCTATAGGCAGTCCGATACGCGCATAGATTTGCTCCTAGAGCTGGTAGCCGAAGAGCTGGGAATAGATGGTATATCCGTGCAGGAGGTGCTCGGCGACCGAGGGCGCTACAAGCATCCATGCTACCTAGTCTTTGCGCTGTGGCTGGAGCAGCAAAAGGAGGAAGGAAAGAAGCGTATAGAGAGCGTACGCGAGCTCTGGGAGAGCATCATGAGCGTCTACCAGCACATAGAGGAGTGGTATGACTCACATATCCTCTACCACTACATCGGCTACCTGACTAACCAAGGAGCCGAGACGCTAAACAATCTGATCCAGCAGGTAGAGAGGCTGGGACGAGATGACTTCGAGGAATACCTGCGGAGGGCTATAGGCGGACGGCTTCGCTGTGAGCCCTCCGAGATGAGCTATGAAGAAAATAAAGCTGAAGTGCATCAGTTGCTCCTGCTGCATAGTGTGCACCTAGTTATCCAGGCGGGCTATGAGCAGAGTCGCTTCCCCTTCTCCCAGCACAGAGATGGATTGAAGGGTGCGTGGTCTCTGGAGCACATACGTCCTCAGAATCCTGAATGCCCTCAGACCGCAGCGGCATGCTACGCCTGGATCGAGGAAAACATCCCTGCTCTGGAGCGCCGAGAGGAGGCCGGACTAGTAGAGGCCCTGAGGGAGATTCAAGATCAGATCACAGATCCTCAGCCTAAGCGGGAGCTGCCCGACGAGCTCGCCCAGCGCTTCGAGGGGCTCTTTACTGAGATCCTCAGCCTAGAGGGAGCGTACGATTCAGAGGACGTCCACCGCCTAGGTAATCTGTGCCTCCTCAATACGAAGATGAATAGTAGCCTCAGTAACTCGGGATTCGACGTGAAGCGCAACATCATCCGCAAGCTCTCCCAGGAGCACTACATCCCCCTAGCCACGAGGATGGTGTTCCTCAAGAGTTTCAGCGCCTACCCCACAGCCAACTATCTATGGGATGCATCAGACGCCGCAGACTATATGGCGAGCATAGAGCGCACCTACCACTTCTTCACAGCAGTCCCCACCTTACAGACAGAGCACCATGGCAGAGATTAGACATACCCTACAGACCCTGCTCACAGCACATGAGGTACATATCCCCCAGTTGCAGCGAGATTACGCGCAGGGGCGTAAGAATAAGGCCGATATCCGCAGCGCCTTCGTAGAGCAGCTACGTAGCAGCCTAGAGACTGAGGGGCTGCACCTCAATCTAGACTTCATATACGGCTCTCTCAAGAATGGGGTCTATTATCCCCTAGATGGTCAGCAGCGGCTCACTACCCTATGGCTCCTGCACTGGTATCTGGTGCCTCTAGAGGCCTGCGTGGAGGCCAAAGCGTGGCTCAAGAGATTTGGCTACCGCACCCGCATCACTGCGGAGCGCTTCTGCGGCCTCCTCGTGGAGCATATAGAGGAGCTAAGGGGTTCGGAGGTAAAGCAGCAGATCCTGCGCCATAGCCCATGGTTCCGTAGCTCCTGGCAGGACGAACCCACTGTGGCTGCCATGCTCGAGATGCTACAGGAGCTAGAGACGCAGCTGGGTGGGCTGGATCGCCCCAGGCTCTGGGAGCGTCTCACGGCAGCACCAGGCCAGGCGGCCATTACCTTCGACTCCATAGATATACACGCCGATGACTTCCGCCTCACAGACGAGCTATACATCAAGATGAACGCTCGAGGCAAAGCCCTTACGCCCTGGGAGTGCTACAAGGCTCAGCTAACGGATGTACTACCTAGGGACGGATCTCCCTATAGCTATGAAGGGCTGGAGTTTAGCTGCGTGGAGTACTTTGCCCAGAAAGTAGACGGGGCGTGGCTCGACCTTTTTTGGTCAGCCGAATCACCCGATATAGCAGGTACAGAGGAGCGGATGCTGGGATTCTTCCATACGCTAGCCCGCTTATGCTTCTTCCGTAGACCCTATACGAAGCAGGACAATGTCGACGACCGCCCAGTTGCAGACTTTAAGGATGCAGATAGGTACAGGATCTTCGCCGAGCCCGAGCATGCCTCCCTACTCATCGACACGCTGGATCTACTCTACGAGCTGCATCAGGGCGGAGGTGTCAGGGAGTTCTTCGTCTCGCTCTCCGAGGGCCTAGCCCTCTTCGTTAAGGATAATCTCTTCGACGAGGCCTGTAAGGATAGTCCAGACGTTCGTAGCCAAATCCTTCTGCTCTTCGTCCTAGAGTATATGATGCGACACGGGGTCACGACTTGCGATGAAGGACTGAAGGACTTCACGCGTGTACTACGCAACCAACTGGAGCGAACCAGGACCCTGAGATCCACGCTCTATGAGACCGATGTTCGTATCAATCGAGTCAACATTTATTGGGGCGAATGGAGTAAGCTCATGGAGCATAGAGAGGTGTACAGGCTACTCTCCGAGCAGCCAGAGGACTACCTCAATAGGTATGAGCATCAGAAAGCCTGGCTAATCATGTCTGCCCTCGAGCTCAAGCCCGTCCTACAGCACGCAGAGGAGCATCCCCTGCTCCGTGGGCTAATAGGTGTGCTGCAGACTGAGGACTGGGAGCAGACCTTAGCGGGGAGAACAGACGCACTCTATGAGATATGGGGTGCCAAGGATGATGTCCTGATCAACCGAGCGCTCATCGCCTGTGGCTATAAGGGAGTCTACATCAAGGATGTGGACTATAGTAGCCGAGAGGCTTGGCTTATGGGGAAGGAGGAGCGATGGGCAACGATACTCACCTTCGATAGAGCTACGGGAGCAGAAGCCAAGCAGGCAGTACGTGAGCTCTTCGATCGATATGCCCAGCAGCAGGAGGATGGGGCAAAGGAGAAGCTGAGGGCAATAGTAGATGAGTATCTCAGCTCGCATACCAATAAAGACTGGCGCTACTACTTTTGCAAGTACCCCGTGATGCTAAGTGAAGGGAAAAGCTACTTTGCATGGGCTGGCGAGAGCTCTTTCGACGTCAGACAATTGGGAAGCTACGGTTCGAACCCCTTGATAGCCTATCACAGCAATCCTTATGCGCTAGCTGTCTGTGCTGGGACCGAGGCGGCTGGGGTTAGACGGAGCCAAGGATCGGATGACGTGGCTTTAGAGTTGCCTCACGGCATGCTCCTGTCTCCTGGGGATGAGGGCTGGCGTATAGAGTGGGTAGAGCCCCGAGTTTTAAGCCAAGAGGATTGTCGAGAGGTCTTCGAGCGCTTTGGTATCACCGAGGACGAGCTGATGCTCCGCGACACCGCAGAGCAAGATAGAGCAGAGGTGGCAGTTGCCTTCTGTGAGGCGATACAGGCCTTGGTGCCTCAGGTAGCACATTCCGATCCCGAGCCTAGCCAGGGATAGCCAGGCCGAGGACGAGTAAGTCTGCCGGGCTGCCTTGCCTCCTCCGTGCCTCTCTGCTCCTCCTTCGTCTGCTTCCTGCTCCGTAAGGGGCGGGCGGAGTGACAGTACAGGACTGGCCTCCTCCGCCTGACTCGGGGCGAGCGCCTCGAGCCTCACGCCCCCTTTGACTAGGCCTATATATAATGTACGCGCGCGAGGCTGGCGAGCTGGTGGGCCTTGGGGAGTCGCTTAGCCCTAGGCTTCGGGGAGGGCGGCTAGGGCTCCGCATCCCAATCCGCCTGGCCTGATGAGGCGACTCCTGCCCGCGAGTGGGGGCTACTCGGAGCTAGGGGAGGGCGCTGTCTTGGCGGGGCCGTTGGCAGGCCGAGAGTAAAGTATTTGCATAAGTCGAAAAAGCGTATTATCTTTGCAGTGCAATTCAGCAGCAGAATGCGATGGAAGTGTGGGTGAGTGGCTGAAACCAGCAGTTTGCTAAACTGCCGTACGGGCAACCGTACCACGAGTTCGAATCTCGTCGCTTCCGCTCAGCGAAGGCTAAGAATTACAAGGTGCCATAGCTCAGTTGGTAGAGCAAAGGACTGAAAATCCTTGTGTCCCCGGTTCGATTCCTGGTGGCACCACAGAAGGGCAAGTGTCTCATGACGCTTGCCCTTTTGCTTTGCCGAGGGCTGAGGCGCGCCGAGGCTATGACCTTAGAAGCCCTTCGCCTCCTTCCCCCGAGGCTCGCTGCAGCGCCCTAGCACGCTAGGCCTCCCCGAAAAGTCGTACCTTTGTCCCTCAAGATAATAGCGATACAAGGCATCAATACCGATAATGGCAAAAGAACTCAAAGAACTCACCTCGCGTAGCGTCGACTACTCGCAGTGGTATCAAGATCTCGTCATCAAGGCCGACCTAGCCGAGAGCAGCGCCGTACGTGGCTGCATGGTCATCAAGCCCTACGGCTATGCGATCTGGGAGCGCATGCAGCGCCAGCTCGATGATATGTTCAAGGAGACGGGGCACTACAACGCCTACTTCCCCCTCTTCATCCCCAAGAGCTTCCTCAGCCGCGAGGCCGACCACGTGGAGGGCTTCGCTAAGGAGTGCGCGGTCGTCACCCACTACCGCCTCAAGACGAGCCCCGACGGTGGGGTCGTCGTCGATCCCGAGGCTAAGCTGGAGGAGGAGCTGATCGTACGCCCCACCTCCGAGACCATCATCTGGAATACCTACAAGGGCTGGATCCAGTCCTATCGCGACCTGCCCATCCTCTGCAATCAGTGGGCGAACGTCGTGCGCTGGGAGATGCGTACGCGCCTCTTCCTCCGTACCGCGGAGTTCCTCTGGCAGGAGGGGCATACGGCGCACGCCACGCGTGAGGAGGCCGAGGAAGAGGCTATCCGCATGGTCAACGTCTATGCGGACTTCGCCCGTGACTTCCTCGCTGTGCCCGTGCACGTAGGGGTCAAGAGTGCCAACGAGCGCTTCGCTGGGGCGGTCGAGACCTATACCATCGAGGCGCTGATGCAGGATGGCAAGGCGCTGCAGAGCGGTACCTCGCACTTCCTCGGGCAGAACTTCGCCAAGGCCTTCGACGTGACCTTCACGACCAAGGAGGGCAAGCAGGAACTCGTCTGGGCTACCTCCTGGGGGGTCTCCACGCGTCTGATGGGCGCACTCATCATGGCGCACTCGGACGACAACGGTCTCGTCCTGCCACCCAAGCTCGCCCCTCATCAGGTCGTCATCGTACCTATATATAAGAGCCTCGAGCAGCGCGACGAGATCACCGCGCACATCCAGCCCCTGCTCTCCGAGCTCAAGGCCAAGGGCATACGTGTCAAGTACGACGATGCCGACAACAAGAAGCCCGGGTGGAAGTTCTCCGAGTACGAGCTCAAGGGCGTACCCGTACGCCTAGCGCTCGGGGCCCGTGACCTCGAGCAGGGCACCGTCGAGGTAGCACGCCGCGACACCCTCACCAAGGAGACGCACGCCCTCGAAGGCATCGCCGACTACATCGCCCAGCTGCTCGAGGAGATCCAGCACAACATCTATCAGAAGGCCCTCGACTACCGCGAGTCCCATACCATCAAGGTGGACAGCTACGAGGAGTTCAAGGAGAAGATCGAGGAGGGTGGCTTCATCCTCGCCCATTGGGACGGCACGCCCGAGACCGAGGAGCGCATCAAGGCCGAGACTAAGGCAACCATCCGCTGCATCCCACTTGAGGGCGACAAGACCCCAGGCGTCTGCATGGTTACGGGCAAGCCCTCCAAGCAGCGCGTCCTCTTCGCACGAGCTTATTAACCCCCTAGCCCCTATCCTATGGCCAGCATACGTGACGGCGAGAACGAACTCTCGCTCCTCGGCTCCAAGACCACGGTCTACAGCCAGGACTACGCCCCAGAGGTCCTTGAGGCCTTCACCAACAAGCATCAGGAGAACGACTACTGGGTGCGCTTCCATTGTCCCGAGTTCACCAGCCTTTGCCCCATCACCGGTCAGCCCGACTACGCGACGATCTACGTCAACTACATCCCCGACGTACGTATGGTGGAGAGTAAGAGCCTCAAGCTCTACCTCTTCAGCTTCCGCAACCACGGCGCCTTCCACGAGGACTGTGTGAACATCATCATGAAGGACCTCATCAAGCTGATGGACCCTCGGTACATCGAGATCGTGGGAGACTTCACGCCGCGCGGCGGGATCAGCATCCTGCCCTACTGCAACTACGGTAGGCCAGGGACGAAGTATGAGGAGCTGGCTGCCCAGCGCCTCGCTACACACCCCGTGAGATGAAACGAGCATTAGCAATCATCAATCCTATATCGGGGACGGGCTCCAAGCGCTCCGTCCCCGAGCTCCTAGGGCGTGCCTATCAGGACACGCCCTTTGAGCTTTTCTTCACCTACACTCGAGAGGCGGGGCATGCCGAGGAGCTGGCGCGCCGTGCGGCCGCTGAGGACTACGACCATGTCATCGCCGTCGGTGGAGACGGTACGGTCAATGAGGTCGCACGCGGTCTGCTGCATAGCTCTACAGCCCTAGGGATCATCCCCAAGGGATCGGGCAATGGGCTGGCGCGCACGCTGGGCATCCCGATGAATGCCGAGCAAGCGATCACCGCTCTGGTAGGGGCGCAGCGTGCCAGCATCGACGCCTGTCAGGTGGGGGATCGTCCCTTCTTCTGCACCTGCGGGATGGGCTTCGACGCAGCCGTCAGCTGGAGCTTTGCCGAGGCAGATAGGCGTGGGCCGATGACCTACCTACAGACGATGGTCTCCGAGTACCGTAGCTTCAGCCCCGACAGCTACCGTGTGACCCTCGATGAGGGCGAGCCCTTCGAGACGGAGGCCTTCGTCCTCGTCCTAGCCAATGCCTCGCAGTATGGCAATAATGCCTACATTGCTCCCGCGGCCGACCTATCGGATGGGCTCATTGATCTGGCGATCATACGCCCCTTCCCCGTGCTAGAGGCCGCCGTCGTGCTCGGTGACCTCATGCTGGGCCGCCTCGAGGGCAACAAGCACTACGAGACGCTACGCGCCCGCCGCGTCCGTATCGAGCGCAGCGCGGCTGGCCCCGTGCATCTCGACGGAGAGCCCTTCGAGCTGGGCGCCACCCTCGAGGTTGAGGTGCTGCCGCTCGCCCTTCAGGTGCTTCTGCCGCCGCAGTCCTAGTCACGTTCTCCCTTTCCCTCCCCCTTATCCCTGCTTCTTCCCCCCTCCTTTCCCCTCCTCATCATGCGCCCCCCGAAGAAAGAGCGGCTGCGCCGCACCCGCAGCCTGACCGTCCTGCTCAACGAGCGGGAGTATAAGGCCATACAGGACCATTGCCGCGAGCGTAAGGTCGCCTGCCGCTCGGAGTGGGTGCGCCTGACGCTGATGAAGGAGATCTTCCACGAGCACATGCTGCACGCCCCGACGCTCTTCACTGAGGAGGAGATGCGATGAGCCAGCAGGAGGATGAGCGCTATATGCGCCTAGCACTCGAGGAGGCGCAGCTGGCCTATGAGTCGGGCGAGATCCCCATCGGGGCGGTCGTCGTCTGTGACGGCCGCGTCATCGCTCGGGCGCATAATGAGGTCGAGCGCCTCAGCGACCCGACTGCCCACGCCGAGGTGCTGGCGGTGACAGCTGCCACGCAGTATATGGGGAGCAAGTTCCTCGGGGACTGCCGCCTCTACGTGACCATCGAGCCCTGTACGATGTGCGCTGGGGCGCTGCACTGGGCGCGCCTCGGGGAGGTCATCTATGGGGCGAGTGAGGAGAAGTTCGGCTACCAGCGCTACGCCCCCGAGATCTTCCCCCGCGCTACGAAGGTACGCGGCGGGGTGCTCGCCGAGGAGGCGCGCGCCCTGATGCAGTCCTTCTTCCGCGCCCGTCGCTAGCGGCGGGTGGGAGAAGTCCCGCCCTACGCCCCACGACTACTCCCAGCGAAGCCCCGAGCCTCCTGGCCAGCTGCCCAGACCTAATCACGACCTTATCCCGAGGCCCTTCCCCCTATCCCTTGATTCAGCCCCCACGCATACGTATGAATACCCTAGAGCTCATCCACCGCTACTACACCCCAGGCACCGAGCAGGAGGAGATCCTGCGCCGCCATAGTGAGGACGTCACCCAGCTGGCGCTGCGCCTGGTGGACGCTCATCCCGAGCTAAACCTCGACCGAGCCTTCGTCGCCGAGGCGGCGATGCTGCACGACATCGGCATCTACCTCACCGACGCCCCCGGCATCCATTGCACGGGGGAGGCACCCTATCTGCTCCACGGCTATCTCGGGGCCGAACTGCTGCGCTCACTTGGTCTGCCGCGCCACGCTCGTGTCGCCGAGCGCCACACGGGCAGCGGCCTGACCCGCGAGGAGATCGCCGCCCACGCGCTGCCCTTACCCGAGGGCTGCTATATGCCCGAGACGCTGGAGGAGCAGGTGATCTGCTATGCGGACAAGTTCTTCTCCAAGACCAAGCTCGGGCAGCAGAAGAGCCTAGAGAAGGTGCGTAAGGGCTTCGCCAAGCATGGCGAAGCAGCGCTGGAGCGCTTCGACGCGCTGCACGAGCGCTTTGGCGCGGGACTGGACTTCATCGTCTAGCGCCTAAGACGCCCTTAGCAAGCAAGCCCATCGGGGCGCGCTGCAGGTAGGAGGCTACTTG
>ERZ773077.1347-NODE-1347-length-17014-cov-6.545079_pt1 | contig 17014 bp, 15 predicted proteins | sample MGYA00580612_ERZ773077 | MGnify/ENA primary metagenome ERZ773077 (study PRJEB29015, sample SAMEA2737971) | human oral metagenome | biome: human oral; feature: human-associated habitat; material: dental | place: China | collected 2021 ...
CGTTTTGTATTTTCCATGGTTTCCTATGGGACTGGCCTGCCAGGTGGGATTTTCCTGCCTATCTTGTCCCTAGGTGCCTTGGTAGGTGCCTTATACGGTCAGTTCATTATCAATATTACCGGCATGAATCAGGAACTCTTACTCTGCTTTATTTTCTTCGCTATGGCAGGAGGCTTTGCAGCCATCGGGAAAGCCCCACTAACGGCTTTACTTCTAGTTAGCGAAATGGTAGGCGGCCTCAACCAACTCATGCCACTAGCGGTAGTGGTCTTATCAGCCTTCCTTCTTGCGGAAGCCCTTAAGATGCCCCCAATTTATGAGGCATTAGCTGAAAAAATGCTGCACCAAGAGGATCTAGCCAAGACAGGGCGACGGACCACCTTCGAAGTGCCCATTTATGTCGACAGCCCCTTGGTTGGCCAGAAGGTAGCCGCTATTAGATGGCCTGAAGAGGTCTTGATTGCCACCATTCGCCGTGGTGAGAAAGAGTACATCACCAAAGGCAAAATGGTCCTGCAGGCAGGAGATATTCTGATTGCGGTGACGGATGAAGGCATTGTGGGCAACATGCATCAAGCCATGACCCAACTAGCCATGCCAGCGCAAGATTAATGACAATAAAAAAGGCTGAGACGCTGTCTCAGCCTTTTTTGTTGTTAGTTTTGCATTTGGCGTTTAGAGTAAAACCACCCGATTAAAATCACTAGGGCGCAGAGTAAACTGAAAACCAAAGTAGTTTGAAGGGAAGAAATCAAACTCCCACCAATGACCAGAGCAGCCCCGATAATCCCCATCACTGGAGCAAAGAGACTGGTCAGACGATTGCTAGCCAAGCCCTCGCGATTGAGTTTGATGACGCGAAGATAGAGAATAATGTAGAAGATGTAGTTGAAGACAATGGTAATTTCGCTGACATCTCCCTTGCCCATAATCCCGAATTTTTGCGTTAGGTAATGGATTAAGAGCCAAACTAGCGTAATAGCAGTGAAGAGGATGGCGGAAGGCACGGATACCTGATATTTAGGGTGAATCTCTTCCAAGCGACCTTTTGGTAACATGCCTTTTTCAGCATAGGCCTGTGGTAGACGCATCCCAGCTAAGAGGAGGCCGTTGAGAACCCCTAGCATGGAGATAATCACCACGACTAGGATTAGGTTACCAGCGCGTTCACCTAAGAGTGAAGTCAGGGCGTAGGTGATGGCTTGGTCACCAGTTGATAGCACGAAAGTTGCCCCCAGAATGCGGACCATGCCATAGAAGAAGAGCAAGTAAGTCAAGAGAATAATGAGCGGTCCAATAATGAAGGCACGAATCAAATCACGTTTTGGATGTTTGAGCTCGGGTGCAATAGTCACGACATAGTTCCAACCTTCATAGGTGAAGGCCAGAGGAACTAGGGCAGATAGCCAACCTAAGCCCACATTGCTCGGTTCAATTGCGGAAATACCAGCCGGAAGATTTGGTGCGGGTGCTGACCAGAAGAGACCAGCAAAGACAATCAGTGCCAAGGGCACCATCTTGACGAACATGGTTAGGGTTTGGAAGTAACCCCCGAGGACACGAGAGAGGACATTCAAGGCCATGAAGAAGAGGGTATAGGCCATACCTAAGAGCACTTGCTGACCTAGGTTAAGGTCAAGATTGAAGAGTATGCCGGTGTAGATGGCAGAAGCCCAAGACACAACAGCAACCACACTTGGAATCATGACGAAGGCTAAGAACCAACCATAGCCAGTCGCTAAGCGAGAAGAAATAAAGCGGTCTAAGTAAGCCACAACCCCACCACTCGAAGTCTCTAACTTAGCAAATTCTGACAAGGATAGGGAACCAAAGACGATATTGCTGGCCCCAATGGATAGGACCAGTAAGCCTAAGGCTAAGCTACCACCCGTATAGGTCAGGATGTCATCAGCCTTGAAGTAAATCCCCGAACCGACCACAATCCCAATAATCATCGCTACAGCTGTTAAGAGGCCGTAGGCTTTTTTTGGTTGATTCATATATAATACCTCCTAATATCAAAGATGAATTACTCTACATTATACGCTTTTAGGCCTTGGCGCACAAGAAGAATTTGAATAAAGTGGCAAAAAAATGAGAATTGGATGAGTTCTACTCGGTTCTGAGCGTTTTTATACTGGAAATATGTGTAAAATCTACTATAAATATGACAAAAGTCCCTTAGTGATTAATCAGCACATAGAGAAGGTAGCAAAATAAGATAGTAAAATATTTGCTAGGCGCTTACAATTATATTAGGTAAGTATGATTACTTTTATGAGGAGGAGAGGCGTATGGAACTCCAAAGCCAAACGCTTATCGGACATTTTGTCTGCAATCATCAACAGTTTTACTTAGACCGGCTGACCAATAGACAGACGGGAAAGACCTATGCATTAAGTGAGAGTGAGCCCTTTGTCATCCATTGGCAGGAGGGGGGGCAACTAGCCGCTAGCCAGATGCAAGCTCAGCTTGAGAAGGAGACCGAACAAGCCATTCAGGTAGATTACCAAGGTGACCTAGCGCGAGTCAAGGTAATCTATGAGCTAATAGACGGTTACCTCAAATGCAAGGTTAGCCTCTTAGAGGCTAAACAGGCGATTAATTTCCTAGATTTATCGGCCATGACCTTCCAGGAGGATGCCAAGTTTTATCCACCAAAGGAACAAGAGGCAATTCCTGAGATGGCAGGATTTAGTGGTTACTATGTGGCCTGTGGCCAGCCAGTCTACGCCAATAGTTTCTTCTTAGGGATGGAATTTCCCCTAGCAGAGAACCGCCTAGAAGAAGGACGCTATTGGTCCCGCTACTATCTAGGGCGAGAGGTGACGTCAGACCAACCAGTGAATTTGCATGCGACGGTTATAGGGTCAGCAGCAAGCCCTGAATTTTCAAGCATCCAACAAGCCTTTTTTGCTTATATCGATAGCATTGCATTACCCAACCACTTCCGCCTACAATATAATTCCTGGTACGACCATATGCTGGACATCGACGAGGACAAGATTATGACTTCCTTTGCTGCCATACGAGCAGGTTTCAGTGATTATGGGGTGCCACTGGATACCTATGTGGTGGATGACGGCTGGGCCAATTATGAGAGCTTTTGGGAATTCAACGAGAAATTTCCGCTTGGCCTCTCACGTATCAAGGACCAAGTAGCTAGCTATGGCGGCCAGCTTGGCCTTTGGATGGGGCCGCGGGGTGGCTATGGTGGCACGCAGCTGACCATGAGCAATTGGCTCAAGGCTCATCCAGAATTAGGACTAGGGACTAAAAATGAGCGGACTCAAGACGTCAATGTGGGCGACCCGGCCTATTTGGATGCCTTAGAAGCTAAGCTTCTAGCCTATCAGGACCAGTATGACCTGTCTTATTGGAAGCTAGACGGCTTTTTGATTGAGCCTGCTCAGGATGATGCCTCTGGTCTCCATGGCATGCACCAGATGACCGCAACCTACGAACGTATGATTAAGCTTTTCCAGAACTTACGGTCCGCCTATCGTCAAAAACATACCCAAGACCATGATGAAAAAGGGGCGCAGCGAGACCTATGGCTGAATTTAACCTCTTACGTCAATCCAAGCCCTTGGTGGCTAGCCTATGTCAATAGCCTTTGGATTCAAGTTTCTCAGGATACAGGCTATGATTCACTTGGGGAGACCGATTTGGCTCGCATGATGACCTATCGGGATGATCGTTATCACGCCTTCATTCGCGAGCGAGCTATCCAAGTGCCACAGAAATATTTCTATAACCATGAGCCGATCTTTGCTCATCGGGCAACTGCAGGCCTCTTAGACCATCCTATCCAGGCCAGTGTCAGTGAATTCCGTGACTACCTTTACTTTATTGGGACGCGCGGCAACGCCTTCTGGGAGTGCTATTACTCCTACGATCTCTTCGATCATGAGCGTTGGCGTGCCAATGCCGAGGCCATTCGCTGGATACAGGATAACTATGACGATTGCCTTAAGAATAGTCGCTTTATCGGCCATAAGCCAGCTGACCATACGGGGCTGTATGGCTATCGTTGCTTGAGCGATGACGGGCGACGTGTCATTCTGTCGCTACGTAATCCTACAGCTCAACCTCAAACCTATGTTTTAGGGGATGGCGAGCTCCAGACCCTCATGCAGGTCGCAGGGCGCGCTGTCTTAGAAAGGACGGAAAACCGTATCTGGCAAGCTACTTTAGCGCCTCAGGAATTAGTCATCTATCAACTAACTTATGCCGATCCCATGATTGGGTCAAGAACTTAGAATGTAAAAAATCCGCACTGATTGAGTGCGGATTTTTGTATGTCATCATACTCTCGGCTAACGATAACGTCGACGCCATTCCATAGGCGTCATACCCTTGACACGTTTGAAGGCCGAAGAGAAGTTGAACTGATTGCTGTAGCCGATTTGCTCGGCAATGTCACGAATGGAACGATTGGTTGAAGCCAAGAGCTCGCAGGATTGGTTGATACGATAGGTCAAAATGAACTGCGAAGGTGTCATGTGGAGCTCTTGCTTGAAGAGACGGGTGAAGTAATTGCGGTTGAGATGGCAGATGTCTGCCAGTTGATCCACGCTGGGGTTGTCCATATAGTGGTCCTGGATATAGTGGATGGCCTCTCTAATATAGAAGGAATGAATCTCGTTAGGACGCTGCTGAGGACTGTGCTTGGAGAAGCGAATCAGATGATCAACTAAGAGATAGAGCTGAGCAATCAGAAAGGACTCATGCTGGGAGTGGTTGCGGATGATGGTCTCTAGAGTGTCTTTGATACTAGAAATAATCATGGGCTTATGAGGCGTAAAGATCAGGTTGTTAGCATTCAAACCTGCCTGGCGCATAAAATTAGCAGCCTTAAGTCCATTGAACTCAATCCAGCAATAGGTCCAGGGGTCGTCTTGGTCAGCCGTATAGGAACAGACCGTGTTAGGGGGCATGAGAAAGCCTTGGCCTGGTCCCAGTTGAATGGCCTCGTGTCTCTCATTCTCAAGAAAGCTTCCCCGCCCCGACAGAATGTAATGGAAGAGGTAATTATGGGTCAGGGTTGGCCCATAATGATGCCAGGGGTCACACTTCTCCTTGCCAAACTGAATGGGGTAGAGATCAACAGAAGATATATTATAGAAAACGTAAAACTCTTGCTCGGACATGGATATCACCTCGTCTGATAGAAGTTGTAATACTATTATAATGCTAGTTAGCTTAGATAGTCAATTTAGATATGTTGTGTATAGGGTGAAAACTTGTGTAGTTAAGTTAGAATTGGAGATGCGAATGGAGAAGCCGAATATTCTCATCTCTATGAGTTAGCTTGGGCTTAACAAATGCTGAGACGGTGACAAATATTCTCGACTAGTAAAGTTCATAGTCAGGATATAACCAGAAGTTTTGTAGTAAATATAGTGGGACGAAACATTCAAAATCCGAAAGTCAGCAGAAAGTTGACAAAATACAAGATGTGAATAGATGAAATGTTGATTTATCAGGTTTTTATCGGGTGTATAAGATAAAGTCTAGCAAGAATGAATGAGGTGAAAGCTTTACCAAGCTTCGAGAACTTTGGTATAATGATGCCATATTAATAGTCTATTAATTAAAGTCCTAACGGCATTAGGCTGGTTAGGACAGACTGTGAGGTAAGGAGAATGACAGAAGAAGTCAAGCAAAGCCACCAACCAGGCTTTGAAAGATACATGTCTATTTATACCGCTTTAAGAGTCATTACTTTTGTGACTGGTATTATTATGCTAGTTAACTTAAACCGATACCCAGTTATTTGGGTAGTCTACTTGGGTCGAGTTTTGGCTTTTTATTGGTTGATGAGAGGCTGGAAGGCTAATGCGGCTCACCCTTTCAATTATGGTTTTTTCTTAGATACTATCCTGACAGGGATTGAACTTTGGGTTTGGGTAGTGGGGTTTATTCTTATACCACCATACGTTATATATTTATTATCATCTCTACCAATGTTCTTAGTTATGATAGCACCTATAATTGTGTGGATAGTCTTGCTAGGAGCTAAGCTTCGTTACTAGGAAGCATTTGAATCAAGGGGTTTCTAGAACAACTAGACAGAAAAGTAGGAGGGAGTCTAATGTCAGAGAAAAAGAAGCATCATCATAAACCGCATTTTTATGATTTTATGTTTTGGTATACTATCATGAGAATCCTGACTTTTATGACAGGACATCTTTTATTCACTTTTCATCCCTTTGTTCCACTTTTTACGATTGTCTATTTTGGTCGGCTACTAGCCTTCTATTTGTTAATGAGAGGTTGGATAGGCAATAAGGATATTCATTTCAAGGCAGGCTTTCTAATAGATACGATCCTGACAGGGATTGAACTTTTACCTTGGGTATTAGGATTCTTAGTAATATGGCCATATGCGCTTGGAGTATTGAAATCATCCTGGCATATGCCTTTGATATTAGTGGTTCCAATCGTTATCTGGCTCGTTTTATTAGGAGCCAAGCGTCGCTTTGATTTAGACTAGTAATATAAGCTTAATTGTAAGTTAAGGAGGCACATGCATTGATTGACGAGAGTAAAAAGGGGCGCCAGTCCGAGTTTAACCTTTACATGATCTTGTACACTGTTTTGCGAGTATTAACGCTGATAACAGGATTAGTTTCATTGTTGTTCTCATTTGTATTAGGATTTGTATATGTTGGACGCCTATTGGCTTTCTATTGGTTGATGATTGCGTGGAAAGATCATGATACGACAATCTTCAAAAGAGGCTACCGACTGGATTTAGTTTTGACCATTCTAGAAGTAGGCTTAGGGGTGCTTGGAATCTTATTATTCCCATATATTTTATGGGCAAGTCAAGGCCTTATCCTGATACTATTGATCATCCCTATCATAATCTGGCTAGTACTCCTAGGCGCCAAGAACCGCTTCGAGGAAGCCAGGGCTACTTGGTTACATGAACTAGAAACTAAGAGATACAGGCATCAATCGCAAGATTAGGAGGGGCTTAATGACAGAAGAAAACAAGAAGGATCACCAAGCTGATTTCGAAGGCTTCATGATAATTCCGTTTTAAGAATTCTATCTGTCGTGCTGGTCACTTTTTATTAGAGCTACCGCAGTCTACATACAGTGCGGTCTTGCCTAGCTAGTTCTAACTAGGCAAAGCCAGTAAGATTGAATATCCCTAAGAGGAGGAAAGCATATGCAAGTTAACAGGTCAGTATCTAATCAGCAAGGTTGGTTGCTTGAATGCCAACTAGTCTATTTTCTATTCCGGATTAGTCACTTTCTTTTTGGTTTTGCCATACTTGGTTGGGTAAGTCAGATTATCTTATGGCACTTATTGTTAGCTGAGGCAATCTTTTTATTACCGCTAGTATTGACTTGGTTAGGTTATAAGTTAAAGCAAGCTTGGTGTCATTATCTAGCAAGCGCGGTCAATGCCGGTATTGTCATCTATGTCTTGGCAAGTTTAGGTCTTCAAAACTTATTGTACTTTTCGCCACTTATCGCTTTATTGGAGCTCATCCCAAAACTCTTTATATCTGTAGCTCCTATGGTTTATTGTGCCTATCAGCAATTCTTAGTCGGTCGCCAGCTGAACAAGCAAGGAAATCAATTAAAGCTAGTTCCAGCTGAGGGGAATAAGGCACTTAATCGTGTGTTCTTAGGCTATCTCTTCATTAAAGGATGGCAGATGCTCATCTTACGATTGGATTATTATGTGCCCCTTCATCTATTAGCTATTATCTTATGTCTTGCTACTACCTACTTAGCTTGGAGGGGTTACCGTCATCATCGTCCGGACTTGCTCAAGATAGCCTGGAACTTAGATCTAGTTTATCTCCTAATGGGTATCTTGTTTCTTATCGTTTATAGAATCGCTCTTTTGGTGATAGGGACGGTTATTTTTCAATTTCTTAGTCAGGTGAGAGATTCCGAGACGGCAGTAAATCTAATCTTTAGCCTGGGCTTATCTGCTCTACTCTTGATAGGGCTACCGACACTCCCCTTATTTTTCTTACGTAAGCTTAAAGCGGGTGTTCAAGGCTATGTCTTTGGCGTAACTTCCCGCTACCAAGGGGAAGAAGCCTATCAGTTACAAGATTTAGACCAAGTATTGACCCAAGCAGAGACCTTATCTGGACAATCGATTGAATGCCGAATGATCATCGATGAGAAGGGCTTTTTAGGACAAGTAGGGGATGCTTACTGGTTTGCTTTCAGTCAGTCTACTGGTGGGGGAGCCTCAGCTAAAGTTCTGCAAGTGCGCGTTCAGGGGAAAGTCCCACAGGCTATCAGCAGTTGGCAAGGAGTCCTAACCCTTCGTGGTCAAATAGGCTATCATGAAACAGACAGTCAGGCCATTCCAGATGGCTGGTATTTGGATGCAGATTGGCTTGCATTTGTGCCAGACAAGAATTAAGAACTAATATGAGAAAGTGCGGGTTAGTCCGCACTTTTTTGAGCTAGTCGGTTAATGACGCCTTTTGGGGAGTCTGTTATAATAAAAGAAGGGAAAGGAGGGACTGCCATGGAACCCATAGTGGACAAAGCACGTCAAGAACGCGCTTTTGCCTTGTTTTTAGTCTTCAAGGTCTTGGCTGGTTTATGGATTTACCAGAACATCTTCAACTGGGACTTCATTAACTTGCCTTTTGCTGCCTGGTTGCTGGCTATGGCAGTCACCTGGCTGACCTGGTTATTCCAATCTGGGGCTAGCATGCGATGGGCCTATCGATTGGAGTGGCTAGGGCTAGTTGTGCTCTGGGGGCGTCTGCTGATGGGACTGCTTGTGCCAGGACAAGGAAGCACCAAATTACGGACCGCTTATGAAGTCGACTTGATGATTCGGTCAGGGGTCTTCTTCCTAGCTTCACTAATTTGGAGTCATCGCCTTAAGAACTTCGCCCAAGCTTGGCCTAAACTAGAAGGGGTTCGAAATAAGAAGCAAGTAGCCTTGGAACGTCATCAGTTGGGCTTGGCTTACTTACAGACGGGGATGTTGCTCTATTTCCTAGTCCCTTTATTGAATAATTTGCGTTTTGGCTTTAATAATTTGGATTGGCGTGAGGCAGCGCTTCTCAATGGTCTATTAGTCTTGGGCGCTATTCTAGCGACGGTGGCTCGTTATGGTCAGACCTGGCGGCTGTATCTTGGGCTCGCCGGGGTCAATCTCCTGCTATTCAGCCATCCTTTTCTTTTTTGGCTCATGATGCGGGGCGGTGTGGGCGTCGGTCCTGCCTATTGGCGGAGCCTGGCCTTGTACCTGCCTTTTGCCTATTTGTCGGCGCAAAGCCTATGGCTAGCGAAATGTCTGGGTAAAAGGCGCTACAAAATAAACAGTGTGGATAGTAAAGAATGCAAAATATGTTGATGTTGTAAAATAAGTCAGATAAAAACAGGCTCTTAGAGCCTGTTTTCTTTTGGATAATGACAAAAATCTCTCTCTGTTTGTGAATAAACATAGGGAAAGCTAGTTGCTGTAAGCGATTTATTGTGATATACTGTAGGCGAAAATGGGCTAGGCGTGGCTATCATGGAAAGTAGGATTCAGTGTTTGGTATAACAAAGGAGAGAATCGTATGAGTTGTATTACCAAGATCAAAAGTGCCCTAGGATCAATGACAGCGACTGAACAGATGATCGGTCGCTATATACTGGAGCACCGGCATGAAGTGTTAGATATGAATACTGTGGAGTTAGGTTTTGCTTCTGGAACATCAGGGGCGGCCTGGACTCGCTTTGCTAAGAAGATGGGTTATAAAGGCTTGCCTGCCTTAAAATTGGACTTGGCACAGGACCGGACTGATGAGGAAATGCCTGAGGTGGATCTCTTTTTAGATCCTAAAGATTGTCTGTCTAAGCTCATCCATAAGACCCAAAGTATCCTAGAACAGAATCTACGTCAGACCTATGAGCTTATAGATGAAACAGATTTAGCGCAAGCCATTGATTGGATGGCTAGCGCCCATCGTCTCTTCCTCTGCGGAATTGGAGGCAGTGGCGTAGTCTGCATGGACTTGGTTCATAAGTTGACGCGAATTAATCGTCCTGTCACCTATGATCGTGACACTCATATACTAATGGCGCAAATGGCGCACTGTATGCCTGGTGATGTGGTGCTGGTAGTCAGTTATAGTGGTAGCACCCATAGTGTCAACCAAATGGCCTACCTTGCTAAGGAGCAGGGTGCCAAAATAATCGCTATCACGGGACATAATCTCAAGGCGCCCCTCGTCAGTCTTGCTGATATTTGCCTTTTCATCCCCCAAGATGAAAAAGAAATTCGCCTAGGCTCGGTTACTTCCCGAGACGGGTCTTTGATTATTACCGACTTGCTCTACTATGGGGTGGCTCAACGCCAATTCCATGCAGCCAAGGAGCATTTGGTTAAAACTCGGAAGATGATTCGAAAGATGGATTAAAGCAAAAGGTTGGGTTTAGGCCCAACCTTTTTTGTCCATATAGGGTGAATAAACTAGGGGCTCAAGTTCCTAATGATTAGCAGATTTTATAAGTCGATTCAGCGGATTTTTTAAAAGGCGTTTTGAAAAGAATTTATTTCGACCAATGCTTATATAATGAGGGAAATACTCATGGAATATAATTTTATTAAGCGGTCACGATTTTATGGTGAGTTCGGGTTAACCCGAACTCGGTGTATAAAATTGACCCGATATAGTTACTTCAAGGCTAGCGCTCCCAAAGAATATAAACCGTTTACATAACTGACGAATCATGCTATACTAATTAATAACAAAATGTAAACAAAAAGGCGTAATCAAGTGTTAGGGTTGTTCTGATTAAGAAATAATAGAAAGAAGGATTCACATGGTAAAACGTTTGATTAGTGCCAACACGTCGGAAATTCTGGCCATGTCAGCAGCAGAACTAAAACAGAGTATTAAGGCTAGTGAAGGTCGAGTGATTTTGTCGGAGAATGTGGGCTTTAAGGAGTCCTACATTGGGGATATTACCAACTCAGAGATGGCTCGCGCTTTTGGGGCGGATCTCATTTTACTAAATGGGGTAGACTTACTAAACCCCGTTATATTTGCTATTGATCCTGATGCACCCAATTTTGTCGCCGAGCTCCATCGACTGGTGGGCCGCCCGATTGGCGTCAATTTGGAGCCTGTCGATCTTAACGCTAAGATGAATGAAGAACGGCAAGAATTAGTGACTGGGCGCCAGGTCAATGTGGCATCGCTACAGGCGGCCGAAGCTTTTGGTCTTGATTTTATCTGTTTGACGGGTAATCCTGGGACTGGTGTGACCAATCATACCATAGCGGAGGCCATCCGACTAACCAAGCAGCACTTCTCTGGCTTGGTTATTGCGGGGAAGATGCATGGGGCAGGGGTTGACGAGCCTGTTGCAGACTTAGAAGCGGTCAGCCAATTCATTGAGGCTGGAGCCGATATTATTTTGGCGCCGGCTGTAGGCAGTGTGCCAGGCTTCGATGAGGCGGATCTCAAGGCCATTGTTCAGCGAGCCCATCAAGCAGGGGCTCTAGTGATGAGCGCCATTGGAACTAGCCAAGAAAGCTCGGATACCGACACCATTAAGCAGATAGCTATCCGCAATAAGATTTGTGGGGTAGACATCCAGCACATTGGGGACTCTGGCTATGGTTGTTTGGCTCCTGTAGAGAACATTTTTGCCCTCAGCAAGGCAATTCGCGGTCAACGACATACCATTTCCATGATTGCGCGTTCCATTAACCGCTAATTAAGGCAATAAAAGAGCGGACCTTCTACAAGCTTTAGTAGGAGGTCCGCTTATTTTTATGCTGATAAGAAGCTGGCTTTGACACAGAGGCTAGTGGCTGCCCGCGCAATATTAAGTGGGCTATAGGCTAGGGGAATGAGTCGTATTTTCTTTTGCTTATGGAAGAGCGGGGTGGTAGCCGCTAGCTCCTGGTGCAAGAGGGTGTCGACTAGTGGGTAGGAGAAGAACTGGCCGTCAAGGTAGATGGCGTCACTGTCAATCAGCTGACTGAGATTGGATAGGGCAATCGACAGGTAGTGACAGGCTTGCTGAATCAATTGGAGACAGCTAGTATCGCCTAAGGCGCAGGCATCCATAATGGTCGTCAGCGTGATAGATTCGGGCTCTGATACCAAGCTAGGCAGGAAGGTGGATTGGGCTACCCGATAGAGGGTTTGGGCCTTAGCAATCAGGCTAGCTTCGCTAGCATAGACTTGCAGGCAACCCCGTTTACCACAGGTGCAGGCTTCTCCTTGTGGATTCAAAATCGTATGACCGATTTCGCCAATCAGGAAGTTCTGTCGCCCGTAGATTTGCCCTTGATACATATAGGAACAATGAATACCGTTAGCGACATGGAAGACGATAAAGTTATGGTCGTTTTTGTCATCTTGGCCATAAAGCCTTTGGGCCAGGGTCAAGCAGTGAGACTTATTATCAAAATAAACCGGCAGGCTAAAGGCCTGGGCTAGCTCTTCCAGATTGAGATTCTGCCAATGCTGATTGTTGGATTGAATATAGGGACTCAAGTTGAAGTCCACATGACCTGGTAGCCCGACGCCAATGGCGGTCAGGGGAAAGTCAGGGTGTTGCCTTATAAATTGATGAATGAAGTCGGCTAAGTCAGCGCTAGTCGGGTAGTTACCTAGTTGTTGGAAGGTCATGCTGTAGTCGCTGGCTTGAATCTCGCCAAGGTTATCCGTAATGACCAAGGCTAGGTATTTTTCAGAGATTTCGACACCTAGATAGTAGGCACGACGGGGCATAAGACTAAGTAAGGTTTTTTTCCGGCCTACACTATCATCTTCAGCTTCCCCAACTTCATAGACGAGTTCTTGGCGAATTAAATCCCCGATAATAGACCCCGTGGTAGCAGGCGTTATGCCCGTTTCTTTGGCAATATCAATACGTGATAGTGGTGCTTTTGCATATAGTTTATCTAAGATGGTGGCCCTTAAGGCGGCTTGTTTTTTAGTTAACGTCATGGATATTCACTCCCTCACGAATATCATAACAAAAAACATGCATAGCCTCAAATGTAAACGTTGACAAAAATCCCTTTCAATCCTATAATAGTAATAGAAAGTAAATAATAAATTAAGAATCGGTTCCGTTCACGCCTGCTTGTTTACATTTTCAAAATAATAGGGACCGGTTATTTTTTCTTTCGAATTTTAAGGAAAGGGTGTTGTAAATGGAAACCAAGCAAATCATGTTAGTCTGTGCCGCTGGGATGTCGACTAGCCTCATGGTATCCAAGATGGAAAAGGCCGCGCAAGATCAAGGGTTAGATGCCCATATTTTTGCTGTGCCAGTGCCAGAAGCCAAGGAATATCTCCAAAACAATGCAGTAGATGTCTTATTGTTAGGCCCCCAAGTCCGCTATTTGAAGAACGAGTTTTCCGCTGACTTGTCAGCCCGTGGCATTCCAGTGGAGGTCATCCCCATGACAGATTATGGCATGATGAAAGGCGATAAGGTCTTGGCCTTAGCCGTAAGTCTCATGGGATAAAGGAGCAAGCCTATGTCACAAGAAGCCGCATTAGAAGTAGCCATGCAGTTAATTATGTATGGTGGTGAAGCCAAATCCTGTGCCATCGAAGCCATGGCAGCAGCTAAGAAGCGAGATTTCCAGATTGCGACGGAGCGAATGGCAGCGGCTCGAGCAGCCCTCTTAGAAGCCCATCACGCCCAGGCCGGAGTCTTGGCTCAAGAAGCGCAAGGGATTGAGCAGCCCCTCAGTCTCTTTATGATTCATGGTCAGGATCATCTCATGACCAGTATCGCCTTTGTCGATTTAGCTCAGGAATTAATCGAAGTCTACCAAGTCTTACCCCAATAAGTGGCTTGGGAGAAGTCCAAGCTGGGTTGGTAGACACCCAAACCGTGGTTTTAATTAATTTATGTAAAAATTTAAGGAGGAATTATCATGGCAAGTTTAGTCGATCGTTGGCAAGAGCGTCTGATGCCTATCGCCAACAAAGTCGGGAACCAACGGTTCCTTGTTGCACTTCGGGACTCCTTTATTGGGACCATGCCGGTTATTATGGCCGGATCATTCGCTCTCATGATTAATGCCTTTTTGGCGGATTTACCTGGCCAATTTGGCAATACTTTCATCCCGCAGACTTTTGGTTGGTTGATTGATATCAACTACATCCTCTTCAAAGGGTCTATCCCAATTGTTGTCTTCCTCTTTCTCTTCAACTTTGGTGTTAATATCGCCAAGATTTACAAGGTGGATACAGTCTCCGCTGGTTTGGTGGCTGTTGCTTCCTACGTCATTACCATTGCCAATACGGTAACGCAGAACTTTAAGCTAGAAAATGTTGACTCTAAGGCCTTAGCTGGACTTCTGGGCGATAAGCTACAAGGTGTAGCAGTTCAAGGGGAGGAATTAGCGGTTACGGTACGTAATGCCATTCCGCTTGACCAAATCGGGGCCAAGGGTTACTTTACAGGGATTATCATTGGTTTCGTATCAGTTATCATCTTCTGTAAGGTCATGAATCGGAACTGGACCATTAAGTTGCCAGATTCAGTACCACCTGCTATCGTTAAGCCATTCCTATCCATCATTCCGGCAGCCATTGCCATGTATGTAGTCGCCATTGCCACCTATGCCTTCAATCAATTGACCGGTGAATTGATGATTACCTGGGTTTATAAGGTCTTACAAGCGCCACTGCTTAATATGTCGCAAAGCTTCTTGGCTGTCCTCATCATTGTCATCTTAAACAAGATTTTCTGGTTCTTCGGTCTCCACGGCGGCAACGTCTTGGCGCCTGTTATGTCCAGTCTCTTCGGGGTGACTATGCTAGCCAACTTGGAAGCCTACCGCGCTGGCACCACTATTCCTTATCTATGGACAGATAACTCCTTCGGTGCCTTTGTCTGGTTCGATGCCATTGGTTTAGCTATCTCCATTCTCTGGATGGCACGTAGCCGTCATTTGCGTGAAGTGGCTAAGTTAGGGATCTTCCCTATGGTCTTTAACATTGGGGAACCTGTCATGTACGGGGTGCCAATCGTTCTTAACCCAATTATGTTCATCCCATTTGTCCTTAGCCCAGTTCTGATGGTAACAGTGGCTTATTTTGCGACAACAATGGGCTTGGTAGCACCGGTTACTCAGAACGTAACTTGGGTAATGCCACCTGTCCTCTATGGTTTCTTCGCAACAGCCTTTGACTGGCGGGCTATTGTCCTGTCCTTGATTAATATCGGGATTTCCACTGCCGTCTACTATCCATTCGTTAAGATTGCCGATAAACAACAGGAGATGGGCGCATGACACAGTTCGAAATTCGCGACCAATTCTATTTAGACGGTCAGCCCTTCAAAATCTTGTCAGGAGCAATCCAGTATTTCCGTCTGCATCCAGATCAATGGGAAGATACCCTCTACAATCTCAAGGCGCTAGGTTACAATACCGTCGAGACTTACATCCCTTGGAATTTGCATGAGCCTCATGAAGGGGTCTTTGAAGACCGCGGCTTGCTGGATTTCAAAGCCTACTTTGACCTAGTCAGCCGTATGGGCCTTCACTTGATTGTCCGCCCCTGTCCCTATATTTGTGCGGAGTTTGATTTTGGGGGCCTGCCGGCTTGGTTGCTCAACTATCCCGGCATGCGATATCGCACCTATGATCAGGCCTTTCTGTCCAAGGTAGCGGCTTATTATGATTGGCTCCTACCACAGCTAGTACCTTATCAGTTCACTCATGGGGGCCCCATCTTGATGATGCAAGTCGAAAACGAGTATGGTTCCTATGCAGAAGACAAAGACTATTTACGGGCCGTGGCCCAAATGATGCGTGACCGGGGGATAGATGTGCCACTCTTTACCTCGGATGGCACCTGGATTGAAGCGCTAGAGTCCGGCACCTTGATTGAAGATGATATCTTTGTCACCGGTAACTTCGGATCGGATGCACCGGGCAATACCCAAGCCCTCCAAGCCTTCTTCGACCGTCATGGCAAGCAATGGCCACTTATGTGCACGGAGTTCTGGGATGGTTGGTTCAACCGTTGGAATGAGCCTATTGTCCGCCGTGACCCAGAGGACTTGGCCCATGATGTTAAGGAAATGATGGCTGTCGGCAGTGTCAACCTCTTCCTCTTGCGAGGCGGGACCAACTTTGGCTTTATTAATGGCTGTTCTGCGCGCAAGCATCGGGATCTCCCGCAGGTCACTTCCTATGATTTCGATGCCCCAATTAATGAATGGGGCCAACCAACTGCCAAATATTATGCTGTTCAGCGGGTGACCCATGAGCTTTTCCCAGACCTACCTCAGTTTGAGCCTCGTAGCCGCCAGGCTAGAGCCTATGGTACCTATCCAGTGCTTGGCTGGGCCGACTTGTTAGAAGTCGCCGACCAGTTAGGGACCGGCCAAGAAGTGGACTATCCGCTAGCCATGGAAGCCTTGGGCCAACACTATGGTTATATCCTCTATCGGACGCGGGTCGCTCACCATGGCCATCCGGAACGACTTAAAATCATCAATGCCCATGACCGGGTTCAAGTCTTTATCCAAGGCAAGCATCTCGTGACCCAATACCGAGAAGACATTGGCGATGAAGTGCTCTTTGATACCGACCAGGCCACTGCTCAAGTTGATGTCTTGGTAGAAAATATGGGTCGCGTCAATTACGGCTTCAAACTCAATAGTCCAACCCAATCTAAGGGTATTAAGGGCGGAGTTATGATTAACCACCAGTTCCGCAAAGGCTTCAGACAATATGCCCTAGAATTCAAGCCAGACATGCTAGCAGCGGTTAGCTACCATGAAGGTCCGCGACCTACACAAGCAGAGAGTCCCCATTTCTATCGCTTCGAGGTTGAGATGGATCAGATTCAGGATACCTTTATTGATTGCTCTGCCTATGGTAAGGGTTGCGTCTGTGTCAATGGCTTCAACCTTGGCCGTTACTGGTCTCAGGGGCCTATCCAATACCTCTATGTTCCGTCAGGCTTCCTCAAGGCTCACAACGAGTTCGTGGTCTTTGAGACGGAGTCGGTGCCAGTAGAGAGCTTGA
>ERZ773077.1353-NODE-1353-length-16981-cov-6.451967_pt1 | contig 16981 bp, 14 predicted proteins | sample MGYA00580612_ERZ773077 | MGnify/ENA primary metagenome ERZ773077 (study PRJEB29015, sample SAMEA2737971) | human oral metagenome | biome: human oral; feature: human-associated habitat; material: dental | place: China | collected 2021 ...
GACCGTGATGTCAATGCCGCGAAAAACATTCTCCGTTTCGGACGTGAAACGCTTGCAGAAGGAGGCCCTGTCCTTTAGGATGGGGAGTACGTCATGTCCAACCAAAATGTGTATCGTTATGACAGCCCCGTGATTTACTCGTCAGAAGAATTAGAAATCATTAAAAAGTTGGTTGGTTTTATTCGCCAATACAAAGGTGTTTATAGCGGTCTTCCAGTGTTAGAAGCTCAAAATGCCATTAGTGATTATTGTCGCGTAGCGAATATGAAATGCACGGTTGATTTATTCAAGCAGTTCCCACAAATGAATAAGGAAGTATTTTCTGATTTGTGTAATAAATTTCGTATGTGGCAGGATGATGATTATGCGTTCAAATTCTCTGCCAATGATATGCAGGAATTGAAAAATATTAGTAACTTTGAAATTTTGCGTAAAACAATTTATCGTGATTGCTGCCTGCAATTGAATCAAGTAAAAGACTGGCAAACCGATACGGCGCAAAACTATTTGAAATCATTTAAAGAATTGCTGCAATCAGATGTTTATCGTGATGCGTATGACATTCTGCAAAGAAATGCAAAGAAACTAATAGAATCTGTTAGTAATGATACCTATATTTGGGAGTATATTTCATCCCCTGCTGGGTGGCAACCTGATGGTATTACTTTGGAAAACGGTATCTATTTGCTAGACATACTTAATCTGGAACATGAAGCTCATTTTGAAAGAGTTGGGGAAGCGCTGAACAGGAGGATTCAGGATAATTATTTATCAGTTTATATCCTGAATCATTTTTTACAGTTGGATAACTTTTTCCAATATGGGAAAAGTTATGACTTGACAAAAGTTTTTCAAAAATATTTGCCAACTTACGGGAAAGACGCAGGATATTGGGAGTGTCCGCCATGTTTCAAACAAATGTTGAATAGCACTTCCTTTTCGTTGGATTTGAACAATCCTGATATTCAAATCCAATTGAAGAAATCCTTTGCCAAAGTATCAAAGGAAGACTTTGATTTAATGTGTGAAATCATTGTTCACTTGGTTGAAAATAATAAATTGGTCGGTGAAAGTACAGAACAATCGGTGGTAGAAGCCTATCGGGATGAGTTAACTGCCTATATTGCAACAAACAATAATGAATCGGCTAAACGGATATTGGATACCGATTATTTGCGACAACATGTGCAAGATATAAAGCCTAGACCAAAACTAAAAATATGAGTGGAAACGTTCAACATCCGGCTGAATAGCTCATTGCTTGATGGTCACCTGTTGAAATCTCCATGTTCATCAATCAAACATTAGAATGAATGCCGGTCACTATCACCGGCGTTTTGTTTTGAAACGCTTAAACTATGCGGATGACCGCCAAATCGTAAAAAATGGAAGACAACACTTCAACAATTCCGAATGTTTATCGTTATGACAGTCCGGCAATTTATTCATCAGAACAATTGGACACCATTAAAGAACTTATTGGGTTAATTGAAAATCACCAAGATGACGAGCGACAACTTTCTTATGAGGAAAAGAGTATAATCCGAAAATATTGCCCTTTTGCCAATATTAAATGCACACTTGACCTGTTTCACAAATTTCCAGATATGAACAAGCAAATCTTTCAGGATATTTGTGAGGATTTTCCCAACTGGCGAGATGATTTCACCATTCAAATTACACCTGACGAGTTACGTGAGTTACGCCACATAAAGAATTTTGAATATCTACGCCATTTCATCTATCTAGCTTCGTGTACAAATCTCAAATATGGGACTGAGTTGGCAGATGCAGGGAAACAGCAACACTTGAACGCTTTTAAATTGCTCATGCAATCCGATGTGTTTCGTGATGTTTATCAGGTTTTGCAACAAAACGGAAAGGAAACATTAGCTTCTGGTAAAGACCCTATTGAATGGGAACATATTACATCCCCTATTGGTTGGTCGCCGAATAGTATTATGCTAGAAAACGGTGTCTATCTGCTTGATATTCTTAATTTAAATCATGAGCAACATTTTGAGCAGGTTTGGAAAATCATCCAAGACAAGTTCGCTTTAAATGATTTACCCAGTTCCACATTTAGATATTTGATGAAATTGGATAGCTATTTTCAGTATAACAAGAATTACGACCTAACTGAAATTTTTGAGGAATACTTGCCTGCTTATGGACAACATTGTGTTTGGTTAGATTGCCCGCCGTTCTTTAAACACTTGCAAAACAGCAGTTCTTTCTTGTTGGATTTGACTAATCAGAATATTCAGAAGGAATTAAAGGCGTACTTTGCTAAAGTAACCAAAGAAGATTTTGATTTGATGTGCAAAATTATCGTACACTTGACGGAAAACAACAGACTGCCGAAAGGTATTACCGGACAATCTGTTGTAGAAACCTATCGTGACGAACTAACCGCCTACGCAGCGACCAACAATGATGAGCGAGTAAAGAGAATGCTGGAGACTGATGTGGTTGTCAATTCATTACAAAATCAAGAACGAAAAACTAAATTGCGCGTATGAGTGAAAATGTTTGGTTGAATATTCCATTGCCTGACGGCTACCTGTTAAAAGATTACGAACTTCTTCATGTTATCGGACGTGGAGGGTTTTCCATTGTTTATCTGGCAAAACATTTGCGAACCGGTAATATTGTTGCCATCAAGGAATATATGCCAAATAGTCTGCCGTTAAGAGAAACAGGCACATCCATCTCATTCAAAAATGAAAAGCTCAAAAAATTCTTCATGAGTGAAATGGAAGACTTTTTCCGTGAGATTTCCATCATTGCCCACCTTAATCATCCGAACCTGATTCGTACATTGGATTACTTTGAAGCTAATCAAACCGCTTACATTGTGATGCCTTATGAAACAGGCGTATCACTCGGACAATACATCGGAATATTGCTTAACGCAGATAAACAGGTTAATCCACACGTGTTAAAGAAAATATGTATTGATTTACTCTCTGCTATTCATGAATTACACTCCTGTGGTCTGCTACATCTAGATATTCACCCATCAAACATTTTGCTTCGACAGAACAATGAATTACTGATATTGGATTTCGGCACGTCCATAGACAAGGCTTACAAGCTCACAGATATAGTGCGAACTACCGGTTTTGCTGCGCCGGAACAGTATCGCCCAAGTAACATTCCTGATAACGCAGAGTATCATTACAAAGTTGGAACATATACTGATTACTATGGCATTGGGGCAACTTTATATGGTCTACTTGCTCGCAAACCGCCAAAAGATGTCCAATTTTTGTGTGCTGAGGGCAGTAGGATAGATGTGTGGGGTGAGTGCGATGGAGAGTATCACCATGAGATTTTGAATGCTGTGTATGCAATGACTAATCCGAGCAAGGAATGGCGTAAACAGATTAACTTGTCTAACATTATCAGAACGTTGTCAGGCATCATTCCGTTTTCTAGCTGTTAGCAAAAACCGGCTAATCAGAAAAACATCCGGTGAATTTGCAACACCGGATGTTCATTGCTTAAATATATGTTTAACTACTTGAAACCAATTAAACATATATGAAAAACACCACCAAAAAGTATAACAATCCACGCGCAATCCTTTTCTTTCTAGCCACCAACATAGCCTTTATGGCGACCATGACGCTGATTTTCTGGGCGTTTTCTTATTTGTTTGGTTTGAATCTGAACAGCAATCTGATTATCGGGTCTGCCATTATTGGCTTCTCATCTGCTCTGTTTTCCCTATTCACCTCAAAGTGGCTCATTAAGCGTCAAATGCACATCACGATTATCCAACCAAATGATGCGCACGGGCGAAACAAATTGTTGTCAGACGCGCTAGTTCGCATGTCGAAACAATTAGGTATTACACCACCAGAATTTGGTGTTTATGTCGACCCTGTACCCAATGCGTTTGCAACCGGTTGGCGTAAAAATTCTGCATTGGTGGCGTTTAGTACCGGCTTACTCCATAACATGACTGATAAAGAGATAGAAGCAGTGATGGCACATGAATTGTCACATGTGGTCAACGGAGACATGGCTGGTATGGCGTTGATACAAGGCATTGCCAACACGTTGGTTATTGCAGTATCACGAGTAATTTCGTCGAGTGTTTCCGATAAAGAAGGCATACAGGTTGTACTGAATATTCTCTTGCAAACCATTCTTGGCTTTGCCACATTGCCTATCGTTCTGTGGTTCTCACGCCAACGTGAATACCGTGCAGACAAAATGGCAACCAATTTGGTTGGAAACTACGGTATGATTAAAGCGTTAGAAGCATTAAAGCGTTTCAGTGGTGCTGTATCCGAAACGGATAACAAACAGGTTGCCTTGATAGGTATCAGAAGTGCAAAAATGTCGGGCTGGTTTTCCACCCACCCGACATTAGACCAACGCATCAACCGACTCGCATCCTCGTCGCGGGACGAGACTTAACTTCGTTCTCTATTTGAGGAGGTTCTACCAATCCGAGTTTGACCAGTTTGGCAGACTCGGATTTTACATAGCTTGTAAAAGCGCTCCTTGCTTCTGCCGGGATTTCATCCGGTACTGCTTTTGACCATTTCTGTATCAGTTCTGCTTTCTCTTCAATGGACATTTGCAGACTTTCATACTCGCCAATCGGTGTATTCTTGTACATCATAGGCTCACCGGTCAACTTGTGCTTGGCAAAAATGTAATCATCTATTTTAGCAGCAAACTTAAATGCCGGTTTCCAGACCTTATTGCAACCCAAGTATTGCAGTTGTGCATGATAGTGTTCCAGTATGTTTTCCACATCATCTTGTTCTACCGCTATTTTCTCTTTGATGTGCTGTGGCATATTTTTGCTGTACACGCGCCATATACTTTTGTCGGTTTCTTTCCAGCCGTTTATTTGGATATTGGCAAACAGCGCATAGTAGTCAGGGATAATCAAGCCTTTCTTGTATTCCACCAACTCGTGGAAATGCTTAAACCCTGTCGCGTCTGACATCACGTTTTTCATTATTTTCAATGGAAACTTGAATAGTTTTTCATTAGTTTCATCAAGGAAAATACCTGCTCCGTGATTGTCAAACGTCAATAAGCTCATGCCTAATCGGATAAACTTGTCCTGAATTTCTTCCATACTGAACATTTGTGATGTGTTATCTGTTTTTGTGTTCACGGATTCAGATGCTGGTTTGGGATATGGCGTACTGTTTTGTTGTTTGACCGGTTGCTCTTCTGTTTTCTTGCGATAAGTTGAGAACATGGATGTGCGGTGTTTGCGCTCGGTTTTCTTCTGCATCACCTGATTCAAACGTTCGCACTGCAAAGGGTGTCCGTATGGATAATCATGATAGAGACGGCGCACCTGACGTTGAAATTGGGATTCCGACATAGTGTTGGGTGAAATCAGCCAATGGGCTGTTTGCGCGTTTTCTTCGTGTCGAACCTCACGTTCACTTTGTGGAATCTTGCGTCCCATGCGCATATATGTACCGTCCACCGTGCGAATGGTAATCTCGTCAAATGATTCGTTTACAGCCTGACGTTCACAAACAAAAATGCTTTCCCCGTTGATATAAACGCGGAAGTTGCCAATGTCGATATTGTGATGCTCATCCACATAGAGCATGAACAACTGGTCTGAACGTAAAGTGCGGTTCTCAACCGCGCGGCGGAAATACTCGGATAGCAAGAATTGGTTGTAACGCAAGTTATCAAGTTCTTCAAAGCCGTTGTAGCCGTAGTCCTTGACAATACCCAATACTTTTGCTTCTTGAGGCGAGCGCTCCAAGAAACGGTCAACCGCATGTTTACCGATGTTGATGTATACATTGTTTGTCATTCTATACACCTCACATCTTGGCTTTCAACTTTTTTGTCGGTTGCACCGTTTTGGTTCTGTTGTTGACAACCTCAAACTCATCAATCGGAATACCGGCAGTATACGCCACCAGCACAGACAAGTCTTTCTGAGCGATGTTTGGATTATTGAGGCGTAAGTCCAAAATATGGGTTTCCATCTCTACCGCCAGTTTTTCGGATACATGTACGTCCAGTGCCGGAGCAAAGCGTTTCAAACGTCCGGTTTCATCATGTTCCTCACGAAATACACATCTGATAGAGAATGGAATACCCATTATTTTTAAAGCAGACGAGATTTTCTTGGCTTCGTTGGAAAAACGGACATCCGTGATTTGCAGACAGCGCTCCTGTTTGTCTTTCTGCTCTGTCTGATGCAGTTCGAGCACGCTACGCAGCAAATGGTTGACCCATATGTCATTATCAAATGCACGACATATTTCCGTACCCATCATTTGCTGATACTTGCGCGGGCTGATGGAAACCATGTTATCTGGTAGAAATTTAACCAGTTGGTCATTTTTACCGGCACTGCTCTCATGCGAATGACTGACCATCAATTCTGAAATATGGTCTTCTAATTGATTTCGTTCTGCTTCTGTAGTGAACCCGAGTATAGACTGGCAATCTTGCAACAAGTGCTGTATCAAAACAGAGAAACGAAATGAAAACTCTTGTTCTTTGGTTTCCCTATTTTCAATATCAATATCAGGCTGTACGGATTGAAACAATCTGAGACAGCTATCCTTCAACGGCTGTGCCAGTTTTAAGTTCAGCACGGAATAGTTTTGTTTTTGTAACTCTGATGCGTTTTGTTCGGCAATGGTATCCTTGCCTGCGCCTTTGCGCCCCATGTACATTTCTACTTTCATAAAAAGCGTTCCTATTTTTGGATAGTTTTAACGAGATTGACTTACTCCAATAGCAAGAAAATGCAATGCAACCAAGCAATCAAGATTTAAGTAGCCGGTTATGTGCGAATAGCGACTATAGCAAAAGCCGAACATTCAGTTCGGCTTTTCTAGTCATGCAAATGCCTTAGTGTTCACGCAAGCAACTTTCGGTCATTTCAAGCAAGCACTTAGCTTCATCGTAGAAACCATCATGGATTTCTTCATTCTTCTCGAAATCATCAGTTGCATGTAACAGAGTTTTCAACGCTTTATCAATCGATTTTTCTCTGGGCATTAAGTCTGTCAACGTTTTCAATGCTTCTAACGCTTGTTTGCGTTGTTTGCGAGAAGCGGAATGCGATGATTGGGCTTCTTGTTCAACAGCTTCAACGCGCTTCACAACTTGTTGGAAAGCGTGGCGCAAACGTGTAGACAGCAATTCAGGTTGCTCCTCGCGCTCTTTGCATTGTGCTAGGCGAACCTGTTTTTCTGATTGCTGGCGTTGTTCCGCCTCACGGAAAATGTGGTCGAAAACCTGTAAAATAGGGTGTCCCACATCATTTTCATTATCAACACGACCAGCGCTGCCACCTACCGGAATTTTGGTCACACTTACTTTCACGTTATCGCCAAACAGACGTGAAAAGAGGTCATGGATTGGAATCGTGTCGTCAGATTCGGCTTTTGGTTTTTCTTCATCTTGCCGGTTGTTATGCTTTGCCAACGTAGCAATAGCTTTTGCAAGTTTTTCGCCGTTACCGAAAACGGATGACAGGATGTCGTGTGCTGGCAAATCGTTATCTTGCTCATGCTCATGATGGGCGCACTTATGTTTGCATTGCGCATCATGTTCATTAGCATCATGTTGTTCCAGTACGCCAACCGCATTCCACAGTTTCTTCGCCAAATCCAAGTCAATATTGGATTTCACGACTTCACCTGTTTTGTCGTCTGTGGTAATTTTCACAGAACCACTTTTATTGCCCAGTGCTTCAATCACTTCGGCAATCACTTTGTTTGCTTCATCGACAAATTTTGTTTTGCTCATTGTTATTCCTAATTCATATTTCCGGATTGGAGTTATCATCTTAACACAAAATTCGTACCAAATCCTATTTGTCAAGTGAAAAACTAATCCGAAATTTCCTGAACACCGTAGTTTTCCAAGTCCTTATAATACCAGTCGGGGATTTCGCCATACAGCTTAATCAAGGCTTCCTCACGATTGGATTTGGCACTGTTATTCAATGCGATATGGTAGAACTGTGACAAAGTAGAACCCATCAACTGACTGTCATACTGACCCATTGTCTTATCGAGGTCTTCACTGCGAGTGCGCATGAACGCCAGATAGGCTTCGCGTTCTTGGTCAAACTCTTTTTGGTAAGTGGATTCCACCAAATAAGCGTTTTCCTCATTCAACACCATGATTGGGATAGTCTTTTCTGCGTAGTTTTCCTCCCAACTGGTATCAATCAATTGGGTTTCCTCACCATTGTCATCCTCATCTTCAAATACGTCCATCTTAATCAGACGAATGTCAATAAACTCTTGATTGGCAAAGATGTTCATTTTTTCAGGATTGTCGCAGTAGATAGCTAACGTGAAATGCTTGATGTCACGGTAAGTAACGCTTTCCACTTTCTTGTTTTCGGCAACGAAATACAGATAATTCCCATACACATAGGCACGCGCCCAATCCACTCTGGCAAAAAAGTCATACTTGCAACAAATGAATGGATTGTATTTCTGTTCGGATTCGATTTCTTTACCGCTTTGCTGTGTGCGAATATAACGTTTGGTGAAAGCTGGGTGGATATAGAAATCCGAACTTGATAGCCGGTCTAAATATATGATGTTCTTCTCAAACAGAATATCTGCGCCAACATTCAAATACTTGCTGACCAAATTCATGCAGTCATACATGCCTGACATATGTTCCAAGCATTTCTCATAATTATTGAGTTTACTGCTGTCGACAGCATTGTCTTGAATAGATAACTTGCCGGTCTCCTCTGCTTTACGCAAATCGCGCTTGATTTGCTTTTCACGCTTGGTCTGCTCGTTATCGAAGTCAAAAAATTTAGACATGTGGCACTGATTCACAATTTCACGATATTTTAGTAAGTTGCGGTAGGTTGAACAACCAAAATGCTTCTTGCATCCCCCATTTGCGCCCCCAAACCTCGCTTCAAACACCAACGCCATCGATTCTCATCAATTTCCTCAGTTTAGTGTTTGCATGCAAATCACTCCACGTACATGCAAAATGGAAAACGCTCAAAACAAAAAGTTATCATTGATTCAATTAAAATATTGTGATTACAACAATATTCGGTTTTAGCATGGAACAACCAACAAGCAAAAGTGAAGAACTGCTTAATCTTTTAGACCGACATACTCGAGTTTTGCGTGAAGACAATATTCCCATTGATGATGACACACCGGTGTTCGGCGAATTGCCGGAGGAGGACCGTGAGGATTATGAACGTATTAAAGGCGTGCTGGCGAACACCATAGAAGAAATGCTGGAAAAAAGTTCCACTTTTGATATGGATGGTGATTATGGCTTGAAACGTGCCGTGCTATTGAATCCTGAATTTGAACAGAAAATCAAATATCAGGATTTGCTTGACCGTGCGGTGTATGAGTATGAAGATGATATAGTGTATATCGGACCGAAAGAATTGGGTTTGTACACGACTCGTTCCCAACTGGAAACTGAGAAAGAATTGATTCGCCTTATTTCCAAACAAAGCAACAGCTACCGTTATTCAGTCAATAAAGATTTGGTATTGGATGTCATTGCAGCCAAAGAAAAGAAAAACGGCTTCCAACTGACTGAGAGTCAAAAGAAAGCCGTATTTGCCTCTACTTTGACTTACTCGCACAACTCATTATATGAGGGGTACGCCGGAGCAGGGAAATCTACCAGTGCCGACATTATCGCCAACGTGTATTCACAACTGAACTATGGGTTAATGGGTGTTACTTTGTCTTGGAAGGCTGCGGAGGTTTTGAAGAACGAAACAAACATGAATTGTTTGTCTGTGCGTTCCTTTATCGACAAGACCAGTCGTTCTCTAGCACAGATGAACCAACCGTTCGACCGTAAAATGGCATTATTCTTTGATGAAGCAGGTTTGATTAACATGCAGGACATGCTTTCCATTTACAAATTGGTGGATGCCGCACAAGAATTTACGCCTGTTAAAATGATTTTCTCTGGTGATACCGAGCAGTTAAACCCGATTGGCGGTGCAAACGCATTGGAATTGGTGCGTCGTGTCATGTTGATGACCGCCAAAAATGCGCACGCCACAATTAAAGAAATTCGCCGACAAGATTCCCTGTCGCATCGTGAAATCGTGATTAACCTGAAAGACGGTTATTCTGGCAGTGCTTTGTACGCCCTACATCAGCAACAGGCAATCAAGTTTTGCAAAAATCAAAAAGAGATGCGCAACCGTGTGATTGCAGACTATTTTGCTGCGATTAAACAGAATCCAAAAGAGAACATCCTAATTATCGGGTTAGATAACAATGAAGTGCGCGAAATTAGTCGTGTCATTCGTAATTATCTGATTAAAATCGGTCATGTTGAGCGCACAGGGGTAACTTTTCCTATTATTGTTTCGCAAAAAGGAGATAAAGTAGAAACCGCCTATGAAACCTTTGCGGTAGGGGACAAGATTGTCTTCAACCAACAGGACAAGAAAACCTTTCATATTGACAGCAAGACACACAAACCGACTGAAACATTTTTAATGAACAAGTCCAGTGGGTTTATCAAACGGATTACTGCTGTACAAGGACACAATAACAACATAGATTCCTATGACATTGAAGTAGAAATGAAAAACAATCGGTTTGATGCAGCGCCGACCTATGTCATCATCAATAGTAAGAAATTTGGCAAACTGAATGCCGCAGCGATTTCGCTGAATTACGCCATTACGGCGTATAGCAGTCAGGGTCAAACCGTACAGCGCGTGTTGCTTATGGACAATGAGCGTATCGACCGCCGTTATGCTTATGTATGTTGTTCACGTCATCGTGAGTCATTGCAGTTATATGTCAACGTGGACGAATTGGCGCAAAGTATGAAAACCAGCCGTGTGTACAATCAGAGCAAACCGATAGAAGAACTGACGACTATTGATTATCTGAATTATGTCGGTTTCCGTTGGAACAGGGCGAACAATCAATCAGCGGTTAGTGTCAAACTGATGGACTTGGTGGAAGATGTAAAAGCTATTAACCGTGAATTGAAAACACAAGGCAAACTGCCGATTTCATTGGACAATCTACCGTATAACTTCAAAGACATCTATCGCAAGTACAAAAGCACCCAGTTTATGAAAGAGCGTGAGAAGTCGCTGGTGCAAGAACCGGATGGTGTATTGAAAGCGACACTGTTTGACCCGCCAGAGTATTACAAAATGCAGCATCGTCGTGTGGATTTCCGTGAATTGATTCGCCGTTCTACCGAAGAAGAAGTATTGTCCCCTACTCAGCGCGGTAAAGTAGAAGTGCCACTTTCCGAGCAAAGTCAATATCCGTTATCCGGTCTGTTAGACCAAGAGTTATTCCGCCAATATAAAGGAGAATACTGGGACATCGGCAAAGGCGGAGAGTTGAACTTTTTATCAGTTGTGAACGGTATGCCTATTTCCAAGTATACCTTGTTTGGAGAAGACACCTTGCAAAACGGTTATCCATTCCTGATTACCTCTGGCGAATACATGAAAGGAACACCGGATGTTTATGTATTGCAGGACATGAATATGTTGTTGCAATACATGAAGGTGTTTTACTTGGAAGAGAAGGGCTTTACAAAACCAACTTTAATTTGGGGCACACAAGACACGGATTACCGTTATATCAGTGATGCCATGAACGGCAGTAATATTTATTTGTTGGGAGACGACCAATTCAAGACCAACCAGTTTTTCAAAATTACACAAGCACGTTCGGCATCGCCAATCAGTGTGCGATTTAAGAATATCGGCAAAAACGTATTGGATAACTTTGATGCCATGCAGTTACACCAGCAGAGCCTTGACCATGTGCAGTTTGCAGACAATGTAGAGCCTGAAAAACAGGACAACTCATGGAAAATTGTACCTGAAACTCTGAGTGATGTATGTGACCAACGCGGGTATATCTACAATGATTTCCTGCGTGAAATGCTAGTGAACGATGGTGTGTTGGAAGCATCTGTATATGACAAAAAAGTTGCCCCGACACGCTCAGATTTACCCAATAACCGTGACGGCAATCAAGCTAACCCAGAACCAGAAAAACCAAAACTGGAAAGCAAGTTTGGCGGATTGAACGCTTATCGCTCAACACGAATTAAGATGGGTTGATTTTCTAACTTGTTGAAAATTGTAGGTAACATTGACATAAGTGTTGTGTTTGTACAACACTTATGTCAATAAATCAATAGTTAAAATGGCACATTTGTTGGGTGTTTGTGTAGGAATAGTGGAAATTATAGCTATCCTATTTGTTTTTAAAAGGAATGACAATTATGAAGAAAACTGTTCTTGCGCTGGCGCTGGTTGCCTTTTCCGGCACGGCATTTGCACAGCTTTCCAATTTGGAAATCCAACCCACTACCGCAATCCGCCATGTGAAAATTAAACGTGATTCACTTGGTGTGTTGAGTGGTACTGCCGGTTCAATCGGTGCACGCACGCTATACAAATTCAACGACGAACATGGCGCTTATGTGGATTTGAATGCGGCTAAAACTCAGCACACAGAATTTGGCGGCGAAAATGGCGTTCGTGTCAAACAGTATCAGGGCGAAGTTGGCTACCAATACACTGTACCGGTGAACTACTCGCTGACTGTCAAACCGCATGCAGGTATCGGTTATGAGCGTAACGTGTACAAAGGTCTGCCTAACCGCTTGGAAGACAATCGCGGTTACGTTTCAGTTGGTGCGGATGCCGAGTATCGCATCAATAACAAGTGGTTCGTCTCTTCAGGCGCGAGTTATCAGCGCGACATCAATAACAACTCCCGCGTAGCCGGTGATTACGTTGATGGACAACACTGGGGCGAGAAGTATGAGGTGGAAGCCGGTGTAGGTTACGATTTCGGTAAAACCACTGTTTCTGTATCGCCCTACTACAGCCGTTACAAAAATCACCGCAGCACAGTGCAAAACGTGGACGTGAAAGATGCCGGTGTAAAACTGAAAGCGGATTTCTAATCTGATTTTCTGAAAAGAGAGCGACAACCGCTCTCTTTTGTTTTTGGTTGGATTCCTGTGCACAGATGATGAGTTGGAAAGCAAAAACAGAAATTTCACCATGTTTAGTGGTATTGATTACATTCACTGAAAACGTGGTATAATGTGGAAAATTTTGATATGGTTTTCCATAAAAACCACAAGTTTCACAAACAACAATTCATCAAAGAATTGCAATCATGTACTTAACCGCCAGTATCCATGTCAAGCCGACACATCCGATGTATGCCTTACTGGACGAGTACGCTTTTCTTTGTAAGAACTTGTTCAATGTTGCCACTTATTATCAGCGGCAAGCGTTTTTCTCTAACCATAAAACGTTTAACGCTTTCACCTTAATCAATCAATTCACACAAGAAAAACAACCCGATTACAAAGCCATACCGGCTAAAGTCGCACAACAAATCGTCAAACAGGTTTCACAGAATTTCCAGTCTTTCTGGGCAAGTGTTAAATCCTATCGCCAAGACAAAAGCAAGTTCAAATCCAATCCGAAACTGCCGAAATACTTGCACAAGACCAAAGGTCGGGCAAACATTATCCTGACCAAACAAGCCGTTTCCAAGCGCGACTGGTACAAAGGCATCTTGACCTTATCGAGTTACTTTGACACACCCTTGTCTTTCCCATTAGGTAAACTGCAAGACATGATTTCTTACGAACATGTGCAGGAGGTCAAAGTGGTACGTATCGCCAATGGCTATGACATCAGAATTGCCTATAAGGTCGTTGAGCCACAACAGAAACCGGATAACCAACGTTACCTGAGCGTTGATTTAGGGTTAAACAATCTGTTGACAGTGGCCGGTAACACCGAATGCAAACCGTTTATCATCACCGGCAAACCGGTGAAATCGGTCAATCAGTATTACCATAAGTCTAAATCGGTATTACAGTCGGAAAAAGACAGACTGCCAAGTCGTGCAATAGTACAACTTAAGCATTTAAATAAAGAAATGGAACAATTGTCATGCTTTAGAAAAAACCAAATCCATGATTATTTGCATAAGGCAAGCCGATATTTGGTCAATCATGCAGTTTCCAACAATATCAGCAAGATAATAATTGGGTATAACCAAAATTGGAAACAAGAGATAAATATCGGCAAAGTAAATAATCAACATTTTGTCAGTATTCCATTTGCCCAACTGGTGTCTATGATTCAGTACAAGGCACAATTGCAGGGCATAGAGGTAATCCTGACCGAGGAATCGTATACCTCGAAATGCAGTTTTCTGGATAATGAGTCCTTAGAAAAACAGGATTCCTATCTGGGCAAACGGGTAAAACGGGGATTGTTCAAAAGCGTCAGTGGTAAAACCATCAATGCCGATGTCAACGGCGCATGTAATATCCTCAGAAAAGTAATCGGGAATTTTAAGTTTGACCCGATAGTGGTGTGTAGTACGCCAAAGAAAATTAATGTGTGGCAAACCGCCTCATGTTAATCCTTAAACCAAAATTTTATGTTTTACTACGAATTTTGGAACTATAATCTTGCTATTCAAACGCACTAGGAGTTTAAAAAAATGGCATTGACTCAATTGACTGCTCAGGATTACGTTCTGACACCGCTTGGTATTCGTCAAGTTGGTGAAATTCTGAAAAACAAGAAAGGCAAAATTAAAAAGAAATACCGCTGGAATCCAGATGTTAAATCGGCAAATAGACGCAGCATGTCAGTATCCAAAATCACCACCAGATATGGATATGAGGCACATGTTGCTCAGAATGAGAACAGTAAAACAGTCGTTTTTGACCGAGTAATGACAACTAAAACCAATGAAGAGCGTTTCCATATTCAGTATGAAAACGGTTATTGCTTGGTTGTACCTGCTTGTGAAGAAGGTAAGTGTTATGAAGGAAAATATTATTCTGATTCTGATGATGCAGCGTTATTCATTTTCCGTAACGGCACAGCGCAAGACATTATTCGGTTTTTAAGCGTGCCGGAATTTAACACTTGTTATAAAAATGCTGAAACAGCGAAGTATCACTGTTTGGCTTTAGCATTACATTTCGGCATTTGCGCGTCAGTTGAAATTCTGGATGAAGATAATGATGACGTGCATTATCGAGTAGTTATCCATAATAAAAAGATGTACAACAGAATCATCGTCAATCAAGAGCCATTCAATGAGGATTTTGCTCAAACCGGTAAAAAATGGGTCGCCAATCACTCGTTTGAAAAACATGGCTATACATTAGCGTGGGTTTATAACCTGCCGGATTACCGAAGTGTATTTCATCACGCCACATTTGGCGAATGAGAAGAACATTCAAAAATAGTAGAACTCCGACCAGCGTGTCGGAGTTCTCCTTTAAAAAATCAATTTAGAATATCTAAGTTCCTTTCAAATAGTGTTAAACTTCCAGTAAATCATTTGTTTCTTTGCATGAAGCACTATCTTGACCTGTTTGAAAAAGTGATACTCGGTATCATCATTGCCGGTATGGCATCATCTTTGGCTTTTGGATTAGCCAGAACACATTTTGGCGAAATGTCGGAAAATCAATGTGTTACCGATACAAGATACTGTTATCCAGATTATCAGTATTCTACTGACTTGCATGATGTAGTATTTAGCAAAGAGGTGTACCACATGGGCGGATGCTTGACACTGGAAGCGCGTTTTTCAGGCAAGGAGAGCGAGAGAAGCAAAGTTACGTATTGTGGCATGGAAGACTTTTCTGACATCCAATTGGTCGGACTTAAGTTTAACGCTATAAGACAGTATGGCGACATGGTACGTAGGGATTTCCGCATTCCATATTACAGCAAATACTTGTACTGCATTGTGACAACAGTCAAGTTGCCTGAAAAGCCGCGAGAAAAACAGCAGGAAGCCATTATTCAGTTTGCTGAAAAGGAACAGGAGACTGTAAAAAACTCCATGTTTTGCCAGAGCGTTCCATTTGGTATCTGATTGATTTAAAATAACAAAATGATTAGATTATTATTGAAGAAAAATGTTTGGCGGGGCAAAACCGGTGTTATAATTTTGTTATATGAACCACAAAGGAAGTTTTAAAAATGAGCCACTCAATGACCATCCCGACAGTGCTGACCAAAGACGATTATGTATTGACACCGCTTGGCATTCGTAGAGTAGGCAAAATCATCAAAAACAAAGATGGTCAGCCTGTTATCCGCAAGAAGTATCGCTGGGATGAAAATGATGAAGTTTCCGTTGCCATTGAAGACGTATATAAATGTGATACGGATATTGGCAATATTCCGTTTTTCATCAAAAAGGGTGATTTTGAATTGTTGGCTCACAAAACAGAATGTGAGGACGACATTTGTGTAGCATTCAATCGTGTGATGCACAATCAAGATGTTCAACAGCACGATTTTGATTACATCGACGACTATACTGAAAATGAGAATAAAACATATCTGCTCCACCGTGATGACTTACTTGCGTTGTATTGCGATGAAGAACCTGATGGTCCTGTTTTCGCAGACAAAGATACGCGCGACCAATATGTATTCAAACACGGCAATCAGACTGATATTCTGCAACGATTGAGCCACTTTGGTAAACAGTTAAAAAATGATTGGTTTATATTTGAAGGTGCGAGTTGGAAAACAGTAAGACTGTTGCAGTCTGCAATGGCATTACATTTTGGCATTTTGATTAGTTACGCATGTTCTGATAAGTCCGGATACCGAATTTCTGTTTTGCCTAAATTCCGAACTATGTTTAACCGAATTGTTGTCGCACAAAGACCATTCAACAATAATTTCGCAGATAATGGCAGACGTTATATTTCGGTTGAACCGTTTAACATTACGGAACAAACGGAAACCAAAGTTTTCACTTTGCCTGATAGCTATCGCAGCATTTTTGAGCATGAAACAGATGAGTGAAATTCAGAATCAACTGATTGACTTCCTCCCCACCCTAAAGGGTGGGGATTCCTACTGTAGTTTTTCAACTACCTCGGTGGGTTCGTGTTGCTGACCGCCTTACTGCACGGTTCACTTGGC
>ERZ773077.1354-NODE-1354-length-16979-cov-8.424840_pt1 | contig 16979 bp, 16 predicted proteins | sample MGYA00580612_ERZ773077 | MGnify/ENA primary metagenome ERZ773077 (study PRJEB29015, sample SAMEA2737971) | human oral metagenome | biome: human oral; feature: human-associated habitat; material: dental | place: China | collected 2021 ...
CGCCCTGCCTGCGCCTTGCAGGCTCCTACAGCACCCGCGAAAAGAGCCGGGCCGTGGCTTCCAGCAGGCGCTGGCTGAAAGAGAGCTGGCGGCGGGCGGGCACGCGCCGGCAGAGCGAGAGATCGCGCGTGAACATGGCGGCCAGCTCGGCGTTGAAGGCTTCGTCCAGCACCACGGCGGCGGCTTCAAAGTTGAGGCGGAAGCTGCGGTTGTCGAAATTGGCGCTGCCTACCATGCCGTAGCGGTCATCGACCAGCAAGGTTTTGGCGTGGAACATGGCGGCGGTGTATTCAAAGATGAGCACGCCGGCACGCTGCAATTCGTCAAAGTAGGAGCGCGCGGCGGCGCTGGTGAGCCGCGAGTCGCCGCAGGCGGGCACCATGAGCTTGACCTGCACGCCGCGCAGGGCGGCGCTGGTGAGGGCGAACAAGGTTTCTTCCGTCGGCACGAAGTAGGGCGTGGCCAGCCAGATGCGTTCGCGCGCCAGGCCAATGGCGTCCACCATCGCGCGCAGGATGGCTTCGCCGTCGGTGTCTGGCCCGCTGGCGACGATTTGTACGGGAACTTGCGCGGGAATCTGCGCAGGCTGGCCGGACGGATCGGCCGCCAGGCGCGCCAGACCGGAAGGCGCGCCAAAAAGCGTGTCGCCGGAAAGCACCGAAGGGGTTTTGCCGCTGGCGTAGGCCCAGTCCTGCAAGAAAACGTACTGGAGCCAGCGCACGGCGGCGCCGCGCAGCTCCAGGTGCGTGTCGCGCCAGGCCCGCTCGCCGCAGACGTTTTCGTTTTCTTCGTCGGTGATATTGACGCCGCCAATGAAGCCCACGCGCCCGTCGCACACCACGAGCTTGCGGTGGGTGCGCAGATTGACCAGCGGCCGGAAGCGGTCCAGCCGCGCGGGGTGAAACAGCGCCAGTTCGCCGCCTGCGGCCAGCAGCTCTTGCAACGCCTGGCAGCGGCTGCGGCGGGCGTAGAGCGAAAACGAGCCTATGGCATCGACCAGCAGGCGCACGGCCACGCCTTCGCGCGCCCTGGCCGCCAGGGCGCGCAGCACGGTCTGGCCGGTTTCGTCGGGCCGGAAGATGTAGTACTCCAGATGAATGTGCGCGCGCGCTTGCCCAATGGCTTGCAGCAGCGCTTGCAGCGCCTGGCCGCCGCTGCCCAGCAGGCGCGCGCTGTGGCAGGCGGACATGGGCAGGCCGCAGCAGCGCTCGATCAGCCGCGCGTGCTGCAAGGCCCAGGCGGGCGGCTCGGCCTGCTGGCCGCGCAGCGCCAGCCAGTCGTGCTGCGAAAGCAGGCTGGCGCGGTAATGCCAGCGCTTGAGCCGCTGGCGCTGCACGCGCTGCGGGCCAAAGTAGGCATACACGGCCAGGCCCACAACGGGCGTGAGGCTGAGCACCAGAATCCACGCCAGCGTGGCCACGGGCGGGCGCTTTTGCAGCACGATCCACGCAGCCAGCGCCAGCGCGTAGGCGGCCCAGACGCCGCCCAGCCACGATAGCCAGGAAACGCTTGCGAGGGGAAGAATGGGCCAGGGCAAGGCAGAAATGCGCCGCGCGCTTCGTATTGAAATTACTTATCTGACCACACCGCCAGTTCATTTCCGGCCGGATCGGTGAAGTGAAAACGCCTGCCGCCGGGAAAAGCAAATATTTCCTGTGTGATGGCGCCGCCCGCCTGGCGGACTTTGGCGCAGGCCGCTTCCAGATCGGCCGTATAAATCACGGCCAGCGGCTTGCAAGGCGGGTGGTCGCACGTCATGCCGCTGCCAATACCGCTGCCGGCGGTGTCCATGTAGTCATCGCCCCACGGCTGATACATCCAGCCAAACGCCTGGCCATAAAAAGCTCTGGCGGCATGCAAGCTTTCGCGGCTGGGCGCGGGAAATTCAATATAGGTCATGTGGCCCTCAGACGGTTTCATGCTGCTTTCCTGGTTTTCAAACAGATGGGCAAACAGGTATGCCGCCCGCATTTTCGGGCCGCCAGCGGCATGTGGCGGGGCGCGGAAAAACGGGGCCGGGTCAGCGCTCCTCGCCCGCGTTTTCGCTTTTGCCTGCGTTGGCAGGCACGTCACGCCAGGCAATGTCCTGCACGGCGTCGGCGGGCGTGGCGGCTGGCTGGCTGCGGCTGCGCGGCCAGCGGGCGCTGCCGCCCCAGCGGCTCCAGCGTTGCTGCCAGAAGTCGGCGGGCGAAGCGCGCCGTCCGGCAAGCCACGCCGCCAGCAGGCTGACGATGACCACCACCGCCACCGCCAGCAGCAGCAAGATGGTCAGCGCCAGCGCCCCCAGCACGAACAGCGCGCGCAGCACGGCGGCCAGAAAGCGGCTGAACGGGTTGGAGGCGGAATCAGGAAAAGACGGGCGGGACATGGCATTCCTCATAAGAGCCTGTTTGCAATCGGTCCACGGGCGCGAAAAACGCGGCCCCGGACGGTCTGCGGCTTGCCGTCCGCCCCGGTCCGCCCTGCGCGGCCAGATGGCAAATGGATGGCAAACGGATGGCAAACGGATTTTTGGGGGCATATAGGGCGCGGCGCGGCAATTGCCAGGGGCGCGCATTGTCTTTGATGCAGGGCGCAGGCGGCGCTTGCGCCAGGCCGCTTCTATTTTTGAACCATGTCAAAGCGTTATGTGCCGCTCGCAACGACCATTCCACCTGCTCCGGTCATGGAGCGCTGGTCAGCGCAAGCTGGCCTGAACGCACACTGATGCTCCTGTCCCTGCCAGCCGCCCGCCATTTCATGGGGGTGCGGGCGATCTGGCGGCGGCTTCACCGCCTTTGCTGCAAAAGCTGCCGAAGCACAGCTTTTGCAGCAAAGGCGGATTTTTTTTGCCCGCTGCGGGCTGTCTGCCGCCGGGCGCGTTGAAGCTGCGCGCAGCATGAGTTTGACTGCTTTATTAGCTCCTTGTTTCATAGCATGACGTCCTAGTGTATTCAGTGCGAAACAGGTTTTTCATGCCCTTGAATTTGCTCCTTTTTTAAGGGTCATCCAGCTCAGCTTCTGGCGGCGCGTTCAGAAGCGTTCATCTGCGGCCAGATAGCGCCACTGGCCTACGGGCAGCGCGCCCAGGCGCACCTGGCCGATGCGGATGCGCTTGAGGCCGACGACGCGCAGGCCCACCAGTTCGCACATGCGGCGGATTTGGCGTTTCTTGCCTTCGGTCAGCACAAAGCGCAGCTGCTCGGGGTTTTGCCAGTGCACTTGCGCGGGCTTGAGCGGCTGGCCATCCAGGCTCAGGCCGTGGCGCAGCAGGGCCAGGCGCTGCGGTGGAAAGGCGGCTTGCACGTTCTGCGTGACGGGGCCGAAGGCCACGCGCACCAGGTATTCCTTGTCCACGGGCGAGTCTTCGCCAATGATGCGGCGGGCCACGCGCCCGTCTTGCGTGAGCACGAGCAAGCCGGTGGAGTCAATGTCCAGCCGCCCGGCCGGGGCCAGGCCGCGCAGTTGCGCGGGCGCAAAGCGCAGGCGCACGGCGTCGCCCGCCCAGCGGCTGCGCGCGGCAATCAGGCTGGCGGCGGGCGGGTGGCCGTCTTCAGCCTGGCCGCTGACGTAGCCCACGGGCTTGTGCAGCAAGATGGTGACGCGGCCCGCCTGCTGCTGCCCTGCCGCGCGGCTGACGGTGATGCGGTCGCCAGCGGCGACTTTGGCGCCCATTGGCGCGGGCTGGCCATTGACCAGCACCCAGCCTTTGGCAATCCATTCGTCCGCCTCGCGGCGCGAGGCCAGGCCCAGCTCGGCCATGCGCTTGTTCAGCCGCACCAGAGCGCCGCTTTCGGCGGCCAGGCAGGCAGCGGGCATTGCAGGCGCGGGAGCGCGGCGAAGGCGGGAGGGCTGGGGAGCGGACGGAGCGGCGGACATGGCTGCGAAAGCGAAGGAAGGCGAAGAAATCGGCGGAGATCGGCGCGGCTGTCTGATGGCGATGTCTGATGGCGATGTCTGGCGGCGATGGGCTGCCGCGCCGGGCGCCAGCCGGCGCATGCGGCGGCGGCGCGTTTCGGCCGCCGGGCCGCTCAGTCGTAGGGCCTGAAGACGATGGTGAACTGGGTGTGCACGCGCCCATCCACGTCGCGCGGCATGGAGCCGGTTTTTTCGACGGCGCGGACGACGGCGCGGTCCCACGCGGGGTTGCCGCTGGCCTTGACCAGGCGGGCGCTGATGAGGGTGCCGTCGGGGGTGGTGCGCACTTCGACTTCGGCCACGGGGTTGCCGTTGATGTCGTCAGGAAAGACGATGTTGGGCTTGACGCGGGCTTTGACGCGGCCTGCGAAGCTGCCGGAAGGGCCGGCGTCGCGGTCGGCCTGGCCGTTGCCGCTGCCGCCGCTGGCGCGGCCTGTGCCGCTGCGGCCGGCATCTGCGCCATCGCTGCCGCTGCCCGCCAGGGCGTTCATGCGGCGCAGGGCTTCGGCGCGGCGGGCGGTTTCGGCTTTTTTGTCGGCCTCGGCCTGGCGGCGTTCTTCGGCGCGGCGCTCGCGGTCGAGTTTTTCTTTTTCCTGCTGAAGCTGTTTTTCGAGGCGCTCTTTCTCCTTCTGGCGCTCTTTTTCCTTTTCGGCGCGTTCTTTCTGCTGTTTTTCTTTTTCCTGGCGTTCTTTTTCTTCGCGCAGCTTGTCCTGCCGTTCTTTTTCGGCGCGTTCCTTTTCCAGGCGCAGTTTTTCCTGGCGCTGTTGCTCGAGCTGGCGCTGGCGCTGCTGTTCTTTTTCTTTCTGCTCGCGGGCGATGTCGGCTTCGCGAGCGTCAGGCTGGGGAGCCGGGGGCCTGGGTTTGGGTTCAGGCGCAGGCTGCGGTTTGGGCCTGGGTTCTGGCGCGGGCTGGGGCCTGGGCTGCGGGGCGGTGCGCACGGCGCGGGGGGCGGCCTGCTGCACGCTGGCAGCCCAGATTTCGGCTTCGATGGCTTCGCTTTGCTCTTCGCTGCGCCGCCAGCTCATGCTGAGCAGCGCGAACACAAGCAGCAGCGCCACGTGTGCGCCAATGGCCCAGGGCAAGGCGGTGAGCAGGCTGGGTTCGGGCGGCGGGGCGAGTTCGGCCGGGTCTGCGGGGGCCGGGTTCATGTCGGGCATGGCGGGCCTTGCTTGGTAGCTGCCGAAAAGGGCAGGGCTTATTTCACGGAGAGCGCGATGCGCTGCACGCCCGCTTCGCGCAGGCGGCCCATGAGGCTCATGACTTGCTGGTAGGGCAGGTTCCTGTCGGCGGCCAGGAGCACGGGCATGTCGGGCTGGCCGGCCAGGGCCTGCTGCACGCTGGCGATGAGGGCGGCTTCGCTCTGGGCGGGCTGCAAGGGGGTGTCCTTGCCGCCGGTGCGGCCCGTGTTGTGGCTGTAGACGCCTTTGTCGTCAATGGCGACGATCATGTAGTTTTCAGGCGGGCGGGAGGATTTGCCAGCGGTGGGCACGTTGATGGCGCCAGGGGTGATGACGGTGGCGGTGACCATGAAGATGATGAGCAGCACCAGCATCACGTCAATGAAGGGAACCATGTTGATTTCATTGACGGAGCGGCGGCCACGGCCACGGGAGGCGACGGCGGGCATGGGCGTTTCTCCTTGGGGCGGGCGTCAGATGCGCGCGGCGGCTGGGGAAGCAGGCGCCGGAGCGCCGAGATTGCGCTGGAGGATGTTGGTGAATTCTTCGATGAAGGTTTCCTGCCGGGTGGCGAGGCGGTCGATGTCGCGCGCAAAGCGGTTGTAGGCCAGCACGGCGGGAATGGCGGTGAACAGGCCCAGCGCCGTGGCCACGAGCGCCTCGGCAATGCCGGGGGCGACGGTGGCAAGGGTGACTTGCTGCAAGCCGGCCAGGCCGGTGAAGGCGTGCATGATGCCCCAGACGGTGCCGAACAGGCCCACGTAAGGGCTGACCGAGCCTGCGGAGGCCAGCAGCGACAGGTGCGTTTCGGCGGCGTCCATCTCGCGCTGGAAGCTGGCGCGCATGGCGCGGCGCGCGCCGTCCAAAAGCGTGCCGGGATCGGCGATGCGGCGCTCGCGCAGCTTTTGATACTCGCGCATGCCGCAGGCGAAGATGCGCTCCAGCGGGCCGATCTGGCCGGCGTTGCGGCTGGCGTTGTCGTACAAGTCGTTCAGGCTGGCGCCCGACCAGAAATCGCTCTCGAACTGGCTGTTTTGCCGCTGAATGGCGCGCAGCGCGGAGGCTTTGCGGATGATGGCGGCCCAGCTGGCCACGGAGACCAGCAGCAGCAGCAACATGACGGCCTGCACGACAAAGCTGGCGTGCAAGATGAGCTGGAAGATGGAGAGTTCCTGGTTCATGGTTGGTTTGGCTGTGTGGTGAAAACGGAGCCTTCAGCCGCGCAGGCGCTCAAGCAGAAGGGGCGGAATGCGTTCGGGCCGCATGCCTTCGGCGCTGACCCAGGCCAGGCGGAACTGGCCGGTGACGAGCAGGCGGCCCGCGCGGGCTGCTTCGGGCGCATCAGGCGCATCGGTTTGCCCGCCTTGCAGCCAGATTTGCTGGCCGATGAGCAGCGAGGCCGCGCCCGCCTGCTCCAGCGTGGCGGTGACGGCGATGCAGTCATCCAGCCGCGCCGGATGCAGGTAGTTCACGCTGGCGCGGCTGACGACGAACATGCCGCCTTGCCGCTCGCTCAGACTGCGCTGGCCCAGGCCGCGCGCGCGCAGCCATTCGGTGCGGGCGCGCTCGAAAAAGCGCAGGTAGTTGGCGTAATAGACGATACCGCCCGCATCGGTGTCTTCCCAGTAAATGCGGGCGGCGTAGATGAAGCTGGCGGGGGCGGTCATGCGAGCAGCGCTTTCATGCGGGCCACGGCTTCCTGCAACTGCGGCAGGGCGTTGGCGGTAGAAAAACGCACGCAGCGGGCCGTGCCGTTGGCGCCGAAATCGCGCCCGGGCGTGACGGCCAGGCGCGCGCGCTCCATCAGGGCGAAGGCGAAGTCCCAGCTGTTCATGCCTTCGCCGCCCAGGCGGCGGGCGGCTTCGGCGCAATCAGCCCAGGCGTAGAAAGCGCCGTCGGGCATGACGGGCACCTGCAGGCCCAGCGCGGCCAGCTGCGGCACGAACCAGTCGCGCCGCGCCTTGAATTCGGCGCGGCGGCGCTCGTATTCGGCCAGGCTTTCAGGTTCAAAGCAGGCCAGCGCGGCATGCTGCGCCACGGCGCTGGGGCAAATGAACAGGTGTTGCGCCAGCTGCTCCACCAGCTGCGCCATGCGCGGGGGCACCACCATCCAGCCCAGCCGCCAGCCTGTCATGCAGAAATATTTGCTGAAGCTGTTGATGCTGATGATGTCGGGCGACAGGCGCAGGGCGCTTTGGCCGTAGGCCGCGTCAAAGCTCAGGCCCAGGTAAATCTCGTCCACCAGCGTGAAGCCTTCCCGGCCTTGCACGGCGGCGTGCAGGCGCGCCAGTTCGTCGGCAGCAATCGAAGTGCCCGTGGGGTTGGAAGGCGAAGCCAGCAGCACGCCGCGCGTGCGTGCGCCCCAGGCGGCCTGCACCTGCTGCGCATCCAGCTGAAAGCGCGCCTGCGCCGCTGCGGGCAGCAGCACGGCCCGCGCGCCCGCGCTGGCGACAAACTGGCGGTTGCAGGGGTAGCAGGGGTCGGGCATCAGCACTTCGTCGCCCTCGTCCAGCAGGGCCAGGCAGGCCAGTTGCAGTGCAGCCGAAGCGCCCGCTGTCACGATGATGCGGCTGGCGGGCACGCTCACGCCAAAGCGGCTGGCGTACCAGCCGCTGATGCGCTCGCGCAGCCCGGGCAGACCGCAGGCGTGGGTGTATTGCGTGCGCCCCTCGCGTATGGCGCGTTCGGCGGCCTCTTGCACCAGCGGCGGGGCGGTGAAATCTGGCTCGCCTATGTTCAGGCGGATCATGGGCGGCCCGCCTTGCGTCTGCATCGCGGCGGCGTGCTTGGCCATTTCCATCACGTAAAAAGGCTCGATGCGCTGCGCGCGCTGCGAGGGGCGAAAACTCATGGCCTGCTCTCGCCTTTGCTGGCCTTGCCTGCGGCGCGGTCGGCCTGCACCTCGTGCGGGCGCAGGCGGGGCGCCATGCCGTTGAGCACGGCGTTCACGTATTTGTGCCCGTCGGTGCCGCCAAAGTCCTTGGCCAGCTCGATGTATTCGTTCAGCACCACGCGCCAGGGCACGTCGGGGCAGCGCAGGAATTCAAATGCGCCCATCCACATGCACGCATGCTCGATGGGCGACAGCTCGGCCAGCCTGCGGTCCAGCTGCGGCTCGATCAGCGCGTCCAGCTCCTGGCTTTGCTCAATGCAGCCGTGCAGGAGCGCGTCGTAATGGGCCGAGTCGCACTTGTGAAAGCCGGAAAGATCGCGCGTGAAGGCGTCAATCGCGCCGGCTTCGCCCTTGCCCACCAGAAATTGATACAGCCCCTGCAAGGCAAATTCACGCGCCCGCGAACGGGCCGACTTGATGGAGGATTTGCGTGTGCCGCCCGTGAGTTTGGGCGGCCTGGCGGTTCTCCGGGCTTTCGGGGTGTCGCCAGCGTCTGTGGCTGGGTCAGGCTGCGGCCCCAGGCCGGGAATGAACACTTCACCCGCGCCGCTGGCGCCATTGCCGCCATTCATGCCAAAGCCGCCGCTCATGCCCGTACCTTTTGCAGCAGGCGGGCCATTTCCACGGCCACGCGGGCGGCTTCGCGCCCCTTGTCCAGACGGGCGATGGCCTGCGCCTCGTCTTCGGTGGTGATGATGGCGTTGGCAATGGGCAGGCCGTGATCCAGCGACACGCGCGACACGCCCGCGCCCGATTCATTGGCCACCAGCTCAAAGTGGTAGGTCTCGCCGCGAATCACGCAGCCCAGCGCCACCAGCGCGTCAAACCGGCCCGTGGCCGCCAGCGCGTGCAGCGCCAGCGGCGCTTCCAGCGCGCCGGGCACTTGCACATGCGTGATGTCGGCGGCGGCCACGCCCAGCGCCGCCAGCTCTTGCAGGCAGCCTTGGGCCAGCGCCTGCGTGATACAGGCATTGAAACGCGCCTGCACGATGCCGATGACCAGGCCTGCGCCGTCCAGCTGGGGCGCCGCGCCGCGATTGGCTTCAAACATGAAAAAGCTCTTTCTCTTGTGAATCAGTTCAGTGGGATGAATAAGGCAGGAGCAGCCGACGCAGCGGCTTCAGCCTTGCGCCTGCGGCTCTTGCTGCGGTGAAAGGTGCCCCGTCACCTCCAGCCCGAAGCCGCCGGCCATGCTCGGCAGGCGGCGCGGCATGCCCAGCAGCTGCATGCGGCGCACGCCCAGCTCGCGCAGGATTTGCGCGCCCACGCCGTAGCTGCGCAAATCCATGCGTCCGCGCTCGGGCGCATGGCTGGCGCGCGCCTTGCCCTCAAACTGCGCCAGCAGCTGCTCGGCGCTTTCGCCGCAATTGAGCAGCACGGCCACGCCGCGCCCGGTCTTGGCGATGAAGGCCAGGCTCGCATCCACGCTCCAGGAATGCATGGCGCGGCCCGGCTCCAGCGCGTCCAGCACCGAAAGCGGCTCGTGCACGCGCACGGGCACTTCTTCATCGGGCTGCCACTGGCCTTTGGTCAGCGTCAGATGCAGTGCGCCGCTGGGCGCATCGCGCCACAGCTGCGCCATGAACTCGCCATGCGCCGTCATCATGGGGCGCGCGGCCACGCGGCTCACCAGCGTTTCATTGCGGCTGCGGTACTCAATCAAATCGGCAATCGTGCCGATCTTCAGCCCGTGCTGCGCGGCGAAAAGCTGCAAATCGGGCAGCCGCGCCATCGTGCCGTCGGCATTCATGATTTCGCAAATAACGGCAGCGGGCGTGCAGCCGGCCATGCGCGTCAAATCGCACCCGGCCTCGGTGTGCCCCGCGCGCATCAGCACGCCGCCTTGCACGGCCTGAATGGGAAACACGTGCCCCGGCTGCACCAGGTCTTGCGGCCTGGCCTGCCGCGCCACCGCCGTTTTGATGGTGCGCGCGCGGTCGGCGGCTGAAATGCCGGTGGTCACGCCCTCGGCCGCCTCGATGGAAGTGGTAAAGGCCGTGCCATAACGCGCGCCGTTGTGCTGGCTCATGGGCGACAGGCCCAGCTGCTGGCAGCGCTCTTGCGTGAGCGTCAGGCAAATCAGCCCGCGCGCGTGCGTGGCCATGAAGTTGATGGCCTCCGGCGTCACGAAATCGGCCGCCAGCACCAGATCGCCCTCGTTCTCGCGGTCTTCCTCGTCCACCAGAATCACCATGCGGCCGGCCTTGAGTTCCGCCACGATTTCATGCACTGGCGCAATACCCTGCGCCACAGGCTGCAAGCCTTGCCGGGCGGCAATTTCACGCGCGGCTGCGCTGGAAGCTGGAAGTGCGGAGATATCAGACATGACCGGGATTATTTCAATGAGCGGAATACGGCAAAAGCGCCGCGAAAAATGGTGAATTGTAGCGCCGCCCCTCTTTGCCTTCTTTGCGCCCTGCCGTCCATGCCTTGTTTTTCAATCAGACGCAGGGCGGAACACAAAAGGCGCCGATTTGTTTTGCGGTGTTTTCAGGTCATTATCAAAAATCAGTCCGCCAATGCCGTTGATTTTCAAAATTTTCCGAAATTCATTTTCATGAAAACAAATGCGCAACCGGGCAAAAAGAACGCCGGGGTGTGGCAGCGAATCAGAATGCGTTGGCAAGGCGCGAGCCGCAGGCAAGCCTGATGAATCACACGCTGCCCGGCGAAGCGTTTGCAACACCCACGAGTGTCCGAGTCCGCACTTTTCGCCGCAGACAAGCGGCAAACAAGCGCTCAGGCTGGCTTCGGCAATCCAGAATCATCAGAAAAAGGAGCAAATTCAGGGACAGGAAAATGCCCTTCTGCGCTTTATGCACTAGGACGTCTAGCTATAAATAGAGGAGCTAATTAGTGATGCTTGGCCTGGACTTAGGCACTTGAGGCGGCTGGGCGGCTTGCTCTTTGCCAGCGCGCGGGAAACAGCCTGGCTCCGGCGCTGCCGGAAAATGCACCCGGGCCGCTTCACACGCCGCTTTTTACGCGGGCGGCCCGCCGTTCGAATTGCACGAAACCATCTTGCCAGGAGACCAACATGAATCATCCTCACGCCGCTGTCGCCGTCACCCAGCTGCCGCAGCCCTACCGCGTTCAGCTGAATGACAACCTGGGCCACCAATGGCTGTCTGACGAGCCTGAAGACGCAGGCGGCCAGAACACGGCCACCACGCCTGACCGCATGCTGCTGGGCGCGCTGGGCGCCTGCACCGCCATCACCTTGCGCATGTACGCCCAGCGCAAAGGATGGCCGCTGACCGGCGTGACGGTGGATTTGCAGCTCAATCCCCAAGGCAAGCCCGAGGCGGGCGCGGGCAATGACATCGCGCGCGTGATCCGGCTGGAGGGTGATCTGGATGCCGGACAGCGCGCCCGCCTGATGCAAATTGCCGATGCCTGCCCCGTTCACAAGCTGCTAACGGGCCAAGTGCGCATCAGCACAACGGAAGCAGCGGCCTGAGAGGCTGTCCTTTGAACAGGCTTTCAGAGCCTGTTCCCATGGCGGCGCCTCATGGCTGCGGCGCAGCGGCTTCGCCCTCGCCGCCATCGGCAGCGGCTTTGCGGCCCTTGGCGGGCTTGGCATCAAGGCTGGCGGACGCGGCCACGGCCGCTGGCCGCGCGGCAATACCCAGCGACTCGCGCACCTTGTTCTCGATTTCGCGCGCCAGCTCCGGGTTTTCGCGCAGGAAAGTGCGGGCGTTGTCGCGGCCCTGGCCGATTTTTTCGCCCTGATAGGCGTACCAGGCGCCGGACTTTTCCACCACCTTGGCTTCCACGCCCATGTCGATGATTTCGCCTTCGCGGCTGATGCCCTGGCCGTAGAGGATGTCGAACTGCGCCTGCTTGAAAGGCGGGCTGACTTTGTTTTTCACCACCTTCACGCGCGTTTCATTGCCAATCGGCTCCTCGCCCTTCTTGATGGAGCCAGTGCGGCGGATGTCCAGCCGCACCGAGGCGTAGAACTTCAGCGCGTTGCCGCCCGTGGTGGTTTCGGGGCTGCCGAACATCACGCCAATCTTCATGCGAATCTGGTTGATGAAGATCACCGTGCAGTTGGTGCGGTTGATGCTGGCCGTGAGCTTGCGCAGCGCCTGGCTCATCAGCCGCGCTTGCAGGCCGGGCAGGCTGTCGCCCATGTCGCCCTCGATTTCGGCCTTGGGCACCAACGCCGCCACCGAGTCCACAACCACCAGGTCCACCGCGCCGGAGCGCACCAGCGAATCGACGATTTCCAGCGCCTGCTCGCCCGTGTCGGGCTGGCTGATGAGAATGTCCGAGAGTTTGACGCCCAGTTTTTCGGCGTAGCTGGTGTCCAGCGCGTGCTCGGCGTCGATGAAAGCGCAGGTGCCGCCGAGTTTTTGCATTTCGGCCACCACTTGCAGCGTGAGCGTGGTTTTGCCGCTGGATTCGGGGCCGAAGATTTCAATCACCCGTCCGCGCGGCAGCCCGCCCACGCCCAGCGCCACATCCAGCCCCAGCGAGCCGGTGGACACCACCTGGATGTCTTCCGCCTTCTCGCCCTCGCCCAGCCGCATGATCGCGCCCTTGCCAAACTGCTTTTCAATCTGTGCCAGCGCAGCTTGCAGCGCCTTGGCTTTTTCTTCAGCGGCATTGGCAGGCGGCGCGTTCTTCGGGGCAGTGCTCATGTGTGTTCCTCGGTCAAAGTGTGAAGGCGGGGACTGTAGCAGGCGGCCTGCGCCCGCATGCGGGGAGTGCGGGCTGGCCGCCCCCGTCGAGGCCAGATCATGGGCAGGTTCTCAGACGGGCCGCGTGCATGGTTCCTGACGGAGGCGGCGCTGCTGGCAGGGATGATTGATTTCTGGCAAATGAATTCAGCGCGCAGCTGGATGAATTCACAAACATCAATTCATTTCCCGAAAAAATCAATCAATGTCAAATCATGTTTGCCTTTATATATTGCCGCCGCCTGATTGAAAATGGTTTAAGCGGTTATTATCCGCTCACGGGTCGAAATTGCAGTTGAAAAGGATTTCGCAAATGAAAAAAGCCATTTTCTGTGCCCTATTGCCGCTGCTCGTTCAAGGCTTTCAGGCGGCGTGGGCTGAAGAAGGGAGCGCGGTGCGCAAACGCGCGGCGGATGAGGAAGAAGCCGCGCCGCAGCTGGCCACGGTGGTGGTGCAAGGCCGGCGCGAGACGCCTGCTTTGCAAACGCAGGTTGAAACGCGTTCGGCCAGGCAGCCGCTGCAAAGCGCCGATGCGGCGCGCTTTCTGACGCGCATGCCGGGCTTTGCGGCGCTGCGCAAGGGCGGCGGCAATTCGGAGGCGGTGCTGCGCGGCATGTCTGGCTCGCGGCTAGGCATCCTGGCCGATGGCGTGGAGCTGTACGGCAGCTGCTGGCAGCGCATGGATTCGCCGCTGTCGTACATCTACCCTGATGCCTACGAGCAAGTTACGCTCATCAAGGGGCCGCAAAGCGTGTCGCACGGCGCGGGCATGTCGGCAGGCGTGGTGGAATTCAAGCGGCGCAGGCCCGTTTTCGAGCAGCCCGGCATCCGCTTTGACGGCGCGGCGCTGGCAGGCAGCTTCGGGCGCAATGACCAGATGGCCGAAGTGCTGGCAGGCAATGCGCAGTGGTACGGGCGCGTGGGCGCCACGCGCTCGGAGAGCCAGTCGTACAAAGACGGCGCGGGCCTGCGGGTGCATTCGGCCTGGCGGCGCTGGAGCGGCGATGCGGCGCTGGGCTGGACGCCTGACGCGCGCACGCTGCTGGAGCTGGCGGGCGGCGCCAGCGACGGGCAGGCGGACTATGCCGACCGCCACTCCGACGCCACGCGCCTGCATCGCGCCTGGTGGAAGCTGAAGCTGGAAAAACAGGCCGTCTCGCCCTGGGTCAAGCGCATTGACGCCTTCATCCACCACAGCCACGCCGATCATGTGATGGACAACTACAGCATGCGCACCATCCACCCTTCGTGGGAAGGCATCCTGATGGTGATGAACCCGCAAAACAAGCTGGATCAGGGGCGCTTGAGCGTGGATCTGGAGCCGGCGAAAAACGTGATCTGGACGCTGGGGCTGGACCGCCAGCGCGTGCGCACCTTCAACCGCATGGCCATGTTCTATCCCTCGCTGGTGGGCGTGCCGGGCCTGCCGCCGGATGTGGTTGAGCGCAACACCACCGATTACCGCCGCATTGAATTGCAGAAGTACCACGACGTGACCAAAACCGGCGCTTTCACCGAGCTTTTGTGGCCGCTGAACGCAGCCAACACGCAGCGCCTGGCAGGCGGCGCGCGGCTGGACCGCGTGGAAATGGAAATGCCTTCAGTGAAAGCCGCTTCGCGGCGCACGCTGCGCAGCGGCTTTGTGCGCTACGAGCGCGACGTGCCGCAGTGGGGCAGCTTCTACGCGGGCCTGGGACACAGCCAGCGCTTTCCCGACTACTGGGAATACATGTGGATCAACGAACGCGTGGGCGGTGCCAGCTATGCCAGCCTGCGGCCCGAGCGGCTCACGCAGCTGGACGCGGGCTTTGCCATGCAGCGCGGGCGCTGGAGCGCCCAGGTGTCGGGCTTTTACGGCCGCTCCAGGGACTACCTGCTGTTTCACTGGCGGCCTGCCATCTTTGTGGAAAACATCGATGCCCGCCAGTTCGGGCTGGAAGCCCAGGCGCACGCGCAAATCACGCCCGCCTGGTCGGCCGGCGCCTCGCTGGCCTGGGTGCGCGGCTTCAACCTCACGCGCCACACCAGCTTGCCCCAGCGCCCGCCGCTGACGGCCACGCTGGAGGCGCGCTATGCGCAAGGCGGCCTGTCGGCAGGCGTGAAGCTGCTGGCGGCCATGCGCCAAAAGCACATCGACTACGGCACGGGCGGCGTGGACGGCTTTGACCAAGGCCCCACGCCCGGCCATGCCACGGTGTCGCTCGACGCAAGCTGGCAAATCCAGCGCGGCCTGACGTTCAGCGCAGGCATCGACAACCTGTTCAACCGCCAATACAGCGAGCATCTGTCCGCAGGCGCCGCTCCAGGCACGCCCCGCTCGCTGGTCGAGCCGCTATCGCGCCTGAACGAGCCGGGCCGCGCCTTCTGGCTGCGTGTGAGCTACCGCTACTGAAAATCCGCAAGCGAGCCGCCCGTGGGCGCGAAAACGCAAATCCGGCTCAAAGCCTGTCCGTAGCCCTGCTTAACTATCAAGACAGGAGCAAATTGAAGGCCCAAAAAAGCGCCTCCATCGCACGGTTTGACGGACTTTGCTGCTATTGCACAAGGAGCGAAAAGGCGAAGGGCTTCGCGGCGGGCGGCCAGGCTTTGAACCCGCTCCAAAGCCTTCCCGCAGCGCCAAAAACTTCAAAAGCGCCAGCCGCCGGGCGCTTTTGCAGCGGGCGGCTGCAATCACATTCATTTGCATATAGACTCCGCCGCCCCTCATTTTTTGCGGCTTCTTTCATTCGCAACAGATGGCATGCGAATGACGCCCGGCGGGGCCGCCCGGCGCAGGAAAAGCGCCTTTTCCCAAATCCTCCCAAGGAATCCCTTCATGCAAAACCGACCCCCTTTTTGGGCCTGCGCCGTGGCGCTGGCTGCCGCGCTGGCCTGCCATGCCGCCCAGGCGCAGCAGTCCGTGCAACCCGTGCAATCCGCCCCGTCTGATGCCGTCGATGAAGCCGGCGACGGCGAAGCTGGCAACACGCTCCAGGCCGTCACGGTCAAGGCAGTGGGCGACTGGCTGGGCAGCGCCGAAGAGCGCAACGTGCAAAACCACCCGGGCGCGCGCAATGTGATTCGCCGCGCCGAAATGCAGCAAGAAGGGCTGACCACCGTACGCGAGGCGCTCAACCGCATTCCCGGCGTCCATGCGCCGGAAAACAACGGCACGGGCAGCCACGACATGGCGCTGAACATCGGCATTCGCGGCCTCAATCCGCGCCTGGCCAGCCGCTCTACCTTGCTGATGGACGGCATTCCCGTGCCTTACGCGCCCTATGGCCAGCCGCAAATGTCTTTCGGCCCCGTTTCGCTGGGTCTGATGGACGCCGTGGACGTGGTGCGCGGCGGCGGCGCCGTGCGCTACGGCCCGCAGAACGTGGGCGGCATCATCAATTTCGTGACCCGCCGCATTCCTGAAAAGCCTTTCGCGGGCGATGCCAGCGTGCAGCTGCAATCCAGCCCGTCTTCCACGCAATCTTCACCCAAGAAAACCGCCAACCTCATGCTGGGCGGCACCGCTGCCAATGGCCTGGGCATGGCGCTGCTGTATTCCGGCACGCGCGGCAGCGACTGGCGCGAACACAGCCAGACGCACATTGACGACGTCATCCTCAAAGGGCGCTACCAAATCAAGCCCGCCCACGCCGTTTACGCCACGGTTCAGCACTACGAAGGCCGCGCCGAAATGCCCGGCGGCCTCACGGCTGCGAACTTCCGCCAGGACCCCTACCAGTCCACCCGCCCGCTGGACGGCTTCTGGGGCCGCCGCACCCTGGCCGCTGCCGGCTACCAGCACGAACAGGGCCAGCGCAAAGCCAGCGTGAACACCTTTTTCACCAAAACCCTGCGCAGCGGCTTTCTGGACCAGGGGCGCTTTGTTTCGCTCTCGCCGCGCTACTACTGGGTGCGCGGCATTGAAGGCCACCTGGCCCAGGGCTTTTCCACCGGCCTGAACAGCCACCACGAAATCGGCATGGGCTACCGCTACATCAACGAAGCCAGCCACGAGCTGCGCTACCGCGAGAACATCGGCGCGGGCGCACTGCCCAGCGAGCGCAGCCGCAATGACCGCGACACGCGCGGCCGCACCGAAGCGCACGCCATCAGCCTGGACGACCGCATCGACCTGGGCGAGCACTGGACCATCACGCCAGGCATCCGCTACGAGCGCATCCGCCAGCAGCAAGACAACCTCCTGACCCGCACCCCCTACCGTGGCAACTACCACGCCGTGCTGCCCGCGCTGAACGTCATGTACTGGCTGCGCGAGGGCGTCAGCCTCTACGCCAACACCGAAGGCTCGTTCGGCAGCGTGCAGTACAGCCAGATGCCCAACCGCGT
>ERZ773077.1355-NODE-1355-length-16974-cov-15.576807_pt1 | contig 16974 bp, 13 predicted proteins | sample MGYA00580612_ERZ773077 | MGnify/ENA primary metagenome ERZ773077 (study PRJEB29015, sample SAMEA2737971) | human oral metagenome | biome: human oral; feature: human-associated habitat; material: dental | place: China | collected 2021 ...
CTTATCATACGTAAACGAAGTCCGACCAACCTGCCGCGGCATCGTACCACCATACGAATCCACATCATCAGCCCACTTAGCAGTGGTATCAGGATGAAGTTTCGTCACCATACCAGCCCGACTAAACCCATACGACTCCGACAACTTCTGATCTTGCGCAGCACCTACATGCGTCACACCAGTGACCCGGCCCGAGGAATCCGCTGCATAGTTCGTAGTCACTCCCCGAACCGTGTCTTTTACTTGCTCCAATACATCATCCACACGCCACGAAAACACCCGATCAACAATGCTTGTCGCGGCATTCCCGCCAAGTTTCACCATGGTGTCCGAAACAATCCGGCTTCGCTGATCAAATGCAAACTTGCGAACTGTTGAATCAACGCTAATCCATGACCTGCGACCAAGAGTATCAACACCCAATCCGACAATCATTACTTCTTTATCGTCAAGGGAATATGCTAGTTCAGATGCATCTCCCCCCTCATTGAACCGGACTTTCTCGGAAATTGCCTGCCCGTTAGGAAGCACATGTGAAGTTACGTTCACTACATCATTCGGATTATGGGACAGGTTAACTGTCATTTGTTCTCCGGAATATAGGGTTGTTGTCTCTGAAATGGTCCGCCCATACTCATCATGCTGATAATCAACAGTTGACCACTTATTCGACACCTGGGTGATCTCCCCCAACTTGTCTCGGGTAAACCGAACTACATCATCAATCTCATGCAATTCGGTCAACCGTTCAAAGGCATCATAATAAGCAGTTGCAACGCCTTCACCATGGACAAAATCAATATGCAGTCCGTCCCGCGACTTACGGGTTTCAGTCACTAGGCCGTTATAATCAGTCTCTTTAATGACTTCCCCATCAAGATCGTACTCAAACCGCCATGTGAGTCCAGCAGCATTCGTAACCGCAACCCGTTCCATCTGCGTGTTATACGTGTACCGAGTCACTCCACCATCAGCAGTGATAATCTCGCTGACTTCATCGAATACTGTATATTTTGCCGTGGTCGTCATACCTGCTTCATTAACAACGGCAATCTGGTTGCCTTCACCATCATAGGAAGCAGACCGTTCAGTCCCGTCTGGGTTTATGACCTTGGTCACCCAGCCCTCAGGGGAATACTCCACCTTGGTCACATCACCGACAGGATCAATGGTTTCAGTAATAAAGCCACGCACATCCCGAATCACAGAAGAACGCCTGCCTGCAGGATCAACCACAGCTAACGGTCGTCCAGCGTTATCACACTCCGTAACCTGCAACAACCCCTGAGGGTCAACTACCGCCAATGGCACTAATCCTGTTGCCCGCCACTCATACTCGTACTCTAACCGAACACCTGTGGGATCCGTCACTGCAGTCACAAACCCAGCAGGATCAACCTCATATTCAGTGATAAGCCCATCTCGACCGGTGATTTTCACTGGTTCGCCCCATGCACCAGGCGTGACAGTCTCTACCGTCCCATCACCAAAATCGACCCGGGTAGTAGTCCCATACTCATCATGATCAATCGTGACAACCACACCTGTGTTGGAGATTTCTTTCTCAACCTGGTGGTAATCGTCGTATTCCCAGTCAGTAACCACACCTTCCGCAGTGACCATCCGCCACACATCCCCTTCAGGCGTCGACCGGTACACCGTGGGACGAATAACCCCCAGGAAATCATCATGCAAAAACTCATCCGGGATAGTCCACGACTCATCATCCCGCACACCCGTCCGACCCCGACCGGTCAAACCAGCACCTTTCAGGCCCTTCTCCCGCAGAAGATTGGCCAAAGGCAGACTTTCTAGCCGGTCGAAGTATTCATTAATGCAAGAATCGCCGATTTCTACTGGATTTCCGTGAAATTCACCTGCGCACTCCAACGTGACGCACACTGTGCCGTCTTCTGGCGCATCCTCGCCTTCATCTTTCAGCCAAACGAGAGCATTGGGGATCATGCCGCCGGATCCTACCTGGGACACTACTCGTCCTTGATTGTCGAACCGATAATAATAAGAGTAACCATTTCGATCCGTCCACTGGCAAGGACGATTTTCGTCATCATAGTAATAGCGCAATGCACCAGCGGCAGAATTAATCACCTTCAACAGCCGGCCCTTGCCATCGTAATTATAGGAGGCGAGCCGCATCGGCTCCTCACCAGGATGAGTCTCCTCATTCTTCACCCAAATAGACAGCAAACGATCAATCCGGTTATGCCACTTGAATTCCAGAGTAGTGCCATCGCTACGACGCATGGATACCAAGTGACCTGTGGTTTGCTCGTAGTCATATTCAATCCACGCGCCAGAATGATGGATAGTCGTAGAAAGGCGAATCTCCACACCCAGGCCAAACGTGTCAGCCACCGAACCCGGCGACAACACATCCACAAACGAATTCGAGACCGCACGCACATGTTCGCCACCATCGGTAACATCCGCGTCTTCTATGGTCCTGGTCATGTGAGTGACTTCTCCGGTCTCTCCATCCACCAGGTGCACATAATTCTTTGGGGTATCCCCAGTCACGGTGAAATCCTGAATGGGGGCGTTGGGGCGTCGATCCCCAAACTCACTACCCGTGACGGCAAACACCCAGGTAATGCCCTCCTGAATGTTGCGAACCCGATAGGCACCATCCACGAACGACAACCGCCACGGGCGACCATTTGCCACCACCTCAGAACCATCCACCGGTGCTGGTGGAAACTCCAGTAAGGCGCCGTCGGGGGACATCATTAGGATTTTGTCCGATAACACTTCGATCCGGCAGTCCAGGGTGGTGTTCCATCCTGGGCCGAACACCATGCTCACGTCCAGATCGGAGCTATTATTCCGGTCCACCACCATTGGCAACATGCCATCAATATGCACGTCGGTGACAAAGTTAATCATCTCACCGGTTGCCATATCCACCGGCTCTAAGCCCGGGCGTTTGCATTTATTGCCCCGGGAGCTCACCTTTGACGCCATCTTTTTGAATTTGCCTTTGGCGGCTTTCGACGCCTTCGACAGCGTCTTCATGGTCTTCGTGCCCTTGAGCGCATTCTTGCCGGCTTTCAGCAGTTTTCCACCCGGGACGAATGTCGTCACCGCGTCGAAAGCACAACTGGTCCACGAACCGTGGCCCGTTGCGGCAAGGGTGACTTTTAGTCCGACGCCAATGCCCATGAGTGTGGCGCCAATGGCGGTGAAAACAGGGAGGGGAATCATGGCAAGTAGCCCACCAATGAGTTGCAGCGCATCAGCGATCATGCCGATGATGTCGGCGTGTTTGCCCACCCAGTCTTTAAATTTTTCCCACTGTTCCCTGAACCAGCCGGGGTTTTCTTCGAAGCGTTTCTTGGCCTGCGACCGGATGGAAAACACCGCGGAATCTACTTCGGTGCTGAGGGCGGTTTTGATCTGCTTTCCTTTGACCAAATCTGCCTTGAATGTGGCCTGGGCCCGGGTGTATTCGGCTTTGGCGGCTTCGTACGCAACCTTGGCTGACGCCAGATCCGCCTGGGCGGTAGACGCGGCACTGGCGGTGGCCACGTTCACGCCGGGAACGGCAGCGGTTGCGAAGGCCGTCGTCGTCAAGGTTTTAGCAGTGGCTGCGGCCCGGATTACGTTTATCTCGCAGGCGTTGTAGCGAGTTACCGCGGCCTGCACCGTAGCATGGTTGACACTGGCGACGGAAACCAGTGCTTTCATGCGGGTTTGCGCCGACGTTAAGGCCTCGGCATATTTCGTGACCGCCTTGCTCACCCCGTTGTGGGCGTTGCCGGTTGTGGTCAGGTGAGAGGGGAAATTATCGTTGATTATCTCCCGATAGCGGTCCCCTTCACTGCCGAGGAACCCGCCGTCGCTAATGGAACGCAGGTTGCTAGCACAGGTGAGCGCATTTTCGGCAAATATTTTCCACCGCCGGGCGAAGTCAAACACTTCAGCGGTGTTGCCGCCGATGTGGAAATCCGACATTTCATAGGTGAGAAAGACTGGAAGAGGGGAAACCGGCATGATGCGTCACCTTTTACTGCTAGAAGTTACTGGTTACCTGGGTTGATTACCTGCCGCTGAGATTGCTCACGACCCGATTGCGCATTTCGGCAACATCATGCGTGTTCTCAGCCAGCGCTTCCCTCATCTGGCCTAAAATGCGTCGGATGTTCTGGGCTGAGGATGACCATTTGTGGTGGACCTGCTCGTATTCTTCCTGTTCGCTGCCTTCCCATGAAGCTTTCAGACTCCTCATGTCCCCACTCATTTCGGTCAAAGTCCCCTCAATACTGCTCATAATTCGGTTAAGATCAGAAATTGTTTCCTCTGCATGAGCGGAATCATAGGCATATGGCATGAGCGTTATCCTTTCCTAGAGCATGGTGGTTTGGTTGAAGTGCATGCCGGCAAATCGCCGCCGCAAGGCCGCTAACTGGTTTGATTCGCCATCTTTGTATGTTTTTCCTGCCTCATCGACGCGACCGGTCAATTCGTTTAGTGCCTCGGTGAGTTTTTTCATGTTCTCGTCCCACGCCTCGGTCATTTGATTCCAGGCGGTAACAGAATCACCCTTCCAGGAGCGCTTGAGCGGCTCGATGGCCGACATAAATTCGTTGGATTGGTGCTGCAACGCATTATGGTGAGATTGCAATTGGCTGACGTGGGAGCTGACCGCGCCATGCTCCACTGACATGCTTGTGTCTGTCATGATGATTGTTTCCTTTCAGATGGTTGATTATTCGACGGAATCGAGGGCTTCCCCGATGGCTTCTTTCAGTTCTCCGGTGCCTTTCCGGACTCCGGCCAGGGCCTTTTGGACGTCGTTAAGCACGTCGGCAAGCCCGTCGGCACCTTTGTTCCACTTCGTGATGAGCTTGTAGTATCCGTCGGCCTCGACCGCAGTCCACTCGGGTTTTAAACTGTTGATTGCTTTGCGGTTGGCGGCCAGCGTTTTCTTGATTCGGCGCATTATTCGCCGAATGTCGGCCTCTGCCTCCACCGATACGGAATCACGGTATGCGAATACCTCAGCCACGACTCCTCATCTTTCCGGCCGCCTTATGGAGGGAGCCCGCGACCTCAGAATCGAATTTGGCTGTGACGTTGGCAATGTTGCCGGAGAGTTCACCTAAGGCGCCGATGTTCCGATTGAGCACGCGACGCGAGTGCCGCCATTCGTCGAGGAACACGTCAATCGCAACGCAAACCCGGTAGCCATCGTTATCGTCGACGCCGTGCAGCTCGGTGGCACTCTTCTCGGTGCCGTCCAGCTCTGCCTTCATTGCCTTAAATTTGGTGCCTATCTCGCGTAGCTGTTCAATAGGAACCCGAATATTATCGCTCACAATTAAAACTCCTTATCCACCGATCAATACGGCATTTTCCTGGGAAAAGTAGGAATCGCCGGGATTGCTGTCTTCGCCGTGGATCGCTTGGGTCACGGGTTGACCAGTAATGTCTGGATACACTCGAAGGGATTGGATCATCCGCTCCACCACAGCCCGCACATCACCAACCATCCCCACCTCAGGAACTGACGCACTTATCACCAAAAACCACGACGAACCCACAACCGGCACAAACCCCTCCACATGAAACACCTTGCGACGATCTGTCACGGAACCAGCAACCGATTCTCGCTCCACTATCACAAACTCGCCACCCCCATCCAAAGTCACCACCTGGGGATTATCACGAGAAAACCTCGACAACACCGGATCCACACACGCACGCTCCGGCGCCACACTATGCCACCGCAACAACACCACAGCAGACGACACCTCCCCCGACTCCAACACCCCAGGCAACACCAACCCCAAAAGCACCCCAGCCTCCTGCGCAGCAGCAATAACCTCCCCCAACCTACGCCGAACAACCTTCCTATCCCCAGCACGCAACCGCATACCAGGAACAAAATCCCCTGATAACCGATCAATGCACGTGTCAGCATGGGCGGGATGGGTATCGAGGAATTTCCAGGGCGCCAGTGGCAGGCTGATGTACCACAGGAAGTTTGGTCTGGGTACATTCGGGTTGAGTTCTATAGCCTTTTCTAGAACCTGTTCGGCCACCGACGTCCTCCTCAAAGAATCGTTTATCTCTTGCGCTATCACTACAATGTACCTATCAATTTTTTATTTTTGGGATACGGTTCGAATTTATTATTGACTTTTCAGAAGGCATTTAGATTTCTGTTTACTTCCCCCCAGTAATTTTGATACCCATGCTCAATGCTTGGTTATCGAGGTCATCAGGCATCTTACTGGGGTATATAGTATGATGAATTCGGCATTTACATACGGATTTTCGCCCTAAAACCTTAAGCTATAAAAATTGGTCAGACTTCCTGTATGAGTGCCCATAAGAAAGCCCCACGGTCGTCTTCCCAATGGGGTCATACAACCGTGGGGATTAGGGCGTCGTCAAGCTTTATACCAGCAAATGGTGCGGGGAACGTCTTCGAAAACGAAGAATGCCATGTGCGCCTTCGGCCACTCCACGCATGGCGGGTTGAAATAGGCGGGCGGGTCAAGCAGGGACAGGCGGGCGGCGAGCAGCCGTGCCGAACAGGTCTGCAACTCGATGCCCTCGATGGTGTCCCACTCGTCGTTCCGATGCTCGGGGAAATTAAGGTCCAGTAGCATGACTTCCCCCGTCACCGGGTCCAGGTCCGCCACAGCATAATAGTCGTTGCCGTTCAGGGTGACGGTGCCACGGATACAATCCTCGGTGAGGGTCACATCCCGCCATGTGTCGATGAAATGTTCGTACGTGTCGTTGATGGAGCAGCCGGGAACACCGTGTCGATTAAAGTCCATTGCGACCCTCCTGATCGTAAAAGGCCAGCTGCACCATTTGGGGCTTGCCGGAGCGTGTCACCCATTGGGCCCGGCCCGGAGGAAGCTTCTTCAAAAACACTTTCGGCCACACGGAACCCTCCTGGCGGTCACCGGACAGCAGGATCCCGTTCGCGCCGGCCTCCCGCAACCCCTGCATGACTGGATCATACGAGCTGCGCGACACGCCGGCACTGCGGCGGGCCACAATAATGTGCAGGCCCAGATCCTCGGACTGCGGCAGGTAGGGAACCAACGGTTTCAGCGGGTTACCGCTGCCCTCAATCATGTCGAAGTCATCAATCACCAGGTAGGTTTCCGGGCCTGACCACCAGGAACGGTTCTTAAGCTGCTCCACGGTAACATTATCGGGCGGCAGGCGGCTGTCCAAAATCCCCTTAATGCCCTCAACCAGCGGGGTCACCCCGGCGCGCATGCCGGCATAGCCGCCGAACTGGGGGTCGTCGTCGGTGAGGAATCCCAGCAGGGAGCGGCGCAGGTCGACGATGCCGAAGACTGCGAAGCGGGATTTTTTACCGCGGCACACCTCGGCGATGATGTTTTTGAGGAATGAGGTTTTGCCGGTTTGGGAGTCGCCGATGACAATGAGGTGGCGTTGGTCCCGGTTGAGGTTGAAGTGGACGGGGCTGAGGTTGGATTCGGCGATGCCGACGAGGGCGGGTTCGTGGCCCTGGTGTTGGTGGATGAGGTCGCGGTAGGTGATGAGTTCGGGCAGCATACGCACGGCGGGGGCGCCGCGACCCTCCCAGGCCTGGTTGATGGCGCTGACCAGGGCTTCCGGTGTGGCTTCGTGGACGAGGCTGGGGTTGTCCATGATGGGGAGTGCGACTTGGCTGATGAGTTCGTCGCTGGTGATGCACCGGCCGGTGGTTTCGTTGGCGAGTTTTTCGTTGACGCGTTTGGCGACGCAGGAGTCGAGGGAGTCGTTGAGCCGGAATTCGACTTTGGTGCCGATGACGGCTTGGACGGGGAGCCGGAAGTCGGGCCAGCGGCCGGTGCCGAAGATGATGTGGATGCCGTAGCCGAGGCCGCGTTGTGCGAGCTTTTCGACGGTTTCCGCTAGGTCGTCGTAGTCTTTCCGCATGGTGCCCCACCCGTCGATGACTAGGAAAATGTCGGCGGCGAAGAGTTCGGGGAGGCGGCCTTGGACGTGCATATCGCGCATTTGTTGCACCGACGAGATTTGGTGGCGTTCGAACAAGGTTTCGCGTTCGTGGAGGAAGGCTTCCATTTCGGCGATGGTGCGTCGGAGTTTGTCCTCGTCGAAGCGGGTGACCACGTCGCCGACGTGGGGCAGTTGGGCGAGGTAGCCGAAGGCGGAGCCGCTCATGTCGACGATGTAGAAGTTGACTTCGTGGGGTGTGTGGGTGAGGGCGGCGCCGAGGATGAGGGAGCGGAGGGCGGTGGTTTTACCGGTTTGGGGGGCGCCGAGGATGGCGACGTTGCCGCCGGCGCCGGCGAGGTCGAGCACCATGGGGCCCTGCCATTGGGTGAGGGGTTTGTCTTTGATGCCCATGGGGACGTGCAGGTAGCCTTCCCGGTCGGCGCCGAGCCCGGTGTCGGGGTGGACGTCAATGTTGGTGAGCACGCCGTCGAAGGAGAGGTGTTCGGGCAGGGGTGGGAGCCAGATTTGGCGGGTTTTTTCGGCGGCGGTGGTGAGCCGGGATACCACGAGGTCGAGGGTGGTTTTGTCGGTTTTTGGTGCCACAGCCGACATTTCTAATTGTGTGCGATGGAGTTCTTCTTTGCGGCTGAGCCACGCCTCGGTGGTGTTGGCGAGCTCTAGAGGCATGGGCACTGGCGGGAGTTCCCGGATGGTGGCCACCGCCGCGGCCTCGTAGGGGCCGGACACGTAGGCTGCCTTGAACCGTTCGAAGATTTCCGGATCGACTTTGAGGTAGCCGGAGCCGGGGATGGGCGGCAGTTCGTGGGCGGCGGTGGAGCCGATGGCGGATCGGGATTCTTGCGCGGAGAAGGTGCGCAGGCCGATGCGGTAGGACAGGTAGGATTCCAGGCCCTTGAGGCGGCCTTCTTCGAGCCGTTGGGATGCGAGCAGCAGGTGCACGCCGATGGACCGGCCGATGCGGCCGATTTGGACGAACAAGTCGACGAATTCGGGTTTGGCCGCGAGGAGTTCGCCGAACTCGTCGATGACGACGAAGAGCACCGGCAGGGGATCGGTGACCTTGCCTTGGTTGCGTAGCTCATTGTATTCCCCCACGTTGGCGAGGTTGCCGGCGGCCTGGAGGACACGTTGGCGGCGTTGGATTTCGCCCAGGATTGAGTCGTGAAGCCGGTCGACGAGGCCGGCGGCATCCTCCAGGTTGTCGACGATGGCCGCGGTGTGGGGCAAGGGTTCCAGGCCGGCGAAGGTAGCGCCGCCCTTGAAGTCGACAAGCACGAGGGAAAGCTGGTCCGGCGGGTGGCAGATCACTTGGGAAAGCACCAGGGTGCGGAGCACCTCCGACTTGCCGGAGCCGGTGGCGCCGACGCACAGGCCGTGGGGACCCATGCCGTTTTTGGCGGATTCCTTGATGTCAAGCTTGATGGGTTTCGCTTCGGAGTCGATGCCGTAGGGCACGTTGAGGAAGTCCTCGGTGGACCTGGGTTTCCAGGCGTCTTCGATGCTGTAGGTGGCGAAGTCTTGGATGCCCAGCATGGCGTCCAGGGCGATGGTTTGCTCCAGGGGCGCGTCGGGGGTGGCGTCTTCCACGAGGCGCAGCGGGGAGAGTTGGCGGGTGATGGCTTCCGCCAGGCTGATGGGGATGATGTCCAGGGTGCCTTTCCTACCGCCGTAGAGCATGCGTTCGACATAGCCTTCTTCCCCCTCGGCGGGTTCTTGGATTTCGCCGCGGGACAGGAGCTGCACTTCGAACGTGTTGTCGTCTTCGAGAAGGACGCGGACGTCCACGTGTGAGGGCTCCAGGTATTGGGAGGAAGACATGGCGAGCAGCACCATGCGGCCGCTGGCCACGCTCGGCAGCGCGGAAAGCTGGCCGGCCACCCACTTGCCGTGCGGGGTGTCCATGTCGACGATCACCATGAAGAACGGCCGGTCGAGGGTGGCCTCCCGGTATTTTGATTTCTCGGCGAGTTCTTCCACCCGGGAGGTGATTTCCTCCACGAGTTCGGTGGCGGATTCCTCATCGTGGGAGACTTCGCGTTTGCCGATAGGGCCGTCGAAAAGCTCGGGGGACAGGATGTGCGGCAGCCAGAGAAGCCAGTCGCCGTCGTAGGGTTGGGCGACGTGGATGCGCAGGTCGTCGGGGGCATGGAACACGGCCGCTTGGAGCACGATGGAGCGCACGGCGGCGGTTGTTTGCTCTAGCGGGCCCACCAGGGAGATCACGCCGCGCGCCGGGATGGACATGGGCAGGCCCTCGATGGTGCGGGTGCGGCGCAGCATGCGGTCGAGGTGCGCCTGGGCGATCGGTTCGGAGATCGCCATGGGGTCGTTGGTGGGCTTCACAAACACGTGGGTGGCGAGCTCGCCGATGCCGCTGCCGATGCGGGTGATGAGGAAGTCTTCGTCGCCGCGGCGGCGTTCCCAAATCCGGTAGGGGTCGCGCACCACGTCCGCCAGCATTTCCGGCGCCGGGTTGCGCATGAGGGCTTCCGAGCGTTGCGTTTGGGCGCGCTCCCGGATTTCCTGCTCCACCTGGCCCAGGTGTTCGATGAACCGCACCCGGTCGTCTTCGGCCTGTTTGCGTTTGCCGGTGCGGTTGCGGGCGAACGCGCCGACGGCGGTGAAGAGGACCACGACGATCATGACCGAGCCGATGGCCATGCGGATGGGGTTGCCGGACGACATCATCATCATGACCATGCCGGCCCCGCCAACGATGGGCATGAGTGCCATGAGCACGCCGCCACCGCCACCCCCACGAATGGTGGGCACCGCGGCGATTTCGATAGGTTTATCTGCTTTAATTTTTTTATGCAGCCGGGCGGGCCGGTGTACTATGCGAGTGCTCATATATCCTTACTACTAGTCAGATTGTCGGGCCCTGATAGTGGAAATCTTAATGCGAAAATGAGTTCAGTATTTGTTCGTCTGAGTATATTTTGGGAGAATCAGCAGCTAGATGTTAGTCTACCGGCCCAGCGGCCGGTGGTGGATTTTATCGACGAAATCATCCAACTGTTTCACCCGGTAACCGAATCTCACGCCAAGCCGGGGGAATCCGTCACCGATGTGTTCACCTGGGCCCTGTCCTCCCCCATTAATGGGCGGATCAACCCCGACATTTCCCTGTCAGAATCCGGCATTATTGATGGTCAACGCCTATATTTAACGCGGGCTTCGGATGCCGCCCAGGCCCCGTTTGTTGACGATATTTTAAGCGAGATCCGCACCACTATCGACGACAACCAATGGCGCTGGTCATCGGCCATACGTTCGAATGGATTATATTGTTGCGGGCTCACCCTTTTAGGGTTACTCTTCCTCATCCTGCTCCCCCGCACCCTCACCCCCACCAGTCAGACCAGCCCGTGGGTGTTCACCCCCATAGGAATCATCACCCTCGCCAGCATCATCATCGCCGCCTCTAAGCCCCACCCCTGGCTGCGGTGGGCCGGCATCACCACCCCCATAGCCGCGACCGCCGCCACCTGGCCCGCCACCACCCTCATACCCAACGCCACCACCCCGGCGCGCATCACCTGGACCCTGGCCGCCGCCAGCCTGGGCGGCATCATCGCCGCCTTCCTCGCCGGCAGACGCCGCCCCAACCAACAAGGCCAAGGCGCCGATAGCCGCAACGACACTGCCGGGGTGGTCGCATTCACCATCCTCACCATTGTCCTCACCGGCCTTGGCGTCGCCTTCCTGTTCCCCGTCCGACCCCTCGCCGTCGCCGCCTGGGGCGCCTGGGCACCCATACTCCTGCTACTCATCGCCCCCACCGTCGCCCTCAACGCCACCGGGCTACCCACCATGCTGCGCCGCAACGACACCGGCGACCCGGTCGAACGCACCAAGATTCACACCACCGCCCGCCGCAGCGAAGCCTTCAGCCGGGGGCTCGTGTGGGCCGCCACCGCACTGGCACTCCTGGACATCATCACCCTAACGGGCAGCCCCTACTGGCAGCAGGCCATACCCGCCGCCTGCCTCGCCCTCATCCTCATGCTCCGCAGCCACGGCTTCGCCGACGCCCGCATCATCGCCCCCCTGCTCATCGCCGGCGGGGCAGGAATCGCCCTCACCGCCGCCGCCCTCACCCACTTCGGGAGGCACCACTGGGCCAAACCACCCACCCCCTGGTGGCAAACCGACAACTACCTCGTCTGGGTGGTGTTCGCCAGCACGCTCATAGTCATTGCCCTGCTGTTCATATCGGTCAATAACCTCAGCCTCGACGAACTGCAGGAGGCCCGCCTGTCAAAGATCATTTCCACCATTGACGTGCTCATCAGCCTCACATTCGTCCCCGGCATCCTGGTGGCCCAAGGCGTATACACCTATTTCTGGGCCATCATGTAGCCGCTACCTCGACACAAACCCCTGGTCGACCAGCCAATCCAGGGCGACCGTGCCGGGATCCGCGCCATCCACATCCACCTTCAGGTTCAACGACCGCATGGTATCGTCGTCAAGCAGCCTGGTGACCTGCGCAAACCGGTCCGCAATCTCGGGGTACTGTGCCAAAAACTCCGAATTAAACACCGGCGCCGCATTATAGGCCGGGAAATATTGCCGGTCGTCCTCTAACACCACCAAATCCAGCGACTGGATCCGGCCATCCGTGGTAAACACCTCACCCAGGTTGCACGCACCCGTGTCCGTCGCCTGGTAGATCGTGCCCGTGTCCATGAGCGAAATATTCTTTTCGGGAACCCCCTCCGGCGTGCCCCGCGGAATGCCGTATTTTTCCAACATAGGGTTGAGCCCATCCAAACGGGAATTAAACTCCGCATCCACGCACATGGTGCGCTCCGCCACCGGCAGGTTTGCGATATCACTCAGCTTGGTGAGATGATGCTGCTCCGCATATTCGCGCCGCACCGCAAACGCATACGTATTATTGAGCGGTGTCGGATTCGACCAGGTGAGCCCGTTTGCTAAATCCGCCTCGTACACCGCCTGCCATTGTTTCTTCTGGTCGGGAATGCCGGTTTCGTGACCCAAATACGTGAGCCATGCCGTCCCCGTGTATTCGTAGAGGATTTGCGCCTGGCCCGACTCCAGGAGTTTCCGCGCCGGCTGCGACCCCGGAACCCCCGTCATGTCCGTGGCCCGGAATCCCGCCGCGTCCGCAATGTAGACCGCTATTTTGCCCATGATGAGCTGTTCGGTAAAGGCTTTCGACGTAATGACCACCCGTTTGCCTTCCGCGCCGGGAACCGGTTGGATGGCGGCCGGGTGCAGGTTGGGAATGACCGAGGCGGAGGGCCGGAGCCCGCAGCCCGCGAGGGCGAGGGTGCAGCCGATGACCAGGATGCTGAGTATCTTCGTGAGCTTCATGGTTATAGTCCTTTCGGCCGCAGCGTGTGTTCGAGTACTCGGGCGATCCAGTCCACCGCCAGGGCGAGAAGGGCCACGAGGAGCGACCCAGTGATGAGCACGCGGTTGAGCGCCAGGTTAACGCCGGTGGTGATGAGAATGCCCAGGCCGCCGCCGTCGACGAAGGTGGCGAGTGTTGCGGTTCCCACCAGGAGCACCAGGGCGGTGCGGATGCCGGCCAGCATGATCGGCACCGCCAGGGGGAGTTCGATCTGGAACAGCACCTGGACGGCGCTCATGCCCATGCCCCGACCGGCCTCCACCAATTTGGGGTCCACCGCGTCCAGGCCGACCATGGTGTTTTTCAGCACGGGCAGGAAGGCGTAAAGGATGAGGGCGACCGCCGCGGTGGTGAAACCGAACCCGAGCCAAAAAGCAATGAGCACCACCAGGCCAATGGCGGGGGCGGCCTGCCCCAGGTTAGCGAGGGACATGACGGGGGTGGTGAGCCACCGAAATGGTTTTCTGGTGAGCAGGATTCCTAGGGGGATGGCGAAGAGGAGCACCACCACAATGGATACCGCGGTGAGTTCCAGGTGCTGCACCGTGAGGTTGAGCAGATTCGACAGCGTGAGGGTGGCCAATTCGGTGCTGGTGAATTGTGCCGTGCTCAACCAAATAATGAGGGCGATGAGAATGGCAAGAATGGCAATGGGCTGCACCATGAGCCCTTGCCACCAGTTCGATTTTGTGGTTTGCATGGGCCTATCCTCCCTAGTCCTCCGGTGTGTCCGGCGTGTCCGGGGCGTCTAATGCACCCACGCGGGCCACCACCTCTTCGGGGATGTCGCCCTCATTATTGCCCAGGGGGGTATCTTCGTCAGAGGTGGCGCTGCGCAGCTCCGTGATGGCGTTCATGACGGTTTCCACATTGACGATGCCGAGGAATTTCCGGCGGGGGCCTTCGACCAGGGCGGCGCCGGAGTTGGCGACCAGCATGGTGTCCAGGGCATCGTTGAGGGAGGATTTGAGCCCCACCACGGGCAGGTCATCCTCCCGGTAGTGGGTGATGGTGGTCATGCGGCGCAGTTGTTTCCGGCTGGGCCAGGAGAGCACCCGGTTGTGGTTGTCGAGGATGACCGCATGGTCGTGGCCTAGGCGTTCCACCTCTTTCAGGATGACGGCGGCATCGTCCCCGGGCCGCCCGAAGGCCGGGGTGATGAGGTCGGCGTCGCCGACGCGGGCCAGGTTGAGTTGTTTCAGGCCGGCACCGGCGCCGATGAAGTCGGCCACGAAATCGTCGGCGGGCTCCCCCAGGATGCGTTCCGGGGTGTCGTATTGCACGATGCGGGCGCCTTCGTCGAAGACGGCAATCCAGTCGCCCAGCTTGGCGGCCTCGTCAAAGTCGTGGGTAACGCACACAATGGTTTTGCCGAGCTCGGATTGGATATTGATGAGCTCGTCCTGGAGGCGTTGGCGGGTGATCGGGTCGACGGCGCCGAAGGGTTCGTCCATGAGGAGTACCGGCGGGTCGGCGGCCAGAGCGCGGGCCACGCCAATGCGTTGCTGTTGGCCGCCCGAGAGTTCCTTCGGGTAGCGGTCCCTATAGGTTTCCGGGTCCAGGGAAACCATGGTGAGGAGTTCATCCACCCGCTTAGCGATACGGGCCTTGTCCCACTTCAGCATTTTCGGCACGATGGCAATGTTGGCCCCCACCGTGAGGTGCGGCAATAGGCCCCCGGATTGGATCACATAGCCGATATTGCGGCGGAGTTTATCGCCGTTCATGCTGCTGGCGTCTTCGCCACCTATGAAGATGCGCCCCTCGGTGGGTTCGATGAGTCGGTTGATGAGTTTGAGGGTGGTGGTTTTGCCACAGCCGGACTTGCCGACGAACATGACTACTTTGCCGGCCGGAATTTCCATGGTGAGCTGGTCGACGGCGGGTTTATTGTTGCCGTAACGTTTGGTCACGTTTTCCAATAGGATGGCGGCGCCACCACCGGAGTCGCTGGTCAGGTCGGTGGATTCGATCTGGTCGGTAAGTTGATTAGACACGGATGCCCCTTGAAATAGTGAAACGTCCCAGCAGGATGAGTGCGAGGTCTAACAGAAGTGCAAGAATAACGACGGCGATAACGCCGGTCGCCACGGATTCGAAAGAGTTGGCGCCCCCCAGTCGGGACAGGCCGGAAAAAATATAGCCGCCGAGGCCGGGCCCCAGCGCATAGGCGGCGACGGCGGCAATGCCCATGGTCATTTGGGCGGACACGCGCATGCCGGCCAGGATCACCGGCCAGGCCAGCGGCAACTCCACCCGGAAAAATGTGTCGAGGCGGCTCATGCCGATACCGCGGGCGGCGCTGACAATATTGGAGTCCACCTCGGATAGGCCCACGACCGCGTTCCGTAAAATGGGCAACGTCGCAAAGAACGTGACGACGATCACCGCCGGCAGCACGCCAAATCCGAAGGGAATAATGAGGATGCCCACGAGGGCGAAGGAGGGGATCGTAAGTCCCACCGTGGACACGTTATTGGCCAGTGCGGCAAGGCGCGGGTGCTGATAGCTGAGCGCGGCACACACCACCGCGATGATGGTGGCCAGGATGAGGCATTGCACCACTAGGCTGAGGTGCTGCCAACTATCTGCCAGTATGTGTGTCCAACGTTCAGTTATAAACTCTTTCATGGCTTTTCCTTGTTGCCGAATATTTCCCCGCATTCAAGGCTATAATCCATATCTTGGTCCTGCCATTTTGGCCGGTTTTTCCAGTCGTGGGTGGGGTTTATATCACATCTCAAACCAGCGGTTAAACAGGCACTACCTATTTTAGGTATGATATGTGTCACATTTTCCTATTCTGTGTCATTTTACGCCCGATTTTTGTTTCGATTACCCCCTTATTCGTCAGAAAATCATGACAAATCACACATTCTCTGGGGATGGCGCGGAAGGACCGAAAGAGCGTCGATAAGCTGTAAGCAATAGAAACTAGTACCAACTACAGGATTTATCATGACCGAAGACGAACGACTGGCGCAGGAATACCTCACTAAACTGCAAGAATCAGTAGGACGCGGCGAAATCAATCTTGCGGAATACGATCGACTCGCCGACCTGGCACTCAGCAATATCCCCGCAACCTCACAAGTAGCGCATGCGGAGCTCGCTAGGCGGTCGGCGGGAATCCCCATGGCCTCCGATGACCCAACCAATAACGCCACCGCCCCAGGAGGTAAGAAGAGCGCGCTGGATCTGGCCATCAAATCCCTCTTCGTCCTGTGGTTTATCGCCGTCGCCATTAACCTGGCAGTATGGTTGGGGGTATGCCTTACCGTTGGTCAAATTTACTATTTCTGGCCCATGTGGGTGATTCTTCCCGGCATTATATTCCCCGCCATCCGCTGGCTGCGTGATTATCTCTAATGGGGTAATGGGGCCAGGTTAGCGCTTGACCACGCTACTATTCTTGAAATGAATCTTGGCCTCACCAATACCCGGCAGCTTGCCTGTGTGCGTGGTTAGCAATTCCGAAAACTGATTGCCCACAATCACATTATCGGCGATCACCGCGTCATTAATGTTACCAATCAACCGTTCCTTACCACTACGGCCAGGAGAAACCTCGGCACCAACATAAATCACGGGAACGTTTTTATTCCGCGGCGTGAATT
>ERZ773077.1356-NODE-1356-length-16973-cov-4.694704_pt1 | contig 16973 bp, 14 predicted proteins | sample MGYA00580612_ERZ773077 | MGnify/ENA primary metagenome ERZ773077 (study PRJEB29015, sample SAMEA2737971) | human oral metagenome | biome: human oral; feature: human-associated habitat; material: dental | place: China | collected 2021 ...
CCGTCGGCGATCGCGTGAGCACCGGCGACTCCCAGACGCGTGCCGAGCAGACGGTCCGCGGCGTTAGGGGTGCCGCCCCGCTGAACGTAGCCCAGAATGGATACGCGCGCCTCCAGGCCCGTGGCCGCCTCCAGCTGCTCGGCCAGGGTGAAGGTGTTGGCACGGTGCGAGGCTTCCAGCCGCTTGACGCCACGCTTAGCAGCAGCCTTGGCCTCCGGAGACGAGGCGTCCTTGACCAGGGCCTCGGCATGGTTGATCTCTTCACGATCGGCGACATTCAGCGCGCCCTCGGCAACCGCCACCACGGAGAAGGTCGAACCGTACGAGCGACGGCGCTCGATCTTGTCCGCGATCGCCTCCACGCTGTAAGGGATCTCGGGAAGCAGGATGACATCCGCTCCCCCGGCTATCCCGGCCCCGAGCGCCAGCCACCCGGCGCGATGCCCCATGATCTCAGTCAGAATGATGCGATGGTGCGAATGCGCAGTGGAGTGAAGTCGATCCACTGCCTCAGTGGCGATCTCCAGGGCGGTGGCGAAGCCGAAGGAGGTCTCCGTCTCGACGATGTCGTTGTCAATGGTCTTGGGCAGGTGGAGGACGTTGAGACCTGCCTCCATGAGCCGCCTGGCGTTCTTCGCCGTACCCCCGCCGCCCAGGCATACGAGCGCATCAAGTTTGTTTTTCTCGCAGTTCTCGACAATGGTCGGAATCATGTCGCGGGTCTCGCCGTCGACGACCATTCGGTGGACTTTGTCCCGACTGGTGCCGAGCATGGTACCGCCAGTCGTCAGGATGCCTGACAGCGATGCCCCATCGAGCTCCATGAACCGGTTCTCCGCCAGTCCGCGCATGCCGTCCCTGAAGCCGATGAGCTTCCAGCCGTGCTCTTGGATAGCTGCCTTTCCGAAGCCGCGGATCGCGGCGTTGAGTCCAGGGGCGTCTCCGCCGGCGGTCAGGATTCCGATGCGCTTGGTAGCCATGGCCCCAGTATGCCGCCTGAGAGCGGTACGGGCAGTGTCGCCGCGTTGGCATCGCCACAGGCCGGTATGAGAAATGAGAACTACCCTGGCCATCACGCGCTGTACCGCACACGGGCGCAGCGGTTCGTGGAGCTGCAGCATGTGCATACCGCTAGACTGCCGTCTCGGGATGCACTCGAGATGCACCGAGATGCACACGGAACCGGCTCCCGATCGCGGGAATGTTCGGGACCCCTGTAGGTGTTGAGCCCGGTGCGCCGTCGGGGCCTGTAGTGTTCCGGCACGAGTGAGTCGAGTGAGATTGAGCCACGAGAGGGGCAACCAGCATGGCAGATCGTGCGCTGCGAGGCATGACCATCGGAGCTAAATCGATGGAGTCCGAGGACGGCGTCGAGTTCGCCGAACGGCAGATGATCAGCTACGAGTGCCCGCTCGCCCATGTCGTGATCATCCCCATGTCCCTGGAGGCCGAGATTCCCCAGGCCTGGGAGTGCCCGGAGTGCGGTCAGGTGGCCGCTCTCCGCGGCGAGGAAGAGCCCGAGAATGAGGAGCCGAAGAAAGCTCCCCGCACCCATTGGGACATGCTGCTTGAGCGCCGTGAGGTCGATGAGCTCAAGGTTCTCCTCGACGAGCGACTCGAGATGCTGCGCTCCGGTGAGATCTACCGCGAACGCTTCTAGGAACGCCTCTAGTTACTGGTCTCGCGGCCCCTCGGCCAAGACCTCATGTTCGCAGCGGATGGGGGTCAGGGGGCGTCAGCGTCGTTGTGCAGACCGCCGGCGGCGCCGACCGGACTGAGGCTGCCCGATTCGATCGCCCAGTTTCTGCGCAGCCGCCGCCAGCTGTCCGCTTCTCTTGGCCAGCCCCCACTTCGTCACCAGGCTCAGTTCCTCGGTGAAGATCCCGCCGGAGAGCTTGGACTGGCCGGCCTCGCGCTCCAGGAACGTGATCGGCATCTCGACGATGCGCCCTCCGATATCGGAGACGAGCTTGGTCATATTGACCTGGAAGCCGTAACCCAGCGCCTCCACCTTGCCCAGATCCAGGCGGCGCAGGATTGAAGCCCGGTAGACGCGGAAGCCGGCCGTGGCATCCTTGACCCGCAGCCCCAGCATGGCGTTGATGTAAAGGTTGCCCCCACGCGACAGGGCGACGCGTTTGGCATCCCAGCCCTGCGTGGCGCCGCCGGAGACCCAGCGAGAGCCGATGACGAGATCGGGTTCGTCGGCCATCTCCGCGCGCTGAATCAGTAGAGCAAGATCCTCAGCGCGGTGGGAGCCGTCGGCGTCCATTTCGCAGATCAGCTCATAGCCGGAGGCGAGTCCCCAGGAGAAGCTCGCGAGATAGGCGGGCCCTAGACCGTTCTTCTCCGTGCGGTGCAGAACATGGATGTGGTCATCAGCCTGTGCCCGTGCGTCGGCGAGATCGCCTGTGCCATCGGGAGAGTTGTCATCGACCACCAGGATGTGAGCCTCTGGCGCACCACCACGCACGCGGTCGAGAGCTCCCGGCAAGGAGTCGATCTCGTTGTAAGTGGGGATGACGACGAGGGCCTTCACAGTTGTTCTCCGATCATGGCGGACAAGGTCTCAGCGCCGGCGGTGATCGACACCAGGGAGAAGACGACGCATAGTGCTGGACACAATACCGGCTATTACCAGCATGGCCGCGCACCCGCACAGGACATGTCCCGGCCAGTCGCCCATGGTGTCAGCGGGCGTCATGGAGGTGCGCAGACCGGCATCGGTCACAAGACTGGCCTGCGTGTAGGGCCGGGTCTGCTGTTCGACCTCGCCCTTCGGGTTGATGATCGCGGTGATGCCCACGGTGGAGACCTGCACGACGCTGCGACCGTGAACGACGGCTTGGACCCTGCCCTGGGCGAGCTGCTGAGCAGCCTCGGAGGAGGACAAGAAGCTCGCGTTGTTGGTGGGGATGACGATCAACTCGCCTCCCTGCCGCACGCCATTGCGCAGCGTATCGTCGTAGGCGACCTCGAAGCAGATGCCCATGGCCAGGGTGACATCACGGTTCTGGGAAGCGGCATGGATGGCGAGCGTCTGAGGCCCGGTTCCCGGAGCCATGTCTGTGCCGATACGGTCGACCTGGGTAGTCAGTCCTCTGATGAGGCTGCGCAGAGGAACGTATTCGGCGAAGGGTGCCGGACGATGCTTGCGGTAGTAGGAGCCAGCCCCCTCCCCCGGCGTCCACACCACCATGTCGTTGTAGCGCATGTCCCCTTCGAACAGGACGGCGCCCACCATGATGGGGGCTCCCGCGGCCTGCGCGGCTGAATCGATGAGGGCGGCGGATGATCGGTGCGTGCGCGGATCGAGATCTGCAGCATTCTCCGGCCAGATGACGACATCAAGGTTTCCGCTTCCAACGTCGGCGGCGAGCCGGTCGGTGGCCTGGGCGTGGTTGTCGGTGACTTCTAATGCGCGGTTGAAGGCGTCCTCGAAGTCCTTGGCGACATTGCCCTGGACGGCACCCACTCTCAGCGTCCCGTCCTCCGCAGCGCTGTCGACAGGCAGGACGAGCGGTGCGGCTACAGCGAGACCCGCACAGGTCGCCGTCACCAGAGCGGACAGGAGCGCTCGGGCTCGCAGAGCACGAGCGGCCTCGAGCATGCAGGCGCCGATGAGCGCCACGAGAAGCGTCAGGCCGATAGAGCCGCCGTAGGCGGCGAAGGAGAGCATCGGGGCGTCGGCCATGGCGAAGGCGAGTCGGCCGAAGGGGAAGCCTCCCCACGGCCAACTCGAACGCAGCTCCTCGACGCCGCACCACAACACCGCGAAGGAAACCACTCGCCCCGCCAGCGCACGACCCGCCCCAGGCCCATCGGCGGTGAGAACCGGCATGCGGCTGACCAGACTCCACGAGACTCCCAGGACCGCCATATAGAGGGCTTCGAAGAGCGCAAGCGCCGCCCACCCGATCGGATTGCCCATGGCCACGGCGATGAAGTGCAGTAGCGGAGCGAAGAAGGCGAGCCCGAAAACCAGCCCCAACCCGGCGCTCATCCACAAGCCGCGCCCCTGAAGAGTGCCCATGAGCAAGGCGAGGCCTAACGGCGCCGTCCACCACAGGCCCATCGGCGGGAAGGCGGCGGCAACCGCCAGGCCTCCCGCCAGCACGGCGACAACAGGCACCAACCCACGCGGTACCCGGAAGCGGTCAGGCATATCACTCGAGACGGAGCGATCCGTCGACGATCTGGCGCTCGAGCGCTTGGGCGACATCACGGGCTGAAGCATAGAGGGTATGAAAGGTAGGAGACGTCTGCGAGTGCCGGAAAGATCAGGGATGCCCTGATCATCACGGATCGTCACCCGCGATGACGGCGATGCACGATCTGGATGCCGTGCCACATCAGCGCCAGCACCGTCCCCACCACGGTCCCGATAAGACACGACATCGCGGTGCCGGTGATCCACGACAGCACCGGGTTGTGGCTGAGCTCTTCGGCCCACTCAATGGCGTGGTGCAACGGACTGAATCCGACCTTCGCCAGATTGGTGGCCAGGATGTGCCCGCCCACCCACAGCATGGCCACAACGCCAACGACCCCTATGCCTGCGAAGACCGATGGAGCAATTGACACCACGGTGCGTCCGAACGACTGCAAGATCCCGGTGCGTCCCCTGTCGGCCAGGTGCGCACCCGCATCGTCGATTTTGATGAGCATTCCGACCAGTCCGTAGACGGCGAAGGTGATGAGCAGAGCGACCATGACCAGGGCGACGATGCGCCTGGTGGACGACTCACCCTGCACCTCGGCGAGGGCGAGCAGCATGATCTCCGTAGACAGGACGAAATCAGTGGTGATGGCGCGCTTGATGATGGAGGCTTCGTCTGCCGGGGCTGCCGGGGCTGCTGGGTCTGCCTCCTCGGAGGCGTGACCGCGGTGGAGGAAGCGCTCCAGGAGCTTCTCCCCGCCCTCGAAGCACAGATATGCCCCGCCGATGACGAGCGCAACGGGCAGGAGGGCGGGCGCCACCGCAGTCAGCAGCAGCCCGATGGGCAGGATGATGAGGAGCTTGTTGCGCAGGGATCCGAGTGCGATCTTCTTGATGATGGGCAGTTCCCGGTCAGGAGTGATGCCGGTGACGTACTGCGGTGTCGCCGCGACATCGTCCACGGTGGCGGCCGAAACCTTCGCAGAGGCCTTGACGGCCATGGAAGCCGTGTCATCAATGGTCGACAGCGTCATCTTGGCGAGAGTGGCGATGTCATCGAGAAGAGCGAAGAAGCCTGACATGGGGCGGGGGTGTCCTGTCGTGGTGAGGCGGCTCCGGGCGGAAGCCCGGCCGAAATGAGACTACCCGCAGCGTTCGGCACGCGAACAGCCGGCCTACGGGCAGGACTGCCCGGTCCGGTCATATCGCGGACCAGCCCACCACTCCCCTGTTGAGGTCCAGGCCCGCTCGAGCCGCATTGGCCGACAAGGCCTCGAGCGCGCGCTGTCGATCGGAGGCGGTTTTCTCGGGAGGTACGAGGCAGGCCAGTTGTCTGAGCACGTCGAGAAGCTGTTTGGAGCAACGCACGAAGTCGCCCGCCGTCAGGTCGCAGGCCTCCAGAACCTCAGCCAGATCGGCGCCCTCGGCCCATGCCCGCACTGCTCCCGCCAATGCGGGCTCCGCGCCGCTGGAGAACTCGATCCGCGCCAGCGCCTCCAGGTCGTTGATCGAGCGCGACAGGCGGATCTCCTCACGCAGCACCGCTCCCAGGCGTGAGCCCGGCGCTATGGGCAATCCGAGCGATTGCGTCGCCAATCGCGGCTCGTACACGCAGGCCGACACTGCAGCGGCCAGATCGGCAGGATCAAGCCCCTGCCATAGGCCGTGCCGCAAGCACTCGGAGATGAGCAGATCGCGTTCGGCATAGATGCGCGCCAGCACCCGGCCGGCATCGGTGACTCGCAGTTCACGCTCGGGATGCCCGCGATCGACGGGCTCGAGGTACCCCAAGTCGGTGAGCACCTCGCACACGGCGTCGAAAAGACGGGCGATGGTGCCGGTGCGGCTCTCCACTCGAGCCTGGAGACGGTCGACGTCAATGGATGTGCGCATCCACTTGCGCCCCATACGGGCATGCTCCTCCCGTTCGGGGCACGCATGGCAGGGATGCGCGCGCATCTGGTGACGCAGCTCCTTCAGATGCATGGCGGTCTGCTCGCTGTCAGCTCCTTGACGACGACGCCGCTTGATCCGGGCCTGGTCCACATCTCCCGACCGCAGGGCGTCCAGAAGACGCTCCGCCAAGTGCTCGCGGTCACGAGGTCTGTGCACGTCCGCACTGGAGGCGATCTTCAGAGACCCGACCCGGACAACGCCCTCGGGAGAGGTGTCCGGCGACAGGGTCAGAACCCGAGTGTCCTCCCCCAGAACCGTCAGGATGGGCGCGCCAGTACGATCCGTGCCGTGCTCCAGGACGACGGCGTGCTTGTGACGGCGGCCTTTGCGATGGATGACGATATCGCCCCGGTTCAAAGAGTTCATAGCCCGCACAGTCTCATCGCGCTGTTCAGCGCGCCCCCGTCGCGACTGGTCGGCCTCGGCGTCGGCGATGCTCTGGCGCAGACGCGCGTACTCGCGGAAATCACCAAGGTGGCAGGTCATCCGCTCCTCCAGCGAGGAGAGCTTCCGGCGCTTCCTGCGGACTTGAGCAGCGAGCTCGACGACGCTGCGATCGGCCTGGTACTGAGCGAAAGAGGATTCCAGCACCTCCCGGGCCCGGGCGCGCGAGGTGCGTCCGAGCAGATTGACGGCCATGTTGTAGGTGGGTCGGAAGGCCGAGACAAGCGGGTAGGTGCGTCGTGACGCCAATGAGGAGACGAAGGCCGGTTCGATGTCGTCAGCCGCCAGGACAACGGCATGACCCTCGATGTCGATGCCGCGGCGCCCGGCTCGTCCTGTCAGCTGGGTGTACTCCCCGGGGCTGAGAGTCACGTGGGCCGACCCGTTCCATTTGCGCAGGGATTCCAGGACGACAGTGCGTGCAGGCATGTTGATGCCGAGCGCCAGGGTTTCAGTCGCGTAGACAACCTTGACCAGTCCGGCGCTGAACAGCTCCTCGACGGTCTCCTTGAAGACGGGGAGGAGGCCGGCGTGGTGGGCGGCCACACCTCGCTCCAGAGCGTGCGCCCAGTTGCGGAAGCCCAGCACGCCCAGGTCCCTCGTAGGAATCTCGGCCGTGTGCCGCTCGATGACCTCGCGGATCCGAGCCGCCTCGGACTCGGTTGTCAGATCGATTCCGGCATCCACGGCCTGGTCGACAGCCTGCTGACAGCCGGCACGGGAGAAGACGAATACGATTGCCGGAAGAAGGTCGGCCTGCTCGAGTGCTGTGATGACGGTGCCCCGTGACGGCGGACGCAAGCGCGCCATGCGAGCACCGCCATCTCCTCGGCGCCGCGCTGGGTAGGCCGGGTAGTCGGAATGGCTCCGGCCTCGTCGCCACTGTCGAGCTCGCGAACCGACCGGGCCCCGTCCGGACTTAGAGACGCCCGCCTCACCGGCTGCCGCACGACGAGCCCTGGCCAGAGCCTTGAGCAGGTCGGGATTGAGCGGAAGCTCGGCAGCCGTCTCACTCGTCTCACCGCTGTCGGAGACGCCGGAAACGGCTGTCGGCGACGGGGACGACGAGGGCACGGTGTGAAGGCGGAGCAGGCGTCGGCCGACCATCATGTGCTGGGTGAGGGGCACCGGTCGGTGCTCGGAGACGACGACGGCGGTCCGGCCGCGCACCTGTCCGAGCCAGTCGCCGAACTCCTCGGCGTTCGAGACGGTCGCCGATAGGGAGACCACCTGCACCTCCGGCGCCAGGTGGATGATGACCTCCTCCCACACCGGGCCGCGAAATCGGTCCGCGAGGTAGTGGACCTCATCCATGACCACGAAACCGAGGCGATCCAGATCACGAGAACCCGAGTAGAGCATGTTGCGCAGGACCTCGGTGGTCATGACGATGACGTCCGCATGAGGGTTGACTGAGGTGTCCCCGGTCAATAGGCCGACATGTTGCGTGCCGTAGCGCGCCAGCAGATCGAGATACTTCTGGTTGGACAGGGCCTTGATGGGGGTGGTGTAGAAGGCCTTGAGACCCTTGGCCAATGCCAGGTGGATGGCGAATTCGCCGACAACGGTCTTGCCCGCGCCCGTGGGCGCGGCGACCAGCACGCCCTCGCCGCGTTCGAGCGCTTCGCACCCGCGCACCTGGAAATCGTCGAGCGGGAAGTCGTAGGAATCGGCGAAGCGGGTGAGCTCACTGCGGGAGGAGGCCTGTCGGCGTCGGGCAGCGGCATAGCGTTCGGCGGGCGAGCTCATGAGATCAGCCTACGGGTGCCGTCGCTCGGCTCCGGGACCGCACCTCTCAGCCTCTCAGCTCGTCCGACCTCTTCGCGCTTCGATTCTCAGCCCGGGAGCAGTACTGAGACCACATTGCGCACCGCTTCCAGGCGCAGCGGCAGGCCGGCGATGGCCTCGCCGTCCGCCATGGGGTGCGGCGGCGTGCGCAACCCGGCCCTAGGAGGCAAGGCCTCAATCGTGAGAGTACGAGAGCGCTCGAGATGGACGGCAGGGTCATCCAGATGCGAACCGGAGAAGATCCGTGTCAGCAGGCCGAGGAGTCTGACTCGCCCCACCGGTTCCAGTCGGAGTACGTCGAGCAGGCCATCGGCGGCGTCCGCATCGGGCGCCAAATCCATACCGCCGCCGATGTAACGAGTATTGGCGGCTGCGACCAGCAGCGCCGCTCCCTCCCAGGTTCCGGAATCGGTGGTCAGGCGATATCCATAAGGCGCAAGACCGGCTAGTTCCCCCAGGACCGCGCGCAGATAGCGTCCCTCTCCCGAGGGCCAGGACAGCGTATTGGCACGGGCATTGACAGCTGCATCCAGCCCTGCGGAGACGACGGCCAGGGACCACGTGTGCCCAGTATGTTCAGTATGCGCATCGGGCGTGGGCGAGCCATCGGGGCGGGTGGCATGGATGGCGTCCAGGCGAGCGATGCGTCCTGCACCGCGCAGGGCGGAGTCGATGATCCTGGCGGCGGCCGCCACGTCGCGACTGGGCAGGCGGAGATGACGAGCGATGTCATTGCCGGTCCCCACCGCGATAATGCCCAACGGCACATCCGTGGTGGCCACGACGTCGAGGCCGAGGTGGACGGTGCCATCCCCTCCGACCACAACCAGGGCGTCCACGCCGCCGTCGTGCTCCAGCAGCGCCGTGGCATTGGCACGTGACTCGTCATACGAGGACCCCTGGACGACGATGACATCATGTCCGGCGGTGAGCAGCGCGGTGATGGCGGCGTGCGCAGCGCCTCCGTGACGTCCCCGTCCGGACGTCGGATTGGCGACCAAAGCAATGCGCATAGTGGTGATGGGGCGGCAATGATGGAAACGACGGATTAGGACTGAGGAGACCGGACCGGGGCGCGAACGGCTCAGGACGTGTCGGCGCTCTTGGACATCTCGGCAGCGGACTGGGAGCTCGAGACTGCGGGTCTGGCGAGATCGGCGTCGAGCTCGGCATCGAGCTTGGCGCGTCTTTTCTCCACACGATCGTCATGCTTGATCGAGATGAAACAGGCCAGGAAATACAGGCCGGTGATGGGCAGGGCCATGAAGATCATGGACCACGGATCCGGCAGTGGGTTGGCGAACGCCATGAAGGTGAAGATGCCCACCACGGCCCAGCGCCAGCCCTTGATCATGGTTCTGCCCTTCATGAGCCCGAGCATGTTGAGGGCCACGAGCAGCTCGGGCAGGAGGAAGGCGATCCCGAAGACCAGGACGAGCCGCATGATGAAGGTCAGGTACAGGTTGGCGCCGAGGACTCCCGCGGTGGGGCCGCTGGGAATGAAGCCGGTGAGGATGACCACCGCGTGCGGCATGATCCACATGCCCAGGGCGATCCCGGCGGAGAACAGGACCAGACCGGTCACCCCGTAGGCCCAGGTGTAGGCCTTCTCCCTGCGCGTCATGCCCGGTCCCACGAAGGCCCAGAACTCATATATCCACAGGGGCGCGGAGAGCAGGACGCCGAGCCAGATCGAGACCGTGAGCTTCATGTCGAAGGAGGCCAGGATCGTGTCGAAGTTCAGCGTCAGATTGGCGCCCTTGGCGTTGGCGGCCTCGATGGGGCGCGTGATGAGGGCGAAGGCCCATTCATAGATCATGTATCCCACGACCGACATCACCAGGACGCCCAGAGCCGAGATGAAGATCCGGTTGCGCAGCTCGCGCAGGTGGTCCCCGATGGACATGCGCGCCTCGGGGTTGTCCCTGCGCCTCGATCGTTTGATCTTAGGGAGCTTGGGCACCGGAGCCTCCTTAACCGGTTTCAGAACCGCTCGGAACAACTGAGGATGCACTCCGTCATCCTCGTCATCTCGATCACGCGCCCGTTCCTTTGCATATATTCGAAATTCGAAATATGGCCGAATAGTCCGAGTATGTCTCATACGGACAGCATCGGATTCGGGCGCGTGAAGGTCATTTCTGCGCTGAGCCCTCGGAACTCTGCGCAGCACTCTGGCCAGGCTGAGTGGGCTGGGTGTAGTACGTGCCCTCCTGGGGCTGCTGAATCTGAGCGGGGGACTGCTTGTCCTCATCATCCTCGCGCAGGTCCTTGATCTCCTTCTTGAAGACCTTCATGGACTGCCCCACGCTCTTGGCCATGTCGGGAAGTCGGTTGGAACCGAAGACGAGCACGATGACGACGACCAAGACGATAATGTGCCAGGCTTGAATTCTCACGGCGCTACTCCTCTGGTAGGCGGGCTTGTGTCGATACAGCCTGAGTCTAACCTCCGGCAGACCCGTCCCCGAACGAGGGCCTGAGGCGTTGGCTCCGCGGCGGTCACTGTGAAGCGGCAGACCCCGGTAGCGGATCAGCCGCTCCCCGGTAGCGGGCCAGTGCCCGGTTCGCCGCGGCCGCCGCCTCCTGAGCCAGGTCGACCGGCTCGACGGCGACCAGGTGCCTGCCTGCGGACAGCACCAGACTGACGAGCCACGGGCGGTCGCGGCCGCGCACGGTGACCGTCATGGCGCCGTCGGGGTGCTCGGTGACGCGCTCACAGCGCAACTGCTCGATCAGCCACCGACCGCCGGGGGCCAGGGTGAGAACAGCCGTCTGCTGCGGAGCCTCGGGCTCACCGCGTCGGCGCGGCCTGCGGTGCGAGGTCGCAGGAGCATCCATGCAGGCGATGTCCAGAATACGGTCGAGTCGGAAGGACCGTTCACCTCGGGACTTGAGGCACCAGGCTCGTAAAGTCAGGTGCGCACCATCGGTGGTGAGTCCGAGAGGATCAACCTCCCGCACCGACCGGGAATCAGTGGCCGAGACGTAGGTGAGGCGCAGCCGCAGCTGTTCGGCCAGGGCGCATCTCACAGTCCGGAGCACCAGGGGGTCAGAGCTCATGGTGGAGTCAGTGGCTGCCGGAGCCATCGGATCCGTCGATCGCACGGCTGACGCAGTGCCGCCATGGACCTCTGCGGCAGCCGTTGCAGCTGCTGTACCAGATGCATCGCCACTGACGGCCCTGGTGAGCGCCGCCTGCGCACCCTGCAGAGCGGCTGAAGAAGCAGGGTCTCCCGCGAGGACCTGACCAAGCACGCGCAGAGACAGAAGCAGAGCGATCGCCTCCTGGCGCGATAACCGCACCGGCAGATCCAGCCCCAGGGGCTCGGTCAGGCTCAGACGCTCTGCTTCGAACGCGATGGCCGAGAAGTCGACAAGATCCCCCGGCATCCCCCCGGGCAGGCCTGAGACCCACAGGGTCTCCACATCGCGGCGGATGACCTCAGGGGTGACGCCGAAGTGAGCAGCGGCCTCCTGGAAGGTCGCACCGTCGTTGTCGGCGACCCAGGCGGGCAGCGCCAGGAGTCGGACAAGCCGGTCGACAGAACTGCGTCGAGCCATGTCACCGCCCCTCTGTTTCATGAGGATCGAGCGCTGCAGCACCGGTGAGGTGAGCCACCACATCACCGCGCAACTGCTGCGGTCCCAAGACCATCACAGCGTCGGCCAACGCGGCCAGCGAGCCCGCGAAGGCGAAACGGTCGGTGTAGAGAACAGTGAGCACGTCCCATCCCTCGGGCGCTCCAGCCCGGCGAGGGCCATCACCCGCGGTGATCGCCTGCGCCTGGTTTCTCAGGTGCAGAGCCCTGCCCGGGGCGACGGCAAGGACCGCCTCATGCGCATCGGGCTCGCCGTACTCGGGCGGCGTGAAGGCGTCGGGACCGGACACCAGGGATACTCCCCCTGCGACCCGCGCCAAGCGGAATGTGCGGAGGGCATCGGCACTACGATCCAGAGCGTCGAGGTACCAGGCGCCCCCGGACATCCGCAGCCGGTGGGGCTCGACGATGCGGGCGCGGGTCGTGCCGGAGGAGGCCGATGCGTAGTCGAAGGACACAACGCGGCGCTCATCGACGGCAGTGGCCAACAAAGTCGAGATCTCCTCGCCGGCGAGATCGGCCGTGAGGTCCACCAGGGCATCCTGACGGGGGTCATCGTCGATAACGGCACGGATCTTGGTCAGGGCGTGCCGGGCGGTGGCGGTCAGCTCCCCCGAGCGCCAGGCGGAGGCCGCCAGGGCGACGGCCGCCGCCTCCTGGGCGGTCAGGGTGACGTCGGGCAGGGCGTAATCGTCTTCGGCGATGGAATAGCGGCTCTCCTCACCCTGGCCGGCAGTAGTGATCGTAATGCCGAGGTCGCGCAGAACTCCCTTGTCCCTTTCGAACATGCGGCGAGCGGCCTCGCCTCCGCGCCAGTCATAACCGCTCACGGTGGACACCACCTCCCCCGCCGTCATGCCCGCGGCGGTGTTGCGCAGGGCCAGCAGCAGGTTGACCTGCCGCTCTTCGGCGGGAATCGTCTGGCTGGGCGCGCGTGTCACGATCACAGCGTAGGCGCGCAGGGGGCTCGTCACTCACCCCAACAGCCATCCGCACCACCAGCAATACCGTCAACCGGTACGGTTCGTCCATGATGTGGCGCGATGGCGAGGTTCTGGCAGCAAGGCGCAGGTGGGGGCCGACGGGCAGGCAGTGCGCCGAGTTGGACGTGCGCGTGACCGGGGCGCCGGCGGGCACTTTCGCATTGCCGGCCGGCACGGAGCTGCGCGCCGTCGCCTACGAAACCCTCACCGGGGTTCCCGATCCCGGTGAGCGAGTGCGTTTGGAGGTCTCCGCCCTCGACCGCGCTCTCGGCACGGGCGGACACGCCATGGTGTGCGCCCGGTTCGACGTCCTGCCCGCAGACACCAACCACGAGGGGCATCTCGTCAAGGCCCGCTACATGCCCGACCAGGTCATGGTCACCGGAGTGGATGAGCAGGGCACGATTCATCACGGCCTGCTCTCCTCCCCCGTCGGCGAGCTCATGCTCGAGGGGACCCCGGTGATCATCGCGGACTTGCACTCGAGCCTGCCGGCCATTCTCGCCGGTGCTCGCGCAGCAGACGCATCTGAGGACATGCGCGCCGTCTACGTCATGACCGACGGCGGTGCCCTGCCCCTGCCGTACTCGCGCACCGCGGCAGCACTGCGCGAGACGGGTCGGCTGGCCGGCACGGTGACTGCAGGGCAGGCGTGGGGCGGCGACGTCGAGGCCGTTTCCGTGCACAACGCGCTGCTCGCAGCCAGACATGTACTCGGAGCCGACCTCATTGTCCTCATTCAAGGACCCGGAAATCTGGGAACCGACACCCCGTGGGGCTTCTCCGGTGTGGCCTGCGGTGATGCCGTCAATGCGGTGGCTGCTCTGGGCGGGAGGGCCGTCGCCTGCCTGCGAATCTCGCAGGCCGATGCGCGGCCGCGCCATCAAGGCGTCTCGCACCACTCACTGACGGCCTATGGAAAAGTGGCCTTGGCCGCAGCCGATGTCGTCGTCCCCCAACTACCGGGAGCCCTGGGCGAGCAGATCGCCGCCCAGGCGCGCCGGCTGTGCAGCCCACGACCGCTGGGAGCCCGGCACCAATACGTGGAGGTGGGCATCGACGGTCTCCTCGAGGCACTGGAGATGTCCGAACGGATCACGGGAGTACGGCTGTCCACCATGGGCCGCGGCCTGCACGAAGACGCAGCAGCCTTCCTCGCGGCCGCTGCCGCCGGGCGACATGCGGCTCGCCTCGTGCAGGCGCGCAGGAGCAGCGCCCCGGACAGGTAGCCGACGATCTCTATGAGACGCGCACTTCGCGCCATCGCCTCTGACGCTACCCTTGGCGGCATGAAGACCTTTGAGGACCTGTTCGCCGAACTTCAGGACAAGGCGGCCACTCGCCCCGCGGACTCCGGAACCGTGGCCGAGCTGGATCGCGGCGTCCATTTCATCGGCAAGAAGCTGGTGGAGGAGGCCGCCGAGTCGTGGATGGCCTGTGAGCACGAGTCCGATGAGGCCGCCTGCGTCGAGCTCAGTCAGCTGCTCTACCACGTGCAGGTCATGATGATCGCCAAGGGCTACACCCTGGCCGACGTCTACGAGCATCTGTGAGGCCGTCGGTCCGCCCCCGCTCCGTTCGGGCGGCGGGCGGGGCGGGGGCGTCGACGGCGGTCGGGGCCGCATTCCGCCGCTCCGCGCTCCCGTCGGCCCGGCGCCCCCGTGAGTCCTGTGAGTCATCCGTCGTCGTCATGTGAAGGAGTGCGTCGTGCTGCGCATCGCCGTGCCCAATAAGGGCTCCTTGTCCGAGCCCGCCGTCACCCTGCTCGCCGAGGCCGGGTACCGCACCCGGCGCACCGGGCGCGAGCTGGTCCTGGTCGACGAGGCGGGCGGTGTGGAGCTGTTCTTCCTGCGTCCGCGCGATATCGCCGTCTACGTGGGGCAGGGCACTGTTCACGCCGGTATCACGGGTCGGGATCTGCTGCTGGACTCGGGGGTCGATGCGGTGGAGCATCTGGCGCTGGGCTTCGCCCGTTCCACCTTCCGCTTCGCCGCGCCCGCGGGGACGGCCGCCACGCTGGCGGATGTGGAGGGCAGGCGCGTGGCCACCTCCTACGACGTGCTGGTGGGCGATTACCTGGCGCGGCGGGGCGTGAGTGCGCGGATCGTCCATCTCGACGGCGCGGTGGAGTCCTCGGTGCAGTTGGGCGTGGCCGATCTCATCGCCGACGTCGTGGAGACGGGCACGACGCTGCGGGCGGCCGGTCTGGAGGTGTTCGGCGAGCCGATCCTGGTCAGTGAGGCGGTGCTCGTCACCACCGAGCGGTTGCGCGACGAGCCGGCCCTGGCGGTTCTGGTGCGCCGTCTGGAGGGGGTGCTGCGGGCCCGGTCCTACGTGCTCGTCGATTACGACGTGCCGATGAACGATCTGCATCTGGCGACGGCGATCACGCCGGGCATCGAGTCGCCGACGGTCTCCCCGCTGCAGAATCCGGACTGGGTGGCGGTGCGGGCGATGGTGCCGCGCAAGGACGTCAATCGGGTGATGGACGAGTTGTACGCGGTGGGTGCGCGGGCGATCCTGGTCTCCTCGCTGCTGGCCTGCCGGCTCTAGCGCGCCGGGCCCGTCAGGCCGGGGGCGGCGGGGCGGGCGCGGGGACGAGGTCGTCGTCGTCGGCCAGGGCGATTCCGTAGTAGGCGGCCAGGGTCTCCTCCTCCTCGGGGCTCAGCCCCTGCTGGGCGGCGGGCCGCGGCGCCGCCCTCAGGCGCGCCCGGGGGTGGGGCACGCGCAGTGCGCCGGCCTTCAGGCTCGCCCCCACCAGGGGCACGAGGATCGGGCGGGGGCGCAGCGCTCCGGCGACCACGCGCACCCAGGTGGGCCGGCCGCTGATGTTGTCCAGGAGGATCTGGGCGACCTCGCCGACTCTGGCGCCGTCTTCGTCGACGACGACGGCGTCGAGGAGCTGTTCGAGTCGCTGCTGACTGGGCTGAGTGGTCATGGGTCCCCCTTTGCGGGCCGGTTCGCCGTGCGGCGCGACTCGGGCATCCTATCGGCGGGCCCCGCCGCGGCGGCGGGACTCGCGGGGCGGGCGGGTCAGGCGTCGAGCAGGGGGGTGCACACGGCGTCGGCGGCGGGGGTCGTGGGGCCGAGCAGGCGGTGGGCCCCCAGGAAGTCGAGCATCGGGGCCACGCGGTCGGCCGAGACGGATCCGACGACGGTGTCGGGGGCGGGGCGCACGAGCGCTCCGGTGGCCACGGCGACCTCGCGGGCGCGGGCGGCCTCTTGCGGGTCGACCAGGTCGGTGACGTAGGTGCGGGTGGTCTCCACGGCGGCGTCGGGGTCGTCGACGAAGCGCGTCATGCCCTTGGCGCTGGCGCTCACCGCCGCGGCGAGGTCGTCGCGGCGGGCGGCCAGGACCCGGGCGGTGGTCACCAGGGAGGCGCCGATGAGGGGGACTTCGGCGGCGACGTCGAGGGTGCGCACCGCCGTGCCGTTCTGGGCGATCTGGACGGCGTCGTTGTTGGAGAAGCCGACGATGGCGTCGACCTTGCCGCCCACGAGGGCGGCCTGCTGGGTGAAGCCGATCTCCTGGATGGTGACGTCGGACTCGGTCAGGCCGGCCGTCTCCAGGGCGAGCTGGAGGGCGTACCAGGTCTCGCCGGTGCGGCCGGGCACGCCGACGGTGCGGCCGGCGAGCTGGTTCAGGGCGGTGATCGGCGAGTCCTGGGGCACGATGAGGCAGGCGGGGTAGCGCTGGTAGTAGCCGCCGATGATGACCAGGTCCGAGCCGTTGGAGGCGGCGACGGCGGCCTCGTCGCCGCCGGCCACGACCAGGTGCTCCGTGCCGGCCAGGAGGGCCTCGAACTGGCCCTCCTGGGCGCCGTGGTGGCGCAGCTGGGTGCCGTCGGCGTAGACGGACATGTAGAAGGGGGCGAATTGGACGTTGGGGGTGTAGGTCATGCCGATGGTGAGGGGCCCGGCCGCGCCGGAGGCCGTGGACAGGGATCTGGAGGCGGTTCCGCTCGAGCAGGCGCCGAGCAGGGCGGCGGTCGTCGCGGCCGCGGCGGCGGCCAGGGCGTGGCGGCGGGGCAGGCGCGCGGC
>ERZ773077.1360-NODE-1360-length-16955-cov-10.057515_pt1 | contig 16955 bp, 15 predicted proteins | sample MGYA00580612_ERZ773077 | MGnify/ENA primary metagenome ERZ773077 (study PRJEB29015, sample SAMEA2737971) | human oral metagenome | biome: human oral; feature: human-associated habitat; material: dental | place: China | collected 2021 ...
GGAACGACCTGGACATGCACGCCGTCGCCGACCACGCCGTCGCCCTGCCCTGGTCCCCTCCGGAGGTGACGGCAGCGTGCGAGACCACCGTGGGCTCCATGGCCGAGCTCATCACCACGATCCTGGAAGGCGACCGGCATGAGTGAGAACAGCAGGACCGACGGCGCACGGACCCTGGGCGCCCGGGTGCGCGACTGGTTCAACGGCGGGGATCCCGACGGGCGCGCCAAGCTGCGCGCCTGGGCCACCGGGGAGGACGGCCGCTGGCGCGGCTACACTCACTCCATGGGCAGGTACGTCACCTGGCTCATGGTCATCGCCTGCGTCCTCTACCCCTTCACCCGGGGCATCGGCTCGATCCTGGCCCTGCTCGTGGCCATCTTCCTCATGGGCGGACGCGCCATGATCGAGCGGCAGGTGCGCCGCGACGTCTCCGACCTGGAGGAGGCCAAGCGCCAGTGGGGGCTCACCCGCAACCCCGAGTACCTGCGGTTCATGACCCTGCGCGCCGAGGGGCTGCTCGAGGACAACAAGATCCTCACCCCCGACTCGCGCAGCCTCCTGCAGGGCTATGCCCAGTGGGCCCACGAGCGCCTGGAGCGCGAGGACAAGAAGCAGGCCAAGAAGGCCCGCAAGGCCGAGAAGAAGGCCCGCCGGGAGGGAACGGGTCACGAGTCTGACGAGCCCGCTGACGCTGCGGCGAAGAATGAGGAGAATAAGGCTGCTGACGGCTCCTAGCGATCCTGGGCGGCTCGCGGGCCGCACGCAGGCCGCTTTGAGGCGGCTGGAGACCGGCAGGACCGGAACGGAAAGGACTCCCATGCCACGCAGGCTCATCTCCACCGACCTGGACGGCACCATCGTCTTCAACGGGACGATCTCGCTGCGTGACCGCGAGGCCATGGCCCGGTGGCGGGCGGCCGGCAACCTCCTGGTCATCAACACCGGCCGGTCGGTCTCGGCGCTGGAGCACGTCGTGGTGCCCATGGGCCTGGAGTTCGACAACGCCATCCTCTACACGGGGGCCGCCATCGTGGATGAGGACATCCGGGTGCAGTGCTCCACGGCGCTGCCGGCCGGCGTCGTCGAGGACATCCTCGACTTCGTCGAAGGGGCGCCGGGCGTCACCGTCTTCACCACTGGGCTGGACGAGGACCTGCTCATCTACGACACGATCGGCTCCGGCTCCGAGCTGCTGACCCTGTTCCGGCCGGCCACCCGGCGTGAGCTGGACGGGCGCGAGGTCATCGGGGTGCCGATGCGCTTCACCGACCCGGAGATGGCCGCACGCACCGAGACCTACCTGCACCGGCGCTGGGAGGGGCAGGCGGTGGGCTTCCGCAACCAGGACTTCATCGACGTTGTGCCCGCCTCGGCCTCCAAGGGGGAGGGCCTCAGGCGGCTGGTGGCGAGCCTGGCCGAGCCGCCCGCCGGGGAGACGGACGGCAGGACCGGGGAGGGTGCGTCCGGGACGGGTATGGCCGGGGAGGCGACGGCCGGCGAGGCGCCGGTCGGCGTTGGCTCGGGCCCGCTGGAGCCGGTAGAGACCTGGTCCATCGGGGACTCCTGGAACGACATCTCCATGCACGCCGCTGCCGACCACTCCTACGCCCTGCCCTGGTCGCCGCCGGAGGTGGTGGCCCAGTGCGACGGCACGGTCTCCAGCCTCGCTGACCTCATCGACTCCCTCATGGGGCGACCGACGCTCTAGGCCCCACACACTTCGACAGAAACTTCAGAATCGACGCGGCTCCGGGTCTATTTTGAAGATTCGGTCGAAGTGTTGCGGCGTTGCGGCGGTGATGCGCTGATGCGCCGGTGGGCTGGGGTGTCGCGGCGCGCGGCGGGAGCGGGGAGCGCGGGCTATGCTCGCCGGCATGCGTTTGCTCGCCACGGATCTCGACGGCACCCTCGTCTTCCACCACGCCGTCAGGCAGGCCGACGCCGAGGCTCTCGTGCGCTGGCGGGCGGCCGGCAATCTCCTCGTGCTGGCCACGGGGCGCTCGGTGCGGCTGGTGCAGCACGCCGTCGAGGTGGCCCGGGCCTCGACGTCCATCGGCCTGGACTACGACTACGCCGTGTGCGCCACGGGCACGACCGTCATCGACGCCGCCGGTCGGGTCCACCGCACCCGGAGGCTTGAGGCTGCCCAGGTGCGGGCGGTCGTGCAGGCGATCGGCGACGTCGTCCAGGCCCCCGTCTCCGTGTTCGCCTCAACCCTTGAGCGCGACTACGTGCTGGACGACCCGATCGGCCTGTCCACCGACCAGCGCACGCCCCCGGACCGCTTCACCGCGGCGCCCCTGTCGCAGGTTGCGGGCCTGGGAGTGACCTCCATGCCGCTGCACATCCCCGACGTTCGGACCGCCGCGGCGCTGGCCAGCGGCCTGGAGGAGACGGTGGACGGCATCAGCTGCACCCGCTCGACCGGCTTCGTGGACGTCACGGCCGCAGGCGAGTCCAAGGGGATGGGCCTGGGCCGGCTCGCCGAGCTGCTGGCCGACCAGGGCATGGAGGTCAGTGAGGTGGCCGCCGTGGGCGACTCCTGGAATGACATCTCGATGTTCGAGCAGGCCGACGTCCCCTGCGCGATGGCCGGTGCCCCGGGCGAGGTCGTTGAGGCCGCCGGCGGGCGCACCACCCCGAGCGTGGCCGCCTTCATCGACGCCCTGCTGGCCTGAAGGCGCGTGGAGGCCGGCCCGCTCACTGCGCCAGTGCCTCCCGTCCGTCCGCCTTGGGTGCCCACACTTCGACAGAATCTTCAAAATAGACGCGGCTCCGGGTCGTTTTTGAAGATTCGGTCGAAGTGATGGCGGTAGGAAGGGGCCCGCGGGGGCGTGCCTCTCAGGCCTGGGCGTAGCGGTAGACGTTGGTCTCCCGCAGCTCGAAGCCGGCGCGGCGGTAGAGGCGGTTGGCGGCCTCGCGCGAAGGACGCGAGGTGAGGTCCACGGTACGTGCCCCTATCTTCCCGGCGTACTCGACGGCGGCCTCCACGAGGGCTTGGCCGGCGCCCTGGCCGCGGGCCTCGCCGTCGACGACGACGTCCTCCACCCAGGCGCGCAGGCCAGTGGGGATCGTGAAGGTCGCCAGCGTGAGCATGCCCAGGATCGGGGCGTTCCGGTCGGAGTCGGCCTCGGGGCGGAAGACGAAGAGGAAGACCCCCTCCTGGGCGATGAAGGCCTCGCACTGCTCGGCGCTCAGCGCCGGGGCGCTGCGGGAGAGCTGCGGGATGAGGCGCTCCATGGCCTCGACGATCTCCGGGCTGGAGGCGGTGACGAGCTCGACGGTCATGAGGAGTTCTCCTGCTGGTTGAAAAGAGGTGGCGGACCGAGACGGGGCGCTCCCGCAACGGCTTCCTGTCAGCCCTGGAGCCTACCGTCTTGAGGAGCTCCGGGCGGTGAAGCGGCCCCACCGGCCGGAAGATTCGTATCGGGCGCCCTGCGTCGCGGTCAGGTCGAGGCGCCGATGGTCTTGACGGTGGGATCCATGACGGCGGCCTCCACCAGCGCGGTGCCGCTGGTCAGATCCCGCAATCGCAGCACGTAGGGGTGATCCACCGTGAACTCGATCGGCTTGTCCGGCTCTGGCGCCGCCATGACCGCCACCTCGCCCTCGCTCAGGGCTGCCGCGACCGTGCCCTCCTCGTCCAGGATGAGACGCACCTGCTGGACCACGTGCGCCAATGTGAGCCCGGGCGCGATCTTGTCCAGGCCCTCGGTCTTGAGCCCCTGCTCCTTCAAGAATTCGAGGAGCTCTTTGGGCTGGGAGGTGAGGTCCAGCTTGGGCAGGGCCAGTTTGACCTCCCGGGTTGTGGCGGTGTCGAGGGCTTTCGAGGCCGCCGCCCACGTTCCGGCATCCATGGAGGAGGGCAGGTTCCCGGAGTCGGGCAGGACGACGTCGAGGGCGAGCTGGGAGTCCTCGGGGGAAGCGTCGGCGTTGCTCCCCCCGCCGGAGTAGTTCAGGCGCACCGCCGCCCAGCCCTGCCCGGTGGCGTAGGGGATGGAACGGGTGTCGTGCATCAGATCGGCCTTGATGGTCTTGCCGTCGGCGAGCGTGAAGTTCTTCGGTGACGTGTCCTCGGCCTTGAAGGGAGAGGCCCATTGGGCTGCGAAGAGCAGGGCGTTCTGCACCACCAGACGGGTGTCGCTCGTGACATTGATGCCGCTTTTCGGGATGAGGCCGGCCGTGTTGCGCGAGGCCCAGGCGTCGAGGTTCTTCTGCATCGAGTCCAAGTCGATCTGCTCGATTTCGGCGGAGAACCAGCGCAGGACCGTATCGAGGTAGGACTGCTTGACTTGGAGGTCCTTCCTCTCGGCGATGAGGACGTGGTTGGCCAGGTGGACGAGCGGCTTGTCCGGGATCTTGTCGGGGTCGAAGCCCTTGAGGTCGCGGTCGTAGCGGTTCAGGGAGTTCTGGATGGCCGACCAGGCGCGGTCTCTCTCCTCGCCCGAGAGCCCCAGAAGCGCGTCATAGCCCTGGGCTGCGGCGTCCGTGGCACCGTCGGCCAGGATCGCTATGACGAAGGCGAGGCTGAGCGGGGAGGCCATCGCCGTGGTTTCCGGAGCCTCCTTGAGGTAGTGGGTTAGGAGCCGGCTGCCGAGCTGGTCGCAGGCGGAGGCCGCAGTGGTCACCTGCGAGGCGACCTCGGAGGGCGCCACCGTCTCATGAGCGGTCTTGGAGGTCAGCGCCTTCCCGGATGCCGACGAGCACGACCCCAGCAGCGCCGCGACCGCGGGGACGAGTGCGGCCAGCGTCAGCAGGTGACGGCGGGACGGGCCGTGATGGTCGAATTCGGGCGGGTTCGCGGACGGGAACGGGGCCATGGGGACAGGCTAGGGACGTCTCCGGAGGCTGTCAGGGCATTGGCGGCGACACGGCATGGGGAAACATCCCCGATCGCGCGCCGGCTCACTGCCGACCAGCCGCCTTCCGAACATCGTCCTACCGCCATCCATGACCGTTCGATCGACAGGGCTCGGCCGGATCCACTGTGATGCGTCGCCCCACCTGGTTCGGCCGCCCCGGACGTTGGTCGCGAGTAGGCTTCCGACTAAGGTCCTACGATGGCCCCGCAGGTGCTGACACTTCTTCCCGCTCCTGCCTCCGCCCCAGGAAGGTTACTCATGGTCGAGTCCGCCGCTCCCGTCGAGCACGTCTTCGCCGCCGACGAGCTCTTCTTCTCCACCACGGACTCCCACGGTCGCATCCGCCGCGCCAACTCCACCTTCATGCGCCTGTCCGGCTATCCACGCGGTGCCCTGGTGGGACGTGCCCACAACGTCGTCCGGCACGCGGACATGCCTGCGGGCCTGTTCCGCAGCATCTGGGAAGCGATCGAGGAGGGACGGGCCGCCAGCGCCTACATCACCAACCGCTCCTCCGATGACGGCTGCTACCGCGTTTTCGCTACGATCGTTCCCTCCGGATCCGGCTACCTGTCTGTGCGCACGCTGCCGATGCTCACCGATCTGCGCGACGATGTCGAAGCTGCCTACGCCCGGGTCCGCGAGGTCGAGGAGGCCTCGGCCGCGGCCGGCTCGACGCGCCGGGAGGTGGCCGCGGCGGGGCAGGCCGCCCTCCTGGCCGAGCTGCGGGCCCTGGGCTACGCCGACACCATCGACTTCACCCGCCGGGTGCTGGTCGCCGAGGTCGGCGAGCTCCTGGCCCACGGTGTCGGCATCCCCGACAGTCCGCAGGCCGGCGGTCCCGTTGCCCGGATCCTGGCCGCCATGAGCCGTATCGAGTCCGAGACCGCCGGGCTCGTCAGCATCCTCAAGGAGGGGCAGCGGCTCGTCGACCTCCTGGGGAAGCGGTCCGGTGAGATCGGGGCCCTCTCGGTCCGTCTGGGCGCCCTGCGCGAGGCCATGCGGGCCGTCAGCGCGGATGTCGCGGTCCTCGGGCAGGGACAGCGGGCCGACGACGTCGCCGAGCGCTGTCAGCAGGTCGACGCCCTGGTCCTGGAGTGCTGCGAGCAGCTTCACCCGCTGCGCAGTCAGATCGAGGAGCTGCGCGGAGACCTGGATTCGGCGAGTTTCCGCGTCGCCCTAGCCCGCCTGCACAACCTGGCGGCCGGGCTCTTCGCCCTCCAGATCATCGAGGGTGAGGACGAGGTCGACGCCTACGACGCCGTCGGCGGCCTTAAGGAGCTGTGCACGGCGCTGGGCGACGGCGCCGACACCCTGACCGAGCGCGTGGCCCTCCTGGATGCGCGCCGCGAGCTGGTGGGCGGCGAGCTGGACCTCGTGGCCGAGGACCTCGGCGTCATTCAGGGCCCGATCCTGGAACTGATGGAGGCTGCCGCGGCCGCCGGCGCCGGGCGGGCCGACTCCGTGGCCGCCGCGCGCGCTCTGGTCGACCAGGGCTTCGCCGAGGCCCGGGATCTGGCCGATCTGGCCGTGCGTGTGCGCGATCTGGAGGTCCCCTACGAGGCCGAAGCCATCAACACCTGCCTGGCCGACGTGCGCGCCGCCCTGGACGAGCTCGAGTAGTCGGCTGCCACAGCCCCCTCGGGGCGCGTCGCCGCGAGCTAGCCGCGGACCAGCTCGACGAGCACCTCGGCGTGGTCGGTGTGAGGGAACATGTCGAACAGGCGGGCCCGCACCACGCGCATCGAGGGCAGGTGCGCCAGATCCGCCGTCAATGTGCGGGGGTTGCAGGAGGAGTAGAGCACGCGTTCCACGCCTGAGGCCTCGATCCGAGTGGCCAGCTGCTCCCCGATCCCGCGTCGGGGCGGGTTGACCACGAGCAGGTCCGGCCGCTCCGCCCCGGACACCCCCGAGGCGCTGCCGCCCGGTGCGGCCGGGTCCAGGACACGGGCGTCACCGGCCTCGAAGCGCACGAGCGCAGGATCCAGCCCCATGAGGGCGGCGGCATCGCGCGCCCCGGTGATGGCCGAGGCCGAGACCTCCACCCCCAGGATCCGGCGACCGGGCGCGGCCAGGGCCAGGGCGAATCCTCCGATGCCGCAGAACAGGTCCCATACCCGGGCCGGCTCGGACTCCCGGGCCCAGGCTCGGGCGGTGGCGTAGAGCGCCTCGGCCACCGCCGTATTCGTCTGGAAGAAGGAACGGGTGGGCAGGTAGAGCGGCAGCTCGATATCGTCGGGGTGCCTCCGCTCGGACGAGGCGCCCGATTCCGACGACGGCAGACTCAGTCGCATGAGGAGCCGGTCCTCAGCGGTCAGGACGATCTCCTCGGGGCCCTCGATGACCGCCTGGTGGATGCCCTGGATATTGACTCCGGCCACCGCCAGTTGAGGCAGGCGGCGGCGCAAGTCGGTGATCGCAGCGCGCAGCCGGTCCAGGTGGCGCCGGGAGCGCAGAACGAAACGCACCATGAGGTCGTCGTCGGGTGAGGCGGTCACCAGGACGTGCTTGAGCTCGCCGCGGCGCGCGGGCACGTCATAGGGGCGCAGGTCCAGGTCGGTGATGAGATCTGCCAGGACCGGCAGGGCCGTCCCGATCGCCGGCACGTGCAGCGGGCAGGTGCGCAGGTCGACACCGCGGCCGGTGCTGTCGAGGATCCCCAGAGTGGGGCGGGTGGCGGTCCCGGCCACCGCCATCTTCGCCTTGTTGCGGAAGTGCTCCGGGGCGCTCTCGACCGGCGGCTCCCACCGGTCGGCGGGGACGTACTCGGCCAGCAGGGAGGAGACGCGCGACTGCTTGGCGGCCAGTTGGCTTAGCGGCGGCAGGGACAGGTGGGGACAGGAGCGGCAGGTACCGGAGTCGTGGAGCGCGCATGGCGGCGCCTGCGGCGCGATCACCGACATGTCCCCTCCCGGTGGTGAGCTCGATGCCGGTCCGCGAGACGATGGCGGCGTCAGGACCTGGACGGCTGCGGCCGATGTGGAGCCGCTTGTCGGACTCGAACCGACGACCTGCTGTTTACAAGACAGCTGCTCTACCAACTGAGCTAAAGCGGCGTACGGCCGGCGAGACGGCCGCAGGTGCGGGGGACAGTCTGGCACAGACCGACCCGGAGCGAGAAACTGACGAGGGCGAGCTTGCTCCGGTGTCGGGAGGAATCGTACGGGACCCGTGCGAGACGTGCGTTCGGCTCAGCCCTGCTCCCCCTGCTCCGCCGCGCCCTCCTCAGCCCCTTGCTGCTCAGCGGGCTGCTCGGCCGGTTGTTCGGCGGGCTGCTGGGAGGGCTGCTCGGAGGGTTGCGCCGTCGGCGTGGTGCCGGTGACGAGCTCGGTCAGGGCCGTCGGCGACTGCAGCTTGTTCAGGTCGACCTTCTCACCCTTGAAGAAGACGGTCGGGGTGGCCTGGAGGTCCCTGTCGGCGAAGGCCTTGTCGCCGAGTGCGACCCAGTTCTTGTACTTGTCGGAGTCGATGGCGGCCTTGAACTTGGCGGATACCTCGGCGGGTACACCCACCTTCTTGGCGGCGGCGACCAGGCCCTCAACGCTCATGTTGCTTTGGTTCTTGGTCTGTATGAACTGGGAGAAGATCTCGAAGGCGGCGCCGTGGAAGCTCAGCGATTGCGCCGGGGCCTCGTCGAGCACCACGCCCATGGCGTTCATGACTACGCTGGTCCACTCCTGGTCGAGGAGCTTGCAGGGGTGAAGGGCCAGGGTGATCTTCTTATCGCTCAGGAGCTGGTTGATCTCCTGGGTGTGAGTGCCCTCGAACTGGGCGCAGTGCGAGCAGGAGTAGTCGAAGTAGATGTCCAGAACGGGCGCGGAGGCGGCAATGGTGTCGAGTTTGTTGCCCTCCCCGTAGGTCCAGGAGGCGTCTGCCAGGACCTGCTTGGGGACACCGCTCTGGTCCGCCTTCTTGGTGGCCAGACCCTTGCCCGCGGCCGGGAACTCCTTCTTGTTCCGGTTGACCGCCAGATAACCCAGGTAGCCCAGGCCGCCGGCCGCGGCCACTCCCGCGCCTCCGATGAAGCTGCGGCGGGCGATCGTGTTGCGGCGCGCACGGCGGGCCTCTGCCTCTCGCAGCTCCTTGGCCTTGAGACGTGCGGCCTCACGGCGCTGGGCCTTGGACGGGCGGGGCTGGTTAGTGGACAACTCGGTGCTCCTTGTGGTGCGTGGGCGAGCGGACGACGAAGAAGATGAATCATCAACGAGTCATAGCCGTATCAGTGTCATTCTGCCCGACGAACCTGTCGGAAACCACGCCTGACGTCTGCCGCCAGCGGATTGTGACGCATCGGTCGTTGCGGGCCGGTCCGGCCCTGAGCGCCCGCTGCCGAGTCGGCCTGAGGGGCTTAGAAGGGGCTGAGAGAGGGGGATGGAGCCAATCCCATGGCGCACAGGACGAAGGTGAAGAGGCCGATGAGCATGAGGCTCGTGCAGATGCTGTTTCGGCGCAGGGGATTGGTCGCGATCATGTTGGCGATGTGCGCCCCTCCGCGACGCGTGGAAGCCCCCCAGGGGATCAGCCACAGGGTCAGGAGATAAAGGGCTTCGGTCGACATGAAGAGCAAGGAGAGCGTGCTGGTGACGGTTACGGAGTAGGTGGTATCCGTGGTGATGTCGACGAAGTTCCGGCCCACGAGATAGAAGTAGAGCATGCTCACGCTAAAGGCGAGGAGAGCGGCGAAACCGGTTGAGAACAGCGAGCGCAGCAGGTACCACGGCGTCGCCGCCCACATGAGGGAGGTGTCGGCCGGCGAGGTGGAGCCGCGCTGAAGCCGGTTCCAGCGCCGGGCGTCCTGGGCCCGACCGACGGTGCCGGCCACCAGGGTCAGAATTGAGGCGAGGATGGCGGTCCACCCCGGCCTTATGATCCCCACGGTGGACAGCGTGAACCCGAGGATCAGGAGCATCAGCGGGCGCCGCTGCGGCTCCTGCGCCCACTCGGGCAGCTCTCCGGCGCGGGCGGGTGCAGCCGAACGCTGAGCCCGAACCGGTTGGGCGCCGGTCATCATCGGCCCCGTCATCGCCCCGGCCGCCGGACGGGCGGCGACCTGGGAGTAGCCGGGTTGAGCCGCCGTCGGGTGGTACCCCGAGTAGGGGAACATCGGTACCTGCCCGGATGGAGCGGGCCGTGGATAGGCCCCTGACGACGCCATGGGAGCGGGGCTTCCGACTCCGTACTGCATCGACTGCGCCGGGCCCGTCGGCATCGGGGAGCCGTTCCGGTACCACGACCGCGGTGGAATAGCGGGTGGGGGCTGAACCGAAGCGGCCGAGGACGCCGACGGCGCCGTCATGTAGCCGTATCCGCCGTCAGCGGCGGAGCCCGCCGAGACGGGGCTGCCGTAGGCGGCCGGAGAGGCCGAGGCCGCGCTGCCGGCGCTCTGCTGAATGCCGTAGCCGGTCGGAGCGATGCCGTAGCCCGGGATGTAGGTGCTCGTATTCGTCTCCGACTCGGCCGATTCGTCATCGACCTCCGCCTCTTCTCCTTCCGCGCCCAGGAGCCGGTCGACGGCCTCCTGACCGGTGCCGCCCTCGGCGATCTCATCGAGCACCTCCAGCAGGCCGTCCGGGCCCAGCCGGTTCTCGACCTCCGGGGCGAGCGCCGCTGTGAAGGCCCGCGCTAGGGCCGGGTTCTCCTGCTCCAGGTCGCCCAGTTCCGGGGTGCCCGCGTAGACGCGGCGGAAGACCACCTGCCACGCCCCCGAACCAAAGGGCGCCAGTCCGGTGACGGTGAACAGGAGCACGCCCGCGCAGGCGTACCAGTCGACGTCGGGGGTCGGTTCCCCGCCGTCGAGCATCTCCGGGGGGATGAAGCCGGGTGTACCGGTGACCTGACCGGTCTGAGTGAGCCGGACGTCGTCGGCCACCTGGGCGATGCCGAAGTCGATGAGAACCGGGCCCTGGGCGCTGAGCATGACGTTGGAGGGCTTGAGGTCGCGGTGGATGACGCCGGCGGAGTGGACCGCGCGCAGCGAATCGACCAGTCCGTGAGCCAGGTCGGCCAGGTCTCGGGCGTCGGTGGTCAGGTCGTAGACGCCCTCGTGCTCTACCTCGTGCTGGAGGGTGGGGCCCTCGACGAGCTCGGTGATGACGAAGGTGATGCCCAGGGAGCCGTCCCCGGTCTCGATGTCCAGGATGCGGGCCACGCGCGTGTCTCTCACCCGGGCCAGGACGCTGGCCTCGCGGTCCAGACGGCGCCGGGCCGTGGGGTCCGCGGCGATCTGGGGATGGAGGATCTTCATGGCCACGTGGCGGCCGCCCTCGTCGGCGGCCTCCCACACCACGCCCATTCCTCCGGCGCCCAGACGACGCAGAAGCCGGTAACCCCCCACCAGGGTTCCAGCGCGCAATTTGCTCAGGGTGACCGGTTCGCCCGGGTGCGCGTCGATGTTCTGCGTCATGGTTCCCACAGTACCGGGCCGTTTCGGCTCGTGGGTGCCCCTCACCTGTGGGGCTGTTCGCCCGACTGTGGGCCATATCGCGGGGAAAAGCCAGTGCTGGCGCCTATTCCCGGCGGTCGGGCGGCCCGCTGTCAGCGGAGGGGATGGGGAGGTCTACACCGACCGGAGTGCCGATACGGGCGAGCGGCATCGGGGGCGATGGGTGGCGCGTCGGTCGACGCCGGCGCGTCCCCGGCCGGCCTGCCGAGGTTCTGTCGGGGTTTCGTCGACCAGGTGGCGTCCTTTCGTCGCCATTTCCGGAAAAGATCACCCTGAAAGATTGCTGTGAATCGCTGGCCAAACCGTGAAGGGTGTGTCAGTATGAACCCGTCCACGGTCGAATGACCGACCGCGGTACGTGTCAATGCGGACACGCATCGGCACCTTTCACGACGGATCGTCCGGCACGTACCTGCCGGTGAAGGGAAGCACCACCCATGGCAACTGTTACTTTCGAGAACGCCACGCGAATTTACCCGGGCAATGACCGCCCCAGTGTTGACGCTCTCAACCTCGAGATCGCCGATGGCGAGTTTCTCGTGCTCGTTGGCCCCTCCGGCTGCGGTAAGTCCACCTCTCTGCGCATGCTCGCGGGCCTGGAGGACGTCAACGCCGGTCGTATCCTCATTGGTGACCGCGACGTCACCGACGTTCAGCCCAAGGACCGTGACATCGCCATGGTCTTCCAGAACTACGCGCTCTACCCGCACATGACCGTCCACGACAACATGGGCTTCGCCCTGAAGATCGCGGGCACCCCCAAGGCCGAGATCGACAAGCGCGTGCGCGAGGCCGCCAAGATCCTCGGCCTGACCGAGTACCTCGACCGCAAGCCGAAGGCCCTCTCCGGCGGCCAGCGTCAGCGTGTCGCCATGGGCCGCGCCATCGTGCGCAAGCCCAAGGTCTTCCTCATGGACGAGCCCCTGTCCAACCTGGACGCCAAGCTGCGCGTTCAGACCCGCACGCAGATCGCCTCCCTCCAGCGGTCGCTGGGCGTCACCACGGTCTACGTCACCCACGACCAGACCGAGGCCCTGACCATGGGGGACCGCATCGCGGTCCTCAAGGACGGCGTCCTCCAGCAGGTCGGCACCCCGCGTGAGATGTACGACAAGCCGGCCAACGACTTCGTCGCCGGCTTCATCGGCTCGCCGGCCATGAACCTGGGGCGGTTCTCGGTCGAGGGGGACGTCGCGACTCTCGGCGCCGCCAAGGTCCAGCTGTCCAAGGCCACCCTGGACGCCATCAAGCCCGAGGACGGCGGCAAGGTCATCATCGGCTTCCGCCCCGAGTCCCTTGAGGTCGTCTCCGCGGACGACGATCCCTCCATCCCGGTGCGCCTGTCCTTCGTGGAGGAGCTGGGGAGCGACGCCTACATCTACGGCGAGCTCGTCGGCGCCGAGGGCTCGGAGGAGAAGCTGGGATCCGGCGAGGACTCCAGCCAGATCATCGTTCGCGTTCCCCCGCGCACCGCGCCCGAGCCGGGCGAGACCGTCCACGTGCGCATCAAGCCCGGCGAGGAGCACATCTTCTCCTCCTCCACGGGCGAGCGCCTGCCCGCCTGAGGGCCCCAGCAGCGGGTCTGGTGCGGAGGACCTGAGCACTTCACCGCCTGAGACCCCGACCCCGCGATCGCGCCACGCGCCGATCCGCACTGAAGCCCGTCCCCTCACGCCGAGGGGGCGGGCTTCAGTGTGCGGTCCGGCACCCCTCCCGCCGCTCAGCGCGCCGTCGACTCCGTTTCCTGAGAGGATGTTTTCATGCCTCAGTCCATGCAGATTACCGCGGCGACGATCGACCCCGCGCTGCTCGACCTGCCGTGGGAGAGCCCACTGGAGTCGTGGCCGCCCGAAGTCCTCGCGGCACTTCCACGCGGCCTGTCCCGACACATCGTGCGGTTCGTCAACCTCTCCGAACGCGTGATCGCCGTCAAGGAGATCGGCGAGTCCGTCGCCCACCGCGAGTACGAGCTGCTCCGCAGCCTCGTGCGCCTGGGCGCGCCGTGCGTGACGCCCACCGCTGTCATCACGAGCCGCACGGACCTGTCCGGCACCGCCCTGAACTCCGTGCTCATCACCGAGCACCTGTCCTACTCCCTCCCCTATCGCGCCCTGTTCAGCCAGTACATGCGCCCGGAGACCGCCACACGCCTGATCGACGCTCTGGCGGTCCTGCTCGTGCGCCTGCACCTGCTCGGCTTCTACTGGGGGGATGTCTCGCTGTCCAACACGCTCTTCCGGCGCGACGCAGGCGCCTTCGCCGCCTATCTGGTCGACGCCGAGACCGGCGAGCTCCACACGGAGGGACTGACGGAGGGCAAGCGGCTGTACGACATCGACGTCGCCCGGACGAACATCATCGGCGAGCTCATGGACCTCCAGGCCGGAGCGCTCCTGGAGCCCAGCGTCGACACGATTGAGGTCGGCGACCGCATCGTGACCCGCTACACCGACCTGTGGGAGGTGCTCACGGGCGCGGAGACCTTCGACATGGGCGAGCGGTGGCGCGTGCGGCAGCGCATCGAGCGCCTCAACAAGCTGGGCTTCGACGTCGGCGAGCTCATGATGAAGACCCACGCCGACGGCTCGGTCGCGCGCATGGTCATCCAGCCCAAGGTCGTCGATGCGGGGCACTACCACCGCCAGATCATGCGCCTGACGGGTTTGGACGTCCAGGAGCGTCAGGGCCAGCGCATGCTCAACGACCTGGAGGCGTACAGGGCCTACACCGAGCGGCAGGACGAGCCCATCGAGCAGACGGCCCACTCCTGGCTCGCCAACGTCTTCGAGCCGACGATCTCCGCCGTCCCCATGGAACTGCGCCGCAAGCTCGAGCCCGCCGAGATCTTCCACGAGGTCCTCGAGCACCGCTGGTACATGTCGGAGGCCCAGCAGTGCGACATCACCACCGAGCAGGCCCTCGAGGACTACATCAACAATGTCCTGCCCCAGCACCGGGACGAGGAGTCCTTCCTCTCACTGGGGGACACCCAGGAGATGGCGGCGATCTTCGGCGCCGAGGACGAAGACGAGAACGCCCCCCTTGACGATGACGACGAGTTCGCCGCCAGGGATGAGGAGATGGCCCTGGCCTATGAGCGCAATCCCATGGGCTTCACCGCCGGCCTGAAGTTCAAGGGGGAGTGAGGAGAGCAAGGATGATGCTCGCGTGAGCCCCGACGTCGTCGTCCTCCCCGGCGCCGACCGCGTCCCTCACGGCTTCATCGACCTGGTGATGGACCCGTCCGGGACGGTGCTCACATGGAAGTACATCCCAGTGATGATCAACGGTTGTCCGGTGCACTTCAGTTCGGCTGTCGCCCGTGTCGTCGCGCCTGCGGGGCCTGCGAGCGTCGTCATCGGTCATCCCGGCGGCTTCAGGCTGCTCGCTCCACGCGTCGATGTCGTGGTCCAGCCCGAGCAGGCCGTCCCCGTCTTCTACTACCGCTCCTGGATCAAGGGAGATCCCGGTGCGCTGACGCTGGAGAGGATCAAGAGACCCAGCCCTTACGAGAAGCAGTGGCTTGTCATAGTCGTGATCCTGCTCGCAGTGCTTGCCTTTCATCTGCTCATCGAGTTGATGAAACGGCTCTGAAGCCCCGGGCGAGTGAGAAGAGCGCAATGAACGGCACAACCGGCCCACCGCACAGTGCTTACCCTGCTTACCCGCACGGTACCGGTTACCTAGATATCACCGTCCAGCATGTGCGAGCGGAGCTTCGACTGCTCAGCCCTCCCGGGCGTCCGGCTGCGATCCGCATCAACGGGGAGAACATGCACCTGCCCATGGGGACTACGCGACTGCAGGTCCCCGCCGGCGTTCCTCTGGAGGTGGGCGTGCCGGGGCTGCTGGTGCTCACCCGGCCGGTGACGGTGCGTGTGGCACCCGGTGGAGTGGTTCGGCTCTTCTACTGGGAGCCGCAGTGGCAGAACTCGTCGCCGGTGATCTCACCCACTCCGATCTCCGACAAGGACTACCGCGCTCCCACGGTCATCATGCTCACCATCTTCGGGGTGATACTCGTTCCAGTTATCATAGCGTTCCTCGCCTTCATAGCATTCCTGAACGCCATCGGTGCATGACCGTAGCCGTGCGGCCACCCGCAGAACGACATCGTCAGGCTCGACCATGCTCGTCACGCCCGCAACCACTGCGCATACGTGGGGCCCACCGACGGCACATCATCGCCAGGCACCAGCGCACCGCGGCGGAAGGCGAGTCCCCAGCGGGTTGGGATCAGCAGGGGCACCGGTCGCGCGCTCAAGGATGGGAGCTGCGCAGTCATCTCCCACAGCGTCATCACCTCGGGCCCCGCAACCTCATACGTCCGGCCGTCCTCGTCACTGAGAACCGCCTGAGCCACGGTCTCGGCGACGGCGTCGAGGCCGACCGGTCGCATTCTCATGGAGGGGATGATCGAAATGGGGCCGCGGCGCATGCGCTCCACATTCTGGCCGACGAACTCGAACCATTGGGTCGAGCGGACCAGCGACAGACGCGGGCTCATCCGGCGGGCAAGCTCCTCTTGAGCAACCTTGCCGGCGAAATAGCCGTACCCCCGGACTTCCGGCAAGTGACAGCCGACGATCGAGAGCAGAACGTGTCGCGCCCCGAAGGCCTTCGCCGCAGCGGAAATGGCGCGAGTCGAACGCGTGAAGAAGTCGGTTGCGGCCTTCTTGCCGGTGGTGAACCTGCCACTGGCCTCCACAATGGCATCCGCCCCCGCCAGTACGGCCACGGCATCATCTCGCAGGACGTCGAAACCGGTCCGGCGCGAGTGCATCGTCACCCGCGTCCCGGCATTCTCCAGAGCATGCCTGATGGCCTTCCCGGAGACGCCCCCTCCTACAACTGCCACTCTCATCGCGCGCCCCTCTCGCAGCATCAAAAACTCTACGATCATAGAGTATCTATAATCGTAGAGGCATCTAGTCGCGAAAGGCGAGGAGTGGACGCCATGGGACGCGGGGCAGGACGCAGAGAGCAGATCGGCGACGCCGGAGTGCGGCTCATCGCCCGCGATGGAGTGCACGCACTCACGCACCTGCACGTCGATGCCGAAGCGGGGCTCCCCCGCGGATCGACCTCCTACTACGCCCGCACCCGCCGCGATCTGCTGACACTCGTGGTCAACCGTCTTTCCGAGGGATCGCAGTCGGACATCGCCGACGTCATAATCCCCGCATCGCTTCATCGCCATGAGGCGGCCGGCATCGCAGCGGACATCCTCGAGCACATGGCACGACGCTCGGATGCTCAAGCCGCCCGCGGCGCGCTCCTGTTCGAGTTGCGAGACGATGCTGAGCTTCGAGAGGCGCTCACGGCCAAGGCCCCGGTCAGGGAGCCGTTGACCCGACTGGCCGAACAGGTTCTCACCTCCGCAGGCGTCTCGGACGCCGCGACCCGCGCCCCCGACCTGGTGGGACTGGTGGACGCGCTGCTGATGTACCAGGCGGCCGAAGCCGCACCCGTGGACACGAGAGCCGTCCTCACGGCCTATCTCGAGGGACTCGACTAGGGCGGCTGGGCGAGCGAGCGCCCCGCGCGCCCCTCAGGCGCCAAGCTCCTCGGCGACCAGCGCCATCTCCTCATCGGCCCGTCGGCGCAATTCGCGGTGCCGCGTCCAGGAGGCCAGCGAGGTCTCGGCC
>ERZ773077.1361-NODE-1361-length-16944-cov-69.527325_pt1 | contig 16944 bp, 16 predicted proteins | sample MGYA00580612_ERZ773077 | MGnify/ENA primary metagenome ERZ773077 (study PRJEB29015, sample SAMEA2737971) | human oral metagenome | biome: human oral; feature: human-associated habitat; material: dental | place: China | collected 2021 ...
GCCGCTTCCCCGACCAATACCTGTTTGCCTACAACCGCTACAAACACCCCGCCGGTGCGGAAGAGCGGCCGTCTGAACAGGCCGTCTGAAAGCGCATCTTCCGCAAGAATGTCGCGCTTCTGCGAAATTTACGGCGTTAAAACGGGCTTTCAGACGGCCTTCGCAGCGGGAAAACGGAAATAACAGAGGTTGATGCGCTTACCGTTGCCACCCATCCTGCCGATACCGTCCTGATAAGGAAACGCTGATAAAACACAGGCAAATCTTGGACAAACCCACTGCCCGTTTCCTTGCTTCTTAAGCAAACATTTGGAAACGTCGGTAGGTTTATATGATTTGACGGATATTTTTACTTTGCAAAAATTCCCGGAATATTTGTTTTTGATGACCTGAGTCCGAATCGGGTTTGGGGTTGGGCAAATCATCCGAGTCCAATACTCAGAAGGCCGTCTGAAAACCTGATTTTAAGTTTTCAGACGGCCTTTTGATCGTGAAACCGTAAGAGGCAGGGATTCCATCTATTACTATTCACGTCCGGATGCAAAAATTGGGCTACGCAAACCTTCATGCCGTATATCCGACAAACGAAGACAAAATTGCCATTGCAATTTACAGAGGTCGCCTGAAATCCAGTTTCAGGATTTCAAAACGACCTCTTTCATCATCAAAAAAATGGCAAAGCCATCTGTTTTTAAAACGTATAGCCTGTTTCCAATTCGTCGTCGCCGACCAAATCCACCAACAGCGCGTACAGCGGCGCGAGGTCGGTATAGCGGCGCGAGGCGCGGCGCAGGTAGTTGAGGAAGCGCGGGATTTCGGGGCGGTATTTGTCTTTGCCGTCACGGTAGTACAGGCGGGCAAAGATGCCGGCGACTTTCAGATGGCGTTGTACGCCCATCCATTCGAACCAGCGGTAGAACTCGTCGAATTCGGCCGGAACGGGCAATCCTGCGGCGCGGGCTTTTTCCCAGTAGCGGATGACCAAGTCCAGCACGAATTCTTCTTCCCATTCGATGAAGGCATCGCGCAGCAGCGATACCAAGTCGTAGGAAATCGGGCCGTATAAGGCATCTTGGAAATCAAGCACGCCCGGCCGGCCGGCAGACAGCATCAGGTTGCGGACGATGTAGTCGCGGTGGACGAACACTTGCGGCTGCGCCAAGAGCGGCGGTAACAATACATCGACAACCTGCTGCCATAGTTGTTTTTGCTTGAAGTTGAACGGTTTGCCCAATTCTTTGGCGGCAAACCAGTCGGGGAACAGGTTGATTTCGCGCAGCATGACTTCGCGGTCGTAAGGCGGCAGCACATCGGGGCGGCTTGCCTTTTGCAAAACAATCAGTTCGTCTATCGCCTCCAACAGCAGGGCTTTATGTGCCGCCCGGCTGCCGTCGTGCTGCATGGCGGCGAGGTAAGTGGTGCTGCCCAAATCGCTCAGCGCGGCAAATCCCAGTGTTTCGTCGGCGTGATAAACCTGCGGCACATTCAGCATGAAAAACAGCTTTTGCACTTTCAAATAGGGTGCGATGCTCATTTTGTCGGGCGGCGCGTCCATGCAGATGACGGTTTGGCCGTCTGAAAAAGTAGCGCGGAAATAACGGCGGAAGTCGGCATCGGCGGCGGCAAAGGCCAGCTCGAAGGGACGGTCGGGATACAGGCTGTGCAGCCAGTTTTGCAGTTCGGATTGTCGTTGCATGGCGGTTTTACGGGGAAACGGTTAAAATGGCCGCTATTTTAACGGGCAAAATCGGTTTAAGGTGATACTTTGGCACGTTTATTTTTAGTCAAACCGCTGGCCTTGTCGGTCGGCATGGCGATTGCGGCGGGCGCGGCGGCGGAAACGCTGCCGTTGGGCAGTACCTGTCCGGCGTGCGCCGACGGCAAGGTTCAGACGGCCTCCGAGCAGGAAACGTCCTTGCAGCGCAGCGGCGAACCCGAACTCCCCGTCGATTACACCCGCATCACCGCCGATGCCCTGCGCGGGCAGACCAATGTCGGTGTGGAGGCCAAAGGCGGCGTCATCATCGAGCGCAATCAGCAGACCGTCAATGCGGAACATGTGTCGTACAACCAGAAAACCGATACGGTAAAGGCCGACCAAGGCTTTATTCTGGACGACGGCGAATCGCAGGTGCGCGGTTCGACGTTGGATTACAACCTGTCCGGCGGCAGCGGCCGCGCGACCGAGGTGCGGCTTGAAACCGAACGCGAAGGCCGCCGTCTGCAGGCCGTGGGCAAAGAAGCGCGGTTGCAGGATAAAAACCGCTACACGCTGACCGAAGCCCAGTTCAACACTTGTCAAAAAGGCGATGCCTCTTGGTACGTCAGTGCCGACAGCATCGATGCCGACTATGCGAAAGGTGTCGGTGTGGCCAAACATGCCAAGCTGGTCTTCCACGGCGTGCCCGTGCTGTATGCCCCTTGGATGGATTTTCCGCTCAACGGCAACCGCAAGAGCGGCCTTTTGGTGCCGACCCTGAAAGTCGGCTCCAACGGCACGGAAGTCGATGTCCCTTACTATTTCAACCTTGCGCCGAATTACGATGCAACGGTCAGTACGGGCATCATCAGCTCGCGCGGCATCCGTCTGGGCGGCGAATTCCGTTATCTCCAGCCGGATTATCAAGGCACGGTAAACGGGGTTTGGATGCCGTCCGACAAACGCAGCAAACACAACAACCGCTATCAGGCCGCATGGAAACACAACCACCGTTTCGGTGCGGGCTTCAGCGGCGGGGTGGATTTCAACCAGGTTTCCGACAACGACTACTACCGCGATTTCTACAACCGTACCGACGTCGCCCGCAACGTCAACCTCAACCGTGAAGCGTGGTTGGATTACCAAACCGACGTGCTCGGGGAAACCCTGACCGGAAAATTGACGGTTAAAAAATACCAAACCCTGGCCAATGCCGACGGCTACAAAGACGAACCTTACGCCATCATGCCGCGCCTGAGCGGCCGCTGGCAGAAAAACTTTGCCGGCAACCTGTTCTCCGTCTACGGCCAATACACCCGCTTTGCACACGACAGCAAACAAGCGGGCGGCAGGCTGGTGCTTTATCCTTCCTTCAGCCGCCACCTGCACAACGACTGGGGCTACATCCGCCCGAAAGTCGGCCTGCACTACACCCATTACAGCCTTGACGGCTTCAATGAGAAAAGCAGCCGCAGCGCAGGCCGCGCCCTGCCCGTCGTCAATGTCGACACCGGCCTCACACTGGAGCGCGAAACCGGCCTGTTCGGCCGCGAACATGTCCAAACCTTGGAACCGCGCCTCTTTTACAACTACATCCCGACCAAGTCGCAAAACGACCTGCCTAATTTCGATACTTCCGAAAACAGCTTTAACTACGAACAGCTTTTCCGTGAAAACCTCTATTCCGGCCACGACCGCATCAACGCGGCCAACAGCCTCAGCGTCGCCCTGCAAACCCGCTATCTCGACAAAGCCACGGGCGCGGAACGCCTGCGCGCCGGTATCGGGCAGAAATTCTATTTCAAAAACGACAGCGTGCTGATAGACGGCAACATATCCCAAAGCAGCCGCAACCGTTCCGACTGGGTGGCTTTTGCCGACGGCGAAATCAGCCGCAGCGTCAGCGGTTACACGTCCGTCCATTTCAACGAAAACCGGTCGCGTTTCGACAGTGCCTCCGCAGGCATACGCTATCGTCCGCAAGACGGCAAGGTATTGGGCGCGCGCTATAAATACGGCCGGGACGAACCGATTTACCTGCAAAGCGACGGCACATACTTCCGCGACAAACTCAGTCAGATCGATTTGGCCGCACAATGGCCGATTAAGCAAAACCTTTACGGCGTCGCGCGTTTCAACTATGCCCTGAACGTGCGCCGGCCACTGGACATCCTCGCCGGACTCGAATACAAAAGCAGCTGCGGCTGCTGGAGCGCGACCGCCGTCGCACAGCGTTATGTAACCGGCTGGAATATCGAACGCAACAAACCCGATTACAAAAATGCCGCATTCCTGACCCTGCAATTGAAAAACCTGAGTAACATCGGCAGCAAGACCGAAGACACACTCCGTCCGGCCATCCCGGGCTATATCAAAACCAACGAGGTAGTGAAATGAAACCCCAAAAAATCCTAACCGCCGCCCTTTTGGCCTGCTTTTTTCAGACGGCCTCCGCCGCCGACATTAAAACCGTAGACGGCGTTGCCGCCGTGGCAGGCGACAGCGTGATTACCATGCGCCAATTCGAACAGGCCGTTGCCCAGGCGCGCCGCCTGCCTGCCGCCCAGAGGCCGCCTGAAAACGAATTGCGCCAACAGGTTTTGGCACAGCTGATTAACCAATCCCTCATCGTTCAGGCCGGCAAACGGCGCGGACTGGCTGCCACCCAGGCCGAAGTGGACGAGGCCGTCGCCCATGCCGCCGCCGAACAGAAAATCAGCGTAGACCAACTCTATGCCCGCGCCGCAAAAGACGGCCTGAGCAAAGCCGCCCTGCGCCGTCAAACCGCCGACGCGCTGGTGGCGCAAAAAGTACAGCAACAGGCCATTTTGCAGAACGCGCGCGTCAGCGAGGCGGAAGTCAATGCCGCATTGGCACGGGCGCAGCAGCAGGGTGTCGCCATTCCGGAAGGCGAAGCGCCGCGCCAATACCGTGCCCAGCATATTTTGATTAAGGCGGAAAAAGAAAACGCCGTAGCCGCTGCCGAAGCCGTGATTAACAAAATCCGCGTGCAGGCGGAAAAGGGCCGTGATTTCGGCGAGCTGGCGCGACAGTATTCGCAAGACGGCAGTGCGGCGCAGGGCGGCGATTTGGGCTGGTTCGGCGACGGCATGATGGTGCCCGAATTTGAAAGCGCGGTACAGAAACTGAAAAAAGGCCAAGTCAGCCGTCCCGTCCGCACCCAGTTCGGCTGGCACCTCATCAAACTCAACGATGTCCGCGAAGTCGGCACGCCTGAGGAACGCCGCCGCAACACCATCCGCCAATACATCATGCAGCAGAAGGCCGAGCAGGCCGCAGGGCAGTTGCTGCAACAACTGCATGAAAGCACATATGTCGATGTGCGGATAAAATAACCGGTTCGCAGGCAAACAAGTCGGAGGCCGTCTGAAAATGTTTTTTCAGGCGGCCTCCGAGTATTTGGGTTGCCCGGCAACCTAACCTGTCAAAACATTCATTTTAGGCGTATCATTTCCCAGTTTGACGAAAGGTTAAAAAATATGGCGAAAAAATTTCCCATTTACCCCAAGCATCCCGAGCGGATTTGCTGGGGATGCGACAAATACTGTTCGGCCGAAGACCTGCAATGCGGCAACGGCTGCGAACGCATCCAGCACCCGTGCGAATTGGACGGGCCGGAATGGTACAAATCGGGCGATTGGAGCAATTTGTTGAGCGAGCAGCAGCAACGTGAGCTGGGCTTGCTGCCCGAGCCGCAGCAACCCAAAGCGGCAAAACCGCACATCAAGCTGCCGGTCAAACAAAAACTGTGCTGAATGCAGCGGATTGACTTTAAACCGGTACGCACGGCATCATCTTGGTTTGTGGTGATGGTCCTGATTTAAAATGAATCTGCTCTATTATGTTAAAGGCCGTCTGAAAAACACTGTGTCGCCACAGGTTTTCAGACGGCCTCATTTCTTATTGTCGGAATTTCTCCTCTATTTGCCGGCCGAAGGTTAATCCTCCAGCGTTTGCAGCAAATCCAGCATGTTTTCCACTTCTTCCTCTTCTGCAGCGGCGAATCCTTCGGAGTGGCGGAACTCTTCCAAAATCGAACGGCCTTCGGATGAAAGGTTTAAATTGATGAATGCCGCTTTCACTTCCTCTGCCCGTGCCGCAGAATTCGGATGGAGCAGCATAACGTGGTGCATATCGTCAATTTGGCTGCGGATGATGGGGCGGAAGAGCCGTTTGCCGAAATCAGACAGGTTGTCATATGTTTCCGCCATCAGAAAACCGATTTCGGCACGTTTGTGGAAGACAGCGGATAAAACCGCTTCTTCCGAATTTTCCGCAAAGGTTAGGGTGTTGTGTTCGTTGAGGTCGAAACCTTCCATCAATCTCATGCCGATTAGATACATATCTTTATCGGAAAAAGAGATTTTGCAGCCGGACTTGATGTCGCGGAGGCTTTTGTATGGAGAATGCGAACGGCAGACGGCAACCATCTCATCCGAACCGCAGGCAGGTTTCAATAAGGGTATCCAGCCCTGCTCACGAATCAGCTTTGAGGCGGAAAACGGATTGACGTATGCCATCCCGTCCTGTTGTCCGGCCAAAGTATCGGCCAGTTCGTCCGAATTTCCGGGCATATTGAGGTGGATGGTGCAGTTCATTTCACGGCGGACGAAGTCTCCGAGCAGATACCAAGTACCGAAATGCGAAGGCAGATAGTCGGGGGCGATGGTAAATTGCAACATAGCTAATCTCTTTCCTGTGCGCAAAGCTGCTGATAATAATCGCTGATTTCCGCAACCATAGCGGCGGAAGCCCTGCGTCTGACCGAAGTGTAGCCTTCGATTTTGCCGTTGCGGATATTGGGTATTACAGTGGCGTAAACCCAATAATAGCGGCCGTCTTTACGAAGGTTTTTTACATAACCGTGCCATTTTTCCCCTTTGGAAACGGTATGCCACAAATCTGCAAATGCGGCTTTAGGCATATCGGGATGGCGGAGGATGCTGTGCGGCTGGCCGATCAACTCCTCGCGGCTCCATGCGCTCATGGTGACGAAAGCCTCGTTGGCATGAGTGATGATGCCGTTCAAATCGGTGCGCGAAGTAATCAATTTGCCGTCGGGAAATTCGACTTCCTCATCCAAAATATAGGATTGGTCATTCGCGGTATGCCTGTTGCTGCGGGAAAAGGCCTGGGACGGATTGCCGATAAAAATGTGCGGATTCATGCTGCCGACTCCATATAGCCCAAGTGCCGGCGGATTTCTTCTACCGTGCGGCGCAGTTGAACCAGCACCAAGCCCATGCGCGAACCTGCTTTGGTCGTGCTGACCAGTGCCAAATCATCGCTGATCTGCATCAGCAGCACTTCACCCTGCTGGCCTTGCAAAGTCATTTGATTGAAATTGCCGCAAGAGAGCAGGCGGGCGGTTTGGCCGCACAGGGACAACAATGCCGCAGAAAGCGAGCCGACGCGGTTTGAATCGATGTTCCGTTCCAATACGCTGACAATCGGCAGGCCGTCAATCGAAACGATGGCTGAGGAAGTCAGTGCGCCTGATTCGGCATGAAGGTTGTTCAAAGCATCATTTAATACTTCTTTTAACATTACAGTCTCCTCTGAATAGACGGTTTGGGGTGGAATCAAGCCTTAATAAAGCATCATAATAAATAATCTATTCAATACAATTAAATAGAACTATTTAAATGAGTGTTCACTAAGATATATTTTGTATTTTAATGATTACTATATCATCACTTTTTTGATTTGTATCAAAATCAGAATGAGAAATGTAAAAAAGTCTATACACCAATAGTAATAGTGCGGCCTTAAAAAATGACAAAAGGAAAAATGACATTTTGATTATTTAATAATCATTTGATTATTAAAATTAAAATAACGTTATAAAGCATGTGATGAATAAAAAGGCAAAATAAATAAAAATACGCAAGATTGTATTATTTTTACAACATTTGATTGCTTTTGGTTTTGATAATGCACCGCTGAATGGAAAAATAAGACAAAAGTGAATTTGTGTGATTGAAAATTTCTGTCAAGCCGTCTGAAAAATACGGCATGGCAGAAAAGCGAATTTTTGATATGCCGATATTGGGCGGGCATCAATACCGGCTATTCCCGATAGAGATGTGAGGTTGAAATGGCAACAGACGGCATTGTGATGCCGCCTGTTTGTTGGATGGGTACAGAGCCGATGCCCGCCCTTCGGCTGATGAAGCGCAGAGGGCGGGTTGCTTGCTATGCCGCGCGATGCCCTGCTGAACGTTGTCCTGCCTTACGGCGGATTAACCTTTATTGTCATGGCTTTTGGATTGAACCTCATTCATCACTGCCTAGGATTTTTCAGACGGCCGCTTTCAGATGCCGGCGCATTCCTGCCACATGATTTCCTGCGAACTGCATACTTTCCCGTTTTCTCCCGGTTCCGCGCGGATATAGCTGCCGTCGGGCTGCATTAGCCAGGCTTGGCAGTTGTCGTTTAAGGCCAGGGTCAGGCCTTCGCGGATAACTCGGGCTTTCAGTTTCGGATGTTCTACGGGCGTGCAGGTTTCTATGCGGCGGAAGAAGTTGCGCCCCATCCAGTCGGCACTCGATATATAGGTGTTTTCCGCGCCGTCGTTGTAGAAATAGTAAACGCGAGAATGTTCGAGCTGGCGGCCGATAATCGAGCGGACGCGGATGTTTTCCGACAGGCCTTCCACTTGCGGCCGCAGGGCGCACATGCCGCGTACGATCAAATCAATCTGTACGCCGGCCGCACTGGCGGCGTAAAGTTCTTCGATGATGTTCGGTTCGATCAGCGAATTGAGTTTGGCGACGATGCGGGCCTTCCTGCCGGCTTTGGCGTGTTCGGCTTCGCGGCGGATGCCTGCAACCAGCATTTTGTGCAGGGTGAACGGGCTTTGGTAGAGTTTGTTCAGGCGGCTGGGCTGGCCCAGGCCGGTGATTTCCATAAACAGGGTGTTCACGTCGGCGGTAATTTGTTCGTCGGCGGTGAGGAGGCCGAAATCGGTATAGATGCGCGAAGTGCCTTGGTGGTAGTTGCCGGTGCCGAGGTGCGCATAGCGTTTCAGACGGCCTTCTTCGCGGCGGATGACCAAAGCCATTTTGGCATGGACTTTGTAGCCGAATACGCCGTATACCACATGCGCGCCCGCGTCTTCCAGGCGTTGCGCCCAATTGACGTTGTTGGCTTCGTCGAAACGCGCCATCAATTCCACAACCACCGTTACCTGCTTGCCCGCCAGTGCGGCGTTCATCAGTGCCTTGGCCAGTTCGGAGTCGGTACCTGTGCGGTAGATGGTCATTTTGATGGCGACGACGGCGGGATCGGCCGCAGCTTCGCGGATAAAGCGGACGACGGGTTCGAACGATTGGTAAGGGTGGTGCAGCAAAATATCTTCCCGGGCTACGGCTTCGAGTACGCCTTCGTCTTTTTTCAGCATTTTCGACAGGCTGCTGCTGCGCGGGGCGTATTTGAGGTCGGGGCGTTCCACCATGTCGGGCACGGACATCAGGCGCACAAGGTTCACCGGTCCTTTGACTTGGTAAAGGTCTGCGGGTTTGAGTTTGAAATGGCCGAGCAGGAAGTCGTAAATGTGGGGCGGACAGGTTTCCGCCACTTCCAGCCGGACGCCGTCGCCGTATTCGCGGTCGTGCAGCTCGCTTTGGATGGCGGCGCGCAGGTTCTTCAGGTCTTCTTCCGCCACGGTCAGGTCGCTGTCGCGCGTGAGGCGGAATTGGTGGCAGCCTTTCACTTCCATGCCGGGGAAGAGGCGGTAGACGTATTCGTGCAAGATGGACGACAGGAAGACGAAGCCTTCTTCTCCGCCGCAGATTTCAGACGGCAGTTTGACCACGCGCGGCAGGATGCGCGGGGCTTGGACGATGGCCATGCCCGAAGAGCGGCCGAATGCGTCTTTGCCTTCGAGTTCGACGGCGAAGTTCAACGACTTATTCAATGGTTTGGGGAAGGGGTGCGCGGGGTCGAGGCCGACGGGGGTGAGTATCGGCCAGAGTTCGCGGTCGAAATAGTCTTCTATCCAGGCGCGCTGTTCCGCCGTCCAGTTGCGGCGGCGGTAAAAATGGATGCCTTCGCGGCTCAGGGCGGGTTGCAGTTCGTTGTTGAACAGGTCGTATTGTTCGTGTATCAGGCGGTGTGCCTCAACCGAAGCGGCGGCAAGGGTTTCGGCGGGCGTCATGCCGCTGTCGAGGATTTTGCCGGGATTCCGTTTGTGTTCGCGCCTCAGGTAGGCCATCCGTACTTCAAAAAATTCGTCGAGGTTGGAGGAGACAATGCAGAGGAAGCGCAACCGCTCAAGCAGGGGGATGCGCGCATCCTGCGCCTGTGCCAATACGCGGCGGTTGAATTCGAGCAGGCTCAGTTCGCGGCATAATATGCGGTTGGATTGAGGCATGGCGTTCTCCTTCGAATATGTTTGATGTTCATGACGACGGACGGAATGTCTGCGTATAAGGTATCAAGTATAAGTCCGGTGGCAGGGTTTTTCCAGTTGGGAGGCCGTCTGAAAAGAAACGGCGGTGGATTGGGACAGGGTGATCGGTTGTGTTGAAGGGAAGGATGATGTATATCAAATATTCAGATTGTCCGAATCATTTACAATAGCGGTTTGCCTTTGTGGTAAAACGATAAAGACATTGCGGCATCGGAATAATTTAAAGGAAAATTTATGGCCATCAAGCACGAAATACGGGATAACGAGATTTTTGTTTTTGGTTCGAACAAAGCAGGCAAGCACGGTTTGGGCACGGCATTAACCGCACGGATGAAATACGGTGCGGAAATGGGGCAGGGATTCGGTTTGCAGGGGCAGTCTTTGGCGATTCCGGTGAAAGACGAGCAATTGAAACTGCTGCCTTTGGAAGAAATTAAAACCTATGTCGATTTGTTTATCGATTTTGCCAAAACCAATTTCGACAAACGTTTTTTCGTTACGCCCGTCGGTACGGCTTTGGGCGAATATCATGCGCAGGATATTGCGCCGCTGTTCAAAGGCGTGTCCGACAACTGCCGCCTGCCGCCGGAATGGGAGGAAATCCTCAAAGCTGAATGAAAGGCTTTAAGGGCAGATAATTAAACAGGCCGTCTGAAAACCATATTCGGGTTTTCAGACGGCCTTTTTATGTTTTTGCCGAAGGTGTCTTTTATTTCGGCTCTTGCGGCACGTAGCCTTGCACTGCGTCGGCACCGTCGCCGAAGAAATAGTTTTCCATCTGCTGGGCCAGATATTCGCGTGCGCGCGGGTCGGCCAGGCTCAGGCGGTTTTCGTTAATCAGCATGGTTTGGTGGCGCGTCCACGCTTCCCATGCCTCTTGAGATACGTTTTCAAAAATCCGCTTGCCCAGCTCGTTCGGCAGGGGGGCGAATTTCATGCCGGGGGCTTCTTTGCCCAGTTTCACGCAATGCACCATACGGGTCATAATGTTTTCCTTCAACGTTTTTTCAGACGGCCTGAATTCTAACGGAAGGGCGTTGCTTTGTATAGGAAGCCGCTTTCAGACGGCCTCTTGCTTGATTTTCTCCACCAGGAAATCAATAAAGCTGCGTATTTTCGCACTCAAAAAAGCCCTATCGGCATAAGCTGCATACAAGGTGGCGGATGGGATGCGCCATTCGGGCAGCAGGCGTACAAGGCGGCCGCCGTCGAGATCGCGTTTGACCGTCCACGCGGGCAGGTAGCCCAAGCCGCCGCCGGCCAAAACCATTTCCCGCACCATCGGCGTATTGTCCGCCCGAATGGTCGAATTCGGCGCGAGGGTAAAATGCTCGCCGTCACGTGAGATTTTGATATGCTCCATATCGACATAACTTGCTTGGACGAAATTGTGGGTAAGAATTTCCTGCGGTGTGGCGGGTGTGCCGTGCCTTTGCAGATACTCCGTTTCGCCAACCAAATAAAAAACGATTTCGCTTAATGGGCGGACAATCAGCGTGGGCGGCAGGTCGACGCTGCTGACGCGTAAGGCCAAATCCACCCCTTCGGCCACCAGATCGATTTTGCGGTTGTCCAGAATCAAATCGAGCGATACGGCCGGGTAAAGGCGGCAGTATTCGGCTAGCCAGCCGCAAACATGATGGTTGGCAAACCACATCGGCATCGTAACCCGCAGCAGCCCCTGCGGTTTTTCCGTCCCGCCGGCTGCGCGTTCGGCAGCGGTTTCCAGCGTTTCCAGCGCATAACCGCATTCGCGGTGGTATTCCACCCCGGCTTCCGTCAGATACAGATTGCGGCTGTTGCGCTGCAATAGTTTGGCACCGATATGGTTTTCCAGATGGCTGACGTGTTTGCTGGCCATCGCGGTAGAAATGCCGAGTTTGTCGGCGGCACGGGTAAAGCTGCCTTGCCGAACCACTTCGCGAAAAACCTTCAGGCTGAATAAAGTATCCATGATTTCTTATTGGGAAATGCTGCATCAATAAACATAGTATATATTTACTGAAAAGAATTATCTATTATTCCGTCTTATTGAAATCGTTTTATCCGATAAGGAAGATTTTATAATAATTATGAGTTAGAGCAATCACTTCCGGTTCTTCTATTTCTCCGCAGCCGGCGGCGGTGCTTGGCCGCCGAACAGGCTGCTTTCCAAAACCGATACCCAGTACCAGTAAACGAAAGGAAGACAAAATGTCATACCGAATTTTGCAGCAGGCTGCCGAAACGCGCCGCTCCGTTTATGCTTTGAATAAACAACTACCCCTGTCGGCTGCCGAAACCGCACAAATTGTTGAGCATGCAGTTAAACATACGCCGTCATCATTTAACTCACAATCCACCCGTGTGGTCGTCCTTTTCGGTACCGAACACGAGAAACTGTGGCAGTTTGCCGAAAACGCCCTGCGAGCCATCGTTCCGGCCGACCGGTTCGAGCCGACTGCGCAGAAATTGGCCATGTTCAAGGCGGCTGCAGGAACCGTTTTGTTTTTTGAAGACCAAAACATCATAAAAGGCCTGCAAGAACAATTCCCGGCCTATGCGGAAAACTTCCCCGTTTGGGCCGAGCATGCCGATGCCATGCACCAATACGCCGTGTGGACGGCCTTGGCCGCCGCAGGTATCGGCGCAAATCTTCAGCATTACAACCCCTTAATCGACCAAGACGTTGCCTGCGAATGGGATATTCCCGATTCATGGACATTGCGCGCACAGCTGGTGTTCGGTGGTGTTCAAGCACCGGCGGCTGAAAAATCTTACGAACCGCTGGAGGGGCGATTTAAAGTGTTCGGTAGCTAATTGAATTCATTCAATCGGATAGATCAGGCCGTCTGAAATAAATTTTCAGACGGCCTGAGACCTTTGCAAAATTTCCTCCCAAAAAATCCCCTAAATTCCCATCCGGGCATCTAGGGGATTTCTCACGAGTACCTTCTTCCGGTAAACCGCACAAGCCATGATTGTCAAAAACATCAACCGCTTCCCGCTCTTGAAGCTGGAACAGATGATTGCCCGGCAGTCGATCGAACAGTAACTGAATCGTCAAAGGAGCCGTTATCTCCGAGACTGCTGCGGCCGCCCCGCCTCTCCCTTTTTACCCATGTTTAAAGCTGTCCTGCTCAGCCAATGGCACAGCCTCATCACCCATATCGACTTCAACCTGTTTTGCCGTTTTGACGAGTTGAGTATACCCGATTACAGCACCTGATGCCGTTACCGCAACCGGCTGGCACAAGACGACACTTTGGCCGAGTTGCCGGGACTGATTAACCGCCAACTGATCGAAAACGGCTTAAAAGTAGGGAAGCATCCGCCGTTAACGCCCATGAGTGCAAACATCTGCCGTCTTTGTTGGAAGGCCTAGACGTAGGCATGACCGTCTATGCCGGCAAAGGCTGCGACTGTTTGGGCATCAGGGTTTTGCGCAGCCGCTCTAGGGCAACGGTCTGCGAATAGCCCTGCGAATGGCCCGCCAATATGGCTTGTGTGTGGATATTGTCGGGCCGAAAACCAACATTTTCGGGGGCATGGGTGCGAATGTACGCTAAGCAGCAAGGCAGCAGGCTGTATATCAACTCTCCCGATGGAGTTTGGTGCGGCATATTGTACGCAAAACCAGATGCATGCTGCTTTTAAAAGAATTTCATGAAGCCAAGGCTAGCGGTGAAAGTGGTGTAGCAATTGGTAAAGGTGCACAGGCAACCGCGAAAAATACTATCTCAATCGGTACAGGTAATATTGTTTCGGGAGAAGGTTCAGGTGCAATCGGTGATCCGACCACTATTACAGGGGCAGGTACATATACTATTGGTAACAATAATGGGACTGTCAGCGCTAATGCCGCAGGTGCATTCGGTAACGACAATACTCTGACCGGGCATAACAGCCGCATTATCGGTAATCACAATATCGTAAATACTGAAAATACCTTTGTTGTTGGTAATAATGTTAGCCGTGCCATAGTTAACTCCGTTGTACTGGGCAACAATTCCAGCGCTGAACGCGTACACACCACGGCCACCACGCCGGGTAGCAACTACACATTCGGCGGTCTGAATGATGCCAACGTGGCCGGCGTGAACAACGTTGTTGGCGTGGTCAGCGTCGGACAAGGGGTTGCGGGCAGCGATGCTTCCGTGGAAACCCGCCAAATCCAAAACGTCGCCGCCGGTGTCGTATCCGCCACCAGTACCGATGCCATCAACGGTAGCCAGCTGTACCATACCAACCAAGCTATCTTGAATGGTGTAAACGGAAACTTGGCTAACTTGGGTGCGCGTATCGGTCAAGTGGAAGATGCCGCTAATGCGGGTACTGCGGCAGCTATGGCAATGGCAGGCCTGCCGCAAGCTTATCTGCCCGGTAAGAGCATGATGGCTGTCGGTGGCAGTGTTTATCGAGGTGAAAGTGGCTATGCAATCGGCTATTCCACTATTTCTGATGGCGGTAACTGGATTATTAAAGGCACTGCAACAGGTAATTCCCGTGGTCATTATGGTGCTACCGCTGCGGTAGGTTATCAGTGGTAAGTTAGTTAAATCGATTTCAGACGGCAGTAAGAGGATTAGAGGCCGTCTGAAATCGATAATTGAAAGGATGAATATATGAAAATAAGTACTTCATGGTTAAAAACAGGTGCTGCATTGGCGGCTGTTTGCCTTCTGTCTGCTTGTGCAACCAAAAGTAAGATTACTGCCGACGGCACAACAGATAATCCGGTTTTTCCGAAACCCTACTCACTGACATTTAATAAAAACCGGGGCACTTTCCCTACCCAGGCAGAGTTAGACAAAATGCGTCCCGGCTTGACTAAGGATGATATATATAAAATTTTGGGCCGCCCACACTATGATGAAGGATTATATGGTGTGCGCGAATGGGATTATTTGTTCCATTTTTATACTCCGGGCGTAGGTACTGATCCAGATAATACATCGGGTGTGCCAGATATTACGACTTGCCAATATAAAGTTATTTATGACAAACACAAATTTGCACGGAGTTTCTATTGGAATCCTGTTTATCCGGCCGATGCGGTTTGCCCTCCCAAAGAGTCCCAAGAGCCCAAAGCTGAGCCTCAGGTAATTATTCGTGAAATAGTGCATACTCCTCAGAAAATTCGTCAATAGGTCATTTGATGTTAAAAGCTTTATGCTTGTTAATGCTGTCAGGGGTGAGCATTGCTGCTTCCGCTTCTGGCAGCATTGATACTTTTATGCAAAGTAAAAAAGTAATTGTCTATACCGATAAGGCCGAATTATGTTTTGCCGATACAGGGGAATGCCATCCTGTGTTGATTGGGAAAACGACACCTAAAGGTAGATTTGATTTACAGCTTTATAGTACAAAGAAAGCCGGTTATGGCGGAGACGTGATTGGCTTCAAACAAGAAAAAGACTTTTTGTTTGCCTTGCACCGTGTTTGGACGTTGAAGCCGTCAGAGCGTCGACTGGAACGCATCCGATCCCCGTTGGTTGCAGATCGAATTATGACTAATGGCTGTATCAATGTTCATGACGAGGTGTATGAAAAATTAAAAACGTATTTTGTACTCGAAATTCTCTAAAAAGATGATTTAAAGAAGCGAATATTGTCCATAGTCATTGTCTTGCGGCTTGAAAAAGTTATAATCGGAAGCGTCGTTTTCCTCAATACTCAAAATATTGTTTGTCGGCAGATTGGGTATATGAGGCCGTCTGAAAAACATTTTTTACGGAAGGAATATCTATGTCGCAAACTCAAAACGCTGTCATCCCATCATGGTCATGGATGACGGCCCGTGTAGTCCGTATTTTAGGTTTTGGATTTGGTACAGGCTTGACGAAAAGTGCTCCGGGTACTGTGGGTACCTTGCCTGCCATTTTTGTTGCCGGCCTGTTGTTCGGCATGGGCATGAGTCATCTGACATTGCTGATTGTAGCGGCTGCCCTGTTTTTGCTTGGGGTTCGGATTTGCGATATTTTGAGCCGGGAATTGGGAACACATGATCATCGCGGCATCGTTTGGGACGAATTTGTCGCCATGCTCCTTGTATTATCCTGCGTGCCGCAAGGGCTGGGTTGGTGGTTACTTTCCTTCCTATTATTTCGGCTGTTTGATATCTTAAAACCACAGCCGGTGAAATGGGCGGATAGTCAGATTAAAGGCGGATTGGGTGTCATGCTTGATGATGCGATTGCCGCTGTTTATGCCATCTTAGTCGTGCAAGCACTGCATTGGTTATTTGCCTAAATCGATTTAGAAAATGGGGGTTGTCCTGATTATTTGGGACAGCTCCTTTTATTTTTTGGTTGGCTTTTTGATTGAACAGGTGGTGGATTTCAAATAACGGCAGAACAGCCAACTCAGTGTCATTTCCACATCTGGCAGCATTTCCTTTTTTAAATGCCATCGGGGCTTATAGAAGGCCGTCTGAAAGCCTCATTGCCTAAAATCTATGATATTCCTACAATGCCTCCGCACGCTAAACTCTAAAAAGTAATTGCCACTAAGTTTGAGCAGCCTGTTATTTCAAACCATCATTTCAGAAACACATCATGCAAGAAACCCAAATCCTTTCAGACGGCCTGCAATCCCGTTCATTCAATATTCCCCGCTACCGCCTGACCAAACTCGGCGAACAAATGGCGCGCCTGCCCATCGACCCGAAAATCGCGCGCATTTTGCTGGCGGCGAAGAAACACGACTGCATGGCGGAAATATTGGTGATCGCGTCCGCGCTGTCGATTCAAGACCCGCGCGAGCGGCCGTTGGAAGCGCGCGATGCCGCCGCCAAGGCGCACGAGCGTTTTACCGACAAGCAGTCCGATT
>ERZ773077.1363-NODE-1363-length-16929-cov-12.755008_pt1 | contig 16929 bp, 18 predicted proteins | sample MGYA00580612_ERZ773077 | MGnify/ENA primary metagenome ERZ773077 (study PRJEB29015, sample SAMEA2737971) | human oral metagenome | biome: human oral; feature: human-associated habitat; material: dental | place: China | collected 2021 ...
TTTCGTATTTCATTTGGAAATTGTAAATCTTCAGGATACTTTCGCAAGAGGTCTATTGTAAACAACATGATACGGAGCATCAAAATGAACCGCAGACGATTTTGCGCCGCCGCAGGCGCGGGCGTATTGCTGGCGGGCTGCAAAAGCCTGCCGAAACCCGACAGCGGCCCCGGGCGGGTATTTATCATCCACGGCTACGGCGCCACGGTTGCCGACCACTGGTTCCCGTGGCTGGCGCAGCAGTTGCGGCGGCGCGGAATGGAAGTTGTGCCGGTGCCGCTGCCCGACAGCCTGCATCCCGATTACGGCCGCTGGCAGGACGCGCTGGCGCGGACGGTGGGGATGCCGTCAGGGCGCACGGTATTGGTGGCGCACAGCCTGGGTACGGTTTCGCTGCTGCATTATCTGAGCCGGATTCGTCCGCACAAAATCGGCGGGCTGGTGCTGGTGTCCGCGTTCGGCGCACGCATTCCGACGCTGCCGCAGATTAACGGTTTCGATGTTGACGGCTATGTCGACCGGTGCCTGATTGATTTTGCCGCCGTGCGCCGCATGACGGACCGGATTGCCTTGTTTACCGCCGACAACGATAACATCGTGCCGCCGGAAAACACCCGCCGTTTGGCGCGGCAGCTGGGCGTAAAACCGGAAGAAATTACCGGTGGCGGCCACTTTTTGGGCAGCGACGGCTTTACCGAATTTCCGCAGGTATTGCGGGCGATAGAGCGGATGGCGGCGGAAATAGGCTGATAAAAGGCCGTCTGAAAACGTTTTCAGACGGCCTTTTATCGAAATCGCGGAATATCGGAAACACACGGCGGCGGTTGTCCGGCGGGGAGGAAGACCGTTTTCAGACGGCCTGCGCCCGCATCCGCAAATTCTGGACAATTGTTAACAATATCTCTATATTACCGTTTTTCCGTTTTCCAACCGTGGTTACCGATTATGAATTCCCCGCAACATCACCAACACCATCTGCGCAACAATCCCTATAAGGTCGCCATCGCCTCTATGATTGGCACGGCCATCGAATTTTATGATTACTACATCTACGCGGCGGCGGCCGTGCTGGTGTTCAATTCCCAGTTTTTCGACAAAAGCGACCCCTCCGTCGCCACGCTGCTGTCGCTCTCGACGCTGGCGCTGGCGTTTTTTGCGCGCCCCGTCGGTTCGGCGCTGTTCGGCCACTTCGGCGACAAAATCGGCCGCAAGAAAACGCTGGTGGCTTCGCTGCTGACGATGGGGCTGTCGACCGTTTGCATCGGCCTGCTGCCGACTTATCAGGAAATCGGCCTGCTCGCTCCGCTGCTGCTGTGCGTCTGCCGTATCGGCCAGGGTATCGGCTTGGGCGGCGAATGGGGCGGGGCGGCGCTGGTGGCGACTGAAAACGCGCCGGAGGGCAAACGCGCCTGGTTCGGCACGTTTCCGCAGTTGGGCGCGCCCATCGGCCTGTTGATGGCAAACGGTGTGTTTTTCCTCATCAGCTCGATTATCGGCCACGACGCGCTGGTGGAATGGGGCTGGCGCATTCCGTTTGTCGCTTCGCTGGTGCTGGTGCTGGTCGGCCTGTGGATGAGGATGACCATGCACGAAAGCCATGTGTACCGCGAGGCGGAAGAGCAGGGCAAAACCAAAGCCGCGCCGGTGAAGGAAGTGTTTGCCGGCCACAGGAAACCGATATTGCAGGGCACGTTTATCATGGTGTCGACTTATGTGCTGTTTTACATCATGACCGCGTTCGCGCAGGTGTATTCCAAATCGCCAGCGAAATTGTCCGAGTTCGGCCATCCGCAGGGTTTGGGTATTCCGGCCAATACGTTTACGGGCTTTTTGATGATCAGTGCGGTGGTGTTCGGCGCGTTCATCAGTTTTTCCGGCATCTACGCCGACAAAATCGGCCGCCGCCGCTTCTTGATCTGGGTAACGTTTGCGATGCTGGCGTTCGGCCTGCTGATGCCGCAGTTTCTGACCCACGGTTCGCCGGCGAGCGTGTTGGCGTTCCTGCTTATCGGGATGGCGCTGATGGGGTTGACCTTCGGCCCGATGGCGGCGCTGCTGCCCGAATTGTTCCCTACCGAAGTGCGCTACTCCGGCGCGTCGCTGGCATATAATTTCGCCGCCATCATCGGCGCGTCCATCGCCACACTGGTCGCCATCGAACTCAATGCGTACTACGGCATCATCGGCGTCGGCCTTTACCTTGCCGCCAACTGCGTTTTGACGCTTCTCGCGTTGAACAGCACCCACGAAACCAAAGACGTGGATTTGGTGGATACCCAGTAGGTTCGGAATGAGGAAAAGGCCGTCTGAAAAATTTCAGACGGCCTTTTATCAATTATTTGTCCAACCGAACCGGTTTCCCCTTTACCTTGGCGCAGATTCCGCCGTCTTCGCCGCACCGCGATAATTTTCCGTTCTCCACCGCTTTGTTAATGTCGGCAATCCATTCGACACGCTTCATTTCCGTTCTGGCGGATTGGATCAGATAAATTACCGTACCGAAACACAGCAATCCGGTCAGCGCAAAGACTGCGACCGACGCCCAAACCAGCTTTTTCAAATCCTTTGCCGATTTCTGCTGCCTGCCTTCCACTTCGCGGACGGTTTCCAGCAGCCAACGCCCCGTCGTTTCCAGCCGCTCCGTGAATTTCCCGACCGACTGCTCCAAGCCCGACCGCACCGCCTCTGCCGCTTCCTGCCTGATTCTTTCGGCAGAATCATCCAAACGGTTTGACGAAGAATCCAATACCCGCTGTGCCTGCACCGCCAGCTGTTCGGCATTTTTCGCACGCTTTTCCGTTTGTCCCGCCAAAGCAATGACATTATCTGCCAAGCTGTCGATTTTCTGTTCCAATTCCATCCTTCCTCCTAACCGCGGCTCATCCGCATCACAGGCGCATCAACCTGCCGCGCCTGCTCTTCCGCCAAGCGCGCCATTTCCTGCTCGCGTTCCTGTGCGGCATAAACCTTGTCTGCATTCTGCCGCAAACCGCTCCCGACATCGGAATCCAGCAGGCTGTCCAAGGCAGCGTGCATTTTGTCGTCGTCATCCGACAGCAAGGCTGCAAAACCGTATTCGCGGAATTCGTCGGCAGAGGCGTTTTTGGCTAAGGGTTTAGTAATATCGACCCATTCATTCTCATTATCATACTGATAAAAGGTGTTTTTTATATAACCGCCCGAAGCAACAAGGTTAGGATAATACTGTCCTAGAATTTCCATTTCTAAAGGCGATAGTGAAGAATGTTGATCATGATGAGTATCATAATCTTCTAAATGTGGAATGGGATATTTGGAATATGCCCCTGGTTTCCAATTTACAGGCCAATTAACATCCTTATGCCCGACAGGAAGCTCTTTACCATCCAATTTGGGATTTACTTTCCACTTGTCTTGTGGCAGCCACCGAGCGTTATTTCCATTTGGATCATTGGGAACAATGGTTTTTCTTGCTTCTATTACCACGTCCTCCCAAGAACTGCCTCCTCTTTGCTGGCGTAATCTGTTTCCAATTTTGATACCTAGTTCATTATTATGCACATCCATCTCATTGGCTTCTTTAGTCTGATCCTGCATATTTCCTGTAAATTCATGTGCAGATAAAATAAACCGTGCATAATTTTCTCCATAACGACGAGTCAACTCGGCAGAAAGCAAAACATGTCGATACGCATCAGCAGGTCCATCACTGCGGCCAGGCAAATGAGAACCTACACTTTCATTAATAGCAGCACTTGCCACATGCCCTGTAAAAAAATCATTAACAGGACTATGGCTTTTTTCATAAGCATATTCAGCACTCATCAAATTTTTTCCTTTTTCAAATTAATACACGAACGAATTTCATACCGCTTTTCAGACGACCTTTTGTCAACAAACAGGCAAGCATTTTGTAAATTAGCACAAAAACTTTGATTTTGAGAAATTTTAGGATATTTCCCTCCATTAAACCGTTTTTCCTGTACTTTTCCGTCAGTCGAAAACAACCACCAAATTTCCTGTCCGTCCTGTGTCAGCATGGAAAACTCTTTTTCGGGAATATGTGGCAGATGGTTTGAAGAAATAAAATCCTCATAAGGTTGGTATGAACTTTGGATACATATGTAGTGTGCATTAGGTGCAATATAAGAAAACGGCAGGGGAGTGTTTTCAGCTTTTTTCCAATCCTCATCACTGATTACGGAAGAAGGGGTGCAACTGGAAAGCACAAATAATGAGAAAAAAGATAACAACTTTTTAGTTGACAGATTTTTAAAATATTTCATAACTGTTCTTGACAATATAGACATTGTTTTTTCGATTCAGCAGCCTGTATAGTTGACACTGTTGGAGACCATCTTCCAATCGATATAGGCATCGAGCCAATCGTCTAAAACGGGTTCCGTCCCCCTGTGGGCAACGATAATTTCATTGGTGCGGACATCTTGATATACCGTTCCATGATAGCCTGTCGATCGGTTGTGTCTGACGGCAAGGACTTTGTAATCGTGTCCTCCGATATTAATAGGCTTATCCCATGGTTTGGTAACGGTGCGCGAATTGTAGGCATCTACTGCAAGATCAGCCTGCTGCTGTCTGGTGATATTACTCATGATTTAACCTCTTCAAGGGTAATGGTAATACTGAACAAATCTTTTTGTCTTTCAGGAGGAAATGTATCCAAATTTTCCCCCCAGTCTGTAAAACCAATTCCATCACTGCGTATGAAAATAGAACCATCTTCATTTTTGGCGTAAGGATACGACCCATTCCAAAAATACTTAGTCAACGTTTTTTTCTCTATTAAATTATCTAAAAAATCTCCAAAGTTGAATTTGGTTTCTTTAGGATGCCCCGTTGCTTTGAATGCCACGCCGAATCCGTCCGGTCTCCAATGGCAGATACCTTCGCCAAAGTAATCTTCATCCAACACTGCATCCGCATAAACAACGGTTTCATATTCGAATTCTCCAAGTTGACGGACTTGGGTTTCCACATCTTTTTCGGGATTGGCAGTTGCGCCCTCCATACGGTTAATAACATAAGAACAGTTTTCAGCTTTGTAACCGACCCCAAACTTCCCCATTAATTTCAACGGCCCCGGTGCGTCGTTGATTTTGATTCTGAGGCGGTATGCCTGTTTGGGATGGGGATTCAACTGGAATCTTGCTTCGGTTTGTTCCTGAATACTCATGCTTTTCTCCGAACCGCCGCAGGCATTCAGGCTGAGGACTGAAAATACGGCGGCGGTCATTAATGCGGTCATCGGTTTCATTGGTTTCCCTTCTTGGGCTGGCAAAAGGCCGTCTGAAAATCTGTTTTCAGACGGCCTCAATTATAGCGGAAGTGATGTATAAGCGAATTTGTCGACAGATTAACGGTAAAGGCACAGGTATTGCAGGCATGCAATATCGGTCTGCTCATGACAAAGCTCCTTTTGCCTGATTAAACCGAATGGAGGCATTGTCCCTTTCGGAATAGGCGGGATAAACCGTTTTTACTTGTTAGGGTTTATGAACGGGATTCATCGATAAAGGCCGTCTGAAAAGTTTTTATGAAGCCGAACTTTTCAGACGGCCTCTGATTGCGTATAGCTGATTCATTTATATCGATACATCACTTACCGTCAGCCATCATTTCCCACCCGTTCCGCCGCTTCCCTGTCTTCTGCCGTAACCGAGGTCAGGTGGGCGAGGCGGGGGGAGAGCCATTGGCGCAGGTCGTCCGCCAGGCTGTAAAAGACGGGGACGAACACGAGGCTCAGGGCGGTGGAGACGATGAGGCCGCAGATAACGACGACGGCCATCGGGGCGCGGAAGGCGGCGCCGCTGCCGCCTGCAAAGACGGAAGGCAGCATACCGGCGGCCATGGCGATGGTGGTCATGATGATGGGGCGGGCGCGTTCGGCTCCCGACCGGTAAATCGCCCGTGCGCGCGCCGTGCCGTGGCGGCGTTTTTCGATAATGAAATCAACCAGCAGGATGGAGTTTTTGGTTACGATGCCCATCAGCATCAGGATGCCGATAACGGACGACAAATCCAGCGCCGCGCCGTAAAGCAGCAGCCCGCCCAGCGCGCCGCCGAGCGACAGGGGCAGCGCGGTGATGATGGTAACGGGTTGCAGGAAGTCGCGGAACAGCAAAACCAATACCACCAGCACCATCAATACGCCGAAGCCCATCGCCATGCCGAACCGACTGAACATTTCGTTCATGTATTCCGCGTCGCCGTATTCGGGCGTACGGACGCCTGCGGGCAGGTTTTGCATAACGGGCAGCGCATTTATTTGCGTCAAAACTTCGCCGATAGTGTGGCCGCTGTTCAGGTCGGCTTCGACGCTGATGTGCCGTTCGCGGTCGAAGCGGGTGATGGTCGCGCTGCCTGCGGCGTAGCGGATGTCGGCGACGGTGTGCAGGGGGACGCTGCCGCCGTTACTGGACGGAACGCGCAAGTTTTTCAGGGTTTGGATGTCGTTGCGCGCATTTTCGGGCAGGGCGGTGCGGATGCTGATTTGGCGGTCGCTCAGGTTGTAGCGCGCGGATTCGGCATCCTGCCCGCCGATGGAGGCGATACGCAGCAGGTTGCCCACCGCCTGCGGGGTAACGCCTGCGCGGGCGGCTTCGTCGGGCAGCAGGCGGATTTGCAGCTCGGGTTTGGGCAGCGGCTCGTTAATCTGCACGTTTGCCGCGCCTGCGATGCCCTGCATCTGGGTTTTCAGTTTGCGGGCGGTTTCCGACAGTTTGGCCGCGTCGTCGCCGGTCAGGATGATGTTGATGTCGCGCTGGGCGTTTTCGTTTTTGAAGAAGAAGCGGATGTCGGGCGTTTGTGCCAGCTCGCCGCGCAGTTTCTGCTCGAACGCGCTCTGGCTGATGTCGCGCTCGCCGTGCGCTTTCAGGCGCACCAGCAGTTCGCCTTTGGCAGTGTCGCTGTCGCTGCCTGTGGCGGCGTAAACGGCGTCCACTTCAGGATGGCGGCGGATGCCGTCTGAAAGCGCGTGCAGCGTGCGGTCGGTTTCCGCCAGCGTGCTGCCGGGCGGCAGGCTGACGGTAACCTGGCTGTAACCTACGTCGCTTTTAGGTATGAAACCCGTTGGCAGCAGCGGCAGCATGGCAAAGGATGCCGCCAGTACCAAACCGCCCGCCAGCATGGTGGTTTTGCGATGCTGCAATGCCCAGGTTAGAAGTTTCAGGTAGCTGCCCATAAAGAAGCCGTGTGTCCTTTCATCGGACGTTGCGCCTTTGTGCGGTTGCAGCAGGTATGCCGCCAGCAGGGGCGTGGCCAGCCGCGCGGTCAGCAGCGAAGACAGGACGGCGGCGGACACGGTGATGCCGAACTGGCTGAAATACTGCCCCACCACGCCGCTGATAAAGCTCACGGGCAGGAACACGGCGACGATGGTTCCCGTAATCGCCACCACGGCGAAACCGATGGCGTCGGCGGCGTCGATGGCGGCCAGAAACGGGCGTTTGCCCATCGCCAGATGGTTTTCGATGTTTTCGATTTCGACAATCGCGTCGTCCACCAGAATGCCGACAACCAAGGTCAAACCGAGCAGGGTAACGTTGTTGAGCGTGTAGTCGAAGGCATACATCACGACAAAGGCGGGCAGGATGGACAGGGGCAGCGCCACCGCCGCCACCAAGGTGGAACGCCAGTTGCGTAAAAACAGGAACACTACCAATACGGTTAGCAATGCACCTTCCAGCAGGGTATCAATCGCGGTGTCGTAGCTTTCGCGCGTGCTTTCTACCGTGCTGAATACGTTTCGGATGCGGATTTCGGGATGCCGCTTCTGCAATTCCGCCACTGCCGCCTCCACGCCTTTCGCCACTTCGGTATCGCTCGAACCTTTGGCGCGGAACACGTTGAACCCGACCACCTCGCGGCCGTCGAGCCGTGCGCGGCTGCGGATTTCGGCGTGGCCGTCTGAAACATAGGCCAATTCGGAAAGTTTGGCGCGGCGGCCGTCTGAAAGCGCAATCGGCGTATCCGCCAGCGCGTCCACGCCTTTGGCACTTGCCAGCACGCGCAGGCTCAGTTCCGAACCGCCCTGCATGGTGCGTCCTGCCGGAATGTTGGCATTGGTCTGCGCCAGTTGGCTGTTCACCTGGTCGGCGGTGATGCCCAAAGCTTCCAAGCGGTCGGGGCGCAGTTGCACGGTGATTTCGCGTTTGCTGCCGCCGCTGCGCACCACTTTCTGCACCCCCGGTACCGCCAGCAGACGGCGGCTGACGGTGTCGTCGACAAACCACGACAGGGCTGCCGCATCCATTTCCGGCGATTCCAGCGCGTAGTAGCTCAACGCGCCGCCTTCCACCTCCACGCGTTCCACCAGCGGCTCGTCTATGCCCTGCGGCAAATCTGCGCGTATTTGGGTAACGGCGTTGCGCACATCATTGACGGCGCGGTCGGTGTCGGTACCGAGACGGAATTCCACCGTGGTCACGGAGATGCCGTCTGAAATTTCGGAAGTGATGTGGCGCACGCCCGCCATCCCCGCCACGGCGGTTTCCACCTGCCGCGTTACCGAGTTTTCCATTTCGTCGGGCGACGCGCCGGCGCGGCTGACGGAAACGGTAACAATCGGGAAGCTCACATTTGGAGTGGCATTCACCGGCAGCCGCAGGAAGGAAAAGATGCCCATCACAGTCAGCAGCAGGAACAGGACGATGGTCGGAATCGGGCGGCGTATCGCCCAAGAAGACAGCTGCATGGTTATTTTCCTTTTTCTTCAACCGCTTTGACGGTGTCGCCCTCGTTCACAAACGCCGAAGCGCGGCGCACCACCGCGCGGCCGTTTTCCAATCCCGACACGATTTCCACCATGCCGCCCTGTTTGCGCCCCGCCGTTACCGGCACGCGCGACACGCGCCCGTTGCCGTCTACCGCCAGCACCGAAGCCTTGCCCTCGCTGTCGAACGAAACCGCTGTTTCGGGCAGGGCTGCGGCGGCGCGATAGGAAGGTAGGCGGATATTTGCTTCGCCGTAGGTGCCGGTATACAGGCCGTCTGAATGCGCCAGCGTAATCCGCACTTTGCCCAAACGGGTCGAACTGTCGATTTCGGGCGACACCAGCCGCACCGTGCCGCCCACCGCTTCGTTGCGGCCGCGTACGGACACCTGCGCCTGCGCGCCGTTTTGCAGCAGCGGCAGTTCGTCCGCTCCCGCGTCTGCCGCCAGATCGACCGTGCCGTCTTTAATGATGTGGAACAGCGCGTCCGGGCCGGTGAGTGCGCCCGCTTCGGCGTTGCGTTTGGCAATCACGCCGTCGGCGGGCGCCACGATTTGCGTTTTGCCGCGCTGGTTGCGGCTGTCTTTAAGCTGCGCCTGCAACTGGGCAATGTCTGCCTTTGCCGCTTCCACATTCGCCGCCGCTGTGGCCGCCGCCGATTTTTGCTGGTCGAGTTCCTGACGGCTCAGCGCGTCCGCTTCCGCCAGCGGCCGGTAGCGTTTCAGCGTTGCCGCCGCTTCCGCTGCCGCAGCCTGTTGCGAACGCAGTTGCGCCTTTGCCCGTGCCAGTTGCGCTTCGGTTTGGCGCAGTTGCGAATCTGCGTTCACGTCTTCCAGTTGCGCCAACACCTGCCCGCGCTTCACCGTATCGCCTGCGTCGGCATACACCGCGACAATCTTCAACCCCTGTAGGGGCGTGGACACGGCAATGTCTTCGCGCGCCGAAAGCGTGCCGGACAAACGCAGCGTCTGCGCCATATCGGCAGGCGCGGCGCGGACGACGGTAACGCGCAGCGGTTCTTCCTTCTTGTCTTCCGGCCCGCTGCCGCAGGCGGCAGTCAGCAGGAGGGGGCTAATCATCAGCAAACGCAAAAGCATCGGATTGAGGGACATTTGTGTTTCCTTAGAAAACGGTTTCAGTCGGCCTGTTCGTTCCATTCGTAGCTGCACTGCCAACAACACAAGCGGTATTCGCCGACATGGCGGCAATACAGAAAACAGCAGTGCGGACAAATCAGATAACGGAAAAGGATAACGGGCATCATGGGCGAACCTGCTTATGGTTGATTCTAACTATAAAATAGGACCTTTCAACCACCGTTATCCCCATTTGGTCAGGAACAACGGCAACAAGGCCGTAGATCGGGAATTTATGCCTTTCAGACGACCTCTGCGGAAATATTCAGAAGCGGTACATCAACCCCGCCGTGCCTTCGACGCGGTATTTGCCGTCGTTCATCGGGCTGTTTTTCACGGTGGAAGGCAGCGCTTCGGCCAGTACGCCGGTAAACGCGCTGAATTTCGGCGTGAAGCTGTATTGCGTTTCCAAACCGATATAAGGATTGACGGAAGACTTGGGCTGATAGGCGTTCAAGCCGCTGCGGCGGGCTTCGTCGGCGTTGATGCCGTAGTAGTAGCGGTTGAATTTTTTGTCCGAATAAGACACGCCGACGGCGGGTTTGACGAGTAATTTAGGCGTAGGCTGCCAGAAATAGCTGTATTGCGCCTGCGCCTGCATTCCCTTGTTCGTACCCGAAACATCGTGCGACACCTGCGTTTCCAGATTGCCGTAGGGGCTGTACAGGTTGTAGGAAATATCCGCCATCACCGCGTTTTTGCGGCGGTCGAGCCGCTTCAGGCGCGCATCGTCCGAATCGCCCGGTTTCAAGCCGTAATCGCGCAAATAGGTTGCCCCCAGCAGCACTTCCTGCGACTGGTCGGCGGAAGTGTAGAGTTTCACGCCGGCCGACAGTCCGCGTATGTAAAACCGCTTCGTTTCAAGCTGAACCAGCGGCGCAACCGTCCAGTCGGCGGATTTGCCCCGATAGCCGCTGTCGGCATAACCGCCCGCCACCCCGACCGAAAATTCCGTTTTCTGCGGCTCCTGCCGAAAATCCTCCGCATACGCGCACGGCGCGTGCAGCAGGCACAGGGATAAAGAAGATAACACTCCGGTTCGAACGATATGTTTCATAGAGTCTCCCAAAAAAGAGTATAGGTCGTCTGAAAAGTAAGAAACCCGATTATAGTCCTATTTGGGACTGTTAATCAACAGGACAATAAAACCCCGTGCTACAATTACGGCATATTTCCCAAAAATAAGGAACATCATGGAAAACGCAAACAGCCGATTCGACCCGTCCCAAGGCATCGACCAACTCGGCAGCTTACTGACCGGCATTTATGACCAGTATGAAAACTGGGCAAAAAGCAAAGGCCTCAACTACACCGTATTTGCCATCCTGTATTTCGTGTACTACCGCGAACATTGCACCCAAAGCGACATCTGCGCCTTTTGGGGCTTCGCCAAACAAACCGTCTCCACCCAGTGCAACGAACTGTTGGACAAGGGCATACTCAGCATCGTGCAGGACGACGGCAACCGACGCCGCAAAATCCTGACCCTGACCGAACAAGGCCGCGCCTACGCCCGCCCGTTCGTCGAACCCGTCCGCGCTGCCGAAACCGCCGCCTTCCAATCACTGGGCGAAGAATTGGGGCGGAAACTGGTGGAAGGTACGGAAAAATTCTACGTTGCCTTAACCGCCGCTTTGACAGGGTCGGACAAGGATAAGGCCGTCTGAAAACGGCAAACTATACAAAACGCCTGTTTGAACGGATATTCAAACAGGCGTTTTTTGCTTGGTGCGGTTTTCAGATTATCAGATTCATCAAACCGAACTACGTTTATTGTTCTGCCTTGATCTGTCGTGTTCCTTTCGGTGCATGTCCGAAATAGCGTTTGTACTCGCGGCTGAACTGGCTGGGCGATTCGTAGCCGACTTGATAGGCAGCATCGGTTACGGCGAAGTCTTCTTGGGAAATCAAGCGCTTGGCTTCCATCAGGCGCAGGGATTTTTGATATTGCAGCGGTGAAAGGCTGGTGATTTTTTTGAAATGGCTGTGAAAACCTGACAAAGACATACCGCTCAAATTAGCCAATGTTTCTACGGAAATAGTTTCGTTGAAATGCTGTTGCAGATAATCAGTCGCTTGGGCGATTTTCTGCGTATGCGATCCAATGCTTACCATGGCTTTAAGTTTGTCTCCTTGCTCGCCTGTAAGCAGTCGATAGTAGATTTCTTGTTGGATAAGCGGTGCAAGGAATGCAATATCTTTTGGATTTTCGTGCAAGAGTAATAGGCGTTCAACGGCATTTTTAAGTGACTCGTCCAAATACCATTGCGCAAAACCTTCACCGCTTTGCTTGGCATCGGCAGCCAAGCTTGGATTTGCCAACAAAATCGTGCCGACAGCCTGAACATCAATCTTCATCGACATCACGACAAAAGGATGTTGCGGCTCGGCATGTTTAATTTCACCGCGCATCGGTACATTAACAGGGCAGAACATAAAATGTTGATTGTCAAAACGGTAACATTGTTCGCCCAACTGTATTTCACGTTCGCCGCTTAACACGATGCAAATGCTCGGTTCTTGAATCACACCTTCGTAGCAAAACGGCTGATCGGCATGGCGAATCACCAAGCCTTCAATCGGAGATGAATAGAGTTCGTTATGCGGAATAACCTTTAATAAGCGATCTAGCGTTTCAGCTGAAAACATAATTTTGTAGGAATAGGCAAGTAATTTGGAGGAATCATATAACACTTCCTCCTGCCGTTCAATATAATGAACTCACTTTCAACGGCAGTACGCCAAAACATTTAACCAATATTGAATTGAGGACAATATTATGAAAATTTTCTACAAAACATCAGCAACAGCAACCGGCGGATGTGATGGTCGCACCCAAGTGGACGACGGTTCAATCGGCTTTGATTTGGTTTCATTCCAAAACGAAAGCGGCAAGCACGGTACAAACCCCGAGCAGCTTTTTGCCATGGGCTATGCTGCCTGCTTTGATAGCGCGATGAACCATGTAGCACCGACACTCGGCTTGAAACCAACAACATCTTCCACCACTGTCGGCGTGGGCATCGGTCAGAAAGCAGATGGCGCATTCGGTTTGGATTTGGATATCACCATCACTGTCGCCGGCTTGTCTGAAGAAGACGCACGCAAGCTCATCACCCGCGCGCACGAAGTCTGCCCATACTCCAACGCCACGCGCGGCAATGTGGATGTGCGCCTGCATGTAAATGTGATTCAGTCGTTTGATTTGTAAGTATTAAAAAGCCGTCTGAAAAATCGGTTTCAGACGGCCTTGGCTTTTATTTTTTAAAGATACATGCCTACTTCGCGGCTTTGTTGCCTTCCACGATTTTCAGTCCCGCTGCCACCAGGCTGCCGATTTCGGCGACGTTGGCGGGCATAATCAGCGTATTGCCTTCTTTGGCCAGGTTGCTGAATGCGGCCACGTATTGTTCGGCCACTTTCAGGTTGACGGCTTCGTTGCCGCCCGGCGTTTGCAGCGCGGTTGCGATTTGGCGGATGGCGTCGGCATTGGCTTCGGCCACCAGCCGCAGGGCCTCGGCTTCGCCTTGCGCGCGGTTGATGCGGGCGACTTTTTCACCGTTGGACGCATTGATGGCGGCCTGCGCTTCACCTTCCGACTGCTGGATTTCCGCTTCGCGCTGACCGCTGGCCAGGTTAATCTGCTCGATTTTGCGGCCTTCCGATTCGGCGATGCGGGCGCGTTTTTCGCGTTCGGCGGTAATCTGCGCCTGCATGGCGCGCAGGATTTCCTGCGGCGGAACCAAGTCTTTGATTTCGTAGCGCAACACTTTCACACCCCACGACACGGCGGCTTCGTCCAGCGCGGCGACGACGATGCTGTTGATTTCGTCGCGTTCTTCAAAAGTTTTGTCCAGTTCCATGCGGCCGATGACCGAACGCAGCGTGGTTTGCGCAAGCTGGGTGATGGCCATGATGTAGTTGCTGGAACCGTAGGAAGCGAGTTTCGGGTCGGTTACTTGAAAATAGATGATGCCGTCGACGGTAAGCTGGGTGTTGTCGCGGGTGATGCAGACCTGGCTGGGCACGTCCAGCGGGATTTCTTTGAGCGTGTGTTTGTAGGCCAGGCGGTCGATAAAGGGAATCAGGATGTTCAGGCCGGGGTTGAGGATTTTGTGGAAACGCCCCAGCCGCTCGACGATATAGGCTTCCTGCTGCGGTACGACGATAAACGATTTGAAGCCGAACACGATGACGGCGATGAGAATCAGAAAGGGAAAGCTGTATAAAAGTTCCATTTTGTCTTCCTTGTTTGAGATTAATGCGGTTGGATCAACAGGATATTGCCGTTTTTACCGGTAATCACTGCGGTTGAGGCCGTCTGAACGGGCTGCTGTGAAGCCTGCGCCTGCCAGCGCGTGCCGCGGTAGGACACTTCGTACATATCGCCGTGCAGATGGCGCACGACTTGAACGCTTTGCCCGATGTCCAAATCGTCCGCCGCGGCTTCTTGCGCGCGCAAACGGCTGCGCTGCTTCAGCTTGCCGTGCACCAGCCAGATGCCCAGTGCGGACAACACTGCCGCCGTCATGATGGAGATTCCCGTGCTGTCCGTCAGTCGGTCCGCCAGTCCCGCACCGAACAAAGCCGCGCTGACGACCAGCAGGTAAACCGTACCGGTAAACAGTTCGACAATCAATACGGTTGCTGCTGCGATAAACCAAATGGTCATAGCGTCTCCTTGCGTTGGTGTAATTCAGAATGCAGATTTACATGATAATGGTTATCGGGCAATAAATGAAGTGTTGCGGCGGGATGGGCGTGATTTTGCCGTAACGGTGCCGGATGGCAGGCGCCGCCCGGCGATTATGTAAGACAAACAACGTATGAATTCCAATACCGTTTGGCTATAATAAGGCCGTCTGAAAGTAATTTTATAAGGAAGAAGGCGATGAAGAAAATTCCGGTGCTGATGCTGGCCGTGCTGCTGGCGGCCTGCGGAGGGAAATCCGACACTGCCGCGTCTCAGGCAGATATGGGGCTGCCGCCCAAACCGTCGTTTAAGGTGAAGTTTATCGATTCGACGGTAACGCAGGGGCTGCCTTTGGGTAAGGCGTCCGAGGATAAGACCAACGACGGGAAAAAGCGGCTGAGTTACGCGATTGAGGGTATGGACGCGCAGAATGTTTTGGAAGTCATCGGCAACCGTCCCGAAGATTTGGAAGTGGTCAGCGGCAGATGTATGCAGACTGACGGGCAGGGCGGGAAAATCGGTTGGACGCGGGACGGGCGCTGCCGTGCGCTGTTTGCGAAACTGGTTGCGAACGTGGCGGACGATGCGGACAAGCTGACCGATTATCTGGTCGTCCATGCGGGGCTGCTGCCTTATCAGGCAGGGCGATCGGGTTATGCGGCCGTGCAGAACGGGCGTTATATTCTGGAATTGGACAGCGACGGGCTGTTTTTCTTCCGCCGCCGCAATATTTGACGGTTCGGTTTCAGACGGCCTCTTGAGAAGGGCGGGATTGAAAATTCCCTCCTTTTCTTTTTTTCTTTTGGAACGGGCCTTGGATTTTTACGAACCGTTTTTTCCGTCGGTATGGCGTTTGAGCGCCTGTTTGCGCTGGTACCAGCGTACCAGGGCGAATTTCAGCCGCAGTTTGACGTCGTAGCCGACGGAACCCGCCCCCAATATGAACAATACCGCCGCTACGGGCAGGGCGAAGTGGTGCCCTATTTTGTGATAACCCCATGCGCCGATGACGCCACCGAGCAAAAACGCCCACATCAAGCCGCTCAACAGCCACATTTTGGGTTTGTTTACATGCACATGCGGCAGATGCGGATGGTGCGTGCGTGAATAGTAGAGGGCGCGGGAAATTTCGATGCCCAAATCGGTTGCCGAGCCGGTCATGTGTGTCGAACGAATCGCCCCGCCCGACAAAAGTGTGATGACGGTATTGTGCATCCCCATGATGAAACACAGTAAAAACAACGCTAAAGACGGAATGATCAAATCGGCTTTGCCGAAATCCCACTGCAAGGCCGTTATGCCGAACAGGCCGAATACCAGCAGATAAAGCGCTTCCAGCCACATGGAAAACCCGAAGCTGCCGCGAAAGCGCTTCTGCTGCGTCCACAAAATCACCCATCCCGAATGCGCCGCACCGGCCACAAAGCAAAAGACGCTTACCAAAGCCACGGCGGCCGTCGTCCATTGGTGCAGATACAGCGTATCGGCCAGCAGCGACATCGAACCGGTAACGTGCGACGTATAACGTGCGAATGCGAAAAAGCCGCCCGCGTTAATCGCTCCGGCCAGCAGTGCCATGATATAGCCCAAGCGGCGGAACCTCGCATCGGAGATATGGTGTTCGTGCAGATAAGGCCGGTCGGCCTGCCAAAACGGCGGGTGGTGCAGGCGTTCGTGCCGTAATTTGCGGCGGTCGGTCAGGGTGTTCCGGTCGGATTGGCTTTTGTTGCTGTGCATTTCTACATTTGTCCCTCTTGCATATTCCGCAGCCGGCCCTTGCCGGTTGGGGATATTTTTATTTCCGTATGTCGCTTGAGGCCGTCTGAAAAGGAAGGGGATAATGTGCCGGATCGCCGGTAGTATCGTTCATGACGGTTTGTGCCTGATTTCCCAACACTGATGGATTTTCTTGTTGCGGAAATCGTCGGGAACGGATTGTTTGGAAATGTCTTTGACGGCGTATTGCTCCGATACCGAATCATCCAAGACGAAGCTGCGCAAGTTGTTGGAGAAGTACAAAATGCCGTCTGAAGCGAGCAGGTTCATCGCACCGTCAATCAGCTTTTTGTGGTCGCGCTGGATGTCGAGGATGTCGAGCATCTTTTTGCTGTTGGAGAAGCTGGGCGGATCCATGACGATAAGGTCGAACTGTTTGCCTTCGGCGGCGGCGTTTTGCAGGTATTGGAACACGTCGGCGCGGACGATTTTGTGTTGTTCGGGGCTGATGCCGTTGAGTTCGAAATTGCGTTTCGCCCAATCGAGATAAGTGTTGGACAAATCGACGGTTTCGCTGGATGCTGCGCCGCCGGTGGCGGCATAGACGGTGAAGCTGCCGGTGTAGGAAAACAGGTTGAGGAAGCGTTTGCCCGCTGCGGTTTCGCCGACTTTTT
>ERZ773077.1364-NODE-1364-length-16926-cov-8.123940_pt1 | contig 16926 bp, 15 predicted proteins | sample MGYA00580612_ERZ773077 | MGnify/ENA primary metagenome ERZ773077 (study PRJEB29015, sample SAMEA2737971) | human oral metagenome | biome: human oral; feature: human-associated habitat; material: dental | place: China | collected 2021 ...
ACGTCGTGAGACAGTTCGGTCTCTATCTACTGTGGGCGTTAGAAATTTGCGTGGATCTGACTCTAGTACGAGAGGACCGAGTTGGACGCACCTCTGGTGTATCTGTTGTCTTGCCAAGGGCATAGCAGAGTAGCTAAGTGCGGATGGGATAAGTGCTGAAAGCATATAAGTACGAAACCCGCCACAAGATGAGATTTCTTTTAAGGGTCGTGGGAGATGACCACGTTGATAGGTTACAGGTGTAACGGTGGTAACATCATAGCCGAGTAATACTAATCACCCGTAGACTTTTCGCGCAGCATTCTTTTTTTACTGAAACGTTAGTTAGAAAAATTGTCAATTATCCATTATCCATTGTCAATTGAAAAATATGCTTTTTATCCTTATATGTTAAAAAATAAGGTTACAGGTAGTAGGTTATAGGCATTAGGGATTCCCCTGAAACCTAACCCCTGACACCTGACACCTAAAAAGTTTAAGGTGGTTATAGTCAAAGGTCTCACCTCTTACCATTCCGAACAGAGCAGTTAAACCTTTTAGCGCAGATGGTACTACGCAAGTGGGAGAGTATGTCGCCGCCTTCTTATAAAAAGAGCAATCTAAATAATTAGATTGCTCTTTTTTTGCTCTATAGGGTTTGCTTTTTCTCAGTTACATTCTTAGGAAGGTCTGTAACTGTAACGGTGAGAACGCTGCCTGTAAAGCTACTCTGATTGCTAGTGGCAGTATAGACATATAGCATACCTTCTTTTACTGCATCACCTTGCTCGATAAGAGTACCTCCACTTTGATGAAGAGCTACTTTTACTGATTGTACTGAAATATCGTCTAAGATGATAAAGTAGATTTTATCGCCTATTTTTCCGCGATAGTTGCTGACATCTATACGACGTACTACTGGAGGGTTTAGATAGTCTGCTATGGCTACGTTGAACGCACTCATTAGCTTTCTTTTTACCTTGTGGTCTGCTTGATACAATGCCTTTTGGGTAGGATTGGCAAGCACACTTTTGGCATACAAAACCGCTTCTTGGAATTTGCTACGGCGTTTTAGCTGCTTTTCGGTAGCTTTGAGCTCTGGGTTTCGTGGACGTGGATAACGAGCTACGAATGTTTTTTCGCCACGATGGCGGAATACGATGGTTTTACCTACCTCGCCGCGGAGGTCTTGGGTAAGAATGTTGAAACTTTGTGCCATTTTTTTTATTGTTTTTGTTTGACGGTGCAAAGTTGCGGCAAATATGTTTCTCTGGCAAATAGTTGTTTCAGGGTGGAACAGAGTTGTAAAGTAAAAAAGCTAATTACTTAAGAATGATTGCTATAGCTGAAGAGCAAGGATTGGCGTGCTAATTAGCAAATAAGAAAGCCAGCTTGTTCTATGAGAAGCATTATTATTTTATGGATTCTTAATAATGCTTTTGAGTAGTTCGTTAAAATTATTATAGAGAGCCCATTCGGGGCCTGATTTTAATTGTTTTTCTCTCTTTTCAATAGATTGTTGTAGTTGTTCATAAAAGTGTTTTTCCTTTTCTAGAATATCCTTTCTACAACACTTATATCTATGATTTAAAGTATCAAATAATCTTATTCTTAAATGTATTTCGCTATTGTAGAAGTTGAAAATTTCTTTGATTTTTATATATTTAAAAATAGGTATGTTGTTATATTTAGACTCTACTTGATGCTCAAAATGGTCGAAATCATTTTTCAATAAATCAATTAAGTTTGCACTCTCTTCTTTGTGTTTTTCTTCTTCTTTTTCATTATTGATTTTAAGACAAAGATCTATTATTTCTTTCTCATTTTCATCTACATCGCTTTCTCCTTTAATATAGAGTAATTTATTTGGTAACTCAGGGTTATATACGAATTTGTCTTTGTTTCTCTTTATTCCCCTAATAATTCTATTTTTTAATTTATCTTCTTTGATTTTCAAAGGATTATTAAAAGAAAGTACAAGGTTATAAATGCGATTGTAGTGTTCTAATCTATACTCGCCATTATCTACATAAAACAGCATATTGGTTAGCAACTGTTTGTAAGAAGCATTGGTCATACTAAACACTTCATCGAAATTAATTTGGTTATATATTCTGTAACACTCTGGAATGGTGTTGTCTTTGGATATTTTATATCTTTTTTTGATATCTTTTTCTAACAAGTCTTTATCTAAGATATTGAGCCCTACTATGTAATCAAAGATGGGTTCATAGAAGTAATAAATAGCGTTGTTTTGATAGTAATAATTAGACTTTATTTTCTCAAGCATTGTTTCCTCTTCATCATTTTTCTGGTCAGAAGAAGATTTGTCATCTAAAAGTCTTCTAATATCCTTTTGAGTTATTCTAAATTTATTATCTACTTCTTCTTTACTATTTCTTGTGACTTTCCCTTTTTTGTACTCAATAACAATAGCTATTGTAAATAATAGAGTATCTTTTAATAGAGCTTCTTTATTGGATTGAATATATTGGATATTGGGTGCTATTATTTCTATTTGTGAATGGATATTGTGATAACGGGTTAAGATAAATTTTAAAGTACGTATATTTTGTAGTCTTGGAAAAAGCTACAGATAAAGCTTTTTTCTTTTTGTAAGAATTTTGTATATTCTGAGAAACTTTGAAATTCACTTTGTATAAGAGTGTCAAAAACTTCTTCTATATTGATTTTATATTCTATTTCTCTACCTATTAGTTTTTCTTTTATTTCATCAAAACTTTCATCTTCTATTTTGTTAGTATTTGCTATGATGATTGTTTTTAGGTTATTGTTTTCGGTGAGGTTGTTTATATAACCTATGAGGCTATCTATGGGGAAAGTTTTGCTTCTTCTTTCTAAGTCATCAAAACAAATAACAAGATTATCAGTTTCTGATCCTATTACATCACTATTAGGAAATTCGGGGATATATTCTTTTATTTTTGGGATACTTAAAAGTAGTTTTATAGCTCCTTTTCCCTTACTAAGTCCTTTGTTTAATTTAGGATAGAGTTCTGCTACAATTCTTCTTTCTATATCATCTATGCTTGTAACACCTGATAGAGAGACTCTAATAGGTTTGTATTTGATATTTTCATTTTCTTTAATGCTTGTTTCCTCTATTTTTTCACTTAGGGTATTATCAAAGAAATAAGTTTTGCCTACCCCCCCATTCTCCTGTGATGAGGAGGGCGTTATTGGTTTCTCGTGTGAGGTAGTCTTCAACTACATTGATGATTTTTTGCATAACTTCTTTTTAATGACTCGGCAAAGGTAGGGATAATTTGCCAATTAGGCAATTTGTTGATGGGAGGGCTGGGAAGGCTGAGAAAGCTGGGAGGGTTGGGACGAGTGGGAGTGCGAGCCGCACCGGCGATTGTGGAACGAGTGGGACAAGTGGGACAGGTGGGAGGCAAGCAGAAAGGGCGTTTGTAAGATGTTTATCCTTCACTAATTGTTCGCTAATTGTTCGCTAATTGTTCGCTTAACGTTCGGTGAGGGGATATGTGTGTGATGATAAAATTAGAAATTATCATTCGTAATTCAAAAAAGTTTTGTACATTTGCCGCAAGTTTAATCAATATAAAAAGAATCTCAATGAAAAAAAGTATTTTATGGACTGTTTTTGTAGTGTTGTTTTTTAGCTATGGCTATACAAACGCTCAAGAACAACGCGAATGTATCCCTTCAAATGGCGAAATGTGGAGTAGTTTGTTACAACGCTGCGTTAAATTTGAAGAAGGTGTGCGCCTTGACCCTATAGATAGTGAACATCGAGAAGTTTTCTTTAGTCTTGCGGCTTTTTTTAACGCTGATAAGAGTAAAATGGAGGTTTTTGCCGAAGGAGCTCCCCTAATAATGGATAAAAAAGAAGGAAATACTTACCAAAATGGTAAATATAGCTATAATGCCGATAAACAAGAGTTTTTTGTAGATGGGAAACTCACTTTTAGAGGTGTTAAAAAGTAGTGTGTAAAGACCAAAAGAAATAAAATGTAAAAATGTAAACTCTCCTTCTTATTTTAAGAAAAATAGGAAGGAGTTTTTTGTTAGTATTGCTAATTGGAAAAAAGTTTATATCTTTGTCCCAAGAATGATGTTTAAAAATAGTATTATGGCACTAGAAATTAAAGCAATTCCTACTTTATATGGTAAAGAGGCTCGTCGCTTTCGAAAAATGGCAGAAGAGAGCGAACGCAAATATGATTTGCGTATTAAAAAAGATATTACGGCTGACCCACGCTATAAATCTATGCTGACTATATTAAGTAATTCGCCAATTTTCAATAAATAATGACATTTCTTGAAGAAAATTGTATTTTTGAAGTTCTGACTAACCACATTTTATTAGAGAGTTATCCATTTGTTTGTGGAGATAATGATATGGATGAATTCTTCCAAAAGGAAGCTATCGCCTATACTCAATATAAAATGGGCAAGACTTATTGCTTTAAGATGAGAGAAGATGTAAAGCAAATTGTAGCTTGTTTTACTGTATCAAATGATAGTATTCGCATTTATGATTTACCTAACAGTAGAAAAAATGCAATGTGGGGAATTACTCATCGCGAGAAAATGCTCACACGTTATCCAGGTGTACTTATAGGGCGCTTAGCGGTTGCTTCTGCTTTTTCAAATAAAGGAATAGGTTCAGAAGTATTAGATTTTATTAAGATATGGTTTTTAGAAGATAAGAATAAAACAGGTTGCAGATTTGCAATCGTAGATGCTAAAAATGAATCTAATGTATTACATTTTTATGAGAGGAATGGCTTTAAAACCCTATTCCCTCGTGAAATAGATGAAGATTTCTATACTAGGCCTCCTAAAGATGAAAACGAACGTGCTGAAAGAAAGATAAATCCACGAAAATTACATACTCGTTTAATGTTTTGCGACTTATTAGATGAAGAATAGGTTAATTATTAATTATTAATTAAAAAAGATGCTTCTTTTCTTTAAAAATCCTAAAAAAACGCTTTATGTGGTGGCTGTCGAGGCTGCCCTTGCTGAGCCTCACCTCAATAAACTGAAATGGCTGTTTGGCAACGCCGAACAAATTGACCAACCTACGCTTAGTGGCTCTTTCGTTGGGCCTCGCGCGGCAATGATTACGCCTTGGAGTACTAACGCGGTGGAAATTACCCAGAATATGGATATTCAGGGCATTACTCGCATTGAGGAGTTCCACGAACTGACTGACCCTGATACATCTTTTGACCCGATGCTTTTTGAGCGATACGACGGTCTTACTCAGGATAGTTTTACCATTGATATAGCTCCGCAAACCACCCTTGAAATAGACGATATTCAGGTGTATAACCAACAAGAGGGACTTGCGCTAAGCCCTGAAGAGGTGGCTTATTTGGAGAACCTCTCTAAGCAACTGAACCGCAAACTTACCGACTCGGAAGTGTTCGGCTTCTCGCAAATTAACTCAGAGCACTGCCGTCATAAAATCTTCAATGGTACTTTCGTAATTGACGGTGAAGAAAAACCTTCTACTCTCTTTAAACTTATCAAAAAGACTTCGCAGGCAAACCCCAATAGCATAGTATCGGCTTATAAAGACAATGTGGCTTTCATTAAAGGGGCTACCGTAGACCAGTTTGCCCCCAAGAGTGCTGATAAACCTGATTTCTACGAGGTTAAACCTTTTGAGGCAGTACTTTCGCTAAAAGCTGAAACTCACAACTTCCCTACAACCGTAGAGCCTTTTAACGGGGCAGCTACGGGTTCGGGTGGTGAAATACGCGACCGCTTGGCAGGCGGACAAGGTTCTTTGCCTTTGGCCGGTACAGCCGTATATATGACAGCTTACCCGCGTTTGGAAGAAGACCGCCCTTGGGAGCAAGGAATGGCTGAACGCAAATGGTTGTATCAAACCCCTATGGATATCCTTATCAAAGCCTCGAATGGGGCGAGTGATTTTGGTAATAAGTTTGGTCAGCCGCTGATTACAGGTTCGCTTTTCACTTTTGAACACGAAGAAGGCGGGCGCAAATTAGGTTTTGACAAGGTGATTATGCAAGCCGGTGGGGTAGGCTATGCCAAAGCCTCGCAAGCTATAAAACACACACCTAAACAAGGTGATAAAATAGTTATTTTGGGCGGTGAAAACTACCGCATTGGTATGGGGGGTGCTGCCGTATCGTCAGCTAATACAGGGGCTTTTGGTGCAGGTATCGAGCTTAATGCAGTGCAGCGTTCTAACCCAGAAATGCAAAAACGTGCCGCTAATGCTATCCGCGCGATGGTAGAATCGGACGAGAATCCTATTGTCTCGATACACGACCACGGGGCAGGAGGACACCTAAACTGCCTTTCTGAACTTATTGAAGAAACCGGTGGTAAAATAGATTTGGATAAACTGCCTGTAGGTGACCCTACTTTATCGGATAAAGAGATTATAGGCAACGAATCGCAAGAGCGTATGGGCTTGGTATTGCCAGAAAAGGCTATAGCCCAACTAAAAACTATCGCAGACCGCGAGCGTGCGCCTATGTATGAGGTGGGTGTGGTAACTGATGATAAGCACTTCAGTATAGCCTCTGCAAAGAAAGGCACTCGCCCAATGGACTTAGACCTTAGCGCCCTATTTGGCAGTTCGCCTAAAACGGTAATGACCGATGAAACGGTAGTTACTACCTACGAAGGGCTTACTTACTACCCAAGTCAGTTGTACACCTATTTATCGCAAGTGCTACAATTAGAGTCGGTAGCTTGTAAAGATTGGCTTACTAACAAGGTAGACCGCTGTGTAGGGGGTAAGGTAGCCAAACAGCAATGTGCAGGCGCTCTGCAACTCCCCTTGAACAACGTAGGGGTGATGGCTCTCGACTACAACGGCAAGGAGGGAATTGCTACCAGCATAGGTCACTCGCCTCTTACGGCACTTATCAGTCCTACAGCGGGTAGCCGCAATGCCATAGCAGAAGCCCTTACTAATATAGTATTCGCTCCTTTAGAAGGCGGACTAAAAGGCGTATCGCTATCTGCCAACTGGATGTGGGCTTGCCGCAACAAAGGCGAAGATGCCCGTTTGTACGAAGCGGTAGAAGCGGCTTCGGATTTTGCTATACAATTGGGAATCAATATCCCTACGGGGAAAGATTCGCTATCGATGAAACAGAAATACCCTGAAGGAGGCGACGTGATTGCCCCCGGTACTGTTATCATATCGGCCGCTGCTCATTGTACTGACGTGCAAAAGGTAGTTGAGCCAGTACTGAAGAGAGACGGAGGGGCTATTTACTATCTGAATTTATCAGATGATAGCTATCGATTAGGCGGTTCGGCTTTTGCCCAAGTCCTTAATAAGATAGGAACTGAAGCTCCTACGGTGAGGGATAGCAACTACTTTAAGAAAGCCTTTGATGCGGTACAAACTCTTATAAATGAAGGAAAAATACAAGCAGGGCACGACATAGGTAGTGGTGGGCTTATCACAACCCTTTTAGAAATGTGTTTTGCTGATAACGAATTGGGGGCTACCATAGACCTTACTGCTTTGGGCGAAGAAGACTTGCTAAAAGTGCTTTTTGCAGAGAATGTAGGACTTGTATTGCAAGCTGATGCTTCTGTAGAGCGCTTTTTGGAGTCACAAGGCGTACATTACGCTAAAATAGGTACCGTAGCTACTGCTGAAACCCTTACCATTAACCATTTTGGCAAAGAATATCACTTCAACATACCTGAATTGCGTGATGTGTGGTATTTGACTTCTTACTTATTAGACAAACAACAAACCAAGAATGACAAGGCTACAGAGCGTTATCAGAACTACTCTGAGCAGCCTCTGCAATACACTTTCCCTGCACACTTCACCGGTGAAAAACCTACGCGCCCTACAGGCAAACGCCCCGTAGCGGCAGTGATACGCGAGAAGGGTAGCAACTCTGAGCGCGAAATGGCAAATGCGCTTTATTTGGCAGGTTTTGATGTGAAAGATGTGCATACCACTGACCTTATTAGCGGAAGAGAAACTTTAGAAGATGTACAGTTTATAGGAGCTGTTGGCGGCTTCTCTAACTCTGATGTATTGGGTAGTGCCAAAGGTTGGGCAGGAGCGTTGCTCTACAATGAGCAGGCTAAAAAGGCATTGGATAATTTCTTTGCTCGCCCTGATACTCTTTCTGTAGGGATATGCAATGGATGTCAGCTGTTTATGGAGTTAGAGGTCATCAATCCGGAACATTCAGAACACGGCAAGATGTGGCATAACGACAGTGGCAAGCACGAAAGCGGCTTTGTGTCGGTAGCCATTCCGGAGAACAACTCGGTGATGTTATCGAGCCTTGCGGGCAGTACTTTAGGGGTATGGATTTCGCACGGAGAGGGTAAATTCCATTTGCCGTTAGAAGAAAGCGCTTATAACATAGTAGGTAAATACGCTTATGAAGAATACCCTGCCAATCCTAATGGCTCAGATTACAACACGGCTATGCTGTGCGATAAATCGGGAAGACATTTGGTAACGATGCCCCATATAGAGCGCTCGGTATTCCCTTGGCAGTGGGCTTATTATCCGAATGAAAAGACGGCCGTAAGTCCTTGGTTAGAGGCATTTATCAATGCCCGCAAGTGGATAGAGGCGCGCAATGCGAAATAAAAATGGTAAATAAAATCTTAAAAAGGATAAGATTTTCAATATTAAAATTACGCTAAAAGGGGCTGTATAAGCCCCTTTTGTATTAAACTTTTGTTAAACTTAAAAATACACTTGACAAGTACGGTTTTATTCGTACCTTTGCAGTGCAATGAGGGTGGTAGCTCATTGTAAACTTCAAATAATAGTTTTCATAATTTAAAGTTTTGGTTGGTTAATGAAGAAGTCCGATAATTTTTTATCGGACTTTCTTTTTTTATACTAGGTGAAATATGGGAGGGCTGAGAAGGCTGTGAAGAATGTGAGGGCTGTGAAGAATGGGGGAGGTACGAGTTGCAAGCTCGTGTTGGCGGTGTGGTAGTAGCGTTAAATTATTCTTAATATCTTCATAAATAATAGCTAAAAAATGGGGGCTTTGCAGGGGGTGACAGTAGTGCGAAAGGGAGGGGAATGGAAGGTAAATGCTTTAGAAATGAGCTACTTAAAAGGTTTATAGAAGGTAGCGATGCATCGTGGCATTATTTTTGCCGTACTAAACTGATATGTAAGTCATAAAAGTAACCTTAATTAGAATTTTTTTATGTGATTCTTTTTTTGTACTTTTGTGCGATTTATAGTGCTTAGTAGGCACTTCAGTTTAGCAATGTTTTTAATATTTTAAAGGAAAAAGATGAAAGTAACAAGATTTTTAGCGTGTACTATAGTAGCTTTTCTGACGTATTTTAGCAATGTACAGCTATACGCTCAGACCCAAGGCTCGCTTAAGCAGGCTAAGTTGGGTTTTGCGATATATGCTTGCCCTAAAAGTGATTTTAACAGCTTTAGGGTAAATATTTCGTGGAAACCTCCTTTCCCTAACGCTGATAACAAATACTTTGTAGAACTTTCGGATGCTGATGGTAATTTTGACAACCCTACCATTCTCTCTACGATTACTGATAAAAACAATCGCAGTGAGATACCTGTAACATTTCAGTTCCCTTCTACTACCCAAGGTAAGAAATACAAAATAAGGGTAAGAAGTACAAGTCCGTCGAATGAAGTAGTAGCTTTTTGGGAAGCTGGCGGCAATAGAGGGGAAGAGATAGAAGTTCATTATCAGGATGTTACCACTCAGATAACCGTATCGCCTATCAATGTAACGCTTTGCTCAGGGCATACACAAGAGCTAAAAGTTACCGCTTTGCCAGGGGGTAAAAATCCGTCTAACTACAAGTACAAATGGTATAAGCTGAAAGAAGCAGGCTCTTCGGGCAACAACATTCTTTTGGCAAGTGATGCGCCTCCTACCCAGACGGTTAGTGAAGCAGGTAAGTATTATGCTGAAATAGATTACGGCGCTTGTTCAGGAGCGACTAATGCGCGTTCTGCCAATATCACAGTAGGAGTATCGGGTAATCAGACTGTTACCCTTAGCAGTTCGTCTACTGCTATCTGTACTAACGATGCTTTTACGCTTACCGCTACCCCTCCTATTGCTGGGAGTAAGTATTTTTGGTATTACTACGCTTCAGACCCTCAGACAAAAACTAAAATAGCAGAGACTGACAATAATACCTACACTGTGAATGCACCTGATAATAAGGCAGGGAAATATTATGTGGAAGTGGGAAGTGGAGGTAATTGCGATGTGCGTTCTAACCAAATTGCCATTACTCGCAAAGACGATATTACGGCTACTCTAAACACTACAGGCGGTAGCGTGCTAATGCCCGGTAAGAATAAGACTTTTACAGTAAGCACTACTGCTGAAGCCCCTACCTACAAATGGTTTAAAGATGGTACGGAGATTAGCGGTGAAACAGGAGCGACCTTAGTAACTACTTCGGCAGGTAAATACAAAGCTGAAGTAAGCCAGACAGGTAGTTGCCCCGTGACGGTGCAAACGGCTGAATATGAGCTTACTCAGCCAGATAACTTCAAAGTAAGCATCAAAACAAAATCGGCTTATCAGGATTGTACTTACGACCGCGTAACCCTAACGGTAGATAAGATTATAGCGCAAATAGGCAGCAATGAGGTAACTGTAGACCCTACTGATTATTCGTTTTTTACCTTTCAATGGCAGGCGAACATCACAGGTACTTATACTAATGTAGGCACTAATGCCAAAGAGATAACCTTGAGTAGCGCTTTAGAAAATGGTAAATATAAACTGAATATAACAGGGCCTAACTATAGTAGCATACCCGAATCGAACGAAATAAACATTTTATTGAAAGATGCTAATGCGCTGAAGATAAACGGAGGTGTTGCAGACTTAGAATATTGCGGTGCCTCTGTAACCTTAACCGTTACTACTGGTGCTAATGCTTCGTCTACCTACACTTGGTATAAAGACGGTGCACAAGTAGCACAAGGGGTAGGGCTTACTGAGTATAGTACTGAGGGCTCGGGGGCATTCTACGTGTCGGTAAGTGCTAATTACGGTGGCTGCCCTGCAACTTCAGCTGCGATAGTAGTAAGGAAGAAAAATATAGTAGTGCGTTGGGAAGATGATATGGGTACACGCGAGATTTTCTACGCAGGGAAAACTAACGAGCTGAAAGTATCGCATAATATGGAATCGCCTACTATAGAGTGGACAAAAAATGGTACTGTATTGACAGGAGAGACAGGTACCTCGCTTACTATAAGCACTGCGCCTACTTCAGTAGATATTTATCAGGTAAAGCTAACAGATACTGGTACTTGTGGTAATACAGTAACTTTAGGGCCTGTTTATTTTGAAACCATCTCTGATATTCAGCAATTGCGCGTAGGTACTGTAGCCTCAGTAAATTGCGAGACGCGTACACAAACGACCCTTGAATTGCAACAAATAAAAGTAAAATTGAGCAGTTCGGGAGAAGAAGTAATTGTGAAGAAATCGGATTATCGTTATTTTAGCTTCCAATGGGCTAAAGATGGCAATGATGTATATGGAGAAACGAATCCTACTTACGTAGTATCGAGCGCGGGCAACTCTGATGCCGCTCAATACACTATACGTGTGATTTACAATACTAGTATTATAAAGGTTTCAGACCCTAAAACAATAGCCTTTACACCTATTCCTGATTTTGAAATTTCTTCATCAGAAGGCGCGAAGACTACCGCTTATTTATGTCCCGGAGGTTCGCTAACTTTAACTGTAGCCTCTGATAGTTTTGACCCAAGTTCGTCAGTAGCGGATAGTTTTTCGTACAAATGGTATAAAGTAACCAGTGCTAACTATCGCAACGATACCGCTTTGGGTAGTGAACAACCCACAGCAACCGTGAGCGAGACAGGAGAGTACTATTTGGAGATAAACAACGGAGGTTGCCCTAAGCGTGCCCATATAAAGGTAGAAAATTATCGTACAGGTAACCTAAAAATAAAACAAATAACCGCTACAGGCGCTTTAGCTAAGGAAATCAACCAACACAGTTCGGCAAGAGAGCGCAAGTTAGATGTGAATGTAGGACAGCAATTGGTAGCTGACGGAGGTAATAACTTTGTTTGGGCGAAGTCAGATGGCACTGTGACCTATGGCAGTACCCTAAGAATCACTTCAAAAGATATGGCAGGCACCTATACACTAAAAGAAGAATCGTGTACAGCTGTGGGAGCTAACACCCTTGATTTTGAGCTGAATATTTTTGAAGTAAAAGTAATTCCGAATATAGTAACGCCTAATGCTGATGGAGTAAATGACTACTGGGTAATACCTGATACGTATTGCCAACCTAATGTGCGCGTAACTATCTATAGTCAGGAAGGAAAAGAGGTGCTTTCGACTACTAATTATCAGAACAATTGGCCAGATAGCACTACTTATAAAGAATTAGGCAAACGCTCATTAGTGTTTATCTATGTGATAGAAGGGGGCAATGTGGAAAAACAAAAAGGAGTGATTACCTTATTAAAGTAAAAGAAACAGATGAAGATTATATCTAAAATAACAGTTCTTGTGTTTGTGCTTTGTACCCAATACCTTTTGGGGCAGAGTGACGGTAATTACTTGCCATACGAATTGCCAGGACATACAGCCGTAAAGTATAACACCTATCTGATGAACCCTGCTTTCCCGATTTTTGGCAAGAATGAATCGCAGATTACCTTCTTCCACCGAAACCAATGGATGGGCTTTAAAGAGGATAAATTTAATACCTTTGGGCTATCGTACGGAAAGAAATGGGGGGGTGATGCCGGCAAGAAAACGGTAGTAGATGACGGGAATAATATGGCACACGGGCTTATCTTTCAGCGTACCGCTTCTATCTTTGCCAACACAGGTGTATTAGGTAACTATGTGCACCAAGTGGAAATATCAGATGACAACTTTTTGAGATTGGGTATTAATGCGGTGTTTGCCCGCAGTAGTATAGATAAAAGCAAAGTGCGTGCGAATGTGAATGACCCTCTTGTAGAGAATGCTAAGGCGGTAAATATTATCAATATACAACCAGGTTTTGATATTAATTTCAACGAAATGCACTTTGGTATTACTGCCGAAAACCTGTTAGATTACGCTTTTTCGGCTGGAGAAATGGCAGTGCCTTTCAACGAAAAATCGCTTACTGCCCACGCGATGTATCGCCACGCGTTAGATAGCAATAGCGATTTCTTAGAAGATGCGGTTTTGACCGTTTTAGCTAAAGGGAAGAAGAGCAGTGATAACTTTCAGTTAGGCGGCCACGTGATGCTTGATGCTAAAATGGGTTGGGCTTATGCTGGTTATGACCAAAAGTATGGCGCTTTTGGAGGGCTGGGCTTTAATATAGCCAACCACGTGAGTATAGGGTTTGGCTATGAACAGAGCATAGCGGCTTATGTATCGGAATTAGGAGGTAGTTATGATATAGTACTTTCGTATCAGTTTGGTGGTAAACATCACATCAAACTGCCGAAGGTAATGCCTACGCCACCTACACCACCTACACCGCCAGCACCAGCGGTAGAAAAACCTAAACCAGCTGTAGCCACTCCGACAGTAAGCGAAACTAAAACGCCTACTACGCCACCACCAGCACCAAATAAACCTAAACCAATTTCAGAGCAACTAAAAGACCGTATGACTTTGGTAGAAGATAAGATTGCAGGAGCAGGTATCCCAGAAGGGCACTATGTAGTAATAGGGGTATATCGCAATGCATCAGGAGCTTATGATATGCTGAAGAAAGTACGTCAGTTAGGTTTATCAGTATTCTCATTTAAACACCCAGAAAATCAGATGACTTATCTATACGTAGAAAAAGCATTTGCATCGAGAGGTGAAGCCGGAGAAGCAATGATAAACTTATTGCGCCGACCTGAGTTTAGGAACTCTAAGGTATGGGTACTAAAAGTAGGACGATAACCATATAAAAACGATGCTTTAGGCTACTAAGGCATCGTTTTTGTACTATGAAAAATATTAACCACTAAATTAGGAGGATATGAACAGAATGATTGCGAAAACTATCTTATGCCTTGTTATGGGGCTAGTGTATGGCATTGCCCAAGCACAGGAAAGTGCAGAAGTGCAAAGTGCTTTAGACCAACGGATGCGCCTGATAGAAGACAAGATTTCGAGCGAGCAGATAGCTGAGGGCTATTACATAATTGTAGGTGTGTACAGCCACTATAAAGGGGCTTGCACCAAGATGAAGCGCATTCAGCAACTGGGGATTAAGGCAGCCGTTTTTACACACCCTGAAAACCAGATGAGTTATACCTACATAGAAAAGGCATTTGACACACGCGGTAAGGCAGGAGAGATGCTACTAAAATTGCTTAGACTACCAGAGTTTTCAGAAGCAAAGCTATGGGTGCTGAAAGTAGGCAGTAAATTAGCTAAGTAGCAGAAGGAGAGATGAATTAATAATAAAAAGTGAATTAAAAAATGAAAATAAAGCTTGTAAGGATAATATTATGCTTGTGTTGTGCTTTGATGATGAGTGCTTGCGGGACGGCAAAAAAGCCAACAGGAGTGTATAAAAGGGATGTGAGTGCGAGTTATTACCACGATAAGTTCAACGGGCGAAAGACTGCCAGCGGAGCGATATTTAGCAATAATAAACTCACTACAGCTCACCCCTCTTTGCCCTTTGGCACTCAGCTAAAAGTGACGAATCGGGCTAACGGTAAATCGGTAATAGTAACCGTAACTGATAGAGGGCCTTTTACTAAAGGGCGTGAGCTCGACCTTACCAAACGCGCCTTTATGGATATCACCGATAATAAGAACAAAGGCGTACTGCAAGTAGATATAGAAATTGTAAAACAATAACAAATGATAACTTCAACAACCAAGATTCTTTACCTACACGGGCTTGATAGTACTCTGCAAGACGACCGCCGAGCGGTACTTGCTCCCTACGGAGAGATTGTTGCCCCTGTGCTCGATTATCGCAATACTCCCGACCTTTTTTCAACATTGGTCAGGGATTATGCCGATGTAACGGCTATTATAGGGTCGAGTGCTGGTGGATTAGTGGCTTACTATCTGGCGCAGGCGTTGCTAAAACCGTGTTTGCTCTTCAATCCAGCTTTCACTTATAAAAACGAACTGCCAGCTACGATACAGTCCAATCCTTATTACGCCGCTTATACTCAGATAGTCATAGGATTGCAAGACACTGTGATAGACCCTTGGCAGTCGTTAGCAGAGTTAAAAGGACAGCTTAAAACCCGTCAGCCAGCCGAAATACACCTTATCAACACTATGGCGCATAGCTATCCGATAGGGATTTTTGAAAAAGAAGTAGCTTACTTTATGCAAAAGATTGATGATTAATAATTTATAATTAATAAAGATGTATCCATTAAGAAGAAACCGCCGTTTGCGCCAGAATGAAGCTGTGCGCAGTCTTGTAAGAGAAACTATAATTACTCCAGATGATTTTATGGTGCCCCTATTTGTAGTAGAAGGTAAAGGAGTAAAAGAAGAAATAGCTTCGATGCCAGGTTATTACCGCTATAGCCTTGACCTATTGGCAGTGGAAGTGAAAGAACTTTGGAACTTAGGGTTGAAAGCAGTACTTCTATTTGTAAAAGTGCCTGATGACTTAAAAGACAATAGAGGGACAGAAGCCTCTAACCCTAAAGGACTGATGCAGCGCGCTATACAAGCCGTTAAGAACGCTGTGCCTGAAATGTTGGTGATGACTGACGTGGCTCTTGACCCTTATTCTGTTTATGGGCACGATGGTATCGTAGAAAAAGGACAGATAATAAATGACCCTACGGTAGAAGCCCTCTGTGGTATGGCACTTTCGCACGCTGAAGCAGGTGCTGACTTTGTAGCCCCCAGTGATATGATGGACGGGCGCATAGAGGCGATACGCGAGACCTTAGAAGACAATAACTATCAGAATGTAGGGATAATGTCGTATAGTGCTAAGTACGCTTCAGCTTTTTATGGTCCTTTCCGCGATGCGCTTGACAGTGCTCCTGTAGACCAAAACGATATCCCTAAGGATAAGAAAACCTATCAAATGGATTATCACAACCGTTTGGAAGCCCTACGCGAAACCCGTATGGACATAGAAGAAGGGGCTGACATCGTGATGGTGAAACCAGGGCTTTGCTATTTAGACATCGTGCGCGAAGTGAAGAATATGAGCGAGGTGCCAGTAGCAGTTTACCAAGTATCAGGCGAGTATGCTATGCTGAAAGCAGCTGCAGCTAATGGTTGGCTTAACCACGATGCGGTAATGTTAGAGCAGGTAGTGAGCATAAAACGCGCTGGGGCTGACATTATTGCGAGCTATTTTGCTAAAGAAGTAGCTAAAATTATTAACAGATAACACTATACTATGAAAAAAACACTATACACACTCTCAGCTATAGCTTTTTTGGCAGTAGGCTGTGGCGGAGGCACTAACAATAATAACTCTGCTAATGATAATGCGAATGAAACTGTAAATACAGCCAATACTACAGAAGTACCTAAAGAGGCTTCAGCAAAACCTACTGAATATCCTAACTGGCAGACAAACAAAGGAATAGGGAAAGTAAAGACTATCACTCCTCCTTTAGCCGACACTCCTGATGCCGCTATGGCAGCCAAAGGAGAGGCTACGTTTAACCAGTATTGTATGGCTTGCCACCGTCCTACTAAACGACTCATAGGGCCAGCAATGGCAGGGCTAACCGATTATCGCACTCCTGAATGGTTGATGAATATGATACTAAATCCGGAGCAGATGATAAAAGAAGACCCTATCGCCAAAGCGCAGTTAGAAGAGTACGGCAGCATAATGCTAAACCAGCATTTAACTGAGCAACAAGCTAGAGAAGTGTTGGAGTATTTGCGAACCATAAAGTAATTTGCTCATTAAGATTATTTTTTGTACCTTTGTAGCTTGAAAAATATAATAATATTTTAA
>ERZ773077.1386-NODE-1386-length-16742-cov-5.147840_pt1 | contig 16742 bp, 15 predicted proteins | sample MGYA00580612_ERZ773077 | MGnify/ENA primary metagenome ERZ773077 (study PRJEB29015, sample SAMEA2737971) | human oral metagenome | biome: human oral; feature: human-associated habitat; material: dental | place: China | collected 2021 ...
ATATTTATGACTGCGAACCATTAGACAAAGACACAACATATCCGGTCAGTAAAAGGCAGATTAGGTTAAAAGAAACAAATACATTTAAATTTAGAAAGGCTTTGTTAGAAAATTTAAAACAGCAACCATACTGTGCTGTAAGGCTCGGGAGTTTTGATGCCAATTTTGTCGAATGGAAATTTAAAGACCACAGAACTCTCAAAAAATTGTTAAACAATAAACTTACTATATCGGATCTAACAGACGATCATTTTACGCTTGATATAAAACAAAAAGGCGTAGATATGAAAATAGGTTTGGATATGGCTACAATAGCAAGTAAAAAACAAGTTGAAAAAATTATTCTTATAACAGCCGACAGTGATTTTATTCCGGCAATAAAGATGGCGCGCAAGGAAGGAATAATAGTTCAGCTTGATCCAATGCAGAATGAGTATATTAAGCAAGAGCTATTGGAGCATCTTGATATATTGGCCTCAGTCTTCCCAAAAGATAGAAATGCTATAGATCCCAGCGATCCAGATCTATAATAACATACTTGGTTCTATATAGCCTAAGCATATTTAGACTATATAGCTACCGCATAACCCAACCAAAAACATTTTACTAATTTTTTCGTCCTTTTACTACAACGCCGACTCTTGGCTTTTTGGACTTATGTCCTATTTCATAGTAGAGATGAAAAGAATTTACGAAAAAGTTTTTTAAAAGTGTTTTTATTAAAATTTGTAAAGAATAGAAAATACAGGATAAATTTTATCCTGCAACGGGCGTCTAGTCCACCCCTCGAAGTGTGCTGAATCTTATCGAATAGTGGCTTAAGTGGTTATTAATTTTCAATATTAATTTTTATCGTTTTTTGCATGGTCTTAGTACTTTAAGAAAACCCATCAAAAAGCAAAATTTTATACCAAAACTTAAACAAATTTTGCCAATTTAAGCTATCAAAACTTAAAGCAAGAGTTTTACTTTTTACAGATTATCGGTAAAAAGGGGGTTTTGACGCTTTAGTATTGAAAATTGTGGTTTTCTGTACTACTTATCTCAAAGCCCTGAAAATAGGGGCTTTGAATGTTTTTTGAAAAGTATAAATTTCACCGTTTTAAAAATCCGAAACTTAAAGTGCCGAAAATAGGGCTTCTCAAACGCCCTATTTTTTATTTCTTAAGAAAATAAATTAATTTCACGACTACATTCCAAAATCGTCAGCGCTTGATTTTTTCTGTTTTGCAGGTTCTGCTGCTTGTGCTTTTGGCTCTGCTTGCGGCTGCGGTTTAGGAGCCGGCGGTGGTGTAGGCGTAGGCGCTACAGGTTGAATCGCCGGCAAGCCTTGGGAAATTCGCTCGAGCTTTTGCTGATCGGCTACGTCGAGATTTAGGTCTCTTTTGTCGTAGAAAAAGCTATTTTTTGCGAGGATTATTTGATTTTTCAAGAGCATAGCTTGTTTAACCCCGAATTTTTCGCGGAAATTTTGCTCTATAGCTTGCTTGGTTGCGTTTTTAAATTTTAACTGCTCGAGCAGAAAGCGTCGCACGCCGTCGCGATTTTTCTTGAAAAATGCAGAGGCTGCGTCCTTGATCTTTGAGCCTAATTTTTGAATTTTCAAAAATAGCCCCCCGCACGAGCGATCAAGGTGTTGATCGATGAGCTGCATATTGTCAAAGCCCCCATCTTTTGGGTTCAGAAAGTCGTAATACATTACGCGATCGTAGCCGCGTGCGGTAGAAAGCAGCCTACGGCCGCTAATATCGACGTCGTAGACTTCAGTCCCCTTATCCGGGCGAAGTTGGTAGTCAATGCCATATGCTTGAAAAAGCTCGACGGGCTCGAGATTATTTACGGCCTGAAAATCGATCAATAGCGGATATTCTTTGCCCGTCGTAGGTCGCGGGGAATACGTTTTTTCAAAGGTTTTTTGCCCATTTATCACGACTTGCTGCACTTTGTAGTCTGTTTTTGCCGTTTGCGCTTGTGCTCTGCCGAGTTTTTCGGCCTCTATTTTGCGGAGTATGCTCGGCTCGATGTTTTGCATTTTCGCCGCGAAATCAAAATATTTGAGGCCTTTGGCGTCAAATTTTTTTATGATCGAATTTTGCCCGCTAGGATAGTAAATACGCGCAACGTCCTGCTCGGTCGATTGATCGACATTAGCGAGTATGCCGATATGTTTTGCCACGTCGTCGCGGAGCTTCTCGTAACATTGAACTTCGTATTTTCGCTGCTCGCGCGGGTCGGCAAATTGTTTTGAAATCGAAAATCTCGTGCTTGAAAAAACGACGAGGCGCATTTTGTCGGTCTGATTCAGACCGAACATGCGGCCTTCCTCGTCACTTCGAGGGGCGGGGATGTTGGGGTATCGGGCACAAAAATCAGCTTTTGAGAGAAGCTCGACGCCGCCCATATCGATGCCCTCGCGTTTGATTTTTTCGGCATCTTGCGGCGATACGCTCTCGAGTTTCGGCTTTTGATGCGATTTTGTGGTGACAATCAACGCAAAAAGACCGGATTTTGCGACCTTTTTGGCGAGCTCGTCGAGCGTCAAAACCGGGGTTCGAACCCGGTCGGCTAGCGAGTTGTCGATATCGAAAAATAGGGCATTTCCGTGGGATGCGACGTGCGCGGAGTCGCGGTAGCCGTATTTTTGGAGTACTGGATTTTTCGGGTCGAGATATTTCGGGATAGGTTTGCCGGAGTCGATCTTTTCGTCGATTTTTTGCAAAATTTCGGCTTCGGAAAGGGGCTTATAAATGCTCGAGCTGTATATTTTCGTCTGCATAATTTCCGCAAGCTGATCCATATTTTCGAGCTTTTTCGCTTCAAAACCGCCCGTGCGATCGAATACGCCCGTTTTTTCGTTTGCCGGGTACAAATCGGCCACTTTTTCGGAGATCACGATCTCGAAAGGAAGCGGAGAGGGCGCTGATTTTTTCTGAAAATCAAAAAGCTTCTCGACAACTTCCGTGCGATCTTGGAAGGAAAGCGCGCAGTGGTTGGGCTTTGTCAAAAAATCCCCGATGGATACGCTCGAAGTTCGGCCGTTTTGGAGATTCTTCGCCTGAATTTTTGTAGGCTGCGCAGGATCGATCTCGTATTCAAATTTCGTCGAGACCCAATTTTTGTGCCTGCAAAAATCGAGCACAAGCTGCGGTTCAAGGCTGCCGAGCTTTGCGAAGTAGTCGTCTCGTTCGGTTTTTGAGGCTTGAACTGCGCTCGCAACGTAGCTGCGATCGTCTTTGTCCTTCGGCGCCTCGAGAACTATATCTTTTGGAGCGTCTTTTTCGATATCGATCTGGTCGATATCGATCGGCTTTTCTTGTTCTTGTTGCTGCGGTTTCATACGTTTGCCGGCCTTTCGTTTTTGAATTTCTTTTGTGCGGTTTTCGATTTGGTTCAGAACCCATTGCTCGAGGGCTTTGCCCGTGAGCTTTTGCACGACTCGGGGCGTAGGATTGTCTGGGTCCGTCGCCTTTTGACACGCTGGGAAATCACGGCCGCGAAGATTGTAGTTTTTGCCCTCGTATTCAATGCTATAGTAGCGATTTTTCTTTGTTTCGACGAGCTTATACTCAATGTTGTAATTTTCGCAAAGCTCGATAATATCGGCTTCCGTCTCGACGTCGGCGAAAAAATGCTTCAGACTCTCGCGATCGTTGTCCGGCTTTTGTTGAACGAGAAAGTTTTTTGGATCGTCCAGTCCGTATTTCTCGCACATATATCGCTGAAAACGATCGTCGGAGAGGCGCGAAAACGGACGAAAACGGATTTGACGGCCATCGAAGCCAAAAAGATTGTCAAACACATGAAAATGCTCGAGCTTCTCTTTTTGGCCGAGCAGCTTCCAATGCGTTTGGGTTTTCGTTTTCGGTCGGTGAGCTTCGGAATAGCTCACATATTCGGACTCGTCGTAGCCGGCCAAATAAAAAGCGTGATATTCGGCGAGAAGATCGGAATAGAGTTTAAGGCGCTCGGCTTCACCCATCTTGTCAAGTTTTTCTATATCTCGAGGCGAAAACGAGAACGTCGCGTGCCTGTAGTTTCCGCCAGCGTAATCCACATTGTCACGGGCAAATTTCTCTTGTTGTGCCAATAACTCGAGCGATCCGCTGATCGGTATCACGGTATCGCGCTCGTTTCGGCCGAGCGGTTCGCCTTGTTTCCGTCCATCGCGAAGGTATTTTGCTGCGCCCTCGCTCGCACCGGTGATCTTAATTAGCATCGGCAACCTTTCCGCGTAGAGCAACGTCTAAGAGCTTCGCTAGTTGTTTATTGATTTTTTCTTTGAACCGTACGTCTAATGTATCGTTTGCGCGTACGTGAGTATTTACGGCTTTTGCTATTTGGTTTATATTGTTGGAAATCCACGAGAGCATACGCAATCGCGCGCGTTCTCGCTCCCCTTGATTCGTATCGCTAGAGCGCACGACACTTGGTATCGTAGCGATATCGCTTGTTTGCTCGTCGTGCTGCTTCGAGAAATATTCTCGGAGTGCTTCGCGAATTGTTTCGGCTTTTGATACTCGATTTGCTGCGCTATATGTTTCGAGCTGATGATATAGGATTTGCCCTATATCGGTGTCAAGCTTGAAACGGCGTTTTGTCTCGTCCATATTTTCGTTCCTTGTTACGCAAATATGAGAGCAAAACGAGCGGGGTTTTTAGGGGCTTGCCCCTAAAGGGCGGTTGTCAAGTGGCAACAATACAAGCGTTAGCGCCATATTGTCTGACATTTGGCTGCCGTCCCTATCATATAGGGAGATAGGGCGCTCGGCGGAACATATTTGCGTTTATTGATACGGTAATTATAGCGTATTTTTTATTGATTTGCAACGTAATGACAAATGTGCTATAATGCGTGCAACAAAATACCATACTAGGAGGCTCATATGAGCGAAAAAAAAGCAAGGCCAAATTTTGAAAATTTGGTTGAAAAAGCTTCGGATTTTATCGCAAATTTTGACGAGAATTTTTCAAGGCTTGATTTGAAGCAAAAAAAGGCAATGACAATCGCCGATTTTTTGCGATCTGATTCAATTACGCGATTTATTAAAATTTGTCAACAAAAAGGGCTCGATCATAACAAGACTCGAGTCGCATTAAATCGAGCTATTGGATATGCAATTCGCCCTAGCGCGTTTAATATTCGAGCAAAAGAGCTCGGATTTGAGATCAAATCTTTGGGAATTTCACGAAAAAAAACATCTGATTTTGTATCTCAAAAAGAAAAAGAATCAAGGGGAGAGAATGAAGAGACGCGAGCGGAGAAAGAGATAACCCCTGTCGCTATCGCTCCGGGTGAAATTTCTGTTTCTGTTTTAGAAAATAGCATTAATGAAAGCAGGGAAATATGAGAGCATTAGTCATTAGCACAAAGGGCGGCTGCGGAAAGTCCACATTTTGCTTTGAGGTGCTTGCGCCGTATTTAGGTGAGCGAAGCCAAAAGAAGCCTACGATCTACGAGTTTGACAACGAAAACAAAGAGTCATTAAATTATGCAAAATCGGACATATTCGTAACGCAAAATATGCCGTTTGAGAGTATGGGCGCAATTTCGAACAAACTCAACGAAATTTCGCAGACCGATAACTACATCGTGGACGTAGGCGGCAGTGCGCATTCCTCAAATTTTCTAAAAGCTAACGCAAATTTCATAAAACTTTGGTTTGATTTCGTGTTTATCCCGCTCGGTCAAGGCGCGCAGGATGCCGTAAACGCAAAAAGCGTATTCGAGCAAATTAAAAGCGGCGGATTTGACGCGTCAAAGATTGCCTTTGTTTGCTCATCGGCAATGTTTACATACGACGAGGAAAACATAGATATGTTCTTAGCCTTTTTTGGATCGCCGTATTTTCCAAGATCAAAAGGCGGATACGGCTTTGACGGACGTATCCCAAAGGATTCAAAGCCAGATAACTACCTTTTTGTTAAATTTTGCCCTTTCTTGCCTTGGTCGAAGCTTCAACAACGAACGGCATACGAGGTCGGCAAAGATTGGGGAGAGTATTTAAAAAAGCTTGATGATCCGAATATGACGAGAGAGGAAAAGCTAGCTGCACAATACAATATTCGAACGCTCGGGCCAATAATGGAATGGGCGGAGCACGATATTCGCGGTCAGGCATTCATAGCCCTAGACCGGATAACAATGGGAGGCGGAAATGGAAACTGAAATTGAACGCAAGAGCTTTGCAAAAATAGCGACGGAAATTAACGTATACATTTCAGAGTTCCAAAAAATCGTAAAGTCAAAACCGCTTGTAACACTCGCAGAGCACGCAGAGGCGATCGCGAGCGTTCAGAAAATAGAGACCGATCTAGTCCAAAAGATCGGCGAGCTCAAGGGAGCGGTGGACAAAGCCGGAGACGCAAAAGTGACGGCGATCCTCGCAAAAATAGACCCGATCGTCGAAGCATTAGAGAGCGCCAAAACCGCGATATTCGATGCTGACATACCGGGAGCTGCAAAGGAGATCAAGGGGAGTGTTGGAACGTTGCGGACTGCTAAGGCGGGACTAGAGGAGACTTTGGGGACGGCCGCAAGAGCGAGTTTTTTCGAAAAGTTCTCTTGGGGGCTTATGGGTTTTGCGATCGCGTTCGTCGGTTGCATAGCGTTTTCGTTTTTCTCGCCGAAGCAAAAGGACGCATTAACGTTTATCAATGGGGCGAGCTATTCGGACATTCAGGGCAAAGAGCAGTATTTGGCGTTTCCGAAGAGCATTTTCGTATTTAACGAAACGGACAAGGCTCTTTTTGTTTACAGGGCGCGGGATTGATAGTCTCGCCCGCGCATCTAATAGTATAGTTCGTCTCGAGTCACTTCTCGAGAGAGGCTTTGCGCTATCGCTATCGCTCTGCGAGCCTCTCTCTCCCCTTGATTCCTATAAAAAAACCCAAACTAAATTTTTAAACAAAATCAGATGCTATCTTGCATGCATGAGTATTAAATAACCAGAAAAAGGTAGATAACGATGAATGACAACACATTAAAACAATCTTTAGAAGAAATTAGGGATTCAAGTCGAGCAATTACAAACACTCTAGACAACCTATCAAAAGTCTCTCATAAAAATATTAGAAGGATACGTTTAGAACTAATGAAAGCATTATTTGACCTGAGAGATGCAATAGAAGAAATTTATGAAGTAGAGCCAGGTCTAAAACCTAAAGACTTTGATCCAGATAAAGAGGAGCGTATTCTTTACAAACAATTTGAAACTAGAAAATTGGAAATGGAAGGAAAATTTGAGAAGGCTGCAAAAATATACAATGAGTTGCTAAAAGATCCTGAAGCCCAGTTTATCAAAGAAAGTTTTCAAGCCGGGCTTTACCGTTGTAACAAAATATAATCCATTGGTAAACAAGGCGCAAGTGTCTTGTTTACCTTTTAGATACTCTAAAAAATAAGATCTGCAGATTATTATTTACCAAAATATTTTTTTAAAATCAAGCATGTGCAATTCTGATAATTTCATTAAAAATAGCAGAACAATAGATTTTTTCTATATATGCCACAAAAAGATATCCATAGAAAATCCACTATTGTTGGCTTAATAATATTTTAGTAGAGCTATAAATATTAGTATACATTACTGTAATTTTATTAAACGTAAAAAACGCTATTAAAAATCTTTTAGCCAAAAAACTTGGCAAATACCTAAGATTTAGGGTGGCAGAGGTCAATACAAAAGTACCCAAGAAAGGAAAGATTATTTTTTAAAATAATTATGCCCTTATGTCTACTCTATTTTCAGCCACCATCTTAAATATATCAAACATGCTTTTACCATTGTCGTATTGTTCTTTTATAAATCTAAAAAGTTCTCTAAGCTCATTTGTGGCTTCGTATTTATAAGTTTCTTTATTTTTGCTTTCGCCTTGTATTGGTTTAAATTCCTTTTGATTATTTTTGCTTTTGTCTTCATTGGTAGCTACACTATCGATGTTTTTATCGTTTAACTCTTTTAGTATATCAATAATATTTTTTGCGTCTTCATCAGATAAAGTCAGATCAAAACGCTCTTTTAATGTGTGCTTGGCCCACTCTATCTTAAACTCGTCAATACTTAAATCGCTATCAAGCAGCTCTACTGTCTTGCTATTTTTTTCTAATTCTCCTATACCTATTGCTGCATCGTCAGAACTATATTTTTCTATAAAACTATCCACCAAATAGTATTCCTTGCTATTTGCCAGCTCAAGTCTATCCGCTCCATCTATTTTCCAATTAAAGTCAATACCTAAACTCTTGCTATCGTTTATAAATTTTTTTAGATCATCTATTTGCTCGCTTGTAAAATTAGGATCATAGCCCTTGAGCTTGCCTATTATGCTAACTTTTGCCTCTTCGTCTCTTGTATAGCCGGTAAGGGGATAAGTTATTCTAAAACCTGCTTTTGCTCTTTCTTGAAAATTTAGTTTTAAAAAATCACCTGACTTCATCCCATAAACTTCGTTTTTATGATCTAACTCGCCTTTTAAACCCATTCCTTTAGCCACATCTTCTTTATCAAAATTGCGATACAAGCTAGGGTTTGAAAATGTTATAGTTTGAGTTGGTATCTGCATCATTTATCCTTAATATGTTGTCAAGCCACCTAGCGATTTTTCAAAATTTTTCTGTGAATGATTCCTAAGCTCTTTTATTATTTGATTTTCTAAATTGAAACTAGAACTTATAGGATGTATTGAATTGTCTTTTAGATCATATGCAGCTGTAAAATAAGTAAAGTACGTATATCTTTGCCCCTTATCCGAAACCCCTATGTTTCTTTTTACTATAAATGAAAGTAGATGTCCTTCTGCTAATGTATATGGCCCAAGAGCATTAATATATTGCATTAATCTATCTCGACTTTGCTCGGAATGAGTAAATGTAGATTCATTTTGATAACATTTTACTAAGCCTGGCTTGCATAGCCCGCTCGTAGCATCAGGATATAAATATAGTAATTTTTTGCTTCTAGGATCTCTATAAGCGCCTAGTTCAAATGGGTCACTCGGCCAAGCCACCGCAATAGCAAAACCTTGATTGTCAGAAACTTGAGTAACTATTTCATACCCGCCTCTCACTTTATTCATTTCATCAGTATTTAGCTGTCGCACACCAATTGAACTATCGCTTAAGATACCTCCTGTACTTTTATATAACAAGTCGCTAGCTTGAAGCCCGGACATCAACAGTGTACTCAATAATGTAGCCTGAACAATCTTATTCATTGTTGCTCCTTTACAAAAACAATTTTTTATCTCCCTAATTATAGCACTAAATCCATAAAGCTACAACAAAAATTTAATCTAGCATATAATAAGCATTACATTATAATTCAAATTTCTACGTTTATCCGTCTATCCTTTTAAAAAAGGTATATTCAATATCTAGCAGAAAGAATACCATCCGTTCACTTACGTAGCCAACATATACGGGCATTTTCATATATTTTATCCCGAGCCATCAAAGTATACATTTCTAATAAAATTTATCATTTGCCTCTGTTTTAAGGTTTTCTAGTTAAAACATTAGCTTCTGCAAAACATAGCACATGACGTTATCCGAATAAATTAGTTATGAGGGGTAATTTTTACCATAATCATAAGAGCTTAATATTTTTTAGATGTATTTTAAACTTATGTATTTAAAGATACAAAAGTGTACAAAATGTACAAAATATGTTATAATGTACAAAATTGAAAATTTTTATCATCTTTTCAAAAGGAGAAAATATGTTGAAATTTACAAAAGTTGCGCTTTTGGGCGCGGTGTTAACAGTCGGATTAAGCGCAAGCGATTTCCTGGCCAAAGCTACCAATGGAGCAGTAAGCGACATGTCAGTCGGTGTTAAGCAATTGGCAATCGACGATATGGAGAAGGTTGTAGGAGGGCTTGAATTTAGTGGAATAGAAGACATTTAGCGGGAGTGTTCGCAAAACTTGAGAATTCAGATGGGGAATCCATAAGAATGGCATATCGTCAAGGACTAGGGGCTTATAATATACCTGGTTATAATTTAGCCTATACGGTCAAAAGAGATATAAAGGTTACCAAATACGGACGTTACCCTATATTTAGTTATAGCGCAGCAGCATATAATGAAAATACTAGAACATTTCATAAAATATCTAGTAGCTTTGTTTTAAATAACAATATGGTTATTAGGCAGCTTAGAGATAATTTTAAAAGTAGACTAGAATCACATTTGGGCGGTTGGTAATAATTTAAATTCGTCCGCTATAAAGCGGGCGATTATTTTCAAAGGATTTGAAATGATAAATGGTATAAATGGATTTGATGCAACTACCAATATACTTAAAACAGCTAGTTTAAGGACAAATTTAACAAACGAACAAACGCCAAAAAGCAAAGAAGAAATCCAAAAAGAACTGCAAGAATACAGAAGTAAAACCATCATAGAAATCGTAAAAGATGCTATCGAGATAGACGAAAGCGACGAAAACTGGATAACAAAGACGATTGATAAGATAGACGGCATATTATCCAAAAAATATACGGCCGAAGAGCTGCGCTATATAGGACAAAAAGAACCCGAAAGCAAAGAAGACGTCATCGACGCCAATCTGCAAACCTATATGTGGATGCTAATGAGTAACTCCAGAGACGGTAAACCCACTATCTGGGGTAAAATTTTAGGATTTGGAACCAAAGAAGAGCAAGAGGAATTAAAGGCGTTCAGAGATTCGCTCGGTAAAAGTGCTGCAAATAGTGCGGAAGGCTCTAGGCTTATGGATCGCGCCGACATCAGCATAGAGGAATTTAAAAAACTCTATGCGCAGGATGTCGAAAAGACTATGAAAGCTCGCAAGGAGATGAACGAGCAAATGCGCAAAGAACTCGAAGAATACAACGCAAATTTAGCCAAGCAAAATAGAGAAGTTAAATTTAAACCTATCCAAGCTACTAGCAAAAGCAAAACATACGTTGATAAAGACATCAGACGCGAATTCTTTGAAAATTTCTTAAAAGCCGAACGCGAAAAAGGAACGGATATTTGGGATATTTTACAAAAGCTCAATAAAATAAATAAGGTCAATATTAGCGCATAAATAATATAATACGCTAACCCCTCACATTAAAGGAATCAAATTTGAAAAAGTCTGTTTTTTTATTATCATTGGTCGGTATTGCCGCTTTAGCTTCCGATCCTATAACTATAGATAGCTTATTTAAGAAACAGCTAGGTCTTAGAAGCGTTACTAGCTTGTCTTTGCTTAGTAGCGGCAACCCAAATACCTATACGAGCTACCCGGATATTTTGATAAATGGCGACCCGGCTGTTTGGAGCGATACCAAACAACTTACTTTAAACCAAACGCTGATGTATGCTCTAACATCCAAATTAGATTTAATCACCGCATTTAGCGGAAGCTATCAAAGAAACGAATACGTGGATTATTTCACGCTAGATCCAAAAAGTAGAAGCAAGGTATCGTTTGATTCTTTTTGGCTAGGGTTAAACTATAGAGCCGATAGCATAAACGAGCTCGTCCCCACGATAACATTTCAAACGGCAATCATACAAAGAGAAACAGCTGTGAGCAAGAGCCAAAATTTCTACTTTAAATCATATTCCTTAAAGGGGACTTTGCGCGGATATTCTGATCCGGTAGTTTATTCTATATATAGCGGCATTGGATATAATCAGCCTAGAAACTTTAAATTTGCCAAAATTCAACACGGACATAGTCTTTATTTCGGCGGAGATTTAAGCATAATTTTAAGTCCTAAAATTACCCTCGACCTGGGCATAGAACAAAGATTTCAAACGGCCAGTAAAGTCAACGGTAGAAAAACCAACAACATAAGGTCTATACCCACTTATAACGTAGGTTCTACTTACAGTATAAACGATGACACTTCGATAACTTTTTCGGCAACATTGGGAGGCTCTAGTGCGGCTCCAGATAGCATATTTGGCATAAGTCTTTGGAAAAAATTCTAAATTCAACTATTGCCTTTTTACTATTACAACTACCGCTAAATGCGGAATTTGCTGTAAGATCGTACTATGAAATTAAGGGAGAGGGGCTTATCAGGCAGAGCTATGAGGAATCTTGTGGTGCAGCCTCTATCGCTACTCTAATTAATAATCTCGACTTTAAAAATATATCTGAAAAAGATACATTGGAACAGATAAGGGAAAATAATAAGGATTTAAATACCGATATGGTAAGCTTTAAACAACTTCAAGATGCTGCAGCAAAACTAGGATATGAATCAAAAGGCTATCAAATTAGCCGCGAGCTGCTAAATAAACTAAATATTCCGGTTCTCGTAAAGATAGAAAACGATCCGCGATATCCACATTTTGTCGTAGTTATAAATCATCCAGGGGATTTTATAACAGTTTTAGACCCAAGCTTTGGAAAGTATATCAGCAGTAAAAATGAATTTTATAGCGTATGGGATAAAAACAACCAGGGCGGCTATGCTCTAATTCTTGCTCCCAACAATGATTTTAAGAGAGAGTATAATATAGAACTACCAAATAAAAGCCTATTTCAAAAATAACTATTTAAAAGAACTTATGTCTACACTAAATCTAGCTTTAACTTTGCCTACAATAGTTAGCTGTATCTGTTCTTGTGGCTTTATAATGATATCTTGATAAAAATCATTAAGTGATGTAAGCTTAATGATTTTTTGTATTGGATCAAACAAATATTTTTTTACATATAAACTGTCTTCAAGAATAGCAATAACTATATCGCCATTTCTTGCCATTTCAGTTCTGTCCACTAAAACCAAGTCATTATCTTTTATAAAAGGTTCCATACTATCGCCCATAGCTCTTATAATATCATACTCTTTTACTGGTACTCTTAAAACATCTCTCAAAAACTGTGCGCTAACCGGTATTTTCTTTGCCACACTATCATCAGCAAAAGAACCATACCCAGCACTTGCTCTAACATTATCATAGAAATTTAGATAGATTTTTTTATTTTCAGCCTCATTAATAATATTCAATAGGTTTGATTTTTTAGGAGTTGGGTTAAAATAACTTAACGGGAGTCCGAAGCGGGCTGCTATTGCATGAAGTATAACTCTTCGCGGCTCTACTTCCCCATATTCATAGCCTTGAAGGGCGCCATAAGATACACCAATAGCTTCAGCAAATTCTTTTTGGCTCATGCCGACTTCTTTTCTTAATTCTCTAATTTTTTCACCTATTTTAGGAGTTTCCATCTTTTATACCTATTTATTAAGAGATTACTCTTGACTAAAACACAATTTTGGAGTATAATGCCACTACAGATTTAGGTATTGTACCCTAAAAATACATAAAAATCAAGCTTTCTATGTATTTTTATACAACTTTTGCCTAGATTTGGAGATTAAAATAAGGAGAACAGCATGCAGACATAAATAACTAAATATTTGAATATAGCTTTTGGTCCACACGCCGTCGAATATTGAAACATTCTGATTATAGTGTGACTAAAATTAATATTCAATAAAATTATCCACGTTTTTATCATTGTTTAAGGAGAAAATTATGAAAAAAATATTTTTTGTAATTTTTGTTGCACTAAATCTTGTTGGTTGTAGTGCCTTAATTAGTGTTGGTGATAATAATACCAACACATCAAAATATAATAAGGATTTAAAATGAAACCTATTAACAAAAAACTAGCTATAACACTACTTTCTGTTACTGTTGGGCTAAGCGCCTTTGCCTCTGAATATCAAATAAAGCCTGTTCAAAATATAGATGAGGCTGTTAAATTGATAAAAAATCTTAAGCCAAAAACAGACAAGGCTAATGAAGTTAAGAGCAAAAACACATCTCCATATGGCTATATACACAAGAGTGATAATAGCCCATCACCAATGAGCTATACTCCAATACCCATAAACAACTTTAGTTATGATTCAGTCAGAGATACAATAACCACTATTTATGATAGTACAAACAACCCTATACTTCATATAGTGCATAACAAAAAACAGAATGATCCAACTTTGACGGCAAAAGATTTAACAAAACTCAATACTACAGAAATATATAAAAAAACAGGCTACACTTGTGATAATGAAGGAAAAAAACCATATAGTTGCAGTGCTTACCATTTTTATACAGGTATAGTTCTTAATTCAAACAGTGTTGGAGCCAACATAAATCTAAGTCAAACTAAACTAGCACAATACGGCAAAGATATTGTTCTGCTCGATCGAGAATCGAGGCTAGGCACGTATATGAAAGTATTTATTGATCAAAATGGCTATCTTTGCTCAAAATTTACACTAACAACAGGAGGAACAACCACTGCCAGAACAGCCCAACCTATACCATTTAATGAAAACGTATATATTCAGGCAAATGATTTAGGCCAAGCATATCAAGTTGGATGGAAAAGCTTAGATACCGGTAATAGTTCGATTGGTAAGGCCGGCCATCAGATAAAACCAGTATTTACTCCGACACCAGGAAAGCCTAATGGATTTCATGATGATAAAAATACTGTTATTAGTTTAGACGAACTCTTTTGGCAAATACTCCCTGACACAATTGCAAAATTTGGTATAACTAATTATTTTTGGAATACCAATATACCAATGTTTGCTAATATAGGCAAGGATGATCTAAGCGGTATGGTTGTTTATCAACAAAGCCCCGCTTTAAAAATGGACTTAACTTTTGTAAAAAAAGTTATAGGTGATTTACAGGGCAATACAAACTATTTTCCATTGGGTAAATTAAGAGCATATGTTGACGCAAACGGCAATCTAGCTGCAGCAGACGTCAGGGAAGTTTACTAACTAGTATTCTTATGGGGCGGATTATCCGCCCTTGCCTAAATAAATTTTAAAATTTGCCGATTTGGTATTAAAACATTTAAAAGGATTTTAAATGGATATTCTGTTAAGAAACGGCTATGACGTAAATTTATCATTATTGAGACAAGGCCAAATGCAAGCTTCCGCATCTAGACTCGCCGGACAAGAGCTAGTCAAGGTGGGCAATGAGGCAATAAGCAAGGACGAATATATCAGTAGGCAATACGATCTTTTAGAAAAAGCCAACGATATACTAATGCAAAATTCGCAAGCCTATCTATATAAAGGCGGATCTGATAATGTAAATGGATATTCTACCGGGTTTTTAGGATCAAGCGCTTATAGGGTAAATCTGCCTATGTGGTCCAATATGGACAACTCGGATAGAGTTACTCAAGACGGATATAATAGATTTCAAGGATCGTATGAGAATAGCGGATATTGTTTTTCTATCGGTTTGCCAGATTCCGGGGCGCCCGTAATAGAAGAATTTGCCGGCGGCGGATATTTTAAAGGCAGCAAATCAAATACCATCCTAAGTCAAGCCAGAAACAATCTAAACGACTATGCAAGCGAAAATATACTAAAAACTAAATACGGCGACGTAGAGGTGTTTTTAGATCTATACGGCGATAACGACAAGCTAGGTATCGGCAAATTTAGCTCAAATGCAATACTCTTTAACTTTGACAGTAACGGCGACGGAATTTTAAATAGCTCCGATAAGCTATTCTCAAAGCTCAAGGTTAGAGGATACGATAAGGACGGCAACGAAAAGATAGCAAATTTAAGCGACGTAACCAGCGGTATAGATCTGACGCAGTTTATTAAAAAAGATATAGATACAAACTATGGGCGGAAGCAAATAGAGGATCTAAATGCCAAACTGAAAGAAAAAGGCAAGACTCAAGTCGACATCTCAAAGATCGATAATCGCATTTTTTACTACGAGGAAAACCCCTACACCGTATTTGCACCAGAAAGCAGATACAAAAAGGCGGAAGCCGATAGTATTAAGAACTTTTTTGATGCATACGCGGATAAAGACGGCTGGGTAGACCTAAGAAACAATAACGTATTTAATAAAAATAGCCTATTTAACAATTTTGCTTACGCTAAGGCTGGATTTGACGGAAAGCTAAAGCTTAGTGAATTTAATCCGATCATATCAAGCAAAAAGACGAGCGACGACTTCTCGTATGAAAACTATCAAAGAGATAGTTTTATGAAATTTTATAGAGACTACGAAAAAGAATCCACCGCCCACGCAAAAGACATAGAGTGGCTATCAAAAAATCTAAAAGAGTATAACGTAGAAAATGCGGACGAATACATAAATAAGCTAAAGGGCAGCAAGTCCGGATATATGATCGTCATGGAAAATGAATTCCAAAAGGCTACAAGGCTAGAATTTAGCCCAGAAAACTTAGAGAAAGTAAAAAGAGCCTTTGATACTAATCCGAATAAAGCGGCCTTAATGATGAACGACAGCGATAGCGTAATAGCTATGAAGCTAAACGATAATGGATCTATAACCTTAAAATTTGATAGCGGTAGAGAAATAGAAGTAACGGAACTGTATTCTGATACGGGTAAGCTTTTAGGAGATAAAACAAGAAGGGCAAGCCTAAATTTAGAAACTAAAGCCATGAGCGACATCGAGCTTGGCTCTATAAGCTTTAATAATATAGGCATCCTAGATACCGACGGCAAATATAAGACGCTCCAGGAAATAGGAGCTAGCGCTATAAAATCCTTTTCTACTAAGCATGGAAAACAGTTTTTGATATACCTAGGGGATAATAAAACCTTAACGGCGAAGGATCTATACAATATTTCGTTTTTAAATAACGAGTTTGAGGCAAATACAAAAATAGATGAAAAAGATAAATTTTATAGAAAAGTTAATATTTTAGCATAAGAAATGTTTATCTATAACTTTATACTATAC
>ERZ773077.1388-NODE-1388-length-16737-cov-12.183791_pt1 | contig 16737 bp, 18 predicted proteins | sample MGYA00580612_ERZ773077 | MGnify/ENA primary metagenome ERZ773077 (study PRJEB29015, sample SAMEA2737971) | human oral metagenome | biome: human oral; feature: human-associated habitat; material: dental | place: China | collected 2021 ...
TAGATGGCGCCGATGCCGCCACGCCCGGCCAAACCAAATTATCTTTGCCAGCCACGGAACACTTCCCATTCCTGAAATCTGTCATCCAACAAGGCAACACGGTGGAATTTACATTTAACGACATTATTCCGCAGCTCTCCGGCCGCAAACTTGTTGCCACCTTTGGCATAGAAAAGGGTTACAGCGACAACCAGCTCGTTTTTTCCGGCAGCGACCAAACCACCGTGCCGCACGAACTGTTGCTTTACAATATACTTCCCCCATCTGCCCGCCATGCTGATGCCGATACCGATGGCGATAACACTACCGACTAACCCCATCCCGAGAAAGGCTACCTGAAACCCAATTCCCGCTTTTCAGGTAGCCCCACCCTTTTACACACCACCACATCATGCACACCGAACACTCCAAATTCCGCACTGCTTCCTATATCCTGATGGCCGCCGCGCTGCTGGTTATCCTGCATTTCCGATTCCTGCCGCTGCTGCTCTCCATCATCCTCACCTACATTTTCATCAACCGCACCAACGGCCTGATTCTGTGGATGCGCCACCGCCTGCTGCCGCACAACACCTTCCTGCACCGCTCGCTCAATGTGCGCAACATCAACTTCATGTCCGCCACGCTCACCATCAGCCTGGTGCTCTTAGCCATCACCTTAATGGCGCTGGGCGTGTACCGCCTGATTCACAGCGGGCACATCACCGTGATGCTGGCCAAGCTCGCCGCCATCCTGGCCGACACCAAAAACAGCGGCGAGCTGCCGCCCGCCATTTTGAACATGCTGCCCGAAAATCTGGCCGAAATCAAAGCCGCCGCCGCCGAACTGCTCACCGAATACGGCGCCACGCTCACCCGCATCAGCAAAAACAGCTTCACCTCCTTCGTGTACGTGCTCATCGGCGTGATTATCGGCGCGCTGCTCAGCTTCCACCGCCTCAACACCCGCCGCAGCCGCCATCAGATGCCGCCGTTTAAAGTCCAGCTGGTGCGGCGCATTACCAACTTCCAAACCAGCTTCGAGCGCGTGTTTATCGCCCAGGTGAAAATCTCTCTAATCGACACCGCCGTTACCGCCGTTTATCTGTATCTGATTCTGCCCGCCTTCGGCGTGGAACTGCCTTTCCGCCTCACCGTGCTGGTGATTGCCTTTGTGGTGGGGCTGGTGCCGGTGGCCGGTAATTTGGTGTCCAACACGGTCATCATCATCCTCAGCCTGGGCGCGTCGCTCTATGTGGCCGCGGCTTCGCTGGTGTTTTTGGTGGTGGTGCACAAGCTGGAATATTTCCTCAACGCCAAAATCATCGGCTCGCAAATTGAATCGAGCGCGTGGGAATTATTGCTGGTGATGGTGGTGTTCGAGCGCATTTTCGGCATCAGCGGCATCATCATTTCGCCGGTGTATTACGCTTATTTGAAGAACGAGCTGAAGCAGGCGGGGTTGATTTAAAGCATTGGGTTTTGCCTGCCGTAAGCGGATTGGGTTGCCACGACTTATCGTCTGAAAGGCACGGATACGGTGTAGGCGTGCTAGCCATTACGTCTATGGTCTGCGGATCGTAGCCGATAGGGCACAGCAGTATTGGTCCAGTTCTACCATTCATTGCCCAGCCGTTTGGTGCGGAGTAAACTGCCGCCTTTTTCGCTTGCCGCGCTTCGGCTAAGGGAACACTGTGCTTTACCAAATCATCGCGCTTATTTTGTGGAGCAGCGCCTTCATTGCAGCCAAATACACCTACACCATGACCGATCCGCTCCTGATGTTGCTGTGCCGCCTGTTGCTGGCCTCGCTGCTGGTGCTGCCCGCCGCGTTGCGCTTCGGGCGCAGTTTGCCAAAGCGGCATTGGCGGCCGCTGCTGTGGCTAACGTTTTTAAACTATGTGGTGGTGCTGGCCATGCAATTTGTGGGGCTGAAATACACCTCTGCCACCAGCGCTTCCACCATTGTCGGGCTTGAGCCGCTGTTGATGGTGTTTATCGGCCACTTCCTTTTTCGCGACTTTGCCCGCTGGTATCACTGGTTGTGTGGGCTGGCGGCCTTTGTCGGGGTGGCGCTCCTGATTGCCGGCAGCGGCGGGGAAGGCGACATCAGCCTGTTCGGCTGCCTGATGGTGTTCGGTGGCGGCGCAGTGTTTTGCACCACCATGCGCCCCACGCAGCGGATGATTGCCGAAATTGGCGCGCCTGCCTTCACCTCGCTTTCCATGGCCGTGGCGCCGCTGTTGTGCCTGCCGGTGAGCCTGGCCTTTGCCGACAGCCTGCACATCAATTGGAACCTGCCCGGCACGCTGGGGCTGCTTTATCTGGGTGTGTGCTGCAGCTGGCTTTCCTACACGCTGTGGAACAAGGGCATGAGCAGCGTGCCGGCCAATTTCTCCGGCATGCTCACCGCCTCCGAGCCGGTGTTCGGCACGCTGCTGGCGGTGCTGGTGTTGGGCGAGCGCGTTTCCGCGCTGTCGTGGCTGGGCATTGCGCTGGTGATTGCCGCCACGGCAGCTTCGGTGGCAATGCCGAAACTGCTGGCACGTCGGCAGCTGGCGTGAAGCTGGCTGCGGGCAGCATTGCTGTTGGCAGATTGGATTCACACCAAAGGCTACCTGAAAGTGCTTTAAAACGCTTTCAGGTAGCCTTTGGTTTGTTTGATTCATCTTTCCCTCAACACGCTAGTGGTTGGTTGCTATCGCCAGTAGCGCAGGGATGGGTTTCAGGTAGCCTTTGCCGCCAGACCAGCTATTTACTTTCCTTTTTTTCCTTTCTCCGGCTCACTACTCCACCAGCGCCACAGCAGGCGGCCGAATTTGGGCAGCAGTTGGCGTTGTTTGGGGGCGGGCAGAACGGCGGCTTGCCACAGCAGCATGGCTAAAGGCAGGCTGTCGGCCAGTTTGAGCCAGTCGATGGGCTTGCCGGTGCGGTTTCGGCCTTGTTGGCGCAGCTGTTCGCTGCGGATTTTCAGGCGGGCGAGCTCGGCCTGCAGGGTGAGCAGTTCGCGCTGCTGCGCCTTGCTGAGCGGCTGCTGGGGCTGAGGCTGGGCATTCATTCGGGCTGCTCCGGCGTGATGCTGGCAGGTTGGGTGCTTGCACTGGCGGTATGGCCGCGCAAGGTATCGAGGTCGCGGCGCATGTCGGCGAGGGTGGAGGCTACCTGCACGCCGGCCTGCCGCCAGCCAGACAGGGCGCGTGCAAGCAGGAGCCAGGCAATGAGCAGGAGCAACACGGGCAGGCCGAAAAACACCCAAATTTTGATGTTTACGGGTAGGACGGCATCAAGACCGAAAAAGAGGCTGACCAGGGCGGCGAGCAGCAACACGCTGCCGGCGAGCAGAGCGGCGGTGATTTTGATGAAGCCTGTGGCTTGCCCGGAAAGGTCGATACCGAGGATTTGCAGGCGCAGCAGCAAGAGGTCCGCGCCTTGGTTGATGAGGAAGCGGATGTGGTTGATGTTGTGTTTGAGGCTCATGCGGCGCTCCCGTTCGGATGGGATAGGGGTGCCAAATAGGCGGGCAACGCTATTTTATGCCTAATTTGGTGCAACGATAAAACGCCCGCCTGCACAGGGCGGGGCGGGCGGCTGGGTGGCAAGTATTAACGGCGGTTCAGCAACACGCCCACGACCAAACCGGCGAGGGCGGCGAAGCCCATGGCGTAGTAGGGTTTGTCTTGCACCAGTTGGTCGGCCTGGCGGGCGGTCTCTTTCACGCGCTCGGCAGCCACTTCTTCAAAGTCGCCCAATTTGCGCTGGGCAGCCTGCAATTTACGCTGCAGCTTGCCGCGCAGCTGCTCGGCTTCTTTGCTGCCTTCTTCAACGCCGCTGTGGTACAGCTCTTCCACGTCATCGAGCACGGCGCGCACTTCTTGCAAGAGTTCTTCTTTCTGCTGGTCAAAATCTTTACTCATGTTTAATCTCCTGATTAGGTTAAGAGTAACGGCATTCGGCCTGCCGTTTAAGATTATATGGAGCGGTTGGATGGTTTATCAAGGCTACCTGAAAAATATACCGCCATTTTTTCAGGTAGCCTTTCCTGCTTTGACTGAGGCTACCTGAAACTCTGCACCGTATGTGGTAAGCCGATGGGGTGGTTTGATTTCACTTTTGCCACACCGTGAGCCAACCGCTGCCCGATTAGTATCGAATAGCGTTAATCCATTATATAATCAAGACTTTCTGTATTCTTTCCCCGGAGTGTTTGTGTCGGATTTGAGCAAGGGCGTGGTGTTGTGCCTGCTGTCGCAACTGCTGTTTAGCGTGCTGTATCTGTTTAGCCATTGGATGCAGCCGATTAGCGGCACGGATGTGTTTGCGCTGCGCATGGTGGTGATGGCGGCGGGGCTGTGGCTGATCACGCTGCGCCTCATCGGCCTGCCGGCCATGCTGCGCTTTGTGCACATGTATTTAAACAGCCGCCGCCGTTGGCTGCTGTTTTTGTTGGGCACGCTGGATGTGGCCAGCCAGTTTTGGCTGTTTATGTGGGCGCCGGTCAATAACGAGGGCGTGAACGTGGCGATGGGCTATTTCCTGTTTCCGGTGGTGATGGTGCTGGCGGGGCGGTTTTGGCTCAAAGAGCGGCTCAACGGCCTGCAAACGGCGGCGCTGGTGCTGGCGGGCTTGGGCGTGGCACACGAAATATGGACACAACAGGCTTTTTCGTGGACCACGCTGTGGGTGTGCCTGGCGTATCCGGTGTACTACCTCTACCGCCGCGAGATGAAAATCCCTGCCCTGCAAGGGCTCACGCTGGATTTAACCCTGATCCTGCCCTTCGCGCTGGCCTATCTGCTGTGGCATGCGGATATGACGGCATGGGTGCTGGGCGAGCCGCGCTATTGGCTGCTGCTGCCGCTGCTGGGCATGGCCAGCGCGGTGTCGATGTCGCTCAACCTGAAATCGGGGCTGCTGCTGCCGGTTAATTTGTTCGGCATGCTCAGCTATGTCGAGCCGGCCTTGCTGTTTTTGCTGGCGGTGTTGGTGTTGAAAACGCCGGTGCAGCCCTCGGCCTACATCACCTACGGCCTGATTTGGGCGGGGCTGCTGCTTTTGGTAGCCAACGGCTGGCGCAGCATGCAGCAATCTCGTCATAAGCAAGTTTAATCAAACTATGCTGTATTAATAGTATAGAATAATCTTCCACTCCCATACACCGAGGAACACCATGACCGAATCCCAAACCCGCCAGCTGCCCGCGCACGAACTGGTGATGTCCGAACTGATGATGCCCAACACCGCCAATTTCAGCGGCAATGTGCACGGCGGCGAGCTTTTGCGCCTGCTCGACCAGGTGGCCTATTCCTGTGCCAGCCGCTACAGCGGGCACTACTGCGTTACCCTGTCTGTGGACAAAGTATTGTTTAAAGAGCCGATTCACGTGGGCGAACTGGTAACGTTCTACGCCAGCGTCAACTACACCGGCCGCACTTCGATGGAAGTCGGCATCCGCGTGGAAGCGCAAAACATCCGCACCGGCCAGGTGCGCCACACCAACAGCTGCTATTTCACCATGGTGGCCGTGGAAAACGGCAAGCCCGTGCCCGTACCGCCGCTGCAAATCACCAGCGAGCGCCAGCGCTGCCGCCACGAAAAAGCGCTGCAACGCAAACAGCTCAGCCTGCAAGCCTCCGCCTCCCTTTCCTGCGGCTGCGAAGCAGAATAAGGCTACCTGAAACTTACAGGCCGGGCAGAAATGCCCGGCAAACCGGCATGGGCGGAAAGAGGCTACCTGAAAATAACCGGCAGCCTTCAGCCCGCGCACCGCTTGCGATAAAATACCGCTTTTTTCCAGGATTCCCGATATGTTCCGAACTTTGCTGGGCGGCAAAATCCACCGCGCCACCGTTACCCGCGCCGATTTAAACTATGTAGGCAGCATCACCGTGGATTTGGATCTGCTTGATGCGGCGGGCATCTGCGTGAACGAGAAAGTGCAGATTGTGAACAACAACAACGGCGAGCGGCTGGAAACCTACACCATCGCCGGCGAGCGCGGCAGCGGCGAAATCTGCCTCAACGGCGCGGCGGCGCGGCTGGTGCAGCCGGGCGACGTGGTGATCATCATGTCGTACATTTTGCTCTCCGAGCCGGAAATCGCCGCACACCGGCCGAAAGTGGTGCTGGTGGACGCGCAAAACAAAATCCGCGACGTCATCGGCTACGAGCCGGCCAATACCGTTTTATAGTGGATTAAATTTAAATCAGGACAAGGCGGCAAGCTGCAGACAGCACAAATAGTACGGCAAGGCGAGTCAACGCTGTACTGGTTTTTGTTAATTTACTATATAAACCCCAAAGGCTACCTGAAAGCAATGCCGTGGCAATGCCGGGCTTGGATTTTGTGTAGCCAAAGCGGCCGCTTCAACAAAGCCCGAATCCCCCAACCGAGTTTCAGGTAGCCTGCCGCCCTGTTTGCAGGCTACCTGAAACCCCCAAACCACCCGTTTTCAGGCAGCCCCAAGCCAACCATGAATATCCTCATCAGCAACGACGACGGCTACCAAGCCGAAGGCCTCGCCATCCTCGCCCGGGTGGCCGCCGAATTTGCCAACGTGCGCGTGGTCGCCCCCGAGCGCAACCGCAGCGGCGCCAGCAATTCGCTCACGCTCGACCGCCCGCTGCGCATTCAGGAAGCCGCCAACGGCTTCTATTTTGTCGACGGCACGCCCACCGACTGCATCCACCTCGCCCTGCACAGCCTGCCCGATTTCCAGCCCGACTGGGTATTTTCCGGCATCAACCACGGCGCCAATATGGGCGACGACACCCTCTACTCCGGCACCGTGGCCGCCGCCACCGAAGCCTATCTGCTCGGCATTCCCGCGATTGCTTTTTCGCTCAACGACAAAAGCGGCCGCTATTGGCGCACCGCCGAACAGGCCGTGTGGCGGCTGCTCACCCATCTGTTCGCCGCGCCCAAGCCCGCCGCGCCCGTGCTGTGGAACGTCAACATCCCCGCCGTGCCGGAAAACCAAATCCAAGGCATCACCACCGTGCGCCTGGGGCGGCGGCATCACCAGCAAAGCGTGGTGGCCGCCCGCAGCCCGCGCGGCGAGAATGTGTATTGGATCGGTGCGGCCGGCGAAGTGCTCGGCCGCGAAGAAGACACCGATTTCGCGCAAAACGAAGCCGGCATGATTACGGTTACCCCGCTCTCCGTGGATCTAACCGACCACGCAGGCCTAGGCGGCACGGCGCAATTTTGGCAGGATGCCGCACGATGAACGCAGCACACACCAGCGGCAGCTTCGATTGGCGGCGGCGCAATATGGTGCAACGGCTGGCCAAAATGGGCATCAGCCGCGCCGACGTGCTCGCCGCCATGGGCAACGTGCCGCGCCATGTGTTTGTGGAAGAAGCCCTGCGCTCGCGCGCCTATGACGATATGTCGCTGCCCTTGGGGCTGGGGCAAACCATCTCCCAGCCCTACACCGTGGCCGTGATGACCCAGCTCATGCTCGGCAACGAAACAACAGAAAATTTCGGCCCGGTGCTGGAAATCGGTACCGGCTGCGGATACCAAACCGCCGTGCTGCAAGCCGTGGGGCTCAAGCAGATTTATTCGGTGGAGCGGCTGCAGGCGCTGCACGAAAAAGCCAAACACAACCTGCGCACCGCCCGTTTGCTCGGCGGCACGCGGCTGGTGTGCGGCGACGGCTACCTCGGCCTGCCTGAAGTCGCCCCGTTCAACGGCATCCTCGTCACCGCCGCCCCGGCCGAAGTACCGCTGCCCCTACTGCAACAGCTCGCCGTGGGTGGCCGCATGGTGATCCCGCTGGACGAAGGCGGGCAGCAATACCTGTGGCTCATCGAAAAAACCGCCCACGGCTTCCACGAAACCTGCGTGCACGAAGCCCGCTTTGTACCGCTGATTAACGGAACTTAACCGCGATAAACGCCGCCCAACCTTGCATGAAACCGCACGGATTGCTTATGATTGCGCTGTTCCCGTGCACAGAAAGCCCGCATCCCCATGAATCAATTGTTTACCTTCCGCACTCTTCCTCTCGCCCTCACCGTTTTTCTTGGCGCCTGCGCCCTCACCCAGCCGCCCGCCCCGGTGGTGTCTGGTAACGGTGCCGGCTACGGCAACAACTACGGCGGCAATACCGCCGCGGCCGACAACAATCCCTACGGCGCGCAACCCTACAGCCCGCCTGCCGCCACCCAAGCCGCCAACACTACCCCCTACTCTCCGCCCGCTGCTGCGCCCGCTCCCTATACCCCGCCCGCAGCCAGTGCCGCTCCTGCCGGCGGCAGCGGCTACACTCCGTCTTACGCTCCGGTGGACGTGAACGCCGCCCAGCACACCGTGGTGCGCGGCGACACCGTGTATAACATCGCCCTGCGCTACCGCATCAGCCAAGACAATCTGCGCGCTTGGAACAATCTGTCCGACAACAACATCAGCGTCGGCCAAGTATTGCGCGTGAAGCCCGCCGGCTACACCCCGCCCGCCACCGCGCAAACCCCGCCGCCCGCTACTCCGCCGCGTACCACCCCTGCGCCGACGCCCACTCCCGCCCCGTCGGCTAACACTGCGGCCACCCCCGCCGCCACGCCTTCCGTATCCGGTAGCACCCGCAGCGCCGCCGGCATCACCTGGCAGCGCCCCACCGCCGGCAACATCCTCACCCGCTTCGGCGGCAGTGAAAAAGGCATCAACATCGGCGGCACCGCCGGTCAGCCCGTAGTGGCCGCTGCCGACGGCAAAGTGGTGTACAGCGGTTCCGGCCTGCGCGGCTACGGCAACCTCATCATCGTGCAGCACAACCAAACCTACCTCACCGCCTACGGCCACAACCAGCGCCTGCTCGTGCGCGAAGGCCAAACCGTGCGGCGCGGCCAAAGCATTGCCACCATGGGCAACAGCGACAGCCAGCGCGTGCAGCTGCACTTCGAGCTGCGCAAAAACGGCCAACCGGTAGACCCGCTGCAATATATTCCAAACTAATCCCTCGGGCGAAACAAAGGCTACCTGAAAACTGCAAACCGGTTTTCAGGTAGCCTTTTGAATGCGCCGACAAAATAAAGCCAGTTATAGTGAATTAAATTTAAACCAGTACAGCGTTGGCTCGCCTTGCCGTACCATTTGCACTGTCTGCGGCTCGCCGCCTTGTCCTGATTTAAATTTAATCCACTATATTTCCGTGTATGGCGGAACACTGCTCAGCCAAGGCCGTAAAAAGGTGTTGGCTATACCGCCTTCCGCCCGATGCTCACCCTATCCAGTCCGGCCAAGTCGCGCAGGGTTTCCACCTGCTGCCAGCCGTGTTCGGCCAATATGCCGCGCACGGCTTCGCCTTGGTTCCAGCCGTGTTCCAGCAATAGCCAGCCGCCGGGTTTCAGGTAGCCTTGGGCTTGGGCGGCGAGGGTGCGGATGTGGCTGAGGCCGTCGGCAAAATCGGTGAGCGCGGCGGCGGGCTCGAAGCGCAGGTCGCCTTGCTGCAAATGCTCATCTCCGGCTTCGATGTAGGGCGGATTGCTGGCGATGATGTCAAACAGGCCTTCTGCCGCGGGCAGAGCCGCAAACCATGAGCCTTGCGCCCATTCGATGCTTGCGCCCAGCGCGGCGGCATTGGCTTGCGCCACGGCCAGCGCATCGGGGCTGATGTCGGAAGCGCGCACGGCGGCATCGGGGCGTTCCAGCGCTATAGTGAGGCCGATGATGCCGCTGCCGCAGCCTAAATCCCACAGCCGCCCGCCCGGGGGCAGGCGTGCAAGCGCGGCTTCCACCAAAAGCTCGGTTTCGGGGCGCGGAATTAGCACGGCGGGCGATACGCGGAAACTTCTACCGTAAAACTCGCGGCTGCCGAGCAGATAAGCCATCGGCTCGCCTAGGCGGCGGCGGGCGGCCAGTATGTCGAGCACGGCGCGTTGCGGCTGCGGCAGCTCGTCGCCGCTGCGGCTGATGAGCCGCACATGAGAGATGCGGCACACGGCTTCCACCAGCAGCCGCGCCTCCAGGCGGGGCAGGCGGCAGGAATCGAGCCATTGTTGAAAAGTCATGGTTGCTTTTTTAATCAATAAAACGGCGGCTATGGTAGCCGAAACGGCGGCACGGCAAAAGGCTACCTGAAAGCGTTGGCTTGGACGCAGTTTCTAACCAAGCTAAAAATGGTGGTTAGCCATTGAAGCGGCATTTTCAGGTAGCCTCCGGCTCTGCAAGCTTAGAAACGCTTTTCCCTGCCCAACAGGCCATTTTTGCCATCGTCATTGGGTGGTGCAGCAATGCGGAGGGCTACCTGAAACTTGGTCGGCTGCTCATGCGGGAACAGCATCGCCTCCGAGCTGTCCGCCCATCTGCCGCAGGCAATAATCTGCCAAAAAAACGCGGCTATTGCAGCTTTATCCCTTACCCACAAAAGCTGTGGAAAACTTTGTGGAAAACCCTGTGGGAAGCGTAAGATTTCCTGATAAATCAGGCCTTGGCTTAGGTTGCGTAAAAAATGGCCAATTTTTTAAAAGTATATAAATATCAATCTGTTAAATGAAAGCGAATCTTGTCAAGCAGCGGATTTGAGCCTTTATGCCAATCCGAAAGCAGCTTCCTTAGCCCCTTGTGGGAAAAACAAAAAAATTTCCGCCAAAATGCTTGACAGAGCGCGTAGCTAACGTAAATTGCCGTCCTGTCTGAGAATTTGCCCAGCGAAAGATTTATCGTGCCATCCAACCCGTTTTTTCCACCCAAACATACCGACACTCAGCCTGCCGCCTGGTTGTTTTGCCGCGTGATCGACAACTACGGCGACATCGGCGTTTCCCTGCGGCTGGCGCGCCGCTTGAACGAAGCCGGTTTTCAGGTAGCCCTCTGGCACGACCATCCCGCCGCGCTGGCCAAGCTGCTCGGCGATGCCCCGCTGCCTGCCGCGATTCTGGCGCACCATTGGCAGGGCGACGCAGCCGAAAGCATCGCGGCCGAATTGGCCGCAGTTGCGCCCGCCTTAGTCATCGAAACCTTCGGCTGCGATTTGCCCCCCGCCGCGCTGGCCGCCGTCCGCACACACCGCCCGCTGTGGCTCAACTGGGAATACCTCAGCGCCGAACCTTGGGCGGAAGCCATGCACGGCAAGCCTTCACTGCAAGCCGACGGCACGGAGAAATATTTCTGGCTGATGGGTTTTAGCGAAACCAGCGGCGGCCTCCTGCGCGAAGCAGGCTACCTGAAAAAGCAGCAGGCCTTTCTCGCCAACCCCGCCGCCCAAGCCGCCTTGCGCCGCCGCTTGGGGCTACCTGAAACCCCGCGCCGCGCCGTGCAATGTTTCTGCTTCGGCTATGCCGGCGCACAATGGGCCGATTGGCTCGCCGCCTGGCAGGCAGCAGGCGAAGCCTTAGACGTATGGCTGGCCGACCGGCAAATTATCCACAGCCTGCGCCAATCCGGCGCGATTCCCGAGTATGCCCTGCGCGAGCCCGGCAGCGTGTGGCAGGCCGGCGCGGTGCGGCTGATCCGCATCGGCTTTGTGCCGCAGGCCGAATTTGATGCCGTGCTGTGGCTGGCCGATATGGCCATTGTGCGCGGCGAAGACAGCTTCGTGCGCGCCCAGCTCGCCGGCAAACCCCTGCTGTGGCACATCTATCCGCAGGCCGAGCAGGCACACCTGCCAAAGCTGCACGCCTTCTGGCATAAAGCCGCCGCGTTTGCCCCGCTGCCCGCCGCCCACCAAGCCCTTTCCGACGACCTGAACCACGCCACCATGCTCACGCCCGCCGCCCGTGCCGAAAGCTGGCGGCAACTGCTGCAACAACTGCCGCAATGGCGCCAGGCTGCCGGGCAATGGCAGGGCGAACTGCTGCGCCAGCCTGATGCCGTAGAACGCGTTTTGGCGCGCTGGCCGGGGCTAGTGGACTGAGCAGGGAAGGTTTATGATACGGCAATCTGTGGAAACCATAGAAAGGCATGATATGGGCAGCAAGAAAAAGCTTCCGTTGTCGGTGAAGATTTGGCTGTCGGCAGTGGTGGTGTTTGTCGTGATGATGGGGTTGTTTGCTGTGTCAGCATCATCCAGCAGCGCCGAAATGGTATTGCGCCAAGGAGAAACAACTAATTTTGAAGTGTTCCGCCCGTTTGCTACGGAAATGGTTTGGTATCGGCAATGTTTTTATGCTGAATCCAATCGGCCGGAGCTGGGAGAATACAGCACCAATAACGATGATACGGAGGAATGGAAAAGCCGCCAAATCTTACGTTTCAACAACCCCGGCGAACCGGTGCACGTTGCCATCAGTTTAAACGGCCAAACCTGCCGTTATCAGGCTTTGCCAACCAGTTCGATGGGCTACCACATGCAATGCCGCGAATTAGGCGCCCAAGCTGACGAAAGCGGTAAAGCATTCCACTTGATCCCCACATGCCAACTGCGTGAACGCTCAGGCTGGAATAAAGTCAGCATTACTGTGGAAAAAGTCAGCCCGGTATTGGCGGGGGAGCGTGTTACCCTAATCGGCAATCCTCCCTTACAATTTGAGAGCTACTACCCCGGCTCTATTTATAATTTATTGTGGCCAATGCATTTATGGCCGTTTTGGCTGTTTATATTAATTCTGTGGGGCATCATCCTTGGCATCGTTTTATATCGCCGTCGCAAAAAGATAAAGCAAACCCACCTTGAGACCTAGTTCATGTAAAAATAACTTTCAGGTAGCCTTTTAAAGGCTACCTGAAAACCAATCCGGGCAATAAATTACATTTACATGCCACCAAAGCCCGCCCGCACAGATTTCGGTATAATGCGCCCCTGTTTTAACAACCACCTAATGAGAACAAACCAATGAAGCACACCCTCTCCGCCATCTTGCTGGCCGCGCTGCTGCCTCTGGCCGCCTGCAACGCCCAGCCCGCCGCGCAGCAAAACGCCTCCGGAGCTACCGCTTCGACCGCCTCTGCGCCCGCCGGCAGCCCCGAAGCCGTTATCCGCAACAAGCTCACCCAAACCTACGGCGACCAAGGCCTGGAAGTGTTGAGCGTTACCCCCGCTCCCGTCAGCGGCCTGTATGAAGTGTTCCTTTCCGGCAACCAGCTGGTGTACATGACTGCCGACGGCAACCATATGTTTACCGGCGATTTGATTGATGTGAACAAACGCAGCAACCTTTCCGAAACCCGCCGCGAAGAGCTCAACCGCATCGACTTCGCCACCCTGCCGCTCGATTCCGCCATTAAAGAAGTGCGCGGCAACGGCAGGCTGAAAGTGGCCGTATTCTCCGACCCCGACTGCCCCTTCTGCCGCCGTTTGGAAAAAGAATTCGAGCAGATGACCGACCTCACCATCTACAACTTCATGATGCCCATCCCCAGCCTGCACCCATCCGCCGAAGCCAAAGCCGTGCGCATTTGGTGCAGCCCGAACCGCACTGCCGCCTGGACCGAGTGGATGCGCAAAGGCACCGTGCCGCCCGAATCTGCCGGCTGTGAAAACCCGGTGAAAGAAACCATGGCACTGGGCAACCGCTACGGCTTCAACGGCACCCCCACCATGGTGTTCCCCAACGGTAAAATAGTGCCCGGCTATATGCCGAAAGAGGATTTGCAGCAAGCGCTGGAAGCCAACCAGAAATAAGGCATCTGCCCAAACGAAAGGCTACCTGAAAGTTTCAGGTAGCCTTTTTATTGCCAATGATGCAGCCGACCGGCGCAGCCACACCGGCCAAACAGCCTCAGTAAGTTGAATATTGCTCCGCCGGCAGCACGCGGGTGACGCCGTTGGCACCTTGCAGCACGCGTACGCGCTGGCCGGGCTGGAATTGGATGTCGTCTTTCTGCACCACGGAAATCGCATCGCGCGAGCCTTCGAGCTGAACTACGATTTCATAGCCGCGTTGGCTGTCGAGCCCGCGGGTGAGCGACTGGGTGCCCAAACCGCCCACCACCGCGCCCAAAATCGCGCTCACTGCCTCGCCCCGGCCTTTGCCGAAATTGCTGCCGCCGATGCCGCCGAGCAGCGAGCCGGCGGTGGTAAGCAGCGCGTTGTCTTCGCCGCGGATGGTGGTGGGCGTTACCGACAGCACTTCGCCGTAATATACCCGGGCGGTATTTTGCGCTTGGGAAGTGGTGTATTGCAGGGCGGAGCTGTTGGCGCAGCCGCCCAGCAGCAGGGCAGCGGATACGGCAGCAGCAAGCAAACGTGAAGTAGACATGGTGTTCTCCTGAAATGTGATTAAACGGGCGGGATTATATAGCGGATAACATTATAGTGGATGAAATTCAAACAAAGCGAGGCGGCAACGCCGTATGGGTTTAAAGTGAATCCGCTATATGTTTCGATCTGGCGGAATGCCTGCTTGCCCGGCCAAATGAGGCTACCTGAAAGTTGGGATGGTTTCTGCAAATCCGTTTCAGGTAGCCTTATGCCGCTTGGTGCAAGTTTTAATTGTCGGCAAATTTATTTAATTTTTGCTATGGTTTCGGTCTGCCTTGCCGTATGATGCGCGCCGTGCCGCATGGTTCGGTGCTAAAACATCCAATTTAAAACGAAAACGGAGAATATCGTGTTCCCCCAACCTTTGTCCCTGAAACGGTTGCTGCCTTGGGCGGCTGTTTTACTGCTGGCCGGCTGCGCCACCACCATCCGCCCGACCGACACCCTGCGCTGGCGCGGCAAAGACATCAGCGATTTTATCGCCGAGCGCGCCCATCGCATGCCCGATATCGTGCGCCGCGACTGCGTGAAAAATAATGAAGTGCGCAACCTCTATGCCTGGCGCATCGAGCTCTACGAAATCCGTCAGGCCTATGTAGGCCAATCCGGTAATGTGCAGTATTACCAAAACTACCACCATTACAACGGCTACGAATACCGCATTGTGGTAACCAACACTGACGGCACCATCCTTTCAGTGCGTAATACTGCTTTTGGCAATGTCGAGAAAGAATACGGCTGCGAAGAATACCGCGAAGAGCTCAAGCCGCAAAACAGGCCGCAAGCCGCTGATAGTGCGGGAGCTGCCGGTAGCGCAGCCAATAAAGCCAACACACCGGCCAAGCCCCGTGTGTGGCGCGCCATTGCCATGAATGAAAACAACGCCGAAGTTATCTACCCCTCCGCCGCCCACCCCACCGAAGAAGCCGCGAAAGCGGATGCCCTGCGCCAATGCAAACGCGCTTCCGGCAAGCAATGCGGTGTGTGGCAGCGGTTTAGCAATATGTGTTTCGGTATGTCGGTGGGGCAGAAAAACGGCCGCCTCACCCATTTTCCCTCCGTCAGCCTAGATGCCCAGCATGCCGACTATGCCGCTATCCAAAACTGCCGCAGCAGCGGCGGCACGCAATGCGATCTGTTTAAACACAGCGTTTGCGCCCTGCCTTGCGACATCACCAAAAACGGCTGCTATTTCGATCAGCCGCTCTTGGGCAGCTATGGCCATTTTAACGGCCAAGTGAAGCCGGTGGGCTTGAATATGCCGGATAAAGAACTAGACGAAAGTATCCTGAACATCATCATGCGCCATCCGCGCTAGAGCGTTTGGCAGAAGATACGAAGAGGCTATCTGAAAGCATAAGTTTCAACGCAGTTAAAACGAGCTCTGCGCTGCAAAGCTGAAATTTCAGGTAGCCTTTTTTATGGCCGGAAGCAAATGGGCTGAACCGAGCGATTTGAGTAGGAGAGTGCCGGATTGGCCGTGCTGGGCTACGGTTGCTCATCCAGTATTTGTCGCAAAGCGGCAAACAGGTTGGTGCCGTTGGCAAATTGATAGAAATCGGTGCGGCCGGCCAGGAAACGGCGCAGTTCGCCGTATCGTTGCAGGCGGAATAATACCAGCGCATAGAGTTCGTTTTCCATGCCGCTTGCTAACGGGCGGCTCTGCATGAGGCGGCAGAAGCCCTCTAAGTCGGGCACTTGCTGTGTAAAGCAGGCAATGTCATCTTCCTATTTGTCCGGCAGGCTGCCATACCCAATCCAGCATTTGCTCAAGCGTAAAGTAGGCGAAGTCGGGTTCTTGTATGCGCCACTCGTCTTGTATCCCTGTCAAACCCAGTGATGGTTCGCCATTGAGTCGGCTGCTGAAGCTTTTTATCATCTCTTCTTTGCTGAACAGTTTGAAAAACAACGAATCCAGACAGTCCGGTTTGGCTTCTATGCGGATGGATACACGTTCACTGATGGGTTTGCCGTCAAACACGGCCACCCAATAGGCCTGGGCAACGCTGAAAATGTAGCCGTCTTTAATCCAATAAATAAAACCGCCGAAGGCCGTCTGAAAGCCGCCCGTTTTGAGTTCGGCTTTAAATAATTGTTCCAGCCATTGGCGTTTTACGCTGTCGCGGAATTTTTCGTGCTCGCGCTAGGTTTGCACTTTGTCCCAAGCTTTGAGTAGAAGGGAGGGGAGGCGGTGAATATCCGGCATGATGATGTAGGTAAAATTTCAGGTAGCCCAAAGGCTACCTGAAACCTTACAACTCAATCCCTTTGAGCTTCGCCACGGTATTGATGTCTTTATCGCCGCGGCCGGACAGGTTGACCAGAATCACTTGGTCTTTGCCCATTTTCGGCGCGTTGGCGACTGCCCATGCGAGGGCGTGGCTGGATTCGAGCGCGGGGATGATGCCTTCGAAGCGGCACAACAAATCAAAGGCTTCGAGTGCTTCGTCGTCTTTGGCGACGGTGTATTCGACGCGCTTGATGTCGTTCAGGTGGCTGTGTTCCGGGCCGATGCCGGGGTAGTCCAGGCCTGCGGAAACGGAGTGCGTCCCCAAGACTTGGCCGTTTTCGTCCTGCATCAGGTAGCTGCGGAAGCCGTGCAATACGCCGATGGGGG
>ERZ773077.1390-NODE-1390-length-16720-cov-4.669907_pt1 | contig 16720 bp, 5 predicted proteins | sample MGYA00580612_ERZ773077 | MGnify/ENA primary metagenome ERZ773077 (study PRJEB29015, sample SAMEA2737971) | human oral metagenome | biome: human oral; feature: human-associated habitat; material: dental | place: China | collected 2021 ...
CTTTCAAAGCTTTTTCTGTCTCTACAATAATTTTATTAGAATAGGTTTCAGAATCATTACGTTCTGTCCAATAATCAAGAGTATTGAATAGTGCTAATTTAGCGTTTATTGTCCATTTTGTTTTCATATATCCGCTGTCTTGCTTCTCTAAAAACCTCCTCACTATCTATTAGCATTCCTTTTTGGGCTTGTGCTATTGATTTTTCTAATCTTGCTATATCCTCTACTGACAAATCATCATAAAAATCATAGTTTTTTTCTTCTATGATCTCTGTATGTGCTTTAAACTTCTCTAATATTGTTTTGATAATAGGAAAATCTAAAACACTTACTTCTGATTGAAATCTTATAACTCCTGTTTGCATATCTCTATATATTTTGGGCAAAGATAGTTATTTTTTTTCAAATGAGTGGTATATTCTACGCTTTTTTATCAGCGATTTCGAGTAGTATGGGGCAATGGTCGCTGTGGTGGGCTTCGGGCAAAATGAGGGCGCGGGTCATACGATTTTCTAAAGGGGTGGCGACTAAATGATAGTCTATTCGCCAGCCTTTATTGTTGTTGCGCGCATTGGCTCTATAGCTCCACCACGAATATTGATGGGGCTCTTTGTGAAAATAACGAAAACTATCTATAAAACCGCTTTTCATAAAGGCATCAATCCACGCTCGCTCTACAGGCAAAAAACCTGATACAGTGGCATTGCGCACGGGGTCGTGAATATCAATTGCTTGGTGACAGATGTTGTAATCGCCGCAGATTACTAAATTGGGTACTTTCTTTTTTAGCTCATCGATATATTTCTGAAAGTCGTCCATAAAAGTGAGCTTAAAATCTAACCTATCGGGGTTGGTACCTGAAGGCAGGTATAGGCTCATTACTGAAACATCTTCAAAATCAGCACGTAGCACACGTCCTTCTTTGTCCATATAGTCAATTCCAGTACCTACTTCTACGTGTTTGGGTGCTATTTTTGAAAGAATTGCTACTCCGCTATAGCCTTTTTTTTCGGCGCTGTGATAATACTGGTGAGTATAGCCTAATTGGGTAAATACTTCGGTGGGTATTTGCGTTTCTAAAGCCTTTATTTCTTGCAGGCATAACACATCGGGGTTGGCTGATTGCAACCATTGGGCGAAGCCTTTGGTGAGGGCTGCCCTGATGCCATTTACATTATAACTGATAATTTTCATTAGTAACCTGTTCCTTTTTCTCCTTTTAAAATTGCAATACCATTGGAAGTTCCTATGCGTTCTACTCCCAGATTTACGTACTGCATAGCTGTTTGGTAATCGCGTATACCGCCAGAGGCTTTTACTTTTGCCTTGTGCTGTACGCATTCTTTCATAAGTGCTACATCGGCGAGGGTGGCTCCTGCTGAGCCAAAGCCTGTAGAGGTTTTCACAAAATCGGCTTGTGCCTCGAGCGCTAAGCGGCAAGCCAATCGTTTTTCATCATCGGTAAGATAGCAGGTTTCTAAAATTACTTTTAGCACGCGGTTCTCGCCAACGATGTTTTTAAGTGTTTTTATTTCTTCTAATACTTTATCGACTTTGCCGGACTTGAGTAGCCCTACGTTTAGCACCATATCAATTTCGTCTGCTCCATCGGCTATTGCTTGATTTGTTTCAAAGTATTTAGCTTCAGCAGCCATTGCTCCTAAGGGAAAACCTACCACGCTGCAGACTTTGACATTGGTACCTGTTAAAAAATTCTTTGCTGTAGCTACATAGCCACTATTTACACACACTGAATAGAAGTCGTAGGTTATGGCTTCTTGGCAAAGGGTTTCAATTTCAGCAATGGTAGCTGTAGTTTTCAAAAGTGTGTGATCTATAAGTTTGTTTAGTTTCATATATTGTTGTTTTTTATTAACTTTCAAAAATATAAATATTTGTGCAAATATAAGACTTTTTTTATATTTGCGCAAAATTTTTAATCTTATGGGTGCGAGCCGCACGGGCTGATGATGGGAGGGATGGGAATGGTGGGAATAGTGGGAGGGGTGAAAAAGGAAAAACTTTGTCAGAGTTTGGGGACCAAAACTGTAAGGAAGATTTATAAAGCACTGATTTTTAACTATGTTTTTTTGTAGGAATACTATGTAAGTATTATCTTTGCAAAAAAAAAAGTTATGACCACTATAATAAAGAATGGAAAAAGAATTTCAAATATCTTTTCTAAGATAGAAGATAAAGAGTTAGAATTTCTTGTAAAAGAAACAGGAGTTGATAAATATAGTAAAAAACTTAAAGGAATAGAAATATTTAAGTTGCTAATTTTCGGTGCTTTGACAGATGATAGAGCTAGTCTAAGAACCTTTGAAAACTTTTATATCACAAATTTCTTTAAAATGATTGCTAATATACCACTTGCTAAAGTCATATCACATAGTAGCATTGCAGAAAGGATTGCTAAAATAAATGTAGTTTTCTTTGAAAGACTTTTTGCTTATTGCGTAAAGAAGTATACACCTTTTTTAGAAGAAGGAATTACCTCTAAAATAAGCAGTTATGATTCTACAATAGTGAGTATTTCATCCAAACTACTCCATTTAGGAATGCAAAATGGACAGAAGAATAAAAAAAATGAGCAAGGAAAGCTAAGCTTAAAATTCACCATTGGATTTTCAAACTTACCATTCAAGTGTAAAATTCATCACCAGCAAGAAATGATAAGTGAAGATTTAGCACTTGGTGATATTCTCAAGGAACATACTGCTAATAAGAAAGATATAGCAGTGTTCGACAGAGGAATGAAAGACAGAAAAGTAATGGATGAGCTTTCAGATGAGCAGACTCAGTATTTTGTCACCCGAATTTACAAAGACTCAAAGTATATTTTAGCAGAAGGGAGTCAAGTAAAGAAATTAGATGAGCAAGATGAGCATCTGCGCTTAATTAGCAGTCAGAAAGTACATCTTTTCACTAAAAGTCAAAAGAAGACAGAGAATACCTTTCGTTTGATAGAGGGTAGACTGCTAAAGAAGGATGAGAAGAGAGGAGAAATTAAAGAAGAAAAGATACTGTTTTTAAGTAACTTAACCGATGATTTTAGTGATGAGCAAATAGCCGGAATTTATAGAAATCGTTGGAAGATAGAGCAGTATTTTCGTTTTATAAAGCAAGAGCTTAACTTTAAACATTTCTTTTCAAGAAATCTCAATGGCATACAAGTGATGATGTATGTAATATTAATAGCATCAATATTACTATTGACATACATAAAAGAAGAAGGATTGAAAGGCTATAAAATCCCTAAAAGGCGATTTTGTTATGGTTTACAAGATGAAATAATTAGAGAAATTGTAATCCATTGCGGAGGAGATCCTTCAAAAATGTATTCTTATTCAGATAGTTAAAAATGTTCCTTACAACCTTGGTTTCAGACTTTGGCAAAGTTGATTAGGAAATTAGCAAATGTGGAAATTAGCAAATGAGGAAATTGGGAAATGAGGAAATTAGCAAATGAGGAAATTAGCAAATGGGGAGTGTATAAGATAAAAATAAAAGACAAAAGGTAATAAATAAAGTGAAGGAAAATACAATGACCATTATAGTTGGGATAGCAATAAAGTTTTTAAGAAATGAAAAAGGGCTACCCTTAACGGATAGCCCTTTCGAAATAAATATTAATTAATGTATAACCTATGAAGCAAACAAATCTTAACGATATAGTGTGAAGTTACCGTTGAAGGTACGAGTATCGTGTTCGTCGCTGAGTTCTACGAGGTACCAATAGTCGCCTGTTGGCATATCTCTACCGTCGTACTTACCATCCCATTCTTCGCCTGCTCTAAGCGTTTTGAGGCGACGACCGTAGCGGTCGTAAATAGTAGTACGAATGAACGGATACTTATCTACCCTGCGTGGTGCCCACGTATCGTAGTTGCCATCGCCGTCAGGAGTAAAGAAGTTCGGTATAAATACATCGAAGTATTCTTCATAGAACGTTTTGGAGAACGTACAGCCTGCTGCATCGTGTACTACTACATCTACTATTTTGAGTTTCTTACCGCTGACTGGATCGGTGTATTCACGGTCGTTCATTCTCAATTCGTAGACGTTATTGGTATCGTAATCTTCGCCATTGAACTCATAACGATAAGGTTTCACACCGTTTACACCTTCTACTTGTAGTGTATTGATAACGGTAGTAGGTGATTTCACGATATTGTTCAACTGGCGATACTCTACCACAGTTACTGATTTGGTAGCCATTTGAGTACATTGTTTAACAGCTCCGGTAACTGAATGGACATCGGTATAGATAATCTCTAAGGTTTGTGTTGCTATACTCATATTAAACCTGTTCTGGTCGATATAGCCGACATTCACACCGTTGTTACGCGAGAAGGTTTGTGGTGTAGTAGCTCCGTTGAGTTTGTAGGTTATCTTATTGAAATCTACTTCGTCTTTGAAGCGTACTTCTATCCAGGTTGTGAACTCGTTATTATCACAACTGAAGCCTTGCTCGGTAGTTGGGTCGAGGTCAGGAGCTGAGTAAACGCTGAACTTATAAGTAGGCGACATCACACAGCCGTTGGTTGTACTGCTTACGCTATCGGTTACCACAATCTCGTAATTGCCTTCGGTTAAGTTAGAAGCGCGGATTACGGTTGCTGATGAGGTAGCATAATCGGTATGTGCAGGAACGTTAGAGCCTTCTTTCATTATAGCGATGTCGTAGTTAGGACGACCGCCATCAACAGTGAACTCTATCCAAGCGTCGTTACCTTTGTGGCATACGAGCAAGTTAGAATCGGTTACATTCACTACGATAGGCTTAGGTTCTTTTACTATCAGTTGTTCCTTTTTGAACAAACAGCCCCAAGTATCCATTATTTCGACTGTATAAGTATCAGGAGGCAAGTTCCTAAATGTAGTATCTGATTGCGTCCTAAAGTTATAGTGAGAATCTATAATTGTATAATGATAACGTCCTGATCCTCCTCTTATGCTCAATGGATCAATAGTAATCTCTCCATCAGTATCTCCCTGACAAGTAACATCACGAGTTACAGAAACAGTAGCGGTAATTGGGTCAGGTGCTTTCAAGCCTACTTGAGTGGTACCTGAAGCTACTGAGCAACCCCACGCATCAGTAACAGTAATAGTGTAAGTTACCACACCTCCAGGAGTACCAACCAATCCTGAGAATAATACACTATCGCCATTGAGAGCTATAGTTTTCTGACCTGTAATAGCACCACCTTGGATATTGACCGTGTAAGGAGCCCAACCACCTGATACGGTTACGAGTATCTCACCACGATTATTATCACAAGTTACACTAAATGTTTCTCTTGCAAAAACAGTTATAGGAGATTCGGCTTGTACTATCTCGAAGGTAGTTTCGGCTTTACAACCTGAAATAGCCGAGATAGCTTCTACCCTGTACTTGCTTGCTGGCAAGCCTGCGTGTGCTATGGTAGCACCTGTAGAGTTACCTGTAATAGGAGTACCTACTGGCAATGGATAGATTGTATAGCTAAATCCGTTAGCCACTTGGTCGCCATCAGAAAGACGGGTATCGGTAAGTTCTAAGGTAATAGAACCTGTACCGCCGTAGCAAGTTACCCTTTGTGGGTTCTTAGCTTCTAACAACAAGGTGTTAGGATCGAGCACGGTATAGTTGGTACTTACCTCACAACCCGTAATCATATTCTTAGCTCTTATCACATAAGCGTAAGGTTCGGTAAGGGTGAGAGTATAAGTAAGTGAGTTAAGCGTTACTGGAGGTATTACGGTAATAGTACCCCAACCTACTTTGCTCACTGAGTACTCGATAGGTTCGCCATTGTATACGGTGGTAGTGCTGAGGGTTACAGAGATGTTTTCATCTACATTACAAGTCTTCGCTTGTAACTGAGTAGCGGTAAGACCGCTCATCATAAGTGTAGGTGAAATAGTCACTACGGTAGTAGTTGCACTACAACCATTGGTATCGTACACCTGTGCATAATAACTATTAGCGGTAGTTAAATAGCTTGGTAAGGTGTAGCTATAAGAGGTTACTCCCGGAGTTACTTGCTGTTGATAGAGCAAGGTACCTGAGGCAAGCTCTCGGTATTCAATACGTGTATAAGACTCAGTACCACCTGTTACATTATTCAAATCGAAAAGCAATTGTGGATTAGTAACTTCACCGGTATCAGCATCACAAGTGTACTCTTTTTTGCTAAGGGCATTGGTAGTTGAGATTACATCAGGAGAGGTAACCGTTACTTCAATGGTTGATGAACAAACTTGTGCACTTAGAGCTGTGATACGGTAGGTAGCACCACCTAAGATAGCTGCACCTGATGGTACGTTATTAAAGGTTACGTAATTACCATTCAGAACCTGAGTAACACCTGGTACTGCCACACCTGCATTATCGGTGATTGTGAAGGTATATGGAATACCATCAACAGGATTTGCTTTTATACGTACGGTAGCAGTTTCGGCATAACAAGTAGGTGTAGTAACCGAAAGGACTTCGAGTCTAGGTATTTCAGGAGGTCTTACTACGAAGTCTAACGACTTAGCACATTCGGCAGGAGTACCCCAAGTAGCTGCATCATAGATATTGATGAGGTAGCTACCTATACCACCATTGGTTATTACACTATGTGCATTACCTGTAACATTAGCCCCTGTAACCACTGGCACAGCACGTTCGTTGGCAGTACCTTTGTTAATCACACGGTAGAGACTAAACTTATAAGTACCTGAACCACCCGTGATATTAGTTACATTGATAGTTACTGTATTAGTAGCACCACAAGGCAACAATGGTAAGTGACCTGCATCAAACTTAATCATCTCGTGTACTCTAAATGTAGTACTAGTTTCGCAACCATTAGCATCTTTAAATGAGATGGTGTATGGATTTGGATTTGGTGCTAAGCGTATTGGTAAAACAGTTTCAGTAGCTACTGTTATGTTTTGCCAATTCACAATACCGTCTATCTTGTATTGATGTTGACCAATACCTATGCTGTTAAATTTCACTCTAATAGGATAATCGGTATTATCGCTACAAGCGTCATCGACAGTAATTGAAGCAACAGAAGGTTGAGAATCGACGGTTACGGTAACTGTGTTTTCTCTCAAACAGCCAGAAGTATCTCTGACAAATACTTTCCAAACACCTGCTTCTACGTCTTTTGATTCGTTATCAGTAGAAGTAGTGAGGGCATTATCTAAGGCAGTACCAGTAGGTGCTGGCGATACAGTAGTATTGTGATAGTAATACTGATAAGGGGCTGTACCACCTGCGGCATCTACTACTATCTTACCGAGACCTTGTGGTTGCGGTGCTTGACAGTTTGCTTTGCGGGTAACCGTAGCAGTCATTGTCAATAAAGACGCTGACTTACCTATGGTAAAGTTGGTAGTACCTTGTGTACAGTTAGTACCACCCTCAGTAAAGAGGACAAAATATCTACCTGCTGGAACATTTGGTATTACTATATCTTGACCCACTGCTGGAGTTGCTGTTAATGGTGGCGTAACAGGACCACTAGCTACAGCAGTTCCTAATGACGGATAAGTAGGTGTATAGCGGAATACCTGATAGGTAACATTTGGATTTGTCCAGTTCTTCAAGCGAACAAACACCTTACCGTCATTAGCATCGGCACAAGTAGTAGAAGCAACACCTGTGATAGTAGCCTCCAAGTGCGATTGTGTAGGTACAGGTATATTAGCTTCCTTGATAAAGGTACACTTGCTACTTGCATCGTACACGATAAAGGTATAGGTTACCCCTGGTGTAACACCTGTAAAGGTGTAAGTAGAGGCGTTTTTAACACTACCATCGGACAAGAGAGTAGGTACCACAGCACCACCGTGGAACCAAGTATCATTTCCTCCTAGAGGGTTAGCCACTGTTTCTTGTACACTGGTAGTGGCTCCATAAGGAGGAGTAATACCTTCACGATATACAGCGATGTATTGGTTAGCACCAATAGTTCCACCTGACTTATCGTATACTGAGATAGCTATTTCACCGGAGTTGGCAGCGCAACCTATGGTGGCTGTACCTCGTGCGTCTAAGCCATTAGCATCGGATTTTACAACAAAGTCATAAGTATACTTACAAGACTTAGCATCTTCTACCACTATTTGGTAGTTACCAATGTCTAAGTTCATAAAGGTTTCTCTTGAACCAGTAGCTACATTAGTACGAGTAGCATTCACCACGCCGTTCTTATTTAAAGTAACAGTGAATGGTGCAGTACCTCCTTTATTCACCCAAGCACTTGCCTGAGCTTTCTGAGTACCCGTAGTAGAGCACTCAAGGTCAGTATGGGTAACAGAGACTACCATAGCAGGTACTTCGGTAACAGTAAGACCTAATGGGTCGGATTTACAATTTGAAGCATCTACAATTGTAAGAGTATAGATTCCTTTTGCTAATCCTGTAATATCACCTACTGGACGTGTAACGGTGGTAAGACCATTATTAAACTCTATAGTATAAGGAGCTACTCCTCCTGAAATGTTAGCATTATTGAAGAGTATCTTACCTGAATTAACGCCTGCGCAGTTAATACCTTCAACAGTAGGCGTAACTACAAAAGCAGGAGCATCTTTCTTGATTTCTTGTTTAGGTGAAATCACTTCGCAATAGTCACCATTGGTCATTTGGTAACGTATCTTAAAGTAGTAATCACCTGGTATCTTAGTTTTGAAAGTATAAGTATTACCAGACTGGCTAATAGCAATACCTGTAGGGGCTGCTACTGTAAAGTTGGCAGTAGGTGAATTGCTCCACAAGAACTGACGAGCACCCCCTGCTTTACCACCAGAGTAAGTAATATCATACTCAGCTTCGCTATTAGGTACACAAGTTAAAGCTGCTTTAGAGATCACTTGCATACGCAATGGGTTATCTATAGTATAAGAAGTGCTTGTACGACAGTCGGCACCATCTTTTACTTCAAAGTTATAAACACCAGCCGATAGGTTTTCGTAAATGATAAAGTTTGTAGCGCTGGACTCAAAAGTTGCGCCTCCGTCTTTACTAAACTGATAGCTACCATTGCCATTTATTACTTTCACTTGCAAACGACCTGTAGCACCACCTTTAAAGCAAGGCTCTAAGTCTACTACTTCTATTTGCAATGGCTTAGGCGCTGGCACATCAAGAGTAGCCGTCATTGTACAACCATTGTTATCCTCTACTTCAATTACATAAGTACCTGCCTGTAAGTTAAAGTCAGCTTCGTTATTTACAGCCGCTTGTGAGCCTGATGGTGTAGTACCTGTTATAGGAGTAAAGCGGAATGTTTTATAAGGTCTTGCACCTCCTTCGGCAGTAAAGCGTACTGTCGCAAAGGTATTGAAGCAAGACACCGGAGCTGTAACTGTAGCCGTAACTGTTAAAGGTACAGGCTTGTTAATAGTATAGTTAAAGGCTACTTGGCAACTGTGTTCATTAGCTTTGCGCACCAATAACGTACCATTATTTACTGCTGGGATTCCTGTAAGGGTAGCCACCCCTTGAGCAGGATTAAGCTGTGTAAGGGTAACACTCGTCCAAGTAGTAGTACCCGCTATTTGATATTCTACTACAAATGTAGAAGGTGGATTATCAACTGTCAAGAAGATAGAACCGTCATTCTTACCACATTTTTCGTCGTAGGTAGTACCACGTGCTTTAAAGCCTTTGTTATTGTCAATCTTCACTGAAAGACCTTCAGCGCGCACTTGGCATATCTTAGTAGGTTGTGTAATCACAATATCGTCCACTGCTAAATCACTACCCACAGTAGAAGCAGCTGCTATATTTCTAATCTCAAATATATAAGCATTAGCAGTTATATCAGTAGTTGCAAAGGTTACTTTCTTATTGAGCCAAGCTCCTGTACGAGGAAGTTCACCTAATGACCTTTCAACGTATTGTGCTGGGTTACCAGGATTGTACAAGCGTACTACCAAGTTAGGGTTAGTACCACCTATATAAGTAACAGGTAATAAGTTGAACAGGTTCACTGATACACTCATTTCTTGACCGGCTACTACGTCTCTAATCGTGCGCTTGTAAACAATACCATTGTCATTATCAGGGCTACTTCCGTTGATTGCTAAATAGCGACCATCGGTTACTCCCGAAGCGTCTGACGGTGGTGTAGATACCCAATAAGTTCCTGTGGTAGGTACTTGGCGTGTAATCATATACTGGTTATCACCCAAAGTAGTACCATTGGCATTACAAGTAATAAATACCGACTCGGAGTCGCAAGTATTCTTACCTTTGCCAAAGTCTTCTTTAAACAACACATTAGGAGTTGTGCCCGTAGCTGTCTTCGGTGTATACCGCACATAAACACTATAAATACCTGGGTCTAATGTAAAGACATTAGAAGTACGTGTTTCACTGAGAGTACCATCGTCTTTTACAATGTCGTATTCGTAGTTACCTGCTGGGTTAGTAGTTACCGTAAAGGTACCTTTACCCTCACAGTCATAAGTAACAGTAGAAGCACTTACGGTAGCAGGTACTATTGGTTTTATGGTAATAGGTATTTCAAGAGTACATTTATTACTATCGCGTACATATACCACACTTGCTGTAGAGCCTACACGCAAAATAGGCACAGTAGTAAACGATACGTTATTAGTACTAAACTCATAACCTGTACCAGTACCTCCCGACACATTGTTAATATGTACTATATACTCTTTGGTAGGACTTGAAGTATCACAAGAGATATCCTCAGCCACTCCTGCATAAGCACGCAAAGTGCTTTCTACATCATTAATTACAATATTGCGGTTCCTATAAGTACATATGTTGGTAGTAGATAACTGTATTTTTATTTCTACTTCATACTTACCAGCTTCCAAGTTATTGAAGAAACCTGTAGAGTTGGTACCCATATTTTGTACTCGTACTCCTGTGTCGTCTAACTTGTAAAGGGTAGACTTCACGTTTTGCTGTGTATTATAAGTAATAGACACCTGTCCGGAATTATTAGCAAAACCACACAAGATATCGCGAGTTTTGATTGTATAGCCTAAGAGTCCTTCTGGATAAATATCCACAGGGGCAGTAAGAGCATAAGCTGAGTTGGCATCTTTGGCAATGAACACATATCTACCAGGTTGGTCTATATGTATATCACGCTCTACAAAGCTACTACCGGCAGGTATGGTAGCTATGAAAGCTGAAGCAGGTACATCGGAGTAATCAGTATAGCCGTTTTGTACTACGCCGTCAATACTCCAAATAGCAAACTGATAAGGATTCTTACCTCCATCGGCTTCAAAACGGGTAGTAAGTGAGTTACAGTTCTTCCAAGCCTTAGGAGTTACTTTGGCTGTAAGAGTAGTTTGTTTTTCTATTTTTTGTATAAAAGTTGCCTTACAAGTGCTTGGCAAAGAGGTTGAAGTAACCTCAACAGTATAGGTATCAGGGGCTATGGTTATAGGCACTCGATATTCTGAATTAGTAGTAATCACAAAAGCTTGTCCGTTTTGGTTCACTACATTGCCTGCTGAGTTTTTCAACACATATTTATAAGCAAGACCTGCCGTAGCCATACGTATAGTAATGAAACCTTGCTGATAGCTGGTCACATTGGCAAAGTCTATTATTTCACCTGAAAGTGAATTGGTAAATACATCAAAATAGAAGTATTTCTCACAGTTGTTACCCTTGTCTGACACACGCAAGCGGAAATGACCTTGTGCGTTGGCAACAAAAGTATTGTTGCTATGTACATCTTCCCAAGCGCTATCATCTAAGTTCGGACAGTTCAAGCTTGATGGCGAAGAGCCTGCTTTTAGCTTTTGCCACATTATATTGCTATCACGGAAGTTCACCACTATATTACGTGAAGGCTGATTACACAAGATAAAGTGACTTACCCATAAGTTGTTACCCGCACACACATCACCTCCATTAGCTTGAGGTCTGATAGGGTCTGGTAGGTTATTGCTGGATACGAATTTTATTTCTTCACTGGTAGTGTAGGTTACATTACCACATTTCATCAATTTATCTACTCTATAAGTAGCAGGGTCGCTTACCTCTATATAATTATGGTTTAACGGATTTGGTATCTGTGTACCGTTCTTATACCAATTATAAGCAGTAAAACCATCAATAGCGGTGAGGCGTGTATTTATGCCAGAACAAGCAATCTCAGTACGTGAACACTCTTGTGTAGATATCGCAATAGTTTTAGAGCCTGTGCTAGTTTGCTCAGGAATAGTACAAGCTGCCATTCCTCCTGAGTAAGTTAAAGAGTAAGTAGCTTGCAACACATTCATACAAGGCTTACCGATTACTGAACACTCTCCTTTTAATGAAATAGGAATAAGTATCGTTTGTAAATTACCTCCTGCTGTAAGTGTTTGCTTAGGCAGTGTAAAGGTAATCACGTTACCCGATTTAGTAAAGGTAGGCTTGTAGATATTAAGGGTAGCCCCCGTAACATCAGGAGTACCTATCGTAATATTAGGGTGATTAGGCAAAGTAACCTCTAAGGTCGACGATACTACCCCTGCGGTTCCTTTATTTCTATAAGTAATGCGATAGTTGAAGTTCTCAGTAAGTGATAAATCTCGGTTGATAGGAGTCCCTGTACCATCTACAAAATCATTGGTTACCTCCATATCTACGGCACGCGATTTTACTACCACGTTAAAAGTACAAGTAGCTGCATTACCTGAGGTATCCTTAAACACATAGGTTACCGAAGTCGTTCCTATCGGGAAACGCTCTCCACTTTGGTGAGTCTGGCTCCAAGAACCTATACGGCAGTTATCGGTTGCCGTTACCACTCCCCAGTGTGCTATTCCATAACATTGGTTAGCTACCGCATTTACTTCAATATTTTGCGATGGACAACCTGTAATCACAGGAGGTATGGCGTCAGGAGCAAAGTTTACAGTGATAGTATGACTGCCCGAGTTAGTAGTACACAACCCGAGGTCTTTCAAACTGTAACGCACCACATACTGGGTATTGCGTGTTACCGTATCACTAATAGTTTGTTCACTACCCAAGAAAGTTTCAGTAGCATCAGTTTCTATACGGAACCAATCTATATTGAAGAGTTGCGCCGAACCGCCAAAGGTAAGGTCTACCACATCACCATTACAAGGGTTCGTGCTTCTTGCTACATAGGTAACTCCTGGTGAAGTATAGTTATTTGCCGTTACCAAAGCCGAATCAGGGTAATCACCACAAGCGTGAGAAGTGGTCACAGCATAAGTACCGTCGGGAACATTCTTAAATACGTACCCCGTAGCGGTAGAAGTAGCTCCAAATACTGGCGATTTAGTTTCTACTCCTGTAACGGTATTCTTAATACTGAATTGTAATGGGTAACGGATATATTCAGGATTGGTAACGTTCACCGCTATAAGTCCTGTTCCCGATGCCGCACTACACGAAGTACCTACCACATCGCGTTTGAGTTCTCCCGTAGGGCTCACGGTTAAGTACACACGACTGACGTGAAAAGCTCCTGTCCCATCATTCACTGGGTCAGAAGGTTTATGAGTGTCAGGAGAAGGGATTACACTATACAAATTCATACTATTAGCTGGATCAGTAAAGTACTGTTCCCTCTGTGAAGCTTTCCCTACACTCCATAGTTGTTTTATACGTGCGTAATAGAAATAAGTAGACTGTAACAGATACTCTCCTGCTGATAAGTTATTAAAGGAGTGTGAACGGTCGTTACTTCTACCTACTACTTGGTCATAGCCTGTAGTAGTCTTTTTTAATAAAGTATATTGTGCGTAACGAAGTGTTCCTACTGGAGTCGCCTCTATTTCATACGAAATTTTTGCTGCTCCCACACATCCTTGCTCTACTCTCACCTCATCTTTGTCATACTGCATTGGGGTGTTTAAGTCGAAGTCCTTGGTAGCTTCATTGCCACAGCGGTCTTTAATAGTAATACTATATCTACCTTGTGGAAGGTCTCCAAACTCAAAACGATACGTTTCATTAGCGGTATCAGGGTTTCTCACCTCTTTTACTATAGGAAAAGTATACGTTACTTTGTGTAGGGGTTCAAAAGGTAAAGCGGTTTGGAAGTCAAATGTACGAGTAGTACCACTGTGCCCATCGTCTAAATAATCAACAGTCACAGTGATAGGGTAATTAAATTGGTTTCCTGCTACCCATTTGCGTATAGATACAGTACCTTTAAATATCCCTCTATTAATTTCTATCCCGTCAAAACGCTCATCTATCTTATTAGGCAAAGGAGCCATATTTACAATACGCTCCGGCTCATAACACTGAGTAATTCCCGCTCCCTTAGTTTTAAACTTCACCTTATAGTAGCCATTAGCTTGCGAAGTTAAATCGGCATACAAACTACCGTTATTGTTTATCCAAGTATAGTCAGTCCCTGGTATAAGAAGTTGCCATTTAGTAGAGTCATTTATTTCTGAGTGATTATAAGTAGCATTCCAACTGGGGTCGCCTGTACCTGTATATTTGTATACTTCAAAGTAAAATCCTTTGGCTCCTGCTGCTGATGGATTTTGTACCCAGTCTGCTGGAGTAAAGTTCTGCCAGTTGTAGAACCCAAAGTACATCTTATCAGAAGCAACATCTGGGTTAGGCAATTCTATTTTTTTCCAATTAGCCTCTACGTACAGATATTTAGCTGGAGAACCGTTAGGACAAGGATTAGTAGGGTCAGCGTTTAGGTCTGAACGGTTCACTGCTAATATCGCTGTCGAACCTGCTCTGTCCATATATATAAATGGGTCGTGCGAGTTCGTAGGGTTCAATTTGTTTTTTACAACATCTACTAAATCCTTATCAAGTTTGAACTTCTTAACTATAGGTGTTTTCCCTAACTTAATAATCAGTTCAATAATATCTCCTTCTTGAAAATGTACTCCAGCTATATCATTGGTAATAAAAGAATAAGCACTGGATTTTTGTGGGCGAGCCCCTGTGCGATAAGAAGAGGTAATATCATAAGTATTTTTATAATTCCCTGCTGAGTCATAGTGTTTTATAACAGCGGTGCCAGGTTTCCCTTTAATTTCATTCTCTAAACTTTGTTGTATACCTACATTGTCTTTTCGTTTTATACGAAATGAAAAATTAAACTTACAATCAGCTCCTACGCGTATGCCTGAATTCTCATTGTCGAGTTCAAACTCCATACAGTCAATATTCAATGAAGAAGCCGCTACTGAAAAAGTAGTCTTATTGGTTTCCCCACAATTCGGAGTACCATTCATTGTATCTTCTACGGTAAGCTCATAACCACCTCCTGTAGTAATCGGTTTAGCATTAGTCCCTTGAATAGTGATTTCCAAGTCTTGCCCCGCAACAGCATTATGAGTAGCATTATACAGCTCAGTACCCCCTTTGGTAAGGCGTACTTTAAAAGGTCCTTTGGCTCCTTTCTGTATTCTGAAAACCACGCTACCGTCATTACCATTCCCTGTACAAGACGGCGGTACCGATTTAAAACTTTTAAAAGTTGGTGGTACGTACGAAGAAGTAACCGTTACCACTTTAGGTAAAGTAGATTTCTGGTTATTAGCTACATTCACCATTGTAACAGTATACGTACCCGCTTTAAGCGTAGTAAACTCGTGTTCATTTTTACCCGTCACTCCTATTTCCATAGGCCACGTACGACCGCTCGGGTCACCAGGTACATCGAGTTTTACCTGCAACTTGGTACCTACAGGTCCCATAGTAGTAGGAAGCGTCACCTTAATCTTTCCATCTGAGGCACATTGCCCTGGTGTTGTGGAAACATTAAAGTTGTTTAAGTTCAGCGGTGTTTGAGCCGAAAGCCCTAAGACCGTCATTACTATAAAAACAATTGTTAGAAAAAACTTTCTCATAATGCTATATATGCTATTTTGAAACAATAGTATCACTATACTTTAATGCACAAAAGTATATATTTTTCTCGAAACAGCAAAACTCTTTTATTGCGAATGTTAAAACAAAAGTTGCTCGTCTACCCCTTCCCTACCCCGCTCTTTCAACGGAAAAACCTTACACAACTATAACATTATTAATTACATACAACTGTGAAAAAGAAAAACAATCTACCCTTTTAGTCCGCTATTTTTTAGCTATATTTTAACTTTTTGTATACAAAAATTTAACATTTCCAAGACGCTATTTTGGTAAAAAACACCCTCTTTTTTCACTCTTTTTTCACCTCCTTTACACAGATAATTGGAAGTTTTTACACAAAAACTTTTATCACCTTATTTATATTATGTATTTTATCTCAAATTCATCTTCGTTTAATGTCTATCCAATCTATATAGTTCAATGCTTATCCAATGAGTCCTACACTTTGCCAAAATTTCTGTTCGCCCGTCGTGCTACGACCTTTGGCAAAGTTGAAAATCACTCACCCATACTCTCTGAGAGTTACCCGTAGTAGCCGAGTAAGTGAATAAAGAGAAAAGTTTTTCTGAGTCCCTCCAACTAATTTCCAAATTTTCTAATCCTCTTTTTCCAGTACATTCCCTCTAAACTCCTCCAACAAATTCACTAATCTCCAAATTTTCTAATTTGCTAATTCTCTTTCCGTCGCCACATTCCCCCTTGGGAGGGGGCTAGGGGGAGGTTATCTCCTAGCACCTATTCCTCTTTCTTTCGCCTCGAAACCCCGTTTTTACCATTTTTCATATCGCTGTATTATGTTATTAATCAATTATTTATACACCCTTTCTATACCAATCGTCCAAGATTCGTATAAGCTTCCTATAA
>ERZ773077.1392-NODE-1392-length-16711-cov-3.003482_pt1 | contig 16711 bp, 12 predicted proteins | sample MGYA00580612_ERZ773077 | MGnify/ENA primary metagenome ERZ773077 (study PRJEB29015, sample SAMEA2737971) | human oral metagenome | biome: human oral; feature: human-associated habitat; material: dental | place: China | collected 2021 ...
ATTTATATATTTCCTATATCTAACTATATTAGAGAGCATTGCAAGTCAATTTCAAAATATTAACTCAACTTATTTCAGATTTAGTCTCTTATTTCTCATTATTATCTCTCAACCATTGGTTCCTAAGTGTCCTCTCAGTCCCGCCTCTCATTTACCTCAACTTCTCCTTGCAAAGTTCTCAGGGATTCCTAGACTGAAATTATCTTTATTCTTTAACCAAAATACAAGATGGCGGTAAAGTATAACATCGTAGAGAGAAAAAATCCTCTTAAACCTACTGAAAAAGCAAAATTCTATGCTATCGCAAATTCAGATGGAGAAGTCAGCTTTAAGACTCTTGCAAAGGAAATCGCAGCTGCTGGATCTACAGTATCTGATAGTGATATGCTTGCTGTGCTCAATGATCTAACCAAGATCCTAACAAAGCATCTTGCTGAGGGAAAGATCGTGAGGCTCGGAGATTTCTGAAGCTTCCAAATCGTAATCAATAGTAATGGAGTAGATAGTGCTAATAAAGTAAATGCATCTCAGATCAAGGGAAATAAAATTCAATTTCGTCCTGGAGTGGATCTTAAGGAGATGCTTGCAACCGTTAAATACGAAAAAGTAAGTAAATAATTCTCCCCACCTTACCAAAAAAAGAGAAGCTCAGCTTCTCTTTTTTGAATGCTCAGAGAGGAGAAAAAGAGCAAACCTCTACACCTCCTCAAAAATGACCGCTCATTTTCTAAAAACTACTGCTCAATTTTTAAAATTGACCGCTCATTTTCCCCAAAATGACTGCTTGTTTTTGGAAAAACAACCGCTTGTTTTTAAAAATTGACTGCTCATTTTTCTCTCTCAGAGCAGAGTAGCTAGAGAATCCACCAAGAATGCTCAAAAGCTTACGAAAAGACTGATTCCCATCGCTTCTTCATCTTAAACATTTCTCTAATATCAAAGACTGCGACGTCCCACTGAGGAAAGGCTTGCATGCACCTCTCTAGTGAAAGCTCAATCTTACGAGACGTATCAATAGGATTGACAAGGATCACTCTTTTCTCTCCAGTCTTGCTATCTACAAAACATCTCTCTAGTGAATAAGCATGGAGCGAAGTGAAATGTTTCCCAGCCTTAGTAATACTAAATCTCTTAAAGGTTCAATCCTGATTCCATACAACATTCCTATAATTCGGGTTAAAATGAACGTTATCTCAAGGGTTTACCAGACTAATATTAAGAAATCAAAAATGGTGGAATCTGAACAAAAGCTCCTGAATCTCCTTATCTTCAGTAGAAAATGATAGGCAAGCTCCTTCGCCCATCACTCAACGCAGAAACAAATGCGAGAATCCTCATTCATTGATCTTGCTCAGCATTTCACTAGTGATAGCAAAGGTCCCCGTTTTATTGAAGCTTTTCCATGCCTGCTTACTGAGTTCTGGATATTCAAAGTCTCTATTCAGTATCATATTCTTCATCGCAGCAATCTCTAAGATTCTGAATCCCAATGCACTATCGCTATTGATATTTGCGAAGAGATCCCCTTCTTCCTTATCCTCAATCTCATAGTCCTGATCGAGTTCCTCAGTCGAGACAGGGATCCAAGTTCTATGTCTCTCATCTCAGCAAAAAGGAAGTCTGACTTCCCGACCTTGCTCAGTGATTTTTATTGAAGTCTTGATCAATACTTCAAAGGGATTAGACTTCTTCAGCATTTCAATACCACTATATCCATAGCAAAATCAGAGTTCTTGCTGTCTGATCTCAGCTTTATTATACTTTCATAACGTCGGAAGAGTAGTTATCATCTCTCCCCTTTCAAAACTTTCTAGTGCATCTTCTTGGAGTGTTTCAAGTGTAGTTTTTTGCAGAGTTTCAGGCTGCCTGAGAGTAGAGAGTGGTTCCTGAAATTCTTCCTCCAGTTCCTCAACTGAATCATCTAGCATATCCTGCCAATACTCGTCTCCTCCTTCCATAAAAAGAAGGGTATAATGCTGATCGGAGAGTGTTTGGTAGTTTTTGAGATAAGCGGCTTTCCTTAGATGATAGTTTCTGATTTCTTGGAGGTCTGCACTCTTGAGTAGGCAAAGTGCGATAGGAAGTATTCAGATAGTAAGTTTATCTTTTAGTTCCTTTGGAAGCTGTGCTAGGAGTTTGAGATCTTGCTTTCTAACTTTTTTGATCGTATTTGAGAGTGGAGTTCACCATTTCTCACTCTCATCACCTCGAAATTTATCAAGTCTTGGCTTAAGTCTGAGGAGTTTTTTAAGCTCGAGCTTACTCGTTTCACAAACACTAAAGAGATTACTATTCTTAATAGGGATTCCCAGTTTCCTCAAAAGTGGAAGCATTTCCCTGAGCTTTGGAATATCTTCCAGATAGAGTCCAGAGAGAACATCGAGATCATAAACCTGATCTCAGAGTGTGATACCTATCTTTTCCAGTCCCTTTTTTATGATCATCAGACGTTCAAGTTCCGCATGAGAAAGTGCAAGGATCTCTTGAAAGTTTTCAGCCGTGATTTGTATTCCTATCTCTTCTAGATAAGGACGAAATCCCATCACTTTCTTGATATTCTCAAGAGAGACATACTGCAGATAGGTATTTTTTGGAGAATAAAAGTTCAGGTGAAGTCTCTTGAGATAGGTCATTTTTAGTGATTGTTCCTTATCAGGGGGGAGAGGATTACGAGCATTCCTTCTAGCCTTAGCTACCGAGGAGAGCGTACCAAAACATTGCTCGGAGACTTTACGACAAATATGCTCAGAAGGATTAGACTCTGAGATTTGAGTTTCATTTGAGTTGATTAGCGCTTTCTCTTCCTCCTCGAGCAGCCTTTTCTTCTCAATATTCTCCATCAATCAAGCAAAGATAAAAAAATAAATTAACATACTATAACCAAAAGACTAAAGAAGTCAATACTATAGAAGACAAAAATCTGATCTTTCCCTCGCTCATCATCACTTGAAAACTTAGGAGAAAATCATACACTTTAATTCAGATTTTTATTATTTTTGTGTATGTTTATGAGCCTCGCAAACAAGTATCGTCCTCAGACCTTTGATGAGATGATCGGACAAGAGCATATTAGTGATATTCTCAAAGCTCAGATGATTGCTAGAGATAAGATTCATCATAACTATCTTCTTTTTTGACCGAGAGGAACGGGGAAGACAACTTCAGCTAGGCTGATTGCAAAGGGACTCAACTGTCTTAATCTTCAAAATGGAAATCCTTGCAATGAATGTAGTAATTGTCAACTCATCAATGCGGGAACAAGTCTCGATTATACTGAGATCGATGCTGCTTCTCATACAGGAGTGGACAATATTAGAGAGGAAATTATAGACAAAGCACTCTATCCACCGACAACACTCCAAAAGAAGATCTATGTAATCGATGAGGTTCATATGCTGAGTAAGGGAGCATTTAATGCTCTCCTAAAGACAATCGAGGAGCCAAAAAGTAATGTCTGCTTTATTTTTGCGACGACTGAAATCCACAAAGTCCCAGACACGATTATCTCTCGTTGTCAGGTTTTTAACTATAGAAAAGTGCCAACACAGGCGATGACCTTGCATTTAGAAAAGATTTGCAAGGCTGAGGGGCTTGGATATACGCTTCCAGCACTAGAAACAATCGCAAATATCTCCGAATGATGTGTGAGAGATGCTGTGAAATATATAGATCAAGTGAGTATTCTCTGAGAGATTACAGAGGGGAATATTACAAAATTTCTTGGGGTAGCTGGAGAAAATACCATAAAAACGCTACTAGAAACTATCAAAAAAGGAGACAGAAATCAGATTTTTGAGTTTTTGGATACTATTGCTCAAAGTGGAGTTGATCTCTGACAATTTACTAAACAGACTATTTGATATATTGATCAGCATCTTTTGGAAGATACGGATTTTTATCTTAAGATTTGCTCGACTTTTTGAGAGATTTTGGGGAATTTGAGGCGATATCCTTACCCGATTGTTGCATATAAAATCTCGCTTAATAACTATCTTAATCCAGAAAAACAGCTTACTAGTAGCTCAGTTCCGCAAATTTCTCAGTCATCGGTTTCTACCCAAGTTGCTGCAAGTGTAGCTCAAACCCCAGCTCCTCAGCAGCAGAAACCTGAATCTTGACCAATAAATTTAGAGTCAAAGAGTGAAGTAGTAGCCGCGCCTCTGTGATCCGTTCAATCTGAAGTTGTAAAGGAAGAATCTCCATCAACTCAGCAAGCATCAACACAAAGTCCAAAAGCTGAGCCTCAACCAGTTACTACATCAAGTCAAATACAATCTTGAACTAATGATTTGAAATCACTTTGGCAGTCTGTTGTCGCTCAAATTCCAAAGCCAACCGCTCAGGCGAACCTCAAAGATCAAGCGATCATTGAGGCTATTAGTGAAAGTACTGTTGAGATTATCGTTATTACCAAAATCGCAGAGATGCTCCTCAAAAATGAAGAGATCAAAAAGCTCGTAGAATCACTTTTGACAACCAGTCTCTGAAAATCTGTGCAGCTTCAGGTCGTATATGAGGCAAAAGAGAGTTATTTTGCTAGAAAAATGGGACTATAAAACAAGATTTTACTCTTCATTAAATATAAATGCTAAAAAAACTTTCTCTGCTCTTGCTCTCAGGAATGTATGTACTCGGAGGGGCTTTGTCTGCTGATGAATATCATTATTTCTATGGAGAAGGTTGTAGTTATTGTGCTAAGACGCAGAGGTACTTCGAAGATCATCATCTAGAAGATACGTATAAAATCACTAAATATGAGATACGAAATCACCCAGAAAATCTCCAAATCCTCAAAGACAAGCTGGCTCAAATCAATCTTCCAATCACAGAAACAAAAATCCCATTGATGCTTGTTGAAAAAGAAGATAAAATTCAGACTTCATTGATTGGCCCTGCAGAAATCATAAATTATTTTGAAAAGGGAGAAGGAGTATGAGAAGCTACAAATCAAACTTGAACTCAGCCTACTTTCGCAGATAATGGTAAAAATAGTGAACAATCTCCATGGAAATTTATAGGAATCCTGATCCCAACAGCTCTTGGTGATAGTATCAATCCTTGTGCATTTGCAGTTATGTTGCTCCTCCTCTCTACAATCTTAAGTAAGTCAAAAAGCAGAAAGAGGACGATTTTCTGGAGTCTTATTTTCACTGGCAATATTTCTTTCCTATTTTTTGATGGGGATATGAGTATTCAAGCTGTTAGCCACCTCTACAGCGGAAACCTCAATTTTTAAGTGGATTATCGGTGTGATCTGAATTTTGATCTGATTGGCGAATATTAAAGACTACTTCTGGTATGGAAAGGTTTTTCTAATGGAAGTCCCTCGCCAATGGAGACCAACCATGATGAAACTCATCCAATGAGTATTGTCTCCCATTGGTGCATTTGGAATTGGTATTTTAGTGAGTTTATTCCTTCTTCCTTGCTCTTCTGGTCCATATATTGTGATTCTTGGACTCCTCTCTGCTCAAAGTAATGAACTCAATCTATTAGGTATGGGATATCTAGCGCTGTATAATTTCATCTTTATTCTCCCAATGCTCGCAATAACCTTCCTGGTATGAACAGGAAAATCTAGCGTGGAGAAGCTTGCAAAGTTGAAAAATAAAAATACAAAGCTGATCCATTTGGGGGTTGGAATGCTGATGCTTATTCTTGGAGTTTATATTATCTCTAGTATCTATTTTTAACTACAAAAAAACCTGAAGCTTAATTCAGGTTTTTTATTTTTTTAAGAGATACCTTTGAAAACTATTCAAATTGCTTTAATTTTTCACACACTTCCCTAAAAGTACATTTTTCGCATTTACTTAAGGTTGTTGTACGCCTAAAGTAGCTTGATGGGAAAAGCACATTATCACTGATAAAAAAGGTCTTTTGAAAGTCAGTATCTTCCTTTATTTTTTCAACGATAGCATCAATATCTGCTTGCTTTACCCTGCCTCAAAAACTCTGCATACTTGGCAGATAGATTTCATATGCTTCAATATTGATGTTTCAGAGTTCTGTGCTGTCATTGAGTTTAAGGAGGAGCTTGAGCGCATACACTTTGAGCTGATCAGTTAGATCTTCAGGTGTCCTAGTCTCATCGCTGATTCTTCCTGACTTTCGATCAAGAATAAGATACTTATTATCTTGAAATACGACTCAAAAGTCTGGAGCAGCCATGATATTGACATAGCGAAGAGCATCAAGACGCTCGGTCTGAACCCTCATCGCGTTAAAATCTGGTTTTCTTGGCTCCTCAATATAAATTGCATCATGAGGAGTTGCTAGAATATTCAGGATTCTTTCATGTCGTGGAGATCAGATGAAGGCATCCAGGTTCTCGCAAACTCTTTGAATTGTCGGTTCAAGAAGATCATCAATATTTTGCCCATAATAATGTTCACTGAGTCCTTCTTCTTGGGCAAAGGAAAAATCCTGATAGTTTCTTTCTTCTGAGAGTTCAAACTGCTGTCTCATTTCCTGAGCAATGTTTTCCTTGAGCTGCATAAGTGTTTCTGCAGAAAGGGGACCTCTCTTGAGCTGATGAAGGTAATCTGAGATGAGAAAATGTGTCTTTTCTCCCATTCGCATATCGATAGACTTAAGCTTTTTGAGGGTAAGTGTCGTCTTTCGAAGAGGAATATTGAGTGGTTTTAAGGCAAAGGTGTAGTAGTTTAAAAAATACTTTTTCTGGCAATATTCCAGGAGTGTGGTCCTAGAGTTTGACCAGCTAAGATTTTGAGTACTCGGTTTTCGCTTCATCTTCATTAGCAAAACGAGATAAAAAATCAGATTTCTTTCCCTCAGTGTAAGCCTTTAATTCTTAAATGCAAGGAGAAATAAAATTTAGGATTTTATTATTATTGAAAAATACAGAAGTCAAGAGAGAAAACAGTCACATTCTTGTAGCTTTTTTGCTTTTTTTCAAAAAAAAATTATACTCAGAAAATGTAAATTATTTACTCAAAAAAACTGCTCAATGGCAAATAAAACAAAAAAACTGACATTATCCGAGAAAATCAAACAATTAGCTGGAATCCCATTTTCTATTAAATGGGTGTCTATCTCACTTTTCCTATTTACAATGGGATGGGGACTAGGAGCTGATACCTTTTTTTCTATTTATGTTAAAAGTATTATCGGTAGCGGGCTCAATCTAACCCTTATTTGAACACTTCTTCCAATAATCAAGCTCTTAACAGTCATTCCTATCGGAATTCTCAATGATAAAGGAATGTCAAAGTATCTTTTGCTCTATGGAAAGATTTGGTATGCGATTTCAGGGGCATTCTATTTTTGGGCAGGATTTGAGCAGTCAGCTTTTTTTCTTATTTGTGCTGTGATTCTCAATGGTATTTGAAGTTCAACAATGTATACGACCTACCGTACCTTGTATTGAAAAAAAACTCAAACAAATAATCGTAGTAAGATACTTGGAGTCTACTTTTCAAGCATTAATATGGCCTATGTGATTGGAGCGCTGATTAGTGCATTTCTGGTCAAGTATTTAGATTTGCCATATATGTATCTGTTCGTAGTGATCTTCGCGATTCTATCAATATTACAGGACTCAAAAATTCAGGATTTTGTTCGCCGTAAATTTAGCAAAACTTGGTGAAAATATCTAAAAAAACAAAATACCGATCTTCCCTTTGAGTATGAAATTGATGAAGAATATCAAAATATGGAAGATATCCTCAGAAAAAAGAATATGCTTTTACTCTATTTTAGGGAGATTTTCTCACTTTCTCCTTGGAAAAAAATGTTTGAAGCAATGAAGAGTTACGATGGGCATATGTATGTCGCACTTTCCTCTCAGGCACTTGTAAATTTTATGAATTATGTTGGATTTCTCTTTATTCCACTTGTTGCTATGCAGAATAATCTCTCCCTCTCCGAGATTGCGATTCTGTTTGCAGTGATGAGGTTACCTTACTTAGTTAATATCTTGATTGGAAATATTTGAGATAAATATAGTAAAAAAATCCTGATTACGATACTTGTTTTATTCTCAGCTGGGTTATTCTTTTGGCTTGGAAGTACAAGTAGTTTTATGGCTATTGTGGTTGCCAGTTTTGGATTGTCATTAGCGATAGCAATGCTGCAGCCAATCACCTCAGCACTCATCCTAGGATATGCAAAACCAAAGGACAAAGGGCTCATCGCTGGAATGCAAGAATTCTCTAGTAAAATTGGAGAGATTATCGGTTCACTTGGAATCGGACTTCTTACTGCTCTAGTTGGTATGAATGTGGCATTTCAGTTTCTGTGATGTGCCTTAGCCGTGTTAGGAGGATATCTCTTACTCAAAAAACTCTTTCAATCAAAAGAAAAAAAGGCTGAAGATCATCAGTGAAAAGATATTGACGTGCCGATCTTTGCCCCTCAGATCATTAAGGAATAATTCCACCAAAAGCTGATTTGGAAAAATAGGTCAGCTTTCTTTTTTATTTGAAAACTTCTCGAGAAAAGATATAGTAAAGAGCGAATTTACCCCCTGCAAATACAAAAATGCTCTTTTGATTGATCGTTGCATGCGGTCTCTGACTGATTTTTGGCTCATTTGGGTCAGTAATACTTTCTAGACGAGGAGACGCAACTACTCGAAAACAGGCTAGTTCTATCCTCTGGGGAAGATCTGAATGCCCAACCTGCAAACATCGTTTGTATCCTCATGATCTGATTCCGCTTTTGAGCTTTCTTTTTCAGTGAGGAAAGTGTCGTTATTGCCATAGAAAAATCTCCTGGCTCTATCCCATACTAGAGCTAGGTTCAGCTATGATTTTTGGATTATTGTACTGGTATTTGTGGTCAAAAGGACTTTGAATACTGATTTTTTGGACAGTAAATGCTTGGATCCTTTGGCTTCTATTGGTATATGATGTATTGCGGTATGAGGTGCATATTCCTCTGGTTCTTGTAGGAATGGGAACTTTCTGAGTTGGCTTGCTGGCAGGACTCTTTCCTATGAAAATACTTTGGTGAGGTCTAGTGTTCCTTTTGTTCTTTTTATTGCTTTATGGTGCAGCAAGGCGAGTCGTTAAAGTAAAGTACTGAGTCAAAGAGGAGGGACTCGGTTTTTGAGATGTAATCATTTCTCCATACTTGGGAGGACTGCTCTATGCTGGACTTAGTCATCAACTCTCAACTCTAGATCAAGTACTTGCATTCCTATTTTTTCTCACTCTTAGCTGAGGAATCGGACTTATTTGGTACTTTATTCAGACAAAATTCTATCAGAAAAAAGCTACCTTCCTTTCACAAAAGATGGCAGATCAGGCGGTTCCTTTTTTGCCAGCGATGATTTTATGAGTAGCAGTGATTCTGATCTTTCAGGAGAAATTTTTTAGCCTATTCTGATTTTAAATGAAACCTGAACAAAAAAACAAAATCAGATTTATTATCTTTTTAGCACTTGCAAGTGTGCTCTATTTTGTCTTTTTTTATGAACTTTTCTTAGCAAAAAGAGCCCTTGTCGCTGGACTGCTTTTTTGTATCTTTTTTATCGTATTGCCATTTCTTGCAATTGACCTCAGAAAAGTAAAAAAAATCTGGATCTATTGAACTATTTTTTTTGTAGGGCTCATTTTATCGATGCTCTTACCCCAAAATAATTGGCAAACGGTAATTGCATTATGGATTTCTTTACTCGGAACAGCTTGGCTCCTAAGATATCTATGAGAGTATTTTTCTGAAGTGAGAAAAGTAGCTCGATTCCAGTATTTCTCTCGTACAGGATATTGGTTTACAATGATTATGACAATTATGTTTGGTTTTGCGCTCCTCGGGATGAATAGTAGCTTTCCTTTTAGCTGTGATCAGATATGAAATCGAAGTGATAAAATTATTCAGACCTCGACAAATCCACTTTCCCTGTGATCTTCTCAGCAAGGTGATGCTCAAAAACTACCTCTCCCCAAAAAAGAAGAGAAGTCTGAATTTGAGACTGAACTTTCTAAACTCTGGTGAAATTTAAGAACAAATGTTCGATGAGGACTTGTAGATACACAAAAAACGATTAACTTCAAGGTATGCTCTGTGGTTTTAGAGCAACTTACGAAGCTCTACCAGAACCCAGTGTTTCAGATTGCAGCAATTTTTGCGATATATTTGCTATTGTACTGAGTTGTCAGGTTGCTTGTTTGGGTGATTACAATCCTAGGATATTGCTGCTTTCTGATCCTCAAACGATGTAAAGTTTACAAAAAAAAGAAAATACTGGTTGAAGTCGACGAAATAGACTAAAAGAGAAAACTTGCTTTTACATTGCTTTTTGTGAGCGATTCGCTACACTAAAGATCAGATTTTTTACCTTTTGCACTATTGATAATGAAGATTGGTATTGTTGGACTGCCTAATGTTGGAAAGTCTACACTCTTTAATGCTTTGACAAAGTCTTATTCTGCTCCTGCTGAAAATTTTCCCTTTTGTACGATCGAGCCTAATGTTGGGATTGTAGATGTAAAAGATCCTAGAATGGATGCGCTTTCTGAGATGTCAAAGACACAAAAAATTGTCTATGCACATACTGAATTTGTTGATATTGCCGGTCTTGTTAAGGGGGCGAGCAAAGGAGAGGGACTTGGAAATAAGTTTCTTTCACATATTAGAGAGGTGGATGCAATTGTTCAGGTGCTGAGACATTTTAATGATTCAGATATCGTGCATGTAGAGTGAGGGGTTGATCCACTCAGAGATAGAGAAATTATTAATACTGAACTTATCTTTGCTGATCTTGAACAGATTGAAAAAAATCTACCAAATCTTCAGAAAAAAGCCAGAATTACTCAAAATAAAGATGAAAAGAGAACTGTGGAGATTCTAGAAGCGATTCAAAAGGTGCTTATGGAAGGGAAACTTGCAAATACTATAAAATCTGAATTTTCACCTGAGGATTTAAAACTCATCAAATCTTATAACTTCTTGACGCTAAAACCTTTTATCTATGCTTTGAATATTGCACAGGAGGATTTAGCTAATGCTGAAGCTCTTAAAAAAGAATTTGAGCAAAAGCTCAATGCTCCAGTAGCTATTGTCTGTGTAAAACTGGAATCCGAGATGATGGAGTTTTCTCCAGAAGAGAGGGCAGAGTTTTTGACTGAACTCTTAGAACTTCATGGAGAGAATCCAATTCCTACCTTGGATGATTTGATTGGGCTTGCCTTTAGACAGCTTGGATTGATGTATTACTTTACAACGGGAGAGAAGGAGACAAGAGCATGGACAATCCCTGTAGATTCTACAGCTCCGCAGGCGGCTTGAGCGATTCATTCAGATTTTGAAAAATGATTTATTAAGGCTGAAGTGGTGAGTACTGATAAACTTTTGGAAGCCGGAAGCTGGGCAAAAGCCAAAGAGAAAGGACTCATTCGTCTGGAGGGGAAGGAATATATCGTACAGGACGGAGATGTAATTATCTTCAAGTTTAATGTATAGAATATAAATTAGTAGAGAAAGTGTCTTTTCGCAAGGCACTTTTTCTTGTTTTTTAGCTAAGTTTTCGTATGCTCAGAATCGAAGTCTTTATCTTGATTTTTAGATAGATGAGAGAACTATATTTCTGAAAAATCAAAAAAATCTGAATTTTCTGTCTCTTTATCCTCCTGTGAGGAATAGCACTTTTTCTCTTGCTTAACTGTCTATACAAATATCCACTTCCAACCCTTAATAATCAAGTTTTGAAAGACACCAATGGACAGCTTATCAGTGGAATCAAGATACAAGGGTACGAAACATCTGATCAGATACCTGAAAATCTTAAGCAAGCAGTTGTTGGTGTGGAGGATCGTAGGTATTATTGGCACTTAGGAATCGATCCAATTGCTGTACTCAGAGCCATTAAATTTAACCTTCAATGACATGGAAGAAGGCAATGAGCTTCTACTATACCTCAGCAATTAGTAAAAATTACTTGGAAAAGCTACCATAGAACCTGGAGTACAAAGATCAAAGAAATGCTGATCGCCTTTAATCTTTCTCTTCATCATTCAAAAGATGAGATCCTCCTTGCCTATTTGAATAATGTGGAGTTTTTAAATGGAATCCGTGGATATAGAGCTGCTTGCCTCAACTATTTTCAAAAGGAGTGTTCTGCACTTTTCCCATCAGAGTTAAGTTTTTTGATTGCAACAGCGCAAACTGGTAAAAATCCACTCAATGCCTCAGGATTCAAAAAGATTAAAACCAGAGCAAAAGTGCTTTGTCTACTGATAGCTGAGGAAGCATCGTGTAAAAATCGAGACGAACTTCCTCCAATTTCAGATAAGGAGCTTCATTCTCCAGTTCCTACAGAGGCTCAGCATTTTAATGCCTATTATCAGAAAAATTATTCAAATCAGCTTTCTTCATTTGATCTCAATTTGTATCAGAAAGTAGGAGAGAGTATCGCTCAGAGCGAGGAATATAGATTACAAGTCTGAATGTGAGACTGCTGTGTTCTGGTCTTGAATGAGCAAGGAGAAGTTCAAACGATGAATACTTGTAGGGCATTTGATGATAAGAAAAGCTGAGAGGTGAACTGATGTCTCAGTAAGAGGCAGACCGGATCTGCAATCAAGCCGTTTTTGTATATTTTTGCATTGCAAAAGCTCGGACTGACCTGAGGAAGTATGATAGTTGATGAGCCGGTTTCCTATTACTTGGATGAGGAGCAGATCTATAGCCCAAAAAACTTTTCACTTTCCTACTATGGAGAAGTGAGCTTAGCGACTGCTCTAGGAAGTAGCTTAAATATCCCAGCTGTAAAACTTCTTCATGATGCAGGAGTTGAGGAGTTTATTGCATTTATCAATAGATTAAGACAAGAAATCGCCAATACTGAGCTAGATGTCATCCTTCAAGAGAGTCAGACTTTTAATGCTCACAATTTGGGCCTCTCAGTTGGGCTTGGAACCTATGAACTTTCTCCTCTGGAGTTTGCGAGTCTGTGGAAAGTATTTCTTAGTTCTTGAGCTCTAGCTGATGAATATCAATCGACAATTGCTGAGGTGGCAGATATTTTAAGCAAAAATCAGTATAGAACAATCAGTTTCTGAGTGGATAATTATCTCAATATGCCAGGATGGAGCTTAAAATCTGGGACCTCTAGAAACTTTATTGATGGTCGGACCTGCTGAGTACATACGGCAAAAAAGAAAATCCTCTGTGTCTGGGCAGGAAACTATGATGCCTCTCCAATGAAAAAAAGTTGAAGTCTGACAGCGGGATATCTCCGGAATCTTGTGGCAAATCAGCTTTAGCATCTTTTCAAAAAACAAAAAACCTGAATGAAACTTCAGGTTTCTTTTTTATTTATTCTCTTGTGAAAGGGTGAGCTTCCCATCTACAAAATATTTTTTTACAAGGTTTGGATTGATCTTTTGTACATAGTTGATTGGATTAAGCAAAAAGGCATTCAAGTCATCTCTATGCTGATCATCAAGATTGAGCTCCATCTTTTGGATAATGATCGGTTTTCTTGCAGCTCAGAAGTCAAGAGAAATCGGAGCTAAACGGTTAGTCACTACATCATATCCTCCAATAAAGTTGATACCCTCAACTTCAAAGTAAATCCTTACACTACCTCAGCTAACTTCCACTTTTTTAGGAGCCTTTGAAAAGTATTTCATAAATTTATCATTTACAAGGAGTTGCTCCTTCATTCCGAACCCAGAGATTTCATCCTTTGGTTCATAGTTCACGATTACAGGGATCATAGGAGCCACACTATCCTTTGTAACTTTTGTGAGATCTAGTTCTTTTAATACTTTCGTTTCAAGTTCTTTGTCTGAAATCTCGACACGAGTGAGTATTCCCTTCTCTAAAAGGAATGTGTAGATTGTCCCAGATGTCTGCTCGCTTGCTCACTTTTCAATCTGAACTTTAGTAGAGGAACAGCCACGGAGACCTGCCTGATATTTCTGTTTAAGTTCACCACAAAGATCAAGCTTCAATGCTGAATTTTGTGCTGCGATAGTTAAGTTCTCCGAGATCAATTCTAGCATTTTTACGAAGACATAGTGATCTTTTTCTAGAAGCGCGTTTACAAACGACTCTAGAGAATTGTTCCCTTGGATACGAACCTTCTCTACATAGAGCTTGGTCCCATCAAACTTAATCACAGCCTCCAATTTTATATCGGTAGATTTATCCAATCACTTCACGATCAAACTCTGAGATTCCTCTTGATTAACAAGTGAAGTCAGCCTAAATTGACTTGGGAGGTTCGCCCTAAAGAGCTCTTCTAAGTTTTGCTGATGAGAAATATCTGGGGTCTCAAGTGAATTTATTGTATCTAGATCAAGTGTTGTCTGTTTTGCCAATCCAGTAAAATTCAGTGTCTTATTCCCATTATGAATAGAAAAAAGCCTTGTTGTTAAAGTATTTCTCGTTTCTTTATCTATTTTTGACTTCTCATCTTTCAAATAGGGATCTACAATACTAACATTATACCAGTAGGTAAAATCTCTGACGAATTGATTGATTAGCTCTCAACTCCTATTAGACTCCTTTAACAAGAGGTCAGAGAGAAAAGAGAGATAAGACTGAAGTAAACTATTTGCGTCTTCTGAAGCCAAAAGTGCTTTATAGAGGAGTTGCTGCATCACAAAGAGTTTGTATTCGTTAAGCATCCTTGATGAAGAAACTTTCGCATCTACATATCCCAAAGCAAGGGACTCTTTAATAGTTAGAAAGTCTCTGAGCTCGGTATAGGCAGCATATTCCTCACTTCCACAGTCACTAAAAATCTCTCAAAAGCGGTTGTCATTTTTCCCTCCATATTGGAGATATTGAAGAATTCCGCTACAAAATCTTTTTTGATTGTTAGAATTATATTTTAACTTTTCATAGATGCTAAAGAATTCATCAGGGATTGGTTGAGTATTAACGGTAAAGGTATCGCTTATGGCACCGCTTCCTCATGCTCAAGCCAAATCATAAACATAAAAGCTCTTGAGAAACTGGTTGACATAGTGTTGGCAGACAAAACTTCTTGCTGAAATAGTATCCAAGCATGAAAGTCCAAAAAACTGCTTTATATCTCACTGAACTGGAAGTCCTGCATAGGGTTTCGAATTCAGTGTAGTTTTTTGAAGAGGAGTTACAAAGATATCCAGAAAGTAGCTATTAATCAGATTTTTATCATAGGTGGAATTCAGGATTGGTTCTGCGTAGGTATTCCATTTTGCTTGATCGATAAGAACTGTTCTTGGTAAGATAAGTCCGCTAAAATTGATCAAATTGTCTTGTGAGCTAAATCCTCCAGTAAGAGATTGAACAGGACCTCAAAGCATTTGCACATGAAATCCTGAAAAACTATTAATTACAGAGCGCTGATCCATATAGCTAGTTCTCATCTGATTTTCTATCCTTGTTGTATCACCAGTTTCTTTCCCATATACTTCAGAAAAGATAGGAAACATTACCAGTCCGCTTACCACGAGCAGTGATATCAAAAAACCAAAAAACCAGACTCAATATTCAAAAAATAAGGTATAAAGGTAGTTATACCAACGGATAATCTGGAGCTGTTGTTTATTAAAGAAAATAGATTCCTTCATCAAAACTGATATAAAATAAACATTTCTAAGTATACTCACAAATCAAAATAAAGCAAATTTTCAGCTCTAAAATCAGAAAAAACTCCTAGGGAAATCCTTAGGAGTTTTTTGCATCTGAATTAGATAGAAACTGGCGCTTTGATCGGCTTCTGGGGGTTATAGTCAATAAGTTCAAAATCGCTCCAGGTAAAGTCTAAGATGTCTTTGACTTCAGGATTGATTTTAAGTTTGGGAAGCTGATTAGGGATTCGTTCAAGCTGCTGATTGACCTGATCAAGATGGTTGAGGTAAATGTGTGCATCACCAAACATGTGATTGAACACTCCAGGTTTACGTCCTGTTACCTGTGCCATCATGCAGAGAAAGAGAGCATCTTGAGCAGTATTGTATGGAACACCAAGAAAGGTATCACAGCTACGCTGATAGAGATTTAGATGCAGCACCCCATCCTCATTAGCAAAGAACTGATAAAATGCAGGACAAGGGGGAAGTAGTGTAGATCCCTCATCAAGTTCATTGGGATTCCAAAGAGAGATAATAATTCGTCGAGACTCTGGATTGTCCTTGATCAGATGAACCGCTTCCATGAGCTGGTCTTTCCCGGGATTTGCTAAACATAATGCTTGCACATCAGAAATGAAAAGCTTCTTTTTCAGATCCTTTGGGATATTAATGTCCATATCCAATGCTCCAAAGTTGCGGAATTGATATCCATAGGTTTTCCCAAGATTTCCCCATTTTCTACAAAAGTCGGAATCATTTAAGATTTTCTGTTCAAACTCAGCTTTCTTTTGTATCCATTCATCACTATAACGAGTTTTCTCCTCATCTTCCCACATTTGAATCTTATCAAACTGACCAGTCTTTTTCAGCCATTTCTGAAACGGCCATTCTGTCCAGATGTGATTGTTGTGTTCGAGCAAATAACGAATATTCGTATCTCCTCGAAGTTTCCATATCAGCTCTTCAAAAACAGATTTTAGACTGACCTTTTTGGTCGTCAAAAGTGGAAAATTGTGAATAACCCGATCATTATCCATGTACAATGGACAAGCATAGTGATAACCAGGGAGCGTTAGGGTACCAGTTCCGGTACGATCGCCAGTTGCTACGCCTCGCTCTTTTATTTCGCGAAGCAATTGAAGATAATTTTTCATTTTAAAAACAATTTTAGTTTTTGA
>ERZ773077.1398-NODE-1398-length-16615-cov-9.164010_pt1 | contig 16615 bp, 15 predicted proteins | sample MGYA00580612_ERZ773077 | MGnify/ENA primary metagenome ERZ773077 (study PRJEB29015, sample SAMEA2737971) | human oral metagenome | biome: human oral; feature: human-associated habitat; material: dental | place: China | collected 2021 ...
CGACCACATGCGTGACTGGGCGCTGGGCACCAACGGCAAGTGGGTCACCATGGGCATCCCGTCCACCGGCGCCTACGACATCCCGGCCGACATCGTCTACGGCATGCCCGTCACCTGCAAGGATGGCGAGTACACGCTGGTCGAAGGGCTGGACATCGACGCCTTCAGCCGCGAACGCATGCAGGCCACGCTGGCCGAGCTGCAGGGCGAGCGCGACGGTGTCAAGCACCTGGTCGGCTGACGCTGCATGGCTGGCCGGGCAGCGCCCCTCTCTCCCGACGCGGTGCTGTACCGGGAGCACGACCGGCAGCCAGGTCTGCCGGTCTGTGACCATTACTGTGGCAGCGCTGCCCTGCTGGCCAAATCACTGGCGCTGCAGGCGCGGCTCGGGCCGGTACTGGACGTGACGGCCGACTGCGAGGACGGTGCCGCGGCCGGTGACGAGCTGGCCCATGCCCGGCTGATGGCCGAAGGCATTGCCAGTGAGGCCAACCGCTTCGGCCGCGTCGGCGCCCGCACCCATGCGGTCGGTCATCCGGCCTTTGCCGGCGAGGTCGAGGCGCTGATGAGCGGTGTCGGCCGGCAGCTGGCCTACCTGACGCTGCCCAAGGTGCAGGATGTCGCTGCCGTGGCGCAGGCCGATGCCCTGCTGCGGCAGCACGAGGCCCGCATCGGCCGGGAAACCCCGATGCCGCTGCAGGTGCTCATCGAGTCACCGGCGGCGCTGGCCCGGCTCGATGCCATCGCGGCCCACCCACGGGTGGAGGCGCTGTGCTTCGGGCTGATGGATTATGTGAGCAGCTTCGGCGGTGCCGTGGGCAGTGATGCCCTGCATGGCAGCCGGCAGTTCGAGCATCCGCTGCTGGCCCGGGCGCTGGCCGACATCGCCCTCTCAGCACATGCCCATGGCAAGGTGGCCGTGCACAGCGTCACGCTGGCCATTGGTGACGGTGAGGCCGCCGGGCGTGATGCGCAGCGTGCCGCACATGACTTCGGCTACCAGCGCAAGTGGAGCATCCATCCGGTGCAGGTGGCGCCGATCATCGCCGCCTTCCGCCCGGCGCTGAACGAGGTGCAGCAGGCCGCCGGCATCCTGCTGGCGGCCCGGGAAGCCGGCTGGGGGCCGGTCCGGCACGATGGCCATCTGCACGACCGCGCCAGTTACCGCTACTGGTGGCAGGTGCTGCAGCGGGCGCACCGTACGGGGGTATCCCTGCCGTCAGAGGCAGCGGCCGCCTTCTTTGGCGACGTCCGGAGGGACGCGAAGCCGGACGCCCCGGCAAGCCTATCGCAGGCCGGGGATGTGCAATGACGACAACAGGGGGAGTGAATACCGTTTTTCCAGCCCATCGGAACGGGGCCAGATGTTCGATAGTGATAAGTGCCTGGAACAGGTCGTGGCCAACATCAACAGGATGTTTCGTGCCCTTGACGGGTTCCCGGTGGTCGGCTATCACCCCGTGGGGATATCAGTGGCGATGTTCGTGTCCTGCCTGCTGATGTCTTCGAAGGGAGCCAGGGCACCTCGGCAGGTTTGCCGGAGTTCCCCAGGCTGACCTGCCTGCTGCAGATGAACAACCGGCCGTGACGGCGGCGCCCAGTCCCGCCACAGCGGCATTCCCCCTTCCCCGGCTGCCACGCAGCCCGATCTTCCAGGAAATCCTGTCATGCTCACCCTGTCGTTCCGTTCCGGCGTTCGTACCCCCTCTTCGGCTTCCCGGCCGCTGCTGCGTGGCTGCACGCTCGCCGTGTCGCTCGCGCTTGCCTCGCTGCTGGTGGCGCCCGCTGCCGAAGCTGCCGCCGATTCCGGCAAACCGGCCGCCAACGCCCGCCACGCCCATGGCAAGGCCCACCGGCATGCCGGCAAGGCCGCTGCGACGGCTGCCGTGGCTGCGCCCATGGCCGTGCCGGCCGCCGACGCCCTCCAGATGGAGGCCATGGCCCGCGTGAATCAGGGCGTGAGCACCTGCGAGTTTCGCCAGCAGGTCCACATCAGCGAGAGCGCTGCCCACCCGGGCTATGTCGATCTGCGCTTCAAGGGCAAGCAGTGGCTGATGAAGCCCGTGATTTCTTCCACCGGCGCGCTGCGTCTGGAAGACGTGCGGGCCGAAACGCTCTTCATCCAGATCCGCAACAAATCGATGCTGATGAACCAGAAGACCGGCCAGCGTCTGGTCGACGCCTGCGTGCATCCGGCCCAGCAGCAGGCCATGTCGCGAGGCTGATGCCTGCGGCAGTGGTATCCGGACGGCCAGGCCGGGCACCTTCGGGCCACCCGGCCGGCCAGTGAAAAAACAGGGAGACACCCCATGTGCAGTTCCATGCCCCGCCTCTGTCTGCCGCGCAGGCAGGCCTTTCGGTTCCTGTTGCCCGTGGCCTGCACGCAACACCGGCGGATGATCTGTATCGAAGACAGGCACTTGACAGCCCATTACCATGGGCCCGTCTGTCGTCCGGCCATGGTGTAGATATTCCGTGAAGAACCCTGCCCTGCTTTCCCTTCCGTCCGTTTCCCCGTCTGTGCCGTCGTGGTGCAGAACGGTCCTGCTCGTGCCGGCGATGCTGGCGGGCCTCTTCGCTGCCCTGCCTGCCGCCGCAGCCGATGGTGATGGAGACGGTGACGCACCGCTCAGAAGCGAGGTCGTCACGCCTCCCGACGCTGCCCCCAGCCCCGCCGGCCGGCTCGACCATCCACGCCGCAGGCCCGGGCTCTGGGAGATCCGCAACAGTGCCAGCGAACAGCTGGGGCTCGAACCGGTCAAGCTGTGCGTGGGTGACCAGACCGACACGCCCGAACATCATCTCGACCGCCAGGTGGGCAAGCGCGGCGCCTGCACGCTGGGTGCCTTCCGCCGCGAAGGGCTCGGCTGGGTGGCCGATTCGGTCTGCAGGGACACCGGCCGCAGCACCATCGTCAGCCAGTCCACCGTCAGTGGCGACCTGCAGTCGCACTACCGCATCGACACGGTGGTGTTCTATTCACCGCCCCTGCCCAACAACCGGCGCGAAGACCGCGAATACACCGAGGCACGCTGGCTGCGTGCCTGCCCGTCCAACCAGAAACCCGCAGACCTGACCATCCCCGGCATGGGCGTGCTGAACATGCTCGATGGTGGCCTGCGACCCGAATCACCCCACACCCACGAGTGAATCCCAGGAGTGAATCATGACCCACGCACGATGTTGACTGCCTCTCCCATTCCCTGGTCCGTGTCCCTGCCCGGTCGCCTGGCAGGATGTCATGGTCTTGCCCTGTCCCCTGTCTGAACGTTGTATTCGAGGATTACGAGATGGCACACAATACCTTCGATACCCTGCAGTCCTACCCGCTCGCGTCGGGCAAGACCGCATCCTTCTATTCGCTGCCAGCTCTGGCTCGGCGCTTCCCCAACATCAACCGCCTGCCGGTTTCCATTCGCATCGTGCTGGAGTCGGTGCTGCGCAACTGTGACGGCAAGAAGGTCACGGAAACGCACATCGAGCAGCTGGCCAACTGGGCACCGAACGCCAAACGGGTGGACGAGATTCCGTTCATCGTGGCCCGCGTGGTGCTGCAGGACTTCACCGGCGTGCCGCTGCTGGCCGACCTGGCAGCCATGCGCAACGTTGCGGCCGATCTGGGCAAGAATCCCAAGCGCATCGAGCCGCTGGTGCCGGTGGACCTGGTGGTCGACCACTCGGTGATGATCGACCACTATGGCGACGTGGCGGCGCTGGATCTGAACATGAAGCTGGAGTTCTCGCGCAACCGTGAGCGCTACCAGTTCATGAAATGGGGCATGCAGGCCTTCGACACCTTCAAGGTCGTGCCCCCGGGCATCGGCATCGTGCACCAGGTCAACCTCGAGTATCTGGCCCGCGGCGTGCACCAGAAGACCGATGGTGACCGCACCATCTACTACCCCGACACGCTGGTCGGGACCGACAGCCACACCACGATGATCAACGGCATCGGCGTGGTCGGCTGGGGGGTGGGCGGCATCGAGGCCGAGGCCGGCATGCTGGGCCAGCCGGTGTACTTCCTGACCCCGGACGTGGTGGGCGTGCACCTCAAGGGCAAGCTGCGCGAGGGCGTGACCGCCACCGACCTGGTGCTGCGCGTAACCGAGCTGCTGCGTGCCACCAAGGTGGTGGGCAAGTTCGTGGAGTTCTTCGGCGAGGGCACACAGTCGCTGGCCCTGCCCGACCGTGCCACCATTGCCAACATGGCCCCCGAATACGGTGCGACCATGGGCTTTTTCCCGGTCGACGAGAAGACCATCGAGTATTTCAGGGGATCGGGCCGTACCGACGAGGAAATCGATGCCTTCGAAAAATACTTCCGGGCGCAGGAACTGTTCGGCATTCCAGCCGCCGGCCAGCTGGACTACTCGCAGGTCGTCGAACTGGACCTGGATACCATCGTGCCGTCGCTGGCCGGTCCGAAGCGTCCGCAGGACCGCATCGAGCTGACCGACATGAAGCAGACCTTCGAGACGCTCTTCTCGGCGCCGGTGAAGGAAAACGGCTTCAACAAGAAGCCCGAAGACCTGAAGACCGAAGTGCAGGCCGGTGATGTGAAGATCCACAGTGGCGACGTGCTGATCGCCGCCATCACCTCGTGCACCAACACCTCCAACCCGGGCGTGCTGCTGGCGGCCGGCCTGGTGGCGAAGAAGGCCGTCGAGAAGGGTCTGACGGTGGCCTCGCACATCAAGACCTCGCTGGCCCCGGGATCGCGGGTGGTGAGCGAGTACCTGGCCCGGACCGGCCTGCTGCCGTATCTGGAATCGCTGGGCTTTGCCGTGGCCGCCTACGGCTGTACGACCTGTATCGGCAACGCGGGCGACCTGCGTCCCGAGTTCAACGAGGCCATCGTCGAGAACGATCTGGTCTGTGCGGCCGTGCTGTCGGGCAACCGGAACTTCGAGGCCCGGATCCACCCGAACATCCGCGCCAACTTCCTGGCCTCGCCGCCGCTGGTGGTGGCCTACGCCATTGCCGGGACGGTGCTGAAGGATCTGACGAAGGAGCCGGTGGCGAAGAACCGCGATGGCGAGGATGTCTGGCTCAGGGACATCTGGCCGACCACGCAGGAAGTGCACGACCTGATGCGCTTTGCCATGGATGCCGACACCTTCCGCCGTCTCTACAGCAACCTCACGAAGGACCATCCGCTGTGGAATGCCGTGCCGTCGGCCGAGGGGCAAGTGTACGACTGGCCGAAATCCACCTACATCGCCCAGCCGCCCTTCTTTGCCGGGTTCGGCATGGAACCGGCACCGGTGCCGAAAATCCGCAACGCCCGCATCATGGCGCTGTTCGGCGACTCGATCACCACCGACCACATCTCGCCGGCCGGTTCGATCAAGGAAACCTCGCCGGCCGGAAAATATCTGCTGGCCAACGATGTGACGAAGGCCGATTTCAACAGCTATGGTTCGCGCCGCGGCAACCACGACGTGATGATGCGCGGCACCTTCGCCAACGTACGGATCAAGAACCTGATGCTGCCGGCCAAACCGGACGGTTCGCGCGAGGAAGGCGGCATGACGTTGCATCAACCCGACGGTGAGCGTCTCGCAATCTACGACGCGGCCATGAAATACATGGCAGACGGCGTACCAACGGTTATTCTTGCGGGTGAAGAGTATGGCACCGGCAGCTCCCGTGACTGGGCCGCCAAGGGCACCCAGCTGCTGGGCGTGAAGGCAGTGGTGGCCCGCAGTTTCGAGCGGATCCACCGCTCGAACCTGGTCGGCATGGGCGTGCTGCCGCTGCAGTTCCGCAACAACGACTCATGGGAATCGCTCGGCATCAGGGGTGACGAAGTCATCGACATCGTGGTACCGGATGAACTGGTACCGCAGCAGGAAATCAACATGACGGTCCGTCGTGCCGACGGCTCGTCGTTCGAGGTCAGCCTCCTGTCGCGGATCGACACCGCGATCGAGGTGGACTACTACCTGCATGGTGGCATCCTGCCCTTCGTGCTGCGCGAGCTGATGGCGGCATAGGAAAACCTCCGCAGGACTTCTGCAGAAGTGCAGAAGTGCTCGAGGTTCTGTCCCTGTCCGGGCCTGCCCGGACGGGTTCTGCGACGGCTTCGTCATGGAGGCCCCGCACCACCCGTCCGGTGGCCCGCAGGCCGGCTCCCGCCCCCCGTGTCCTTTCCGAGGAGCCGGTTTGAAGCGCCTGACCGATTTCGAGCATCTTCCCCTGGCGGCACGCTGCCTGGTTGCCGCGGGGCTTGCTGCCGCGCTGTGCGCGCTGGCCCAGCTGGTTTCGGCCGGCTCGGCCTGGCACCTGCTGGTCTGGCCCACGGCCGCCGTGGGCTTTGCCTTTGGCTGGTACTACGGCATCCGCTGGCTGCCGGTGGCTGCCTGCGGTGCCGGTACGTGGGCCCTGCTGGCCACGCAGGACCCCCGCTATGCCCTGATCATCGCCGTGGCGTCGCTGCCCGGTCCCTGGCAGGCCATCCGCCTGCTGCGGCGCATGGCCGAATGGAAACCGCCCGAGTACCGGCTGGATTCGGTCAGCCGTTTTCTGGCCGTCTCGCTGCTGCTGTCGGCCCCCCTCAACGCCCTGCTCTATGCGGGGCTCGTCTGGTTCTTCCAGGTTCCACCCGTCAATGTCCACGGGCTGCCCCAGCTGCTGCTGGCCAGCTGGCTGGCCGACGCGCAGGGCATGCTGCTGATCTGTCCGGCCCTGCTGGCGCTGCTGCGCCCGGCCCACCTGACGGCCGACGAGACCGAATTGCAGGCCCTGCGGCAACCCGCTCCCCATTTCAGCCTGCCCACCGTGCTGGTGGTGCTGGGCATCGGTGCCGTGGCCTTCGTGCTGCACCGGCTGGGCGAAAGCCAGTATGCCGGCCTCGTGCTGTTTGCCGTGTTCGTGCCGCTGATCTGGGCAGCGGCCTCGCAGGCTGCAGGCCGGGTGGATGCCTACACGCTGCTGCTGGCTGGCCTGCCCCTGCTGGCCAGCCGCGCCTATGCGGTCAGCGACAGCCATGGCCAGGGCTTTGCCGATACGGTGGGCGTGTCGCTGCTGCTGTGCTGCGCCGTCCTGGCCGCCCAGCTGCTGCAGGCACTGGCCGCCGACCGCAGTCTGGCGCTGGCCCGCATGTCACGTCAGGCACGACAGGACATGAGCACCGGTCTGCTCAACGACCGCGGCCTGATTGCCGAACTGACCGACTGGCTGGCTGCGCCGCAGCGTCCGCGCTGTGGCCTGATCGGCCTCTACATCAGCAACTACGACGCCATTCACGACCTGTGTGGCACCGTGGAGGCGATGCAGCTGGAACAGGCCACGGCCCAGCTGCTGATCCAGCAGAACGGTACCCATCTGGCGGCGCGCCTGTCGGCCGGCCGCTACACCCTGCTGATTCATGCCGAGACGGTGGCGCAGGTGCGTGCCGTGGCCCGCGAGATCTACACCCAGCTCTCCGGGCAGGTGTTCCAGACCGAGCATGGCAGTATCCGCCTGCAATGTCACATCGGTGGGCTGCTGCTGGATCCGAACTCGCAGATCAGCAGCGAGGACTGCCTGTCGGCGCTGTCGGATGCGCAGGCCATTGCGGCCAGTGTGCGCGACCCGCAGCTCTTCGTCGAGCCACTGTCGCAGACGATGATCGACGCACGCCGTGCCCACCAGAAGAAGATCGAGCACATCCGCGACGCCATCCGCAACGACCGGATCGAACTCTACGCCCAGCCGCTGATCGACCCGGAGGCGCCTTCGCAGATGCGCTCCTACGAGGTCCTGACACGGCTGCGCGACAAGGACGGTCAGCTGATCCGTCCGCCCGAATTCCTCACACTGGCCTCGCAGGCGCAGATGTCGGTACCACTGGATCGGGCCGTCATCCGCCTGACCTTCGAATGGCTGGCCGCCAACCCCGAGGCACTGGCGCTGACCTGGAAGTGCTCGATCAACCTGGCCGGGGCCACGATGAGCGACGACACCATTGCCGGCTTCATCCGTGAACAGCGCGCCAACTGCGCCATTCCGGCCGCCAAGGTGGTGTTCGAAATTACCGAGAGCGAGGCGATCCGCAACCCGGCTGCCGCCTCGCGACTGGTGGACGACCTGAAGGACCAGGGCTTCGGCATTGCACTGGACGACTTCGGCACCGGTCTGGCCACCTTCGAGTACCTCAAGCGCTTCCCGCTGGATTATCTGAAGATCGACGGCTCGTTCGTGCGCAACCTGATGTCCAACCCGATCGACGAGGAGATCATCCTCTCCACCGTGCGGGTGGCCAAACGCCTGAAGCTGCGCACCGTCGCCGAACACGTGCACAACGCCGCCATCTACGAACGCCTGACGGATCTGGGCGTGTCGTACCTGCAGGGCGACTTCTTCGGCAAGGCCATGCCGCTGCCGGAGATGTTCGAACGTCAGGCCCCCACCACGGCCCACCTGCGCCAGCCCACGGCCCGCAACCTCTCGGGTACCCCGGTGGCCGCACCACTGGTGGGCGGCACGGCCACGGCGGCGCCGTCGGTGAGCAACACGGTGGGCGGGGCGTCGGTGTTGCACTGAATGCGGAGTTTCTTCGTACTGTCTGGGGGTATGTGGGCTTGCCAGAACAGGGATTCGGGGGGCACGGGGACAGATGGGTCCATGACACGCTCCAGTACAGAGAGGCACACCCGCGTGCTGTCCGGGATACCCTTCGCTGGCGTGTGGCTGCCTGGCAGTTGTACCGTTGCCCCATGCAGGGGCGCAGGATGTTCGAATCCGCTGCAATCTGGCCCCATGTGACTTGGCAAGCCCGGAAATTTTCGGTTATACTGCAGATCTGTCGGGGCGTAGCGCAGTCTGGTAGCGTACTTGCATGGGGTGCAAGGGGTCGAGTGTTCGAATCACTCCGTCCCGACCAAAAATCCTCAAGAGCCGGCTGGTTCATCTTCGGATGGCCAGCCGGCTTTTCCGTTTTGTCCTTCTCGTTTTTGTCCTGCTGCGCCCCCCATTTTGATCGGCATCAGAAGTGGAGCGTTCACGCGGTCATGGCATGCCGCTGTGCTGGCCTGCTCCTGTACCGCGAGGCGTCGTCAGGCTGGCGGAATTCGGTCCATCGGGATCGTCTGCATGGCAATGCCGCGCGACTGCAGCGTCGGCAGGCTGGGTGGAATTCGGTCCATCGGGATGCCGCAGGACTTTTGCAGAGACTCGCGGGTGCCTCATTCTGCAAGCCCGGAAATCCCGGTTCGGTTGCAGGGCCGTTCGGTTGCAGGGCCTCTGGACTGGATGTGCCCTGATACCTCTCATCTCTCACCTGCTGTAAGCATCCGCCGGGTCCGAACGACTATCATGGCGTGCCCTGTCGGCATGCACCCGGGTGCCGGGTATCCGGTGCATGCCTCGTCCGGGCATGGCGTCAAGGTGTCACAGGACCCTGGCAGCTTCGGGGTTCCTCCCTGCAGCTTCCCGGTTCCTTCCATGCCTCGGCACGCGCCTGTTCCCTCTCTACCCTGCTCTTTCATTTTCATGGCGCCTGAAGGCAGATCATGCCGTGCGCCCCCAAGGAGATATACAGATGAAAAAATCGCTGACCGTTCTGGCCGCTGCCCTGATTGCCTTTGCCTCGCAGGCCGGCGCCGCCAGCTGGCAGGCCGACAATGCCGATATCGATTTTCTGAGCATCAAGGTCAACCAGAAAAAACGCAGCGTCACCGAGGAATCGAATTTCACCGCCTCGACCGCCCGGCTGGAGGCCGACGGCAGCTTCACGCTGAATGTGGACCTGAAGAGCGTCAAAACCAGCGTCGACCTGCGCGATGAACGCCTGCGTGACTGGGTGTTCGAGACCGGCAAGTTCGGTACCGCCACCATCACCGGCAAGGTCGACATGGCGACCATCGACAAACTGGCCGTGGGCCAGCGTCTGACGCTGGAACAGCCGCTGAAACTGGATCTGCACGGCAGCAAGGCCGACATCGACGCCACCCTGAGCGTCTACCGGCGCACGGCCGACATCATCGACGTGCAGACGGTCAATCCGGTCATCCTGAACACGCAGGAACTGGGTCTGGGCGAAGGCGTGAACAAACTGATCGATGTGATGGGTCTGCTGACCATTGCCGACCAGGTGCCGGTGAGCTTCGGCGCAGAATTCCACCGCAAGCCCTGAGCCGGCAGCACACGGATTTGAGACCAGCCCGGGGATATAGCGGCGGTTCAGTCCAGTCCGGGGATATGACAGCGTCTCAGCCCCCGGCCACGAGGCTGGCGGCAATGGCCCACATCAACAACCCGGTGGCTCCTTCCAGCACCCGCCAGTTGCGTGGCAGGGCAAAGAAGGGGCGCAGATAGCGCGCCCCGAAGCCCAGCACGAAGAAGAATACGAAGGAGGCCGTGATGGCACCAGCGGCAAACGGCCCTTCCTGCCCCGGAAACTGGGTGGAAATGGTGCCGATCAGCACCACCGTATCCAGATAGACGTGCGGGTTGAGCCAGGTGATGGCCAGGCACATGCCCAGCGTTCGCCAGACACTGGCCGCCTGCCCGCCATCCACGGCCAGACCGCTGGTAGCGCGGAAGGCCGAGCGCAGGTTGCAGGCGCCATACCAGGCCAGGAAGGCCGCGCCACCATAGCGCAGGAGCGGATCGATCCAGGGTGCCCCGGCGAGGATTTCCCGAAAGCCGCCCACGCCAAAGGAGATCAGGATGGCGTCGGACAGTGCACAGGCCAGTACGACGGGCAGCACGTGTTCGTTGCGGATGCCCTGCCGCAGCACGAAGGCATTCTGGGCGCCGATGGCCAGAATCAGGCTCAGGCTCACGCCGAAGCCCGTGGTGAAGGCGGCGGAACTCAGCATGTCGAGCAGGACAGGACGACAGGGGCGCAGGATCAGCCCGGCAGGTCGCGCAGCAGGTCGAGCGCCACCATCAGATCCTGGCGGATGGCTTCCACATCGGACTGGCGCAGGTTCAGCGTGATGTCCACGGGCTGGGTCAGCTCGGCTTCCTTCTTGCGGCCGGGCTGGGCCGTTTCGGCCAGGCGGTTGCGGGCACCGCTGATGGTGAAGCCGTGTTCGTACAGCAGTTCGCGGATACGGCGGATGAGCAGCACCTCGTGGTGCTGGTAGTAGCGACGGTTGCCGCGACGCTTCATGGGGCGCAGCTGGGTGAACTCCTGCTCCCAGTAGCGCAGCACATGCGGCTTGACACCACACAGCTCGCTCACCTCGCCAATGGTGAAGTAACGCTTGGCGGGAATGGGAGGCAGCGGTGTGTTGCGGGCTTCGGTTGCCCTGGCGGCGGATGCACTCATGATTCAGTCTGGCCGGAAATGGCGCCAAGGGATAGCGGGCTACCCGGACGGCGGGGTGCTTCGATCTGGGCCTTGAGCTTCTGCGAGGCATGGAAGGTGACCACCCGCCGGGCCGAAATGGGAATTTCCTCGCCGGTCTTGGGGTTGCGCCCGGGACGCTGCTGCTTGTCGCGCAGCTGGAAATTGCCAAAGCCCGACAGCTTGACGCTCTCTCCGCGGATCAGCGCAGCGCTGATCTCCTCGAAGAAGGTCTCGACCATGTCCTTGGCCTCACGCTTGTTCAGCCCCACCCGCTCGAACAGCATGTCGGCCAGGGCGGCCTTGGTCAGCGTGAAGGCGGGCCTGGCCAGCGCATCGGCCAGGCTCTGCCCGGGCTCCAGTTCGGTGGTTTCCGGTTCCATGTGCGTCATTATAGAAGTTGCTCAGGCCCGCAGCCGGGCACCAAAGCGTGCCGTCAGCCGCCCGAGGACCATGGCCACCACGGCCTCGACTTCCTCATCGTTCATCGTACGGTCAGTATGTTGCATCCAGAGGCGGAACGCAAGGCTTTTCTCCTTATTTTCCAACCCCTTACCGCGATATTGATCAAACAGGATGACGTGTCGGACGCAAGCAGCCGATGGATCCTGTCCCACCGCAGCCCAGATCTCGTCTTCCACGTCCGCGGCCGGCACGGCTTCGTCCAGCACCACGGCCAGGTCGCGGATGGCCGGCGGGAAGCGGCTGTCCAGCCGTGCCGACGCCAGCGTGCGGGTCATCAGGGGGGCCCCATCCAGTTCGGCCAGGAAGACCGGCCCGGGCAGGTCCAGCGCGTCGACCAGCTGTGGATGCAGTGCCCCGATCCAGCCCACGAAAGTGCCATCGGGCAGCTGGATACGGGCCGACTGGCCCGGGTGCAGACCGGGATGGGTGTCGGCCACGAACTGCAGCTTCGCCTCCGGATGAACGGCCTGAATGTCGCCTTTCAGGTCGAAGAAGTCCACCGCACGGGGCGAGGCGCCCCATTGCGGTTCGAGCACCGGGCCAAAGGCCAGCAGCCCCAGGTGGATGGGCTGGGCAATGCCGGCCAGCGCCAGCGGACCGGCCGGCTGTCCCGGTGCAGGCAGAAACACACGGCCCGTCTCGAACAGGCGTACCCGCTCCGCCTTGCGGTTCAGGTTCAGCCGCAGGTTGGTCAGCAGCCCGCTCCAGAGCGAGGTCCGCATCACATTCATGTGGGAGGCGATGGGATTCTGTACGCGAATGGCCTCGCCTTCGGTGCGAAAGCGCCGGTCGTCCTCCTCGGCCACGAAGCTGTAGTTGATCACCTCCTGATAGCCGCGGTCGGCCCAGCGGCGCTTCAGGCGCAGGGCACTGAGCTGGCTTTCCGGTGCAGGACGCATCTGGATGCGGGCCAGGGGCGGCCGGGTCGGCACGCGGTCGTAACCGTAGAGGCGGATGACTTCCTCGATCAGGTCCTCCTCGATGGCAATGTCGAAACGGCGCGACGGCGGCGTGACGAGAAACACGGCATCGACATCCTGACCGTCTGCCGCCGGGACCGCCTTCTGCTCGAACACGAAGCCCAGCCGCGTGAAGGCATCGACGCAGTCGGCGGCCTCCAGCGACAGGCCGCTGATCCGGCGCAGGCGCGACAGGCGCATCTGCACGGGCCTGCGCTCGGGCAGCCCGGTGATCTGATCGGTAACCGGACCGGCCTGGCCACCGCAGATCTGCAGCACCAGTTGGCTCAGGTATTCGAGGTGATCGACCACCGTCTCCGCATCGACCCCACGCTCGAAGCGCTGGGCCGCGTCGGTGGTGAAATTGAAGCGGCGCGGCCGGCCCATGATGGCTGCCGGCCACCAAAAGGCCGCCTCCAGATACACATCCGTCGTGCGTTCCGGATCGACCGCCGTGCCCTGACCGCCCATGATGCCGGCCAGACTCACCGGACCGGTGTCGTCACAGACCACGCCCACCGGCAGCGCTCGCGCATCCGGCCCGACCTCGACCGTCTGGCCATTGAGCAGTTCGAGCCGTTCGCCCTGCCGGCCCCAGCGCACCTGGATGCCGCCCTTCAGCGCATTCAGGTCGAAGATGTGGGTGGGCCGGCCCAGTTCCAGCAGCACGTAGTTGGAAATGTCGACCAGCGCCGACAGCGGGCGCTGGCCGGCACGTTCCAGCCGCTGCTTCATCCAGTCGGGCGTGGGCGCTGCCGCATTCACACCGCGAATGATCCTGCCGGCAAAGCGGCCGCACAGCGAGGGTTCCTGAATATCGACCGGCAGCCTGTCGTCGATGGACACGGGAGCTGCCGCAAAGGTGGGCAGCTGCACCGGTGCATTGGCCAGGGCGGCCAGATCGCGCGCCACCCCGAGCACCGACATGCAGTGGGCCAGGTTGGGCGTGAGCTTGAGTTCGAGGACTTCCTCGTCCAGATCCAGCGCCTGGCGCAGATCCTCACCCGGCGTCAGATCAGCGGGCAGCTCCAGAATGCCGGCATGATCATCGCCCATGCCGAGTTCGCGGCCCGAGCAGAGCATGCCGCCGCTTTCCACCCCCCGCATCTTCGTTTTCTTGATGCGGAAGTCTCCGGGCAGCACGGCCCCCGGCAGCGCGCAGGCCGTGACCAGGCCGGCCCGGGCGTTGGGGGCGCCGCAGACGATCTGCACCGGTTCACCCTGCCCCACTTCCACGTGGCAGACCTGCAGGCGGTCGGCGTCCGGATGCTTCTCGGCGGTGAGTATGCGCGCCACCACCACACCGGAAAACGGCGCGGCCACCGGCTCACGGGCCTCGACTTCCAGCCCGCCCATCGTCAGGACATGGTCCAGCCCCGCCGCATCGAGCGGCGGATTGCAGTAATGGCGCAACCATTTCTCGGGAATTCTCATGATCGGATCAACCAGGTTTTGAACGAAGCGCCCCGGACCGTCATTCCGGAGCCCCGGACTGTCAGTCGGGACAGGGCAAGGATTCCGGCAGGCGAAGTTCCGGCGGGCGAAAGTGGAGACCGCCACCGGCAGGGTGTGGCGCCGCCGGGATCAGGACACTGCGGGACGCTTCGTGTTCGAATGCACAATGAAGAAAAGAGCGGGACGGCGGTGCCGCTGCACGTGTACCCCCGCCCGGCACATCAGGCAAACTGCCGCAGGAAGCGCAGGTCGTTGTCGTAGTTCAGGCGCAGGTCATCCACGCCATAGCGCAGCATGGCCAGCCGCTCGATGCCCGAACCGAAGGCAAAGCCGATGTAGCGCTCCGGGTCCAGCCCCAGATTGCGCACCACCTGCGGATGCACCTGCCCGGCCCCCGAGACTTCCAGCCAGCGCCCGCCCAGCGGCCCGTCGGCAAAGCGCATGTCGACCTCGGCCGAGGGTTCGGTGAACGGGAAATACGAGGCCCGGAAGCGCACCTCGATGTCGTCACGTTCGAAGAACTGGTGCAGGAAGTCGGTATAGACGCTCTTCAGGTCGGCAAAGCTGATGTTCTCGTCGATCCACAGCCCTTCGACCTGATGGAACATCGGCGAATGGGTGGCGTCGGAATCGACCCGGTAGGTCTTGCCCGGGGCAATCACCTTCAGCGGCGGTTTGTTCATCCGGGCATAGCGCACCTGCATCGGGCTGGTGTGGGTGCGCAGCACCAGGGGTTCCGCCGAGGCATCCGCCGGTACGCTGCCGGGACGTTCGATGTAGAACGTATCGGCCATCGAGCGTGCCGGATGGTTGGGGGGAATGTTCAGCGCGGTGAAGTTGAAATGATCTTCCTCGATCTCTGGGCCGTCGGCCACATCGAAACCGATGGAACGAAAGATCTGCTCGATGCGTTCGATGACCAGCGTGATCGGATGCAGCCCGCCCCGGCCGGCGCCGCGCCCCGGCAGCGAAACGTCCAGACGCTCGCTGGCCAGACGGGCTTCCAGCCGCTCCTGGCGGATGGCCTCGGCACGCTCGGCCAGCAGCGCCTCGATGCGCTGCTTGACCTGGTTGAGCGCCTTGCCCCGTTCGGCCTTTTCGGCCCCCACTAGCTTGCCCAGCTCCCTGAGCAGCGAGGTCAGCGCGCCGGTCTTGCCCAGAAAGGCGGCCTTGGCATCGGCCAGGGCTGCTTCGTCCCTGACCGCCGCGAAGCGGCTGCGCGCCTCTTCGATCAGCGTGTTCAGATCATGCTTCATGTGTTTCCGTGTCCTTGGGAACCTCTGCAAAATGCCTGCGGCACACCGGCGCCCGCCCGGGCGATGCCGTGCAACGATGTATCGTCAGCACCACCGGCCCCTGCAGGTGCCGCACTGCCATGCCCGAATCGCATTTGCCATGTCCGAATCGCTTTGCCATGTTCGAATCGCTTTGCCATGTTCGGATCGCACTGCCATGTCCGGATCGCACTGCCATGTCCGGATGTGCGGCGAACGAAACGCTATGGCGCCACAACACAAGGGGGCGCCACGACGAACGGAACGGCATAGCGCCAACAAAACGGGGCTGCACGATAACCGGAACGGTGTGGCGCCACAAACAGAACGCTGCGGCACGATGAACGAAACGGCATGGGGCGTCAAATAAAACGGTGCGGCACGACGAACAAAATGGCGTGGTGCGACAAACAAAATGGGGACCGATACCCGGACACCAGAGCGGTGCGGCTATCGATCCCCATTCGTCCTTCGGGCGCCGGCAGTGGCCACCTCCATCCATGTGATTCATCTGTGCCGGCCGATACCCCGTCGGGCAACGGCCAGGACAGCGAACCCCGGTGGAGGCCAGCCCTCCGGTACGCCTTCAGCCGATCAGGCCGCAGCGGCGCCCAGCGTCGATTTCACCTGTTCGACGATGGCGCTGAACGCCGGCTTGTCGTTGACGGCCAGCTCGGCCAGCACCTTGCGGTCCAGACCGATGTTGGCTTTCAGCAGGCCGTTCATGAAGACGCTGTAGGTCAGCCCGTGTTCACGCACAGCGGCGTTGATGCGGGTGATCCACAGGGCGCGGAAGACGCGCTTGCGGTTGCGACGGTCGCGGTAGGCATACTGCCCGGCACGCATGACCGCCTCTTTGGCGATGCGGTATACGTTCTTGCGGCGGCCGCGATAGCCTTTGGCCTGGTCGAGGACTTTCTTGTGACGGGCCCGTGCGGTAACCCCTCTCTTGACGCGTGGCATGGTATGAAAACTCCGGTTCGGTCAGGTTCAGGCGTAGGGCATCATGGCCCGGATGCTCCGGGTATCTGCCTCGTGGACGTCCACCGCGCCACGCAGGTGGCGTTTGTTCTTGGTGGTTTTCTTGGTCAGGATGTGACGCTTGTAGGCCTGACCGCGCTTGACGGTGCCGCCCGGACGAACGCGAAACCGCTTGGACGCGCTCTTCTTGGTTTTCATCTTGG
>ERZ773077.1399-NODE-1399-length-16606-cov-15.515860_pt1 | contig 16606 bp, 15 predicted proteins | sample MGYA00580612_ERZ773077 | MGnify/ENA primary metagenome ERZ773077 (study PRJEB29015, sample SAMEA2737971) | human oral metagenome | biome: human oral; feature: human-associated habitat; material: dental | place: China | collected 2021 ...
ATCGTCTGCTCGCGCGCCGTCGCTGGCGCCCACCCTGGAGCCGTCATCTTGATGCACGACATTCACCAAACCTCAGTCAATGCTGTACCGTGCATTCTCAGCGCACTGAAGCAACAGGGCTATTCGTTTGTGACGGTGCAAGGATTGATCGGCAATATGGCGGCGGGAGTTGGGTATCCGTAGAATCCGAGCGTTAAACAGCAACGACGCCAGTAAATTGCGGCAGCTATTCTATCTTGTCTATCTCAAACACTTTGTATTTTGAAGTTGCGCCGCGCAGCAATTTTACCTTTGACGAGGATACACCAAAATGTTTTGCCAGTAATTTTACCGCCGCCAAATTCGCCCGCCCCTCAATGGCTGGCGCCTTGGTGTAAATCGTCAGCGAGCCGTCGTCATTTACTGCCACCTCTTCGCGGTGTCGGCAGTTGGGTTTGAGATGGACGGAGATTTTCATGGTTAATATCCTACCGGCTTTATCATATTACCTTTCCTTTAGTACTATTATACCCCTCAAGCCAAGCCTTACGTATTGTAATAGGCAACGCAAAGTTGCTCGCCAAGACACTAAAATTACGCTATGCTATTAGAAAATAAATGAAAGGGCGCCAAATGATTTTTGCAAAAAAACTTAAACAATTACGTCAACAAGCCGATTGGTCACAAGAGCAACTAGCCGATCGACTCAACGTTACGCGACAAGCAGTTGCTAAGTGGGAACGAGGTGCTGGCTTTCCAGACATAGACAACGTGCAAGCGCTAGCAAAATTATTCAACACTAGCGTGGACGAGCTGCTCGACTACACGCGAGCAGGACTGGCTTCGGCTATGCGCGAACCGCTTGATCTTGACGCCTACCCGACAGATACGAAAGGATATTCAGCATCCGATCTGGCAGTTGCAGACAAATTTGCCGACGCCGATCAAATTGAATCACTAAATCGCCACCGACGACTAACGTGGTGGCAAAAAATCATCGACTTTTTCGTAGGAGCTGGAACGCTTGATATGGCTTTTTCCGGCGAAGCCATTGGACAACTTAAAGGCGATAGACGCTATTATCTGGTTGAAAAATCCGGTCGCTCATGGATCGTCGAAGTTACAAAAACATACATTGAACGACGAGAATTAGCCGAGACATTCCCTCGCAAAGGATTGACGGTTGGTGATTATATGTATCGGCGAAGCGGGTTTATTGTAAAACTATTAAATAAACACGCTCGGCATTAGACATCTCCGACCATAGTCAACGCCTGCCGCAAACTCCGCACTGGCGCCACATATGGTACATCAATTTCTGCAAAATGCTGGCGAGCCGCAGTAATTTTACCTCGCTCATTGGCGCTCAAGTGATTATCGTTAATATCATCCGATCCCTTCGTCTCCGCCACAAAGTAGATCCGCCTATCGCCATCAAACGCCACCGCCCAATCTGGATTATACTTGCCGACCGGTGTATCAATCTTAAACCAACTTGGTAGCTTAATATAAAACTTAACGTCAGCATTGTCCTCCAGCGACTGCATGAATTCTCGCTCAACTTCTGAATCAACCGCCACGTAATCGTAGATGGTTTTTGTCTGGTCGGTCGCTGCAATCGCCCCGCTCTTCATCGCCGCATCATACAGGTATATCTGTAGTTCATCATTCTCAAACAGCGTCATGTCATAATACTCGCCTGTCCTGTGATATTTAACACCGTCAACTGCCAAGCGCTGCTTCACCCGATTAATCGCCTGGGCTGTTTCATCAATAACCTGCTGTGGATTAATAGCCATCTGCTCAAACATCCCCGCCCGATCAAGTACATCAAATATCACCCGGCGGGTCATCTGCGTCCGGAGCTGAATATCCGCTAATAAATTCGGTATCTTTACCTCAGTTTGACGTGCCGCATAGGCGTTAAAACCGGTCTCGCGCACCATAAAGCCTCTATCATTATTCATCGAGTCAATCAGTGTTTTAGTATCAGCGATATGCGGTTTGCTAATAGCGACCTGCGCTAATTCATTAGCCGCCTCCGTTACTAACTTCTCTGTATCAATTGCCACCCGATAAGTTGTTCTGTGTTTAATTTTATCCCACAGCTCCTTAAAAGTAGGGTCAAGCGCCCGTGATTTCTGAAACCTGACGACTCGTCGATTGTCACGATTCTTGATTCGTCCGCCGAAATGAATGCCGGTCTCTTCCTCAATCTCCGTCTGAAGCTTACGGCTAAACTCTGCGTAACTCTCATTAGCCACTACCGTTAGTACGTTGATGCTATCATCATGCACTCGTTGTCCATCAATATCAACCGGCAGGCGCAACCCTCGCCCGATCTCTTGGCGCTTTTTCATTTGACTCGACGTTTCATTAAGCGTGCAGATCTGAAATACATTAGGATTATCCCAGCCCTCACGCAGTGCCGAGTGGCTAAAGATAAACCGTAGCGGCTCATTTATATTCAGCAGTCTTTCTTTATCCTTCATGATTAAGGTATATGCCGTATCATCGTCCTTCGTCCGTCCACCCTCGCCTTTAGTATCGCGAGAGTCCTTCCATTGGCCATTCTTATCCGCTGCAAAATAGCCATTGTGTACCTCACTCGCCGATAAATTGCCCATCACACCGGCATATTTTGGTTTAGATGCCACCTTAGCGTAGGCTTCTTCAAACCACTTGGCGAATTTGCCTTTCTGGGCGCCATTCGCCGTATACTCACGATAGTTCATGACCTTATCAATAAAGAATAGGCTGAGCACCTTTACGCCGTCACCTAGTCGACGCTGTTTATCAAAGTGATCGTCAATCGTCAGTTCAATCTGTCGCTTGATAATATCATCATGTAGGCTTTCATCGCGCTGACCGACGTAAACCACCTTACCATTACTGAACTCGACGCAATCATCGCCGTGATTGATCGACTCGACATAGTAGCCGGCATAGACCGAACGAGCCGTCTTTGCCTCTAAATCATCGCCCGGGAACACCTTGATAATTTTGCGTTGCAAGCCATACTCGTCACTTGCATCTACTTCAATTTTAGCAAACGAACGAGTCTTCGACTGGCGCTCTAACGACAATACATTGATATACGCATCATTATAATTATCCTCGCTCTGGACACTATGCACCTCGATCTTTTTGACCAAGCCTTTATCATAGGCATCGACCGGAGTCAGCCGATAAAGCAAATTGTATAAGTGCTTGTGCGTGGCACTATAGCGTAGCGCACACAGCGGATTAAGGCTAGCAATAGCATTCCGTCGTATGTCAGTCTCCATATTCTGCGGTTCGTCGAGAATAACTACCGGGTGGGCGGCTTTGATAAAGTCGAGCGGCCGACCATAATCGCTCTGTTTGTTCATCACATTCTGCGCCTTGGCGAAGCTGTCGATGGTAATCACCATAATCTGCAAGGTATCGTTCGTCGCAAACTCACGAGCCTGACCGGTCTTCTTACCGTCCCAGACATAGTAGTCCATCTCCGGCTTGTTATAGAGATCGGCGAAGTGTTCCCTGGTAATCGCCAAATTCTTCAGCACACCCTCACGGATCGCCACACTCGGTACCACGATGATAAACTTCTTCCAACCATAATGCTGGTGTAGCTCATGAATAGTCCGCAAGTACACATACGTTTTACCCGTGCCGGTCTCCATCTCGATGGAGAAGTTCATGCCGTACTTCAGAGATTTTTCGTTAATTTCGAGCGGAAAAGTCATCGGAATACTAAAGCCACCTTCTTTCGTCTCGCTTTTCTCGATACCATTTTTCTCTTGAATTTTATGCGTATTCTCAATTATCTGCGCTATATCCAGCATCAAGCTATTTCCCTTGGCGATAGTCGCCTCCAGGCTTAACTGCCTATCCTGATCCATATAGCGAGTCGTATCGTCACTATCCGCTGGCTGCCCAGCGAATATATCCACTACCGCGTTGATGGCGTCGAGTTGGTACTGTTGGTTGGATTCGAATTGGAGCTTCATAACACTGCCCCGAATTCTAAGTTTTCTTTAACAAAAAGCTCTTCCATCTTTACGTATCTGTTTAATAGTAATAAATCACTCGCATCATCAGATAGTTGATTCATTATTAACCTCTTTCTGATAGGGTTCTAGCCCATAATTCCAAAAATCATTATAGAAACGGCCATTACGAGCAATCCTAGGTGGAACATCGTTATTGTAATATAGATATGCAAGACCGGAAGATATAAAGCTTGAACCAGGATTGCCTAGGCCAGTTTCCTTGTCTATGTCTACAACACTCAGTTGTTCAACAGCATCACATATTTGAATAAACCTGTCCCAAGTAATCTTTTCTTCCAAAAGCGCTCTATATAGATGGGCTTGGATTTTAACATGCGCCACAGATCTCATACGATCAATGCGAAATAATACCTCTTCTAGTATTTTTTCATCACCATATTTTTTCTTTAATCTTTCATAATATTCCTTATCTAGGTGTCCCTTTTGCAGTGTTTCTATAAATTTCACAATTTTCTTCACCGTAGAAGCTTCGCGTATGGATCTGTAAAACCTAGCTATAGCAGTTATATTTTTAACAACAGGTATATTAGTTAGTATATCTAGCTGCTGATCTGTTAGCTTATCACCAGAGATACTCTTTGAAAAAATATCTATTGCAGCTTCTAAATTATCTTCTATAGCACCCTTCATGAATCAACCCCTTCTTCTTAGCTCTTTTGTTACCTTATCAAAATCACTCTCCAGCCGACGCATTTCCTCATCACGGTATTTCTTAAACTCACACCTCGCCTTAATCATCGCTTGTTCGTGTTTAATTTTACCGGCTCCGACCAGCACTGATGAATCGCTAAGCTTCAGAAATTCATCTAGCTTGTCTATCCACTGCTGCATTGTCATCGCTTTCTGCCTGGTTGCTTGCAGCTCAGCAAAATCAAGGTACTGCGAGACAATCAGGTTCAGAATATTCAACTCTTCCTCACTTAGATAGTTCTTAGCGACTTTAACGTCGTCCGAAGTAATATAATTACCTTTGAAATTCGTCAGTCCCATATTGGGCTTCTTAGCATCCGCTCTCTCATAAACCAGCTCAGCCGCAGTCTTGCCGTGCGCCGCAACATGCATTTTATTTTGCACTGTTGCGAAGAATTGTCTGGTCAGCTTGGCGTCCTCTTTATAATCAATACTCGTCGCATAGATATCCGTCACCTGCTGGTACAGATTACGCTCGCTACTACGGATATCGCGAATGCGCTGGAGAAGTTCCCTGAAATAACGCCCTCCGCCTTGCTTTAGCCTTTCGTCATCCATCGTAAAGCCTTTGATAATGTACTCACGCAGCCGCTTAGTCGCCCACTGACGAAACTGCGTGCCGCGCAATGACTTAACCCGATAACCAACAGAGATGATGACGTCAAGATTGTAATAATTCGTCGGCTTAGTAGAAAATTCGGAATTTCCGAATTTTCTCATTGTTGCCTCTTCTGATAGCTCTTTTTCTGTATAAATATTCTTGATGTGCTCGTTAATTGTTGGCTTAGACTTACTAAATAACTCAGCCATTTGCTCTTGTGTCAGCCAAACTGTTTCGTCTTGGATTTGGACATTGATGGAGACTTTGTTGTCGGAGGTTTTGTAGAGGATGAAATTGTTCACTGTCCATTCTCCCGAGTGTCGTGTATGTCTTTATATATACCTAAAGATATAGTGGTTTTAACCAAACTGTACGTCACGAATATTGCATATAGTGTCGAGAATATTACTCCTAAAATCAGAAACTTGTTCTCTGTTTTTATAGCTAAGCAAAATCCCACATATAGAATAGATGTCAAGTACACGACGCAGGAATACCAATAATGGAATAATATATTTTTTTGTTTACCCATTTTAGTTAGAAGCTTACCAAGTCCAGTCTCAGAAAAAGCTATCATTATAGCCAAGGCTGCAAATACAAAGGAGAACAGACCTACTAAAACATTTAGTATCGGCTCCAAATCAATGGAAATTATCGCCATATTGATGGTCGCTCTTTCTATCGCTATAGTTATAAAAAGAGCAAGCATAAAATCAACTGACATAAATATTCTACTTATGCCAAATTGAAATAAGTTACGAAAGAAAGAGTTATACATTTCTTTAATCCTTATCCTTAAATCGCTTCATCACTATGTTTATTACAGTATTGTCATCTAGATCTTCACTAATTTCAAGCTTGTCTATTAAATTATCGCCAAGCTGAAGTGTGTACGCCTTGTCGTTGAGGTCAAAACCATGAATAGTGCCGCTACCGTATCCAGCCGCCGCCATCATTAAAGACTGACGAACTATAGACTCTCTAGATTTGATATCCAACTTACCCCCCTCCTCGGCTCTATACGTCATTCTCGCTTTTTTTACTTTTGACTTCTGGAATTGATCGTCAAGAGGCTTAAATTCATCGTTAGCATGAGGGTTTGTAGCCACTAGCTTAAAACTAGCGTACTTTGCCGCAGAAAAATTATTAATTCTATCAATTACTTTATCGTCATCATATGTACAATCTATGACAGGCTCATACTCTTTCGTTGTTTTAAGGAATCCAGCAATAAGAACATTTTTTATTTGGTTTATTGTCACTATTTTAGACACTTCAAATGCTGCGAAATTCAAATCCACGCATATATAAAAATTACTTTCCTTATCCTTGACTTCATTAACCTCTGAGTTCTGTTCGTCTTTGGTCTCCTCATTGATAATTGTATATTCCTTAATGGGAATAACTTTTACAATCTTACCAGTAATTATTTCGAGTCCATCTACATGCTTTTTAGCAACAGACTGCACTAGCCAATGGTAAGAATCAGCGGAAATAAATCCATTGCTTTTTTCTATATCACGCAGATCATTCTCTATATTATTTCTAAAAAGAGCTCCAAATAAACCATTGTAATGAATCCTGGCAAGGACAAATTTTCTCATCACACGATCTCCACTTCTACACCTTGCCGTTCAGCTTGCAGGAGTAGGTTTGCTTTTAGATTTATATCGTCACCGAAGGCTCGGTCGAGGAGGATGATGGATGATGGTTTGGCGGTGAGGATAGTTGTAAATAGCTCCTCTGTCATGGAGTGCGCCAGGCAAATGGCGAGCTTTTCGGACGGGATGAAGCAGAAGTTATCGTACTGCTCAATCTTCGCCAATGGCGAGATGCCGCGCTTGAGCAGAAGCTCGGTCAGCAGGTCGTCGTCAGTCGTGCCCTCCTCCAGCGGGTCGAGGTTAGCGAGCGCCTGCTGGCGAATCTCCTCTGGATCAGAGACCAGCTCGTTCCACTGCTTGAAATTGCTATCATCCACCCGATACGCCCGAAAGCCAAGGTCGAGCGGAGTGCCACGAGAGGCGAGCTTGTCCGCTTGATTGGCACGGATTTTGGCATCCGCCCGACGGATGCGCTCACGAGCAATATCAGCGATAGTGCGATAGCCAGCTTTATATGCCTCCGACTTCTCGTCGGTCAGCTCAGGCAGCTGCACACAAATCCAGCGACGGTTACCACCGTCTTCGGCGTTAAGCTCGGCGACGGCATGAGCGGTCGTGCCAGATCCGGAGAAAAAATCAAGGATGATATCGTTATCGTCGGTCGTTAACTGTAGCATTCTCTTAATGTAAGGTATAGGCTTAACCGTATCAAAAATCTGAAATTCAAAAATCTTTTTTATTTCGTCTGCGGCATTTGCAGCATTGGACGCATCACTCCAAATAGTCTCCGGGATGTTGCCGCTATTTTCACTGACATATAGCTTTCTGTAGACTTTATCGGACGACGGAGAGCATACTAATTTACCTTCTTCATCTAACCTTGTCATCGATTCTTTATTCACCAGCCATAGTCTCTCAGAAAATACCTGTCCAGTTTTTGACTTAAACTCATATTTGGATCCACCTTGGGTTCCACGGGCCCACACACCGAGCAATCGATACGCTCCACGAGGATCATTATCGGGGTTTTTGTAAGCCTTTAACGTCGTCTCATCAAGTTCAAGCCTATTGAAATTAAGATTGTCGATTGAACGAGCAAAAACTAACAAGTACTCATGGTTACGGCTTAAAAACTTCGCAGAATTATCTTTACCTCTTTTGCGTTGCCACACAATCTGCGCTACAAAATTCTCCTTTCCAAATATCTCATTCATCATCAGGCGGAGGTTGTGGACTTCGTTATCGTCGATAGAGACGAAGATAACGCCGTCTTGGCGGAGCAGGTTGCGTGCCAAGAAGAGGCGTGGATACATCATGTTCAGCCAGTTGCTGTGCTTGTGTCCGCCGGTATTGGTGCGCAGGCCGTCATCCCGTACAACATTACCCTCATCATCAGTGATGCCCGCCTCTGCCTCGTAGCTACGGCGTGTCTGCTTGAAGTCGTCATTGTAGATGAAATCATTGCCAGTGTTGTAGGGCGGATCGATATAGATCATCTTAACCTTGCCGTAATACGCCTTGTGCAAGATCTTCAGCGCCGCCAGATTGTCGCCCTCGATAAACATATTGCCCGTCGTATCCCAATCGACAGAATTCGCCCGGTCGGGGTGGAGCGTCTGGACGGTCTTCTCCTGGATGGTAGCGAAGACGTCGCTCTTACCCTTCCAGCCAAGCCCGTAGCGCTCACCCAAATCAACCGCCTCACCCAGAGTCGCCTGGAGCTTCTGCCAGTCGATCTTGCCTTCGGTAACTACCTCGGGGAAAAGCTCTTTGAGTTTGTTAATTTGGCTGATTTGTATATCATCATTATATACACTAACCCGACTATCATCCCTATTATCCATATCACAACTTATTATACTACAGGCGCTATCAATTAAATGTATCTAAGTGTTGACCGCTTTTTGTAATTTATTGTAAACAACTTCGTCATTTGCAGAGTGGTATTTACAATGGATGAGCTTTTCAGAATACATCAGGGCTTCTTCCAGATTTTTATATTTCTTACTTTCAGACACTAGTTTGCGATAATTTTTTACTAAAAGTTTCTCTAACTCCCACTTTGGTCTCCAGTCTTCTATTTTATATTCTATCAATCTTTTTTCTAACTGTGATATGATATCAATTGATTTCAAATATCTTGATTGTTTATAATACAGATCAGCTAAAAAATACAAATCATGAGTATAGTAGACAATATTGTTAAAAGCAAAGTTTAAGAATACTTCTGCCTTTTCTAGATCTCTTATAGATGGGTTTTCTACAAGTACTCTCCCTAGGCTTAATGCTATATCTACTTGACAGAAAAAATTACTGCTATCTATATCCGATAGAGGTAGTTTGACTCTTTCTGCATCTAAAAATGCTAATTCATAACATATTGCTGATTTTTGAGCTAAACCTCTCCTAGTGTCTCCAGCTGTCATAAATGGTTTATTTAGGCTATCATAAGCCTGAGCTAGTAGAAAATTTACTTTCATACTGTTTTTACTCGCATGAAGATAAAATATCGTATTTAGAGCCATTATCTCGTTATCCATTTCATCGTAATTACGAAGAATTATCTCAATTTTTTCGGATTCGGTCAGAATGGGCTCGTTCATCATAGCACTCTCCTATGACTATTTTTAGTAACGATAATATGGTCATTAAGCGTAATACCGAGAAGATTTCCAGACTCGGCGAGTCTGGCGGTGACGTCCTTGTCAGCCTGGCTCGCCTCCAAGCTCCCGCTCGGATGATTATGCGCCACGATGATGCTGGCGGCGCGGTCGGCGATAGCGTCGGCGAAGACCTCGCGCGGGTGGACTAGGCTGGCAGTCAGCGTGCCGATAGTCACCACCCGCTTGGCGATCAAACGATTCGCACCATCCAGCGTCAGACAGACGAAATATTCCTGCTTTTTATCACGAATATCGGCCAGTAGCTCAACCGCTTTTTCTGGGCTGTCAATAATTGACTGATCGCTGTCCAGCAAGTACCGCCGCGCTAGCTCCAAACTCGCCAGAATCACCGGGATTTTCGCTTCACCCAAGCCAACCACGCCACGCAGATCATCATACGAAACATCGCCGCCTTTTTGACGCACAATTTTCAGCACCTCGCGCGCAATCTTACCAACATCCGCCTGTTTGTTACCGCTGCCAATAATCGCCATCAACAACTCCAAGTCGCTCAGCCGTGCCGCACCGTAACGCACTAATTTCTCGCGGGGACGGTCGTTAGGATGACGGTCAGAGATTCTCATATAGATAGTATAGCAAGCACCCTAACTAAACTAAAGTTGTCAGGCTGCACGCATACCTACTGTTCAATCGGCTTTGTCAATTCAACATTGATAGAGACTTTATCAACATTAAACATCTCCGCTAGTTCGCGCATGAGCCGTATTTTTTGATTCGTATTTGTTGCTACGTCAACCACAAGCCCTGTGTCGTGAATCTTTACGGAATTAAAAAATCTTTTAGAATCATTGCTAATCCAATTTTTCGTCTTTTCGCTGTTCATAATCTGATTAATAAAATCAGGGTTCTCGTCGTACAGATACTCGCAATAGACGCCAAGAATTTGCGACCAGCTCGTTACTGGATAAGAATCATCACCGATATAGAATATTTTTACCGCTGCGCCTGTAAAATCAATATCGTCGAAAATATTAACTTTTGTGTCGAGTACCGGCGGTTCAAACGTACTTGTTGGCAGCGGCCAAATTTTAATTATTTTATCAATCCACCACCGCTGGCGCTCCAATATTGCTGCTTCATTCCACGTATCATATTTAGCAACAGTCTTATTAATCTTAAGCGGGCTATCAGCAAACCCGTCTGGCATATCACGCTTTTCCCGGAAACTCTTGTTTGAATATTCAGAGTTATATCCCGTCAATGTCAAATTCGCTAGCCCGTGCAAATACGTGCCATGAATTTCATCGGCACGGTCGCCGAGCTCATCCCGCCAAGCATTGGTTATGGTTTGCGGCATAATATGTTCAATTGTTAGGTGTAGCTCTTTGTTATTAATCTGTTTCAGCAATGACACGTCCTTAGACTCATCGTCAACCGCAGTTAACAAATACATGACATTGGAAGAGCGCTGATTATAGGTAAAGTTTGCTTTTATCGCTGTTTCTATTTCATTATCTCGAGGTAATCGGATCTGCCTGTTTTTCGAAAGTACGGTATATTTCAGTACTTCAAGATATGCAGCATTGTCCTGCTCAGCAATTGACAATATACTTCTGTGTAATCCGGCGAAATATTTACCTAAGCCTGTTGTCGATAAGTTGATAACGATACGCCGCGAAAAGTAGACACGCAGCACATCAAATACCTCAGCAATTTCATCATCTGACAAATATCCATCTTGCCAATATTTCATGACTGATACGGCATACGGGAAGAACGCTTCAATCCTCAGATAACGCATTGTAAATGCCACCGAACTAAGTTTTGTAAATTCATTATTTTCGTCTATGCCAAACTTTAGAAAGCGATAATATTTTAGTATTCTCAAAATCTCGCCGTAAAATTCGTCAAGTGATTCGTATGACTGGTCATCGGAAATACTTCCAGTGAATACTCTCTTGAACTCCGGATATACCCTGTCAGTATTCACGACCGATTGGTTCTTGGCAATCAAATAGACGCGGAAGAAGTCGGTAATATCATCACGCTGCGGATCGGTTAGGTATGTTTCAATATACTGCCAATAGTTAGTCAAAACATAATCTTGTTTTTCGGAGGTACGCAACATTAGCGAGAAGTTTCGGATTTTGTCGCCATCTGTCAACGGCTTGCCAGTCGAATTGATACTCTCAAAAACTTTTTGCGGATTATCGTCATCTTTATCTAACACGATTGTGACGATTTCAAAATCATCAAGCGTGTTAATGTACTGTTCTAAATGATCACGATTTCTAAAGTAGTCGTAAAATTGGAGATAGGATTTATACAAATTACTTTTCTTCTCATATTCTGTCAGTTCTGCCTGGCTAAATATTTTCTCAAATATTTTATTGTCAGTAGTCACCGCCCGCAGTTTGATACGGTTTTCCTCTGATCCATATTGTTTTGCATATCTGTTATATAAATATTCGTCCTTGATTTGCTCGGCTACCAGTCTAAGCTTTTCAGGTGACTCTAACGCTAAATGGTAAATTGCAGTGATCATCAGCAAAACTGTCGTTGCACGCTGCTGACCGTCGATAATGATACTTCGGTCGCCGTCGTTGATATACACGATACTGCCGAAATAATGCTTTTTATCTCCACGCTTCACCTCTTCAAGGTCGTCTAAAAACATTTGGACATTATCGGCTGTCCAAGAATAAGGGCGTTGAAAATTAGGTATTTCAAAGAATTTGTTTGGCGTATATAAGAATAATTTAATGTTAGTTTGCAGCGCTTTCATATATCTAATTATACTACTTCATTGCTACCTCTTTAGGCGGTGTGTTTACTAAACTTTCACTGACTGCCGGCCGCGCACCACACACATCGCCACTACAAACATGCCAACCAGCCGCGACACCAATGACGTATCGTCTGCGCTTGATTGAGCCGTTGACGCAGACTCTTCTTCTGGATTGAGCTGGCTGTCGTCTGGCCATAAACTAGAGGATGAATGAATATCCGTAATCAAATTAGTACCTTTCGCAACACTTTCTTCGCTATCATAGGCACGATCGTCCAAAATATCGTTTGCTATCGCCAAGTCAGTCTGTTTGTCCGCTTCAGGTTCCGACTCCCCGTCTAATTTATTGACAAAAGTAGGTTCTGCTTGCGCTTCAGACAAATCGACGACTGATTCTATACTGCTAGCATCCATAGTTATAGTTTCAACTTCAGCATCCAGGCGCAACAAATCGCTTTTTTCTGATGCTTCCATAACTATATTGTCACACTCCTCGCGAGGCATGATGCGCTCCTCTAAAATTTCCACTACTGGCTCATCCAACTCGACATCAGGTATTAGCTCAATAGCCGGCGAGGTAGGAATAACTATCTGCTCCGCTGGTTTAGAGTCATAGCCTTTGGTGATTTCAGGCACTAATGCCACCTTAGAATTATCCAACTGCCCCACAGAATCAATATCATTGCCTACAGAGAGTTTCAAATCATCGGCTTCTTCACGCACCGCAGTTGCCTCCATTGGCAGCGCAATTGTCACCACTTCAGCCGAAGATACTTCCGGCTCTACTGTTGGCAACTGTTGTTCGACAAAAAACACCACATCCTCCTCAGCCCAAACTTCGTTATCCTCGCCATAATCATATTTCACCGCCGCATGGTTATGATCAAGCTGTTCAGCCGGAGAAGTCTGCGTCTCACAAACCCTTAGGCCTACTACCAATTCCTCGCTCAATTCTGGCGGCAGATCAATTTGATTTTTACCCTCGCTAACCGCAGCGGCGTCAACTGGCAGAGCTACCTTCATCGCTTCTAGCTCTACCGTCTCACCAGCCTCATGCGTCGCCTCTATAACCTTATGCGTTGTAGGCATATTAATAACATCCGGGCGTATCGGGCTGCGATCAACCGTACATTCCTTACCTGCAGAAAGCAAGCTCTCGCCATATTCAACGATATCTTGAGTTGATAATAACACAATCGCCGACTGATTAGGCTGCTCTTTCGCTGGAATTGATTCGGCCGCATTGACCATCTTTTCAGTAGATGTCTCATTTGGTTCGTATTCCGCCGACACGTTAACGGCGTCCTCTTGCTCCTGAGATGGCGGCACATTAGTTGCGGTTGGAGTTACGCGCTTAGACTGTTCGACATCAGCGCCGTCAGCCGATTTGACAAAATTATTATAATCCGGCGCCGCATCTATACTAAGCTCGCTAGGTTGAGCGTCCATTGATGCTTTCGTGCCAGAATTGTCAATTAGCTCTTTAGCCGCAGATTCATCCACTTTTACTGCCTCAAACCGCGCCGCCAACTGTTGCTGCTCGGAAACTGGCGTAGCACTTTCATCATTTTCTGCTACCCGGCTCGGCTCAGAATTGGCTGATTTTGACCCTGTTATAATAAAATCTTTTTCTTTTTGGTGTTCAATTGATGGGATTTTTACACTTGATGACGCAGTAGTTTTATCGCCATCATATACATTTTCTACAACACTAGTAGTGACCTTATCCTCGTTAGCCATAGGGTAAACAGTTTCATTTTTCAGCGGATTGCGATTCTCATCACCAGTTTGAGCATCCTTATTTATCGCTAATGGTACTGGCGCAGCTTCCGCCTGCGCCGGTGTGTCTAAGAGTTCCGGCGTCAGCTGTTTATTATTATGTACTGCGTCAGAAATAGTATCAATGACGTGCGTCTTCACCTCCGATGGAGGACTACTCGCCTCTGCCGCTCCGGTAAAATACCCTTCGTCAGAAATTTTGCTAGCACTTTCTGGCCGAGATTCTCCGACATCTTTAGTATCGTCAGCGATAGTTTCTGGGGTTGTTTTTAGTCCAAAGAATGGCGCTTCTGCCGCTTCAGTATCCATATCTTCGCCCGAAGTTCCGACCGGCTCGCTAGTCGAAGCTTTACTTTCTTGTTCCTGCAGTGTGATCTTCTCAGTTGACCCATCTGTCTTGTCGGCGCTAGTTTCAATCACTCTTGGACTATCAGCAATTGGCAGTTCCCTGCCATCAAAGTCGTCAGGTAAGGGCCGTGCCCAGACAATCTCGCCCGGCGCGTCGTCTTCTCGGAGTAATTGCTCTAGGGTGCTTAGCTGTTCCCCGGGCTGAAGTTCAGTATTGTCTGCCATCATTGCGGCTTGACGCTCTTCACAAAATTGTCTGAGACCGCAGCCAATACAAGCAATCGTCCCATACTTTTGACACTGCTCGGGATTGACTGGTGCTGATGTTTCTTTTGATTCGGGTTTGCTGTTTGTAACAGTGTTGAGTTCTGCCTCACCGCTGGCCACCGCCACCAAATCAAGACTGCTTGCCGCCTCGTCTGTATCAGCACCACCTGCTTCGCCAGCACCAGACGAAAAATTGTCACTCTCAGCACCACTCCTCAACGACGAAAATACATCAAAATTATCACCGTCAATTCCTGCCGGTGATGATTCTACTGTAGTCGTCGCCCCAATCATTGTTCAAAAAAAGTCTCCGTTGAAATATGTGATTCATCGACACCGGCGGCGGTTAGCTTTTGCCAAACATCGCGCACAAACGGCAAGCTGCCGCAGACCAAAAAATGCGCATCACTTGGCACTTCGCTGGCAATCTTTGTTACCTCAAACCGCCCGTTGTACCAGCCGTCTGTTTCCTCAACTTGCTGACGAGTACTAAACTTTTTGACCGTAATATTCGACGCTGCTAACTCCTCCGAGAACACCGTATATTCTGGCGATTTCTGACTCAAATAGAGAAAGGTCGGCTGCTTGACGTCCGCCAAAATACTCCAAATCGGACTGAGTCCGCACCCCGCCGCGATGCCGACCAATGGCCGCTCGGTTTGCGGGTTGAAATCGCCGTACGCCCGACTAATCTGCAGCGTATCGCCAACGTGGCGCGAACATAAATAACTCGAAAATTCACCGCCCACATTTTTGACGGTAATTGACATCAGCTCCTCACTTGGGCGCGAAGAAATACTATAGGCCTTACCTTCACGCACCTGACTACCCTCAATGAACACCGTGATATATTGCCCCGCCATAAAATCAAACGGCCGCACGAAATACAGCGTTGTCACCTCAGGATTTTCCTGGCGCACCCGCACAATTTCAACAGTTAGTGAATCACGCATTCGTCAACGTACCTTTCCATTATGTTTTGAGCGGCCCTGAATTCTTCGTCAGTGAAAGTGTGGTAATTGGCAAACTTCGGACTAATCGTCGTGCCAGTACGAAAATGCTGCAAAGCGAATCGCTTGGCACCTTTGACCAACTCGCCAATCTTTTCAAAATCCGCCACCTCCAGCTGCTCGCGAACGATCGTCGTCCGAAACTCATGGCCAATCCCTGAGTCAATCATCAGCCGCACATTGTCTTTGATGGCCGCTAGATCAATCGGCCGCGCTGCAATCTCCACGTATTTTTCTAGCGGGCCCTTGACGTCCATGGCGATGAAATCAATCGTCCCTTCTTCGACCATGCCGCGCACCATATCCGGGTGCGTGCCGTTGGTGTCCAGTTTGACGTCAAAGCCCAGTTTTTTAATCATCCGGCAAAGCACGGGCAGGTCTTCGTTAACCGTCGGCTCGCCGCCAGAAATCACCACGCCGTCCAGCCGGCCAATGCGTGATTTTAGGAAAATTATCGCCTCCTCGACTGGGATACTTGGTGCCAAACGCTCGGGCAGCACCAGCTCGGGATTATGGCAATAGCCGCAGCGCATATTGCAGCCCGAGAGAAACAGCGCTGCCGCCACATGCCCGGGATAATCCACCAGCGACAGCTTCTGAATCCCGCCAATCGCCACCTTAAGCTGGGACAGCGACGGCGCAAGCTCGCTGGTGTTCGGCGGCATCGTCATAATGCTCCCTCATGTCAAATTCAGCTTGCTTACCGTTATTCCACTGGGAAACTGGGCGCAAGAAACCAACCACCCGCGAGTAGACCTCAGTACTCTCGCCGCAATTCGGGCAAGCCGGATGTTCGCCGACGATATAGCCGTGGTTAGCACAAATTGAAAAGCTTGGCGTAAAGGTAAAGTACGGCAATTTGTA
>ERZ773077.1400-NODE-1400-length-16586-cov-5.162422_pt1 | contig 16586 bp, 17 predicted proteins | sample MGYA00580612_ERZ773077 | MGnify/ENA primary metagenome ERZ773077 (study PRJEB29015, sample SAMEA2737971) | human oral metagenome | biome: human oral; feature: human-associated habitat; material: dental | place: China | collected 2021 ...
TGGCCATATAGAGGGTATTGAAGGTGTGGAAGAACTCTTCAAGAGTTTGTTCCTTGCCGCCCAGGAACTGGACGTCGTCGACCAGCAGGATGTCGACGTCGCGGTAGCGTCTCTTGAAGTCATTCATTTTTCCCTCGGCCACGGAGGCGATGAAATCCGAGACGAATTCCTCGGAGGAGACGTATTTGATGATCATGTCCCGGTAGAGAGACCGCGCATGGTTGCCGATGGCATGCAGAAGGTGAGTCTTCCCCAATCCTGATCCACCGTAGATGAACAACGGGTTGTAGCCGCCGGTGGAACGATCCGAAGCTGCATTGCCGGGCTGCTCCGCCACTTTCAGCGCGGCTGCGAAGGCGAAGCGGTTGGAATCGCCCATGACGTAGTTGTCGAAGGTATACCGAGGGTTCAAGTGCGAACTCTTGTCGAAGCTCTGCGCATTCTCGGAACGTGCGAAGGCGGCGGCGGGGTTGGTGACGTAAGCCGGTGTCGTCGAATGCGACGGATGCGTCGAGTGCGTTGGAGATGTCGAATGCATGGGGTGCAGGGATTGAGGGCTGTTGGCACTGGGGGTTGCGGACGGTTCGACGTCGGATGGACGAGCGTGCACGACCGGTTCGGGTGCGTCGGCCTCTGCCAGTGCCGAGGATAGATCGGGGACCTGGGGCTGAGGCGGCACGGGTTGCGGTGTGCGGGTGACGGGGATCGCCGGCGCGGGTGCCCCGGTATCCAAGGAGGTATCGACAGTGACCTCGAAGGGGACGTCATGACCCCAAACCTGTGTGAGGGCCTGACTGATGGTGGCACGCGCCTCCTCGACCTTGCTCTTGGTGAAGGGCGAGCCGGCGACGAGCACGAGGGTGCCGTCGACATCGATCACGCGCGTCATCCGAATGATGGAGAGCTTGCCAGTGCTCAGCTCGGTGGAGTCGGACAGGATCTCCAGGACTGACTGCCACTTGGTAGTTGCTTCGTCTGGCACGACGTGCTCCTGATGTACGGGGGTGATCGAGGTTCACATCATGAAGTTTTTCCACAGGGTTGTCCACACGTGTGTCTATTCTGTCTGCTCTCAGTCCATTCACGACGTGCCGTGACGTGCCATGACATGCATGGACTCGGTCCGTGTCCCACTCAGTGTCAGGGCGACAGGGCGGGGTCGCGGCACCCATGCGGACTGTGCGGACTGTGCGGGTGTCACCGGTCATGTGCGCGCCGCCTCGGATTCCGCAGAGTTTACGAGCCCGAATCCACAGGTCCGGAGTCGAGCGAGTCAACAGGGTGGGGATTGGCGGACCGCCGGGCGGGCGCGGGTCGGTTCACGTCAATGACGGTCAGTGACGACGGCGTGTCAGGACTCTCATCGCGGACACCACAAGATCGTTTGACCCTGCGGAAAACGGGGCCGTATTGTTGTGCGGACGTTCGTGCGGAGTCACGTCCCGATACATGGGGCAGCCGGTACGAGCGACCGTGTCGCGATCCCCGTGACGCACGGTTCCGATCATCCGACCAGGAGTACACCCGTGAGTAAGCGGACCTTCCAGCCGAACAACCGTCACCGTGCCAAGGTGCACGGCTTCCGCAAGCGCATGAGCACTCGTGCTGGCCGAGCTGTTCTCGCTGCGCGCCGTCGCAAGGGCCGCGCGCGTCTCGCCGCCTGAGGTGCTCCCGGCCGCGCACCGAATGCTGCGGAGTGAGGATTTCTTCGCCGCAGTACGATTCGGTGCGCGCAGCGGCAGCCGCAGGCTGGTCATCCACTACAGCGCCGGCGAGGCCGGAGAGACGACTCCGGCTCTCGTCGGCGTCGTCGTTCCCAAGAAGCAGGTCTCGCATGCCGCTCGCCGCAATCGGATCAAGCGTCGTGTTCGTGCACTCATGAGTGCACGCGTGGGCAGCCTCGAGCCGGGGGCGCGAGTTGTCGTGCGCGGACTGGCGGGGGCCGACGGTGCTACGAGTGATGAGCTGGGGGCTGATTTGGATCGTCTGCTCGCTCGCAGCCGCGAGGCAGCTCGGCAGTTCTCACGTACAGAGGAGCTGGAAGGGAGCCGCAGGTGAGCAGAGCCGCAATTCGTGAACATGTCGTGCGCGCGCTGCTGACTCCTGTGCGCATCTACCAGACGAGCATCTCTCCGATGTTCCCGCGTCGGTGCCGTTACTACCCGACGTGCTCGGGTTACGCCGTTGAAGCAATTCAGGTCCATGGAGCGGTCAAGGGCGTTCTCCTGGCTTCCTGGCGACTCGTGCGATGCAATCCCTTGACTCCTGGTGGCGTTGATCATGTTCCCGATCCTGGTCGATGGCGCTATCACCATCCCCACGACATTCCCCGTTTCGAGCTCGACCGGACTGCCGGATGATCATCATCGGAAGCAGGCCGAATATCCCACTAGGTTGAGAGCCGTGTGAACGGTACTCGCCGCGCCTTATAGCCTTATAGCAAGGAGTGCAATGGACACGATCCTGTGGCCCCTCAAGGTCGCCGTCGCCTGGGTCATGGTCTACATCCACAAATTCCTGGTTCTCATCGGCCTGAGTGATGGTCCAGGCGTTGCCTGGGTGCTGTCGATCATTGGATTGACGATCTTCGTACGGATCCTCATCATGCCGTTGTTCGTCAGGCAGATTCGGGCCAGCCGGGGAATGCAGCTCATGCAGCCCGAGCTCCAGGCGCTTCAGGCGAAGTACAAGGGGAAGAAGGATGCCGCTTCGAAGCAGCGCCAACAGGAGGAGATGATGGCGCTGTACCGAAAACACGGGACGAATCCCTTCGCCTCCTGTTTTCCGATCCTCATCCAGATGCCTATATTCTTCGCACTCTTCCGGGTGCTGGCGAATCTCCAGGCGATTGCCGAGGGCACTTATGAGGGCCGTGATTCGATCGGTCCGCTCACTGCCGATCTGGCGAATCAGGTTCAACACTCCACAGTCTTCGGGGCGAGTCTTTCCTCGTCCTTCATGAATCCTTCGGATATATCCTCGGCCCTGACCGTCAAGATCGTCACCGTCATCATGATCATCGCCATGAGCGCCACGCAGTGGTACACGATGGCGCAGCTGAGCATGAAGAATATGCCCGAGTCATCCAAGAACTCGGACAATCCCATGATGCGCTCTCAGCGCATGATGATGACGATCATGCCCCTCTTCTTCGCATTTACTGGTGTGCAGTTCCAGATCGGCGTGCTGATCTACTGGGTCACCTCGAACCTGTGGACCATGGGGCAGCAGTTCTACACCATTAGTCGGATGCCTGCGCCCGGGTCGGAGGCGGAGAAGAAGTTCCGAGCCCGTGAGAATGCCAAGCGCGCCCGCAAGGGTCTGCCCTCTCTGGAAGAGGAGGAACGCGCGAAGGCCGAGGCTGAGGGGAAGGTCTCTACCAGTGGGCAGCGTGCCCAGCCGGTGCGAAAGAACCGGCAGAAGAAGAACTCTGAGCAGTCGTCGACCGCGGATGAAGCCGCCACCGATGAGAATGCGGATGAAGACGCTATGACGGCTGAGGGTGAATCGTCGTCCCGCAGACCCGGAGGTCTGACGGATGAGGAGATCGCGCGTCGTCGCTACGAGAAGCGGGCGCGTGAGCGGAAGCGCGCAGCCGAGCGGCGCAAGGCCCAGAATAAGAAGAAGCGCCGGAGCTGAGTCACAGTCGGAACATTGAGAAGAACGGACTCATCATGAGCGAGAACACCGCCCCGTCCAACACCGTCAAGCGCCTCGAAGAAGAGGGTGAGGTCGGTGCCGATTACCTTGAAGAACTTCTCGATATCGTCGATCTCGGAGGAGATATCGACATTGACGTCGATCACGGCCGCGCGTCCATTGCGGTGGTTGCCTCTGAGGAGGGGGATGCGCAGGAGCTGGCCGTTCTCGTTGGTCGTGATGGCGAGGTACTCGAAGCCGTTCAAGAGCTGACTCGTTTGGCGGTGCAGACTCGCACCGGTGACCGATCCCGCCTTATGCTCGATATCAATGGTTATCGGGCCGAGCGGCGCTCTGAGTTGACGAAGGTCGCGCAGGAGGCCGTGAAACGGGTTCGAGTCACTGGCGACACCATATCGCTGGAGCCCATGAATCCTTTCGAACGTAAGGTCTGCCATGATGTTGTGGCCGCCGAGGGTCTGATCTCGGAATCTGAGGGCGCCGAACCTGAGCGCTATGTCGTCGTGCTGCCTGCAGAACAGGATTCCAGCGATTCTGGAGCTGAGACTGAGGATCGCCCCGCCGACAGCGGTGCCGAGACTTTCGGGCAGGAATGACGTGAGCCATGATGCGCCCGCTGGGCGTTCACGAGAAAGTTCTTCAATGTCGGTTGAACAACCGTCAGATGAGGTTCGAGAACTTTTCGGAGTCGCATTCGCGGGTGCCGAGCGCTTCGCTGAAATGCTTGTTTCGGAGGGTGAGCTGCGTGGACTTGTCGGGCCGCGCGAGCTGCCCCGTCTGTGGAGTCGCCATATAGTCAATTCTGCTGCAGTGGTGCCATTTCTGCCCGCTCGTGGAACAGTGGCCGATGTTGGTTCCGGTGCTGGATTTCCAGGAATTGTGATTGCGCTCCTGCGACCCGATTTAGAGGTTTCACTTATAGAAACAATGGAGCGTCGCGTTGCATGGTTGCAGGACATTGCTCTCGAGCTCGACTTGGACAACGTCACCATACGCCGCGCTCGTGCCGAGGAGGTCAGGGATCGATTTGATGCCGTGACTGCTCGGGCCGTCGCCAATTTGACCAAGCTGGTACGGATCACGGCGCCGATCCTTCGCCGAGGGGGCTGTCTATTGGCTCTTAAAGGCGCCAAGGCCGAGGTTGAGGCCGAGGCCGCGAAGTACGTCATTAAGAAGGCTAAGCTTGATCCCGCGATCATTCACGAGGTTGTGACGCCGGGCGAAGAGCTGACCAAGGTCGTCGAGGTGCGTAGGCCCAAGCGATGACGCATCATGGTCGCACTGGCCGCGGAGTGCGATCGACTTACGAGTCCGACAGCGCGACATGCGTCAGGAATCTTTGAAACATGTCATTGAGCACAACGTATGCGGCGGGGCTGGTCGTCGGCGTCGGCCAGCTCACGTAGACTGAAGTGCCCGATTCGTGAACGCGATCGGGGACGTCATCCGAGGAGAACAGTTTTGTCGGGATCGTCTATCTTCGAGCAGCTGCGTGCCGATCACTCGGCGCTAGAGGAGTTTGCTGGAGTGCGTTTCCCGCATCCGGATCAGACTCGTATCATCGCTATCGCCAACCAGAAGGGAGGGGTCGGCAAAACTTCGACGACGGTCAATGTCGCAGCTGCGCTGGCGGAAGCTGGACTTCATGTCCTTGTCATCGATGCCGACTCTCAGGGCAATGCTTCGACGGCTCTCGGCGTTGCGCATGATGATGAGCAGGTCTCCATCTACGAGGTCCTTGTCGATGGGAGCCGCATTGAGGAAGTGGTGGTGGCAACCCATTTCTCGGAGACTCTGCTGTGCGTACCGGCAACAATCGATGTGGCAGCCATTGAGATCGAACTCATCAGTACTCCCGAGCGCGAGTCGCGTCTGCACCACGCGCTGCAGGAGTACTTGAGGAGCCGAGAGGCATCCGGCCTGCCTCGTCTGGATTATGTGCTCATTGATTGCCCGCCGAGTCTGGGCCTGATGACGATCAATGCATTCGTCGCTGCCGGTGAAGTTCTCATTCCCATGCAAGCCGAGTATTACGCCCTGGAGGGTCTTGCACTGCTCACCCGGTCGGTGGAGCGCATCGCGCGGATCCATAATCCAGCACTGACGGTCTCCATGATCGCCTTGACCATGTTCGATAAGCGCACGACCCTGGCTCGGGACGTCGAGGAAGAAGTTCGGGCCTATTTCCCCAACGCGGCGCTTCATACCCGTATCCCACGATCGGTGCGTGTGGCGGAAGCACCATCGTTCGGTGCACCTGTGGTCTTCTGGGATCCGCGGTGCTCAGGGGCGGTGGCCTACAAGCAGCTTGCGCAGGAAATCGCTCAGCGCGGGGTCGCCGGTTGGGAGAACTCAGCGGTTGGTAGCAATGACGCAGACGACGCACAGGAGGCGTGACGATGGCGCAGAAGAGGCGCGGGCTCGGTAGGGGACTTCAGGCGCTCATTCCCGAGACGCAGGCGGAGACGCCGTCGGCGCGTCCCACGGATGTCTTCTTCCCGGATTCGCAGGAAGAGGCAACTGCGAAGAACGCTGAAGCGACTGATGATCAGACGAGCGATGAAGCATCTCAGGCGGGGGGCGGCCAGCGCACATCGGACGACATCGCGGCAACGCTTCTAGCGCCCTCGAAACGGACGAAGAAGTCACCATCGAAGTCGTCAGCGGCGAAGGGAACATCGCGGCGTAGCTCGGCTGCGAAGGAGAACTCGGACTCCAGCGCTAGTGCGTCCAAGAAGAAGGCCTTGACACGATCTAAGCCTTCCAAGACTGCCCGCAGTGTTTCACGTGAAACATCGGCGAAGAATGACTCCGAGAAGGTCGAGAAGCGGCGAGAGGAACCTGCCCAGGCTGCTCCCGAACCGGAGGAGGTACCTGCTGACATCAAGGTGAAGGAGGCGGAGACCGTGAAGGACGGCGACACCGAGGAGTCGTCACTCGTCCCGGTTCCGGGAGCGACCTTCGCAGATCTGCCTGTGAACCTGATCGCCGCGAATCCGCACCAGCCGCGTCAGGTTTTCGATGAGGACGACATCACTGAGCTCGCCGCATCGATCAAGGAAGTCGGTCTACTCCAGCCGATTGTCGTGCGTCGTCGCGAACATGGCGACGACGGCGAGGCCGACTATGAGTTGATCATGGGAGAGCGGCGTCTGCGGGCCGCGAAAGAGGCCGGACTGGAGACGATTCCGGCTGTCGTCCGTTATGCAGCTGACGAGGACCTACTCCGGGATGCTCTCCTGGAGAACCTGCATCGGGTCCAGCTCAATCCGCTGGAGGAGGCTGCTGCTTACCAACAGTTGCTCGAGGACTTCAACTGCACGCATGCGGAGCTCTCGCAACGGATCGCACGCTCTCGGTCGCAGATCTCGAATACCCTGCGCCTCATGAAGCTGCCTCCGCTTGTGCAGCGACGCCTTGCTGCGGGGGTGCTGTCAGCTGGACACGCCAGGGCTCTTCTGGGCCTTCCTGATGTTGCGGCTATGGAACGTATCGCCCAGCGCATTGTGGCCGAAGGGCTCTCAGTGCGAGCAACAGAAGAACTCGTGGCCCTGCACGACGAGCCCGATACTCGGCGAGCCAAGCCGCTCCGTACGCGATCGGCGACTCTTCCTGCCTTATCGACACGGCTCTCAGATGCGTTCGATACGAGGGTCAAGGTAACCCGAGGAGCCAAGAAGGGGCGGATTACGATTGAGTTCGCGGGTGATGATGACCTGGCGCGCATCGTTACTGCTCTCGCTCCGGGGACGTCGTTGGACGAGGAATGAGCTCGCCGAGTGATCAGCCGATGCTGAAGCTGTACTGAAGATGCTCAGCACTGGCGTTCCATGGGGTGGAGCGCTATGCGCATGCATATCTGCCGGCCACGAGGACGGACGTCCTGGGATGCCCAGATGTGTGTAGTACGGCGGTAGAACTCGCCATGGTTAACAGAGCGCGCTCGTCGTGTTCTTGTGTGCATGCCGGCTCCTCGCATCGGTTGGATGGAGCTTTCCAGCCTGAGAACCCTCTTGGGAGAGTGCCCAAGGGATAGAGCGATCCGCGTTCTGCTTCTAGGTTCCTGTTCGATCCTGGAGTGCTTCGCTACAGCTGCGGATGAAAGGGCTTTCTTCCGAGCACGTGTGCATGCGGTGTGCGGGAACGATTGGGGCTCCGGGCAGTGTCGTCGTAGATGGTCAGCTTCAGTTTCTATGGTGATGTGAAGCTCGGACAGTGCGGACGGCTTTGAGCTAGTGGGCTGGCCGGTGAGCCAGGAGCAGGCGTGTGGCGCAAGAAGAAGAGCATGTCAGGCCTCTATGAGAACTGGTTAATTAAAACGTTTTTGTTATTAGTGTCTGAAGGGACCTCACGATTGCTCAAAGGCTCTCTGGTGGCGATTGGTGGCGCTGCCGAGTCCCAATTGGGTTCTTATGCGGTGCAAGTGATGTGACCGCGACGCCTACGCCCGACCTAGTGCTGCCGCGGCGAAGGGCTACTCTGATGAGGTCTCGACAGAGCCCGATTCTCACATGGTTCGACGACGGTTCAGGACGCTCGCGGCGTAGGGATGCGTCGAACGGCTGTTTCATGTGACACGTGGTTGTTCTACTGCTGAATCTGTGCTGCTCTGAAAGCACGCCGACCATTGACGGTACGGACTCTATCTGCGGTGCTGGAGGAGAGGCGTTTGTTGTAGGTGGGAGGCTAGAAGGAGAGGCCGAGGAGCAGCGGCCGTCAGGGTAGATTCTTCACATATGGGAAGCGCGAACCTCTGCCTTGTGAGGACTTAGCCGCTTCGACAGTGAGCACAGAACCCTGGAGCGCATTAGCACGTGATCGTGTCACGACAGCGATCGCTTCGGAGGCGGCGGCAGGCATCCTGTTCCGATGCAGGTTTTGTGTATTGCAGTCGTCGCACATGGCTGGTAGAGGAGCGGATCGAGTTGGGTCGGGCGGCTTGTTGTGCCGAGGAGCGTATAGCTCCGAAGTAGAAGCCAAGATCGGCGGTTTCACGTGAAACCTGAAGGTACCGTGCCTGAGCGCATTGCCTCTGAACTGGCTCAGAGGCTCGCTATCGTAGAGGTTTCAGCGATGGAACTCCTTCGGTATGACGAGTGATGATGTCGAGTTCTTTGAGCTGGCTAGTGAGAAGCGGCAAGCGATCGAACGCACACTGAGTGGTGGGAATCTGCCTGTCGTAGATAGGTCAGGTAAGGAGCTTCTGCCTAGTACGCGTGAGCCATCTTAAGTAGCTATACGTGGAGAAGATCGCTCATGACGATCTACGGGGAGATTCAGTGAGCGAGATGCTGAATGGTCATGAGAATGTTCGTGAGGAGTAGTGTTGTTAACTGAGATGAAGGCTGCAGCGTCCTCGTGCACAGGAAGGGCATGATTCTGGTGGGAGTGCATTGAGCTTGGAGGCGTTCTGAAGAGCTGTTCGAGGGCCGAGCAGCGGCACTTGGCCCGGTTGGGTTGTTTTGGACACCTGTTGGCATCGCAGAAGCGAGGTAATCAGTCCTCGTGCTTACGTGCATCGTGCTTTAGTTCTTCCAGGGCGCTGAAGGTGTGAATGGACCACACAGATCGGCAATGACGTCGAGGCGGATTCATTGTGTTGGCAGGGTTTCACGTGAAACACAAGCCCGCTCGTCATCGTGCGTCTAACGGTCGTCGCGAGGATCAGTCGCCTTCTGCTGTGATCAGCGGGGCCGAAATCACACTGCACGGTGAATTGAGAAGCAGGTGCGCTTTGATCGTTGTGGGCCATTAAGTTTCGCAATCTTGCTGATGGGGAAGGTAAGTGCTCATGTTTCACGTGAAACACTTGCCTGGCGTTATCCGTGGTGAGATCGGCGCCGACGGCCAGGGAGACGTTTCACGTGAAACACAACGAGTGGCTTGATACTGGATTGCGATGTGGCGGTGGAGAGTGTCGTGACCTTGGGAAGTAGTGACCGCTATCAGGTCTGGGTAGAGGAGGGATCCTCTGGAAAATGTCTCTGTGCGCCGATCTGAAACAAAGAACAGTGGCGGACCATGTTGAGGCAGTTCTCCTGGCCTGAATCTATGCTCCGACTCGATAGATTGTTGCGACGCTCGGTCGTCATTGAGTAGGCGGTATCGATCTGACTACCAGCAGAATACTGCTCTGCTGAGGCAGCGGTCGGTCAGGGTCAGAGTGGTGGCACCCTTGAGCGGAGAACCGAGCTGATTTGCTATAGAGCTAGGGCACTCGAGTGAGTCGCGACGTAAAGTCTGCGACTGTCACAGTGGAAAGGCCTCTGATGCGGAGCGTTATACGGTGATATGCCTGAGCTGAGGACAGTCCTCGGGGTAGGGGCATCGTGGGCTGAAGACGCTCATACCCGCTGTAGTTACTCATGGCCTGTGCTGTCGATACACCGTGAACATTCGCATGCTGTCATCAATGACAGTATGAGGAGATCCGCAGGGGAATGAATGACCTCTTCTGAGCGAAGGAAGCAGACAGCAACAGGTTCGCGAGGCTCCGTAGTGACCCGGCTGAATGCGCACCATGGCGCCTTCGGGGAGTAGACATCGAGCCTGTGGCAAATAGAGATGCCGAGGGCACTCTGTCATAGATCCATGGTGTTCAACGTGGGCGGACTGCTGAAAACAAGTGACGGTGTGGCGCCTATCCGCACTTCATCTCGCCACTGCAGGAATGTCCTGGTGGACGTGCATCTGTGAGCCGAATGAGATGTAGCCGGCTCCGATACTACTGGCTTAGCAAGACGAAGCTGCTCGGTCTACGTTTCACGTGAAACATGCTCATATCACCGAAGGACCGAATACATGACGCCTTCGATCCGAGCATGGCTGCTGCATACGGTGGAGAAGGGAAAACGCCTGTCGAATACGGCTCGACAGCGTCTCTCCGTGTCATGTGTGGGGCATTCGGGAGGACTGAACTAACGATCGTGGGGAGTGCCCCCAGGCGGAGGTGAGTTGCTACGACTTGTTCTGCGTCTATTCCTGTTCCCTAAAGGATGGCGAAACGTGCATCGTTTACATCTGAAAGCCAAGCACCTGAGGTCGACGCTCTTCTATGTTGGTGGCATTACGCGTCGCTCTTCACTCACGTCAACTCGTCTGTCTGGCCGCTGGACCGACGAGGCTCGAAAGTCCCAGTGCTGTACGTGCAGAAGTTTGGGTCTACGAGCTTTGAAGCCGACGCCCGATATCGCACGGATCATCCGTGTTTCACGTGAAACTATGCGGATGGCGTTGAGAGGTGTTGGCAGTGAGGCTCTGGCACAATCCAAGTCGAGAAGTATAGGCCGCGGATACGGGTAAGCAGCCCTAGAAATAGCTGCTGCCGTCGAAATTCTGACTCAGATCGCCCGGCTGCATGAGCGATCTCCAGTTGCTTGGGGCTGGCGGAATGGGACGGTTTCAGTCCATCGGCACCCGGCACGTTTTCTTTCTCGACATCCGTGTGTCGATCTATGGACGAGTCTCCAAACCCAACCGGCTCCCTACTGTACTGAGCGTTGTCCTAGATAAACAGCTGATACGCGTGGTCTGCGCACACGAGGCTGAGTCTGATCAGAAGAGACAGCGTCAGACCATCCGCGCAAGCAGTTTCGAATTCTCGCAGTCAAGCAATCTCAGCGAGCCTGTTAACGGCTAAAGGGGCTACGGAGGCTGGTTGCATGTCCTGCACTGGCGGTACGTGACAAGCCGGGCGCCCGGCTCGCATACGGTCACGCATCGACATCACTATGGCGCTGTTTCATGATGCGATGCTCAAAACAGCTGACAGTATCGACATCGAACAGTGCGTTTCTCATCGAAGATGTTTCACGTGAAACGTGGCGTGTTCATCCATACGAGAGAAATGACGAAGCGCAAAGCCGTTCTCACGGGCGGACGGATGGATGACGGACCAGTGCGTCATACAAACTTGGCAGATCACCGGCAGCCTTAGCTGCCAGCGGCAGCAACGAGGTTTCGGTCATGCCCGGCACAACATTGACATCAATGAACCAGGGTGTCCCGTTCTCATCAAGGATCAGATCAGTGCGGGACAGATTGCCGAGTCCAAGCGTCTGGTGCACCAATACCGCCGTCTCCTGAACCTGTTCGAAGAGCGTGGGACTGAGCCTCGCTGGAACAAAATACTCCGAGCGCCCGGGGTTGTACCTGGCGTCGAAGTCGTAGTCCCCCTCAGATACAACTTCGACTGGTGGAAGCGCCTTCGGCCCCTCTCCTACATCGACGACGGAGATGGCTACTTCTGTGCCGGGAACGTACTGCTCGATGAGTGCCCGCTCGTCGTAAGCGAAGCAGGCCACCATGGCGTTGCGAAGCTCATCGGCGTCATGAGCCAAAGAGACGCCGAGGCCGGAACCGCCCTGATTCGGTTTGACGACGACTGGTAGACCAAGGTGAGACGACACGAGACCAAGAGCTTCTTGGGCCCCCAGCTGGGAGAAGTATGCCTTGGGCAGGGTGACCGAGTCCGGCGTCGCAACGCCCCGTCTTCTCACAGTGGCCTTAGCAGTCGGCTTGAATGAAGCTCGCTGGCAACCGTCAGAATGTGTTCCCACATACGGCATTCCGAGAGCAATGAGTACGTTCTGGAGCCCGCCGTCCTCCCCGTGCGAGCCGTGGACGAGCGGCCATACGACGTCTGGGCCGAATGCGCGTAGCGATGCGATAGTGCGAGCATCGACATCGAGAACAAGCACGGTGTGGCCGAGATGCTTCAGGACGGATGCGACCCTGTGCCCGGAGCGTAGAGACACGTCGCGCTCGTGGCTGAGCCCACCGGCGAGAATGGCGATGCGAAGTGGCTCGGTGCTGGTGGCTGTGGATGCTGCCGTAGACTCTACGGACTCTGTCGACTCAGTCATGATGCTTCCTCAGATCTGATCCGGAGCGGGGGCGGACACGCCTTCAATGGGACGGGTATGAGACGGACCGAAAAGGGTGACGAGTTCAAGGTCTTGCGCGACCACTTCGGATAACCGTCGTACCCCTTCTCGAATGTCTGCGGGCTCGGGGTAGCAGAAGGACAGCCGGACATGATCATGCCCCGCGGATCCTCCAGAATAGAAGGCCGTGCCGGAGACATAGGCGACAAGATTGGTGACTGCGCGTGGCAGCATGTCCTTGGCATCCAGGCCATCGGGCAATCCGACCCACACATAGAAGCCACCCGCAGGCACATTCCACGTACACATGGGCATGAACTCCCCGAGCGCAGAGATCATGGCATCACGGCGACCGCGATACATGCCTCGGAACTCCTCGACCTGCTGCTTCCAGTCGAAGCTCTCCAGATAGGTGGAGACGGAGTACTGACCGACTGAGCTCGGGCAGAGAATCGCCGCCTCGGAGGCCAGCTTCATCTTCTCTCTGACAGCGGGCGGAGCCACTGCCCATCCGACTCGATACCCTGGCGCGAAGATCTTCGAGAAGGAACCGAGGTAAACGACGTCGTTGGGTGCGAGAGTCTTCAGAGCCGTGTAGGTCTGCCCCTCGAAGCCGAGCAGACCGTAGGGATTATCTTCAACGATCAGAATGTGGTGCCGGCGGCAGATCTCGATGATCTCCGGACGACGTTCCTCGGAGAGCGTGACTCCTGCAGGATTGTGGAAGTTCGGCAGGCAGTAGAAGAACTTGATGCGTTTGCCTTCGCGTTCCAGCCTCGTCATCGTTGTCTCCAGTGCTTCGGGAATAACACCGTCTGCATCGATCTCCACCTGTTGGACATCGCCCTGGTAGGTGGCGAAGATCGACAGGGAACCGACATAGGTCGGCGCTTCTGCGAGGATGACGTCTCCCGGGTCGATGAAGAGCTCGGTGATAATGTCAACTGCCTGCTGGGAGCCGGTGGTGACAATGATGTCCTCGGGATCGGCGTCGATGCCCTCGAGAGCCATGACCTCGGGGATCTGCTCGCGCAGTCTGGGCAGCCCCTGCCCGTTGCCGTACTGCAGCGCCCTTCCCCCGTCTTCCCGGATCATCCGGGCGGTGGCATCCGCAAGTTGGTCAAGTGGCAGATCTTTAAGGTTGGGCATACCGCCGGCGAGGGATACGACTTCAGGGCGTGCGGCGACGGCGAAGAGCGATCTGGTTTCGGAAGCACGCAGGCCATGAGCTCGAGCGGCGTAACTATCCAGCCATTGATCGAGCCTATCGCCTTTCACCTGGTTCGCGTCAGTCACGTCGTCGTCCTTCCTGGGCGTATACCGCCATATGAGAGCAGTCTGCCATGGTGATATGGCGATCCACCGGTCCGTTCTGCAGGTGAGCAGAAGCCCCGGCCATGCTGCGGCATGGTTTCACGTGAAACACGCTCGCCGCGGTGAGAGCACATGCGCCCGTCAAGCGGATCACTCGATCCTTAGGCGTGTAGAGCATTCGCCTTGATGAGTGCGCGCAATGGTGCCTCATCATTGGCGATGGTATCCACATGCTGCGGCAGCGCGAGCAGCTTGGTGATCTCAGGAGGATCGGGTTGAGCCCGTCCCAGCGCCTCAGTCACCGTTTCGCCGAACTTCGCGGCCTTCGCTGTTTCCATCACCAGAGTTGGAAAGTCCGGTTCCATGAACCTGAGGGCCACTGTGACACCATCGGCTGTATGCGGGTCGATAAGCCGATCCGCGACTGAATGCACGCGACCGATTGCTGCGAGTCGATCGGCATGGGAGGACGAACCCGAGACGAAACCGAACTCAGTATTCAGCCGGTCCAGATGGTCGGATAGATCCAGAGCGCCCTCCGCCTCCAGCTCCGACCAGCGCTGAGCGAACTCCTCGGGGCCGAGCAGCTGCCAGATGAAGCGCTCAAGATTCGATGCCTTGGAAATGTCCATGGAGGGGCTCGACGTCGCCAGAGTCTCCGCCCTCCCCCGGGGACGGTAGACGCCCGTGGAGAAGAACTCCTCCAGAACGTTGTTCTCATTGGTGGCCAGGATGAGACGTCGGATCGGCACCCCCATTGAGCGGGCCAGGTGCCCGGCGTAGATATTGCCGAAGTTCCCACTGGGAACAGCAACGTCCACTTCATAGTCGGAGCGCAGCCCCTCCTCCAGCGCATCAGTGCTCCTCAGCCAGGCCCACACGTAGTAGACGATCTGAGCCGCAATGCGTCCGATATTGATGGAGTTGACCGCACCGATGGCGTGGGTGGCCTTGAAGGCGGCGTCATTGTTGAGTGCTTTGACAAGGTTCTGGCAATCGTCGAAGACGCCGTCTACCGCAATGTTGTGGATATTGGGCTCATCCAGTGAGTACATCTGGGCGCGCTGCACATCGCTCATCCGGCCTTGCGGCGAGAGCATGAAGACGGCAACGCCCTTCTGGCCACGGAAGGCATGCTCAGCAGCCGACCCGGTGTCTCCGCTCGTCGCACCGAGAATGTTGAGAACTTGACCATTCCGGTTCAGAACATAAGGGATGGCTTGGCCCAGGAACTGCATGGCCAAGTCTTTGAAAGCCATGGTGGGGCCTTCGGAGAGACCAACGAGTTCAAGCCCGCCGGCGACCTCGTCGAGTCGGTGGACGGGGACAACGGGGTCCGGGAAATGTTCAGGTCCATAGGCGGCGGCGGTCAGTGCGCTAAGGTCCTCGGCCGGGATGTCTGTGGCGTACAGGCCGATCACTTCGGCGGCGAGCTCGGAGTAGCTCAGCGACCGCCATTGCTCGAGCTGTACTCGGCTCACCGGCGGGATGCTCTCCGGCACAGCCAGTCCTCCATCGGGCGCCAGCCCGGACAGAAGCACATCGGTGAAGCCTGCGGGAGCCATGCCCCCGCGAGTGGAGATGAAGCGCATTGGCATGCCTTCGCGTTGTCGGAGTGCGATGCCCCAGTCTATAGCTGACTGATATGCAGGCGGCGCAGGCGGAGTTCAGCACCGATGAGGAATGAGTCTCGAGTCCGCCTGTTCCCTCCTCCGGAAGGCGACCGCGATCAGTGCTCGCGCCATGAATGCGAATGTGGTTGGTGGCCGTCGTACAACGACGGCCACCAACCACATGCCGTTTGACTGGGAGCCTGCGTGCGGATCAGCCGAGGGCCTTCTCGACCTCTTTGGTGAAGGAGCCCTTGGGACGTGAGCCGGAGAACTGGTGCACGACTTCCCCGCCGCGCACGACGGCGAACGTTGGGATGGAGCTGACGCCGTAGGAACGGGCGGTGGCCGGGTTGGCGTCGACGTCGATCTTGACGAACTTGGCGCGCTCGCCGAATTCGGCGGCGACCTCGTCGATAACCGGCGCCATCTGACGGCACGGGCCGCACCATTCCGCCCAGAAGTCGATGACGACGGGCACGTCCGACTTTAGAACCTCCGAGTCGAAGGTGGCATCGGTGACGGCAAGAGCGTTGGACATGGGTTCTCCTTCGGAAAAGTCAGCTGGATCAGGCGGTGAGAGTGGCGAGGTAATGCTCGGCATCCAGTGCTGCGCGGCAACCGGAGCCGGCTGCGGTGATCGCCTGCTGGTAGTGCGGATCGGCGACATCACCGCATGCGAAGACGCCGGGGATCGCGGTCTGCTGCGACGGTGCCTGGACGGTGATGTAACCGGCGTCGTCGAGCTCGAGGGCATCGGCCACCAGCTCAGATCGAGGAATCTGCCCGATGGCCACGAATAGTCCCGCAGCAGGGATGTCCCGCCGCTCGCCGGTGTTCACGTCCTCCAGGGTCGCCGACGTCAGAGCCTCCTGCCCATTGAGAGCAACAACCCTGGAATTCCAGGCGAAATCGATCTTAGGGTCATCGTGGGCGCGCTTGGCCATGACGGCACTGGCGCGCAGCTCGTCACGGCGGTGGACGACGGTAACCGAGGAGCCGAATCGGGACAGGAAGAGGGCCTCCTCCATGGCGGAGTCTCCGCCGCCGACGACCACGATCGGCTGATCCTTGAAGAAGAAGCCGTCGCAGGTGGCGCAGTAGGACACCCCGTGGC
>ERZ773077.1401-NODE-1401-length-16584-cov-6.901083_pt1 | contig 16584 bp, 12 predicted proteins | sample MGYA00580612_ERZ773077 | MGnify/ENA primary metagenome ERZ773077 (study PRJEB29015, sample SAMEA2737971) | human oral metagenome | biome: human oral; feature: human-associated habitat; material: dental | place: China | collected 2021 ...
ACTTATCCGTCCCCCAACCCCGAGACATCGCACCACGCACCGGGTTGTGACCGATCTCGAGCTGGAAGCGGACCGATTTCGACGCGGAGTACGACCGATCTCGGCACGGGTTATGACCGATCTCACGGTGGGGAGCGACCGATTTCGACGCGGAACTCGACCGATCTCGACGGAGGGGGGCAGAGGGGTGCGGAAGCGGTAGGGGCCGCGAAGAGCCCTCACATCATGGCACCATATGCTCATGGCTCTGTCGAAGAAGCTGCTCAGCCGCGACGAGGTCGTGGTGCGGCACATGCACACCCACATCAAGGCTCTGCTGTGGAGAATCATCCTCGAAGTGGTGCTGGTCGTGATCGGCATCGTCGGCTCGGTGCTGGCCCCGGCTTCGTGGAGTCCCTGGGGCCTGGTCGCCATCTGGGTCGTGGTGCTGGTCGCGAGCGTGCCGCTGCTCGTGGTGCCGTGGCTGCAGTGGTACGCGCACACCTACACGGTCACCACCAAGCGCATCATCACCCGCTCCGGCGTCTTCAGCCGGGCAGGCCATGACCTGCCCCTGACCCGGATCTCCGACATCCAGCTGGACAAGGACTTCACCGACCGCTTCTTCGGCTGCGGCACGCTGGCGCTGCAGACCTCCGCGGACGACCCCCTCCTCCTGCACGACGTGCCCCAGGTGGAGATGGTTCAGGTCGAGATCTCCAACCTGCTGTTCAACGACGTCCAGGGCGCCATCGACGTCGATCCCCGCAGCTGACCGGCACGTGATCGGCATGGAGACGCGGATCGGGCTTTTCCGGCGACGCGCGGGGGCCGCGGCCTGGCTGCTCAGCGGCGTTGTCCTGCCGGGAACTGCCTGAAGAGATCCCAGTCTATCTCCAATTACTGCCGCAATGGCCCGCAATGGGGCTGCTCGCGACCGCTGCCGGCCCGGGGTGCTTCCGGCGCCTGAGCATTGCGCTGACCGCCGTCTCCGTCATCGGATTCGCCCTGTTGAACATCACGCTCGATGAGCAGGCGCTGTTCGGCCTCTGGGATTCCGAAGGACTCGTGTATGACACGCTGACCATCTGGATCGTGCCCGCCGGCGCCAAGATCCTGCGAGATTCCAGGAGACCAGAACCCGAGGCCTCAGATGAGGCCGCCTGACGAACCGGACTGAGAGCCTGAGAACCTGTCGGCAACGCTGCGGCGCCACTCCTTCCGATTTCGCCCGGGCGTGGGTCCCATGACGGCGGGGCACGACGGCGGCCGACCAGCCGTCTTGCAACAGCCGGTCGGCCGCCGTCCTGTGTGAGAGCCCGCGCCTCTGCCTCTACCGGCGCCGGTCGGCTTCAGTCGAGATCAGTCGAGAGCCTCGACGACGCCGATCGCCTGGGCCACTCCGACCAACGTCGAGGCGATGCGCACAGCCTCCCAGATCTGCTCGGTGCTCAGGCCCTCACCGCGCACCGTGGCCTCGTGGGCGTTGATGCACTTCTCGCAGCCGTTGATGGTGGACACCGCCAGGCTCCACAGCTCGAAGTCGACCTTCTCGACTCCGCCGGCCGAGCCGATGATGTTCATGCGCAGGCCCATGCGCTCGTTGTCGTAGTCGCCGCCGAGGAAATGGCGAGTGCGGTAGGCGACGTTGTTCATCGCCATGATGGATGCGGCGCCGAGCGCGGCGGAACGGGCCTCCTCGCTCAGGTGCTCGCGGGCCTCCTCGGCGACCTGCACGAGCACGGACTCGTTGCGGGTGGCGGCTGCTGCGGCCAGGAAGGTGCCCCACTGCTGCTGCTCGGTCAGCGTCGTGGCGCGGGTCAGGGTGGACAGGTTGAGGGACAGGTCCTTGGCCCAGTCCGGCAGGGCTGAGCGCAGGGTGGCGATGGTCATGGGTGGTCCTTCGTGAGGTAGCGGGTGGTGGAGAGATGGTTGACGCTGTGCTGAGGCGGTTCCCGAGCTGCGCGGTCAGCGCCTGACTCGGTACCCGCCCCGGTGCCTGATTTCGATGGCTGACTCAGCCCTTCATCTCGGACAGGGCGTCGATGGTGGCGGCGCCGGCCTTCCAGTTGCAGGCGCACAGCTCGTCGGACTGGAGGGCGTCGAGCTGGCGCAGGACCTCCTCGGTGTTGCGACCCACGGAGCCGGAGGTGATGGACACCGACTGGATGACGTTGTGGGGGTCGACGATGAAGGTGGCGCGGTCGGCCACCCCGTCGGCGTTCAGGACGCCCAGGGCGCCCACCAGCTCGCGCTTGAGGTCGCTGGCCATGGGGAAGGGGAGGTCCTGGAGCTTGTCGTGGCTGCGGCGCCAGGCGTAGTGCGTGTACTCGTTGTCCACCGAGACGCCGATGACCTCGCAGTCGCGGTCCTTGAACTCGTCGTACAGGTCGCCGAAGGAGGCGATCTCGGTGGGGCACACGAAGGTGAAGTCCTTGGGCCAGAAGAACACGACGCGCCAGGTGCCCTCGGGGACGGAGGAGGAGACGGCGGTGAAGTAGTCCTCGGGCTTGTCCGCGGCGACGTCCTTGAGGTTGCCGGGGACGACGGCGGTGAGCTCGTAGTCGGGGAACTGATCGCCGATGGTGAGAACGGGCATGGGTGCCTCCTGAGAGCGGTTGGCCGGGCCTGCTGGGACCCGATCGGATCGGGCCCGTGCGGAGCGGCCGGTAAGCGGTTGATGAAACGGTCGATATCTGTTGCGCGACGCCTTGCGGCGCGGGGCTGACTGGCGGTCTGCGCTATGGGCACCAAGGTAGGGCCAAGATTCGATAAGTTCAAACAACTTGTTCGTGGTGAGAAGTAAAGAACAACTTATGGTGCTGTTGTTCTGGTGCACCTGCCGGGCGGAGGGCGCATGGAGGGCGCATGGAGGGTGCATGGAGAGGCGGGATGGGCACACGCAGACGCGGAGGGCGGGCGGAGACTCGGAATGAGCGGGGAATGGATCCGGAATGAGCGTCGTCGTCCGCGTGTTGCCCCGACTGCCGCTCGGCGAGCTCCGCTCGAGCGATCCGACTCGGGGCGCTGGACCGGAGCGTCCCCCGCGTCTCAATGACCTTGCAGACGAGTCCTGGCCGGCCGACGAGCGCGAACTCTGACAACTGACCACTCTGAAGGAGACCCGCATGCGACTGAGCGCCCTCGAGCAGATCCCTCTCTTCGCGGGGCGCACACCCCGCCGGGCCATTGAGGACACGGTCCGCCTGGCCCGCGGCCTGGAGGACAGCGGTTATCACCGCTTCTGGATCGCCGAGCACCACAACACCAGCGCCTTCGTCTCCAGCGCGCCCGACCTGCTCATGATGCACATGCTGGACGCGACCGACCGCATCCGCGTGGGCTCCGGCGGCATCATGGCTATGCACTACGGGTCGCTGCAGATCGCCGAGCGTTTCGCCACCCTGGCGACCCTTTTCCCCGGGCGCGTGGATCTGGGGCTGGGCCGTGCGCCCGGCGGCGACATGCTCGCCGCACGCGCCCTGAACCAGGGGCGCTTCATCGCCCCCGAGGCGATCGACGCGCTCATCGACGAGACCGTCGCTTTGCTGCGCGATGAGCTTCCGGCCGGTCATCGTTACGCGGCCCTCGGCGTCCACCCCGCCCCGGAGGTCCTGCCCGAGCTCTGGCTGCTGGGCTCCTCGGGGCAGTCCGCCGCCTGGGCCGGTGCCCACGACCTGGGCTACGCCTACGCCCAGTTCTTCACCGGGCGCCAGCAGATCGACGTCATGAACCACTATCGCGCCCATCTCCCGCAGGGAGCGTCGAGCGACCGGACGCTGTCGGCCATGTGTGTCTCGGCGGCGCCCACTCGCGATGAGGCCCGCGAGCAGGCGCTGGCGGCCGCCGACTTCCGGCTGGCGCTGCGCCAGGGGCGTGCAGTGGGCTTCCGCGCGCCTGATGCGCTCAGCCCCGGGCGTCGGGCGGAGGTCGAGGCCCACCTCGAGCGTGACACCGCGATCGTCATCGGCACCTACGACGAGGTCGCCGAGACCCTGCGCGCCTTCGCGGAGAATCACGGCACGGACGAGCTCATGCTCGTCAGCTACATCGACGACGTCGAGGTCAAGCTCGCTCAGTACGGCGAACTCGCTGCTCGCTTGGCGGGCTGACGTCGGTGGCATTCGTATTCATTCGCATTCGTCGAGATAGACATTCTCGAACGAAACAGACGGTGACACCGTCGATCTCGTTCGAAAAAGTCGATCTCGTGCGGGGAGGCGTGCGGGGGTGCGCCGGGGAGGCGCGCCGCACCGCTACGGTCGTCTCATGAGCCCGCCCTCTGCGCCCTCTGCACCTTCCGCGTCGCCTGCGCCCTCTGCGTCGTCCGCACCGCGTTCCTCGTCCTCGCCTCCGCCGCCCACCGCCACTGCTGAGCAGGTGCGTGCTCTGCGCGAGGATCTTGTCTCCAGTGGTTGGGGCGTCGAGACCGTGGCCGACCTTCTGGGCGATGCGGCTGCGGCCGCCCTGCATCGCGAGATCCGCCTGCCCGCTCTGCGGGCCGTTCGCGCGGCCCTGGCCGAGAGTCGGGGCGCCGGCACCGCCCCGTCGCCGGTCGCCGTGCTCACCGCCCTGTTCATGCTCGGTGAGCCCGTTGCGGCCAGTGAGCTCGATGCCGCTCTTCCCCGCACCCGCACAGCAGGCGCGCTTGCGATGGGCCTCGTCTTCCCCGTCGGGCATGATGGGTGCGATGAGCCCGGCAACACCGAGAGCAGGCTTCCGCGGTTGGGCTCCGTGCCAGGGCCGGCGGCCGGTGCGTCGGCCGTCCCGTCCGCTGGAAGCGAGCCCGCAGGTGCTGGTGTCGGCGTACCGGCAGCGCCAGCGGCCTCGCCAGCCGCCTCGGCCTTCGACTCCGAGCCCCCGGCCGCCGTGCGCGTCGTCCGTGCGGCAGTGGACCTGCGCCCCCACGAGACGACCGACGACGCCGGCGAGGTGCGCTGGTGGGTCGCCTCCGACCTCGGCGAGCTCACCACCGGACGCGAACTCGCCCCCGACCACGTCCTGGGCATCGGTGGGGCGGGCCTGACCCTGGCCTCCCTCACTCCGCGCGCGCCCGTGTCCACCGCCGTGGATCTGGGCTGCGGCTGCGGCATCCAGACCCTCTACCTCCTGCGCCACGCCGAGCGCGTCACCGCCACCGACATCTCCGCGCGTGCCCTGGCCTTCACCGCCTTCAACGCCGCTCTGGCGGGTACCGAGCCCGACCGCCTCGAGTTGATCCGCGGCTCCCTCCTCGAACCGCTGAGCGGCCGCGCCTTCGACCTGATCGCCACCAACCCGCCTTTCGTCCTCACTCCGCCCGCCGTGCGCGAGGCCGGCCTGCCCCTCATGGAGTACCGCGACGCCGGCGCCCCGGTGCTCCCCGCCCTCGTGCCCGCCGTCGGCGAGCACCTGAGTCCTGGCGGTATCGCCGTCATGCTCGGCAACTGGGAGCACCACCGCGGCCAGGACTGGCGTGAGCACGTGCGGGCCTGGCTGCCAGACGACCTCGACGCCTGGGTGATCCAGCGTGAACGGCAGGACCCTGTGGAGTACGCCGCCATGTGGCTGCGCGACGGCGGCGCCGCCCCCGAGCGCGATGAGACCGCCTTCAACGCCCGACTCGGCGCTTGGATCGACGATTTCGCCGCCCGCGGCGTCGAGGCGGTCGGCATGGGCTATCTGGTTCTGCACCGCCCCGCCCTCGATGATCGCCGGCGCCGTCCCTGGCGGGTCCTGGAAGAGGTGAGCGCCACCCCGTCCGGACCGTTGGGAGGGCATGTGGCGCAGGTTCTCGCCGCGCGCAGTCGCCTGGCGGGGATGAGCGACGACGATGTGGCCGCGCTTCACCCCGTCGTCGCCCCCGACGTCACCCAGGAGCGCCATCTGCGCCCCGGGGCGAGCGATCCGACCGTCATCCTCATCCGCCAGGGCGGGGGTCTGGGGCGGGTGGTGCGGGCCGACACCGCGCTCGCGGCGCTGGTGGACGTCGCCGACGGCGAACTGAGCGTGGCTCAGATCGCGGCCGCGGTGGCTGCACTAGCAGGACTGACAGAACAGGCGGGAGCGGATGCCGAAGCGCTGCACGCCGAGGCCGAGCTCGTGGCGGCCACGCGCTCGCTCGCGGGCGATGGCTTCCTAACATTTTCCTAACAGTTTCCGCCATCTCCCCGGTGTTTACCCGATATTTCTCAATATTCTTACAGCATTCCGCTCGGTGCTCGCCCCATGGACCGAGCCCGCCAACGCCAGTGACCGCGGGCGGCGACGATCTGACCGACGGCTCGATTGGGAAACCGGTGTGGTACACGTCGTACCCCATGAGTGAGGTGCTGCGCCGACACATCCAGGATCGGCTTCTACGATCTGCCGGTGACTTCTTTCGGCTCCCGCGCTCATGGCTCCGCCACACGCATGCGTCTGCGCGGGGCAGTGCTCGCAGTGGTCTGCCTGGGGGTGATCTTCTGCCTGTGGTTCGTGTTCGTGCTCTCCCGCAGGGGCCAGGTGGTGGAGGCGGCCGCGCTGGAGGGGTCGAAGATCGGCGCCCACTACGTCGCCGGTCACGCCCGCACCCTGCTCTCGGTGGTCTCCATGCCGGCTGCGGGGGCGCTGGTGGCCATCATCCTGCTGATCGGCCTGCTGCGGAGAAGTCACCGCCGGGCGGTCTGGGCGGTCGTGGCGGTGGTGGGGGCGAATCTGTCCACCCAGGCCCTGAAGTACTGGATCCTGTGGAGGCCGGACTACGACATCACCGCGCGCATGGACAACGCCAATACTTTTCCCTCGGGCCATACGACCATGGCGACCTCGGCCGCCGTGGCCCTCATCCTGCTCTCCGGCAGGAGATGGCGGGCGCTGTCCGCCTGGACGGGTGCGCTGTTCGCCATTGCGATGGGGTACTCCACGCTCGCGTGCCAATGGCACCGGCCCTCCGACGTGATCGCCGCCCTTCTCGTGCCGGTGGCCTGGGGCGCTCTGGCCGTGGCCGGAGGCGCCTGGGACTCCGCCTCCTACGGCGTCGCTCCGCCGATCGCGGAGGAAGACGGATCCGAGCGCGATGAGGACCATTCGGACGCCGATGAGGTTGAGGACTCCGAGGACCCCGAGGACCCCGAAAGCCCTGACGGCGCAGGTGGGGAGTCGACCGCCTCGGCTGAGGAGGCGGATCGTGCCCTGCGTCGAGCACCGACGACGGGCCCGGCGATTCTGAGCCTGCGGACCCAGAGGATCGGGAACGCCCTGCTCGCGCTGCTCGGTGCGGGCAGCATGCTGGTGGCGACGGTCCTGGGCATCTGGGTGTGGACGAGGGCCGATGAGCTCGTCGCCCGCAGCGTGCTCTTCGCCTCCTACGCCACCGGGGCCGCCGCCGTTGTGGGGGTCGGCTGCCTGGCCATGGCGGCTCTCGTGAGCCTGACCGACTGGGGAGCGGAGCGGCACGAGCGCCTGCCCTGACGCCCCGCCCCTCATCGAAATCGGTCGCACTCCGCCTCGAGATCGGTCCACATCCGGCTCGAGATCGGTCGTACTCCGCCTCGAGATCGGTCCGCTCCGGCTGCGGGTGCGGTCCCGCCGGTGTCCGGCTCGTCGAGGCGCCCCGTCGCTGAGCCGTCGAGTCACTGAGCCGCAGAGTCACTGATGTCACTGAATTGCCGATACAGCGGGGAAGAATGTATAGAGACGGAGTGTGACAGATTCGTTCGCCATTGTGTTCACCGCCAACGCCGCCATCAGATTTCTGCTGGAGATGGGCAGCTGCGCCCTGCTGGTCGTCATTGGTTTCAAGGGGTACAGGCCCCCGCTGAATCTGCTCATCGGCATTGCCCTCCCACTGGTCGTGATGGGCGTGTGGGCCTACTTCGTCGCGCCGATGTCGGCCCATCGTCTTCCAGCGATGGCGAGGATCGTGGTCGAGTTCGTTCTGTTCGGGACCGTGGCCGTTCTCGTGGGTCGTCAGTGGTCGGCGAAGTGGGGGTGGGCCTTCGCCATCCTGGCTGCAGTCAACTGCGCCGTCGCTCAGATCGGGGAAACCGCCGGGTGAGCCTCATTCCACTCCCACGGCGGCGGGCAGTCTCACCGTGAAGGTCGTGCCGTGCGGCGTGTCCTCGGGGGAGTCCTCGGGCGCCTGATGGGAGTCCACGGTGAGCGTGCCGCCGTGGGACTGGACGATCGCCAGCGCGATGCTCATGCCCAGGCCCGTGGATCCGGTGCGCCGCTCTCGGGAGGCGTCTCCGCGCGCGAAGCGCTCGAACATCCTGTCGCGCATCTCCGGTGCGATGCCCGGACCGTCGTCCGCGATCGTGATGACGAGCTCCTCGGCTCCTCGTGCGGGCTGCGATTCGGCGCCGTCCGGTTGGGCGGATGAGCGGGCGTCGTGCGACTCAGAGGCGCCGGCACCGTCCGGCAGCCGCCGGGGCGTATCGGTACCTTCGATACTCGCGGCGGGGGAGCGCGTCAGGGTTACGGCCACATGCGATCCGGCGGGCGTGTGGACGCGGGCATTGGCCAGAAGGTTGACCAGCACCTGGCGCAGGCGCGCCTCGTCTCCCAGGACCAGCGGCGGCTCGGGCTCGAAGTCCTCGAGTTCATCCTGGCTGAGGTCCGCGGGGGCGTCGAGGGCGGTGAGATTGAGGTCCCATACGTGGTCGGGCCCCGCGGCGCGGGCGTCGGAGACGGTGTCCAGCAGGATGCCGACCAGGTCGACCTCGTCGTGCTGGAGCTCGCGCCCGGCGTCGAGGCGCGCCAGGAGCAGCAGGTCCTCGACGAGCTGGGTCATCCGCACAGACTCGGAGTGCACCCGGTCCAGGGCGTGCACGGCCTCCTCCGGCAGGGCGGCATCACCGCCTTCGCGGGCGATGAGCTCGGTGTAACCGCGGATCGAGGCCAGCGGGGTGCGCAGCTCGTGGGAGGCGTCGGCCACGAACTGGCGCACCTGGGTCTCGCTGCGCTGGCGCGCCGCCAGAGCCTCATCGACGTGCCCGAGCAGCGTATTGAGCGCCGAGCCGACCTGTCCCACTTCCAGGGAGGAGCTCAGATCCTGATCGGGCACGCGCTCGTCGATGCTGACCTCTCCTTGCGCCAGGGGCTGGGAGGCGACTCGCTCGGCGGTGCAGGCCACTCGCTCCAGCGGTGCCAGGGAGGAGCGCACCAGAACGCTCCCCGCTATCGCCACGATGAGAATGCCGGTGGCTCCTATGGCTCCCTCGAAGAGGAGCTGGGTGCGCACGAGTGCGTTGTCGAGTTTCAGCGACAGGCCCGTGACGACGGTGTCACCGGTGTCGGCGTCTTTGGTCACGAGAACCCGGTAGTTGCCCAGGGAGTCGATGTTGGCGGTAACCGGCCTCCCGGTAGTCTCCAGGGACAGCAACGCCTGCCGTTCGGCCTGGCTCAGGCCCTGGTAATGGCCGTCTTCGTCGATATAGCCGGCCGTCACGGTCGAGGATGCGGATGCTGGGGAGGCCGGGTCCTGATCATCGTCGTGCGCGCCGGAGGCTATGAGCGTCAGGGTGCCGGCGGACTGTCCGGCCGCATCCAGGCCCGCGGGGATGGGCTTGTCATGCGCCTTATCGGGGCCTGGGGTCTCGCATGCGTGAGGGGGCTGAGCCGAATCCGAGGTTGAAGAGGCGGAAGACATGGACGAGGTGGGATCCGCGGTCGGGGCTGGAGCGGACAGGCTTGCGGAATCCGTGTCCATCGTGCTTGACGCATCTGAGTTCGAATCCGCCGCTGGCGAGGCCGGATTCTCGTGCTTGTCGCCTTTTGCGTCTTCTGCGTCCTTGTCGTCCTTTGCGTCCTTGAGCTCGGATTCGTCGTGCTCCGCCTCATGGCGGCGCATCTCGGCGCGGTGGGAGGCCGCGGTGAGCTGCTCGTCGAGCCGGTTCATGAGCGTGTGCCGCAGCGTGAGTGTGGAGAAGGCCCCCGTCACGGCGGCCATGACGAGCATCAGGCCGAGAACGCCGACGACGAGCCGGGTGCGCAGACTGCGCGGACGGAGGAGCGGCAGCGGTGGACGGGCTTTCACGATCCGGTCCCGGGTGCGCTCAGCTCTGCGGCTTGCTTGAATCGGCCGGCTTGAGCACATAGCCGACGCCGCGCATGGTGTGGATCATCGGATCGCGCCCTTTGTCTATCTTGCGGCGCAGGTAGGAGATGTAGAGCTCGACGATGTTCGCCTGCCCGCCGAAGTCGTAGTTCCACACCCGGTCCAGGATCTGCGGCTTGGACAGGACCCGGCGGGGGTTGCGCATGAGGTAGCGCAGCAGCTCGAACTCGGTGGCGGTCAGCTGGATCTCGTCCTGGCCGCGCCAGACCTCGTGGGAGTCCTCGTCCATGCGCAGGTCGCCGACCTCCAGCAGGGAGGCCGGCTTCTCCTCGCTGGCCCCCGAACGGCGCAGCAGGGCGCGTAGGCGGGCCACGACCTCCTCCAGGGAGAAGGGCTTGGTGACGTAGTCGTCTCCGCCGGCGGTCAGACCGGCCACCCGGTCCTCGACGGCGTCCTTGGCCGTCAGGAACAGGACCGGCACGTTTGGGCTGTGGCCGCGCACCCGGCGCATGACCTCTAGGCCGTCGAAGTCGGGCAGCATGATGTCCAGAACGATGACGTCGGGGTCGATCTCCTGAGCCGATCGCACCGCGGCGATCCCGGTCCCGGCGGTCGTGACCTCCCAGCCCTCGTAACGCAGGGCGGAGGCGAGCAGGTCGGCGAGCATCTGCTCGTCGTCGACGACCAGGACACGAAGAGGGGAGCCGTCAGCACGGGTGAGGTTTTCGGTGGGGGCGTTAGTCACGTCGCCTATTCAACAGGAAGGCGCTGTGCTCGACCACAGCGCAACCTGTGTCTCGACTGTGTTACCGATCTGAGACCCAACGGTTGCCCGGAGGGGCGAACGCTGTGACATGCTTATGCGGTCGTGCGTCTCGGTTGTTGATCCCCACATCCGTATGCACCAGAACGTTACTTTGTAACGTAGTCGCATAGAGAGCGGCTCAGTGGTATCTCAGCCGTCTCCCTCATCCAGCGTGTCGCGGCCGATTTATCGGTGGCGGACGATTTCCCCTATCACAGCAGGAGAGTCATGGAATACGTCGATGGCAACGAGCGCCGCTTCGGTGCCGAGGACCTGTTCTTCTCAACGACGGATACCAAGGGTGTCATTCGTAGGACGAATCGAGTCTTCGATTCGCTGTCCCGTTACAGCGCCGAAGAGCTCGTCGGCTCTCCGCACAACATTATTCGCCACGACGATATGCCCGCAGGTGCCTTCAAGCTCATGTGGGACGAGCTCGAGCAGGGGCGCTCCTCCTGCGTCTACGTGCTCAACCGGGCCAAGGATGGGCTGGACTACTGGGTCTTCGCCACAGTCGCTCCGCTGGCCGACGGCTACCTGTCCGTGCGAGTGCGCCCGACCAACCACGCCATGTTCACACCCGTCAAGGAGATCTACGCCCGAGTGCGAGCCGCCGAGCGCGCCTATGCCGAGGAGGGGCACGGGCGCCGCGAGGTCGCCGAGCACGGGGCGGCGCTTCTGGCCGATGAGCTGGCGGCTCTCCAGTACCACGACCTGCACAACTTCGCCCGAGCCGCGCTCCCGCGCGAGCTGGCCCTGCTGGTGGTCGAGGGCGTCCGGGTTCCGCCGCGAGCAGAGTCGGACAACCCCATGTCCGCCGTCCTCCAGGCCGTCGCCGCGATCGAGCGGGACACTGACGAGCTCATCTACCAGCTGGGGGAGTATCAGGAGCTCATCAACGGCCTGGGCTCCTGGGCCGGTGGTGTGCGCTCGGTCATCGACCGCGCCAACCGCGTGGGATCCCTCATGGAGGAGGTGACCAGTCTCGACGGCGAGTCCTCCGTCCCCACTGTCTCCGAGCGCGTCAAGGAGCGCGGCGCCCAGGCCGTCGAGGTGCTCCGCCAGCTCAACTCCTCCCTGGTGTCCCTTTACGAGGCGGCCTCGGAGGTGCGTTTCCGCAGTTCCATGATGCGCCTGCACACCCTGATGGCGGGCATCTTCGCCGCAGCCGTTCTGGACGGGGAGGAGGGTGAGTCCACCGACGCCATCGGCGACCTCGCTGAGGCGATGCTCTCCGACCTGGAGTCCCTCGTGCCCTCCTGCCAGGAGGCCGCGAACCTGGCCGAGCGTCTGGAGGGCGACCTGCGCAGCGTGGTCAGCAACCTCGATCGTGTCAAACGGCCCTTCCAGCGCTGGATCCGCGCCCTGCAGGATGAGGGGGTCCGGGCTCTGGTCGATGGCGTCGACGCCGAGGCGGCCCTGCGTGAGGCCGTTGCCGTGGGAGAGCAGGGCTTCCCGGAGACGGGCTCCCTGGCCGAGCTGGCCGCCAAGGCCCGGGGCGTCGTGGTGACTTTGGACGAGCCCGTTATCCGCAAACGGGTGACAACGGTTCGCGAGACGTTGAGTCGCCTGGGGGAGTAGTTAGTGGGAATCTACAAGATAGGTCCCAACTTACTGGTGACAATGTCATAAACAGTCTTCCGCGGGCCCGTGCGTGTCATTAGGGTTTTTCTGGCACTGTGCGAGGGGTCAAGAAAATGGTCCTCGACGAGGTGCTCCCGCGAACCATCTACCATGAAGGAGAGCACCCATGGAATCGCAGGTCGGGTACGAGCGTTTGTTCGATCCACAGGACATCTTCTTTTCCACCACGGACCTGAAAGGTGTTATTCAGAACACCAACAGGACCTTCGATACGCTGTCTCGCTACTCGCGTGAGCGTCTCATCGGGGCTCCGCACAACATCATTCGACACCTGGACATGCCGGCCGGCCTCTTCCGCCTCATCTGGGACGACCTGCAGTCCCAGCGCCCGGCTTGCGGCTATATCACCAACCGTGCGGTGGACGGCTTGGACTACCGGGTCTTCGCCACGATCGTGCCGCTGCGTCAGGGATATCTCTCGGTGCGGATCAAGCCGATGGACGCCGAGACCCGGAACAAGGTCGAGGAGGCCTACCGCCGGGTGCGCGCCAAGGAGCGCGACCTCGAGGCCCGGGGCGCCTCGCGCCACCAGCTCGGTGAGTTCGGCGGTCGCGAGCTGGCCACGGAGCTGACGGCCCTGGGCTTCTCCTCCCTGCACGACATGACCCTGGCGACTCTGCCGCGCGAGGTGGCCGCCCTGGTCGGCTCCGGGGTGCGCGTCCCGGCGGCCGCTCCCGAGAGCCTGGGCGCAGTGGCCCGGATCCTCAACACGGTGGCAGCCATGGAGAAGGACACCAACGCCCTGGTCTTCGAGCTCGACGAGTACCTGCGCCTCATCACCACCATGGAGGCCACCCACGGCTCTGTCCGGGCGGTGGAGGTGCGGGTGGGGCGCATCGGTCAGCTGGTCTCCCACGACGCCGGCAACGGCACCCAGACCAAGGCGCAGATGCTCGCTGAGCGCATCGCCGAGCTCACCGGGGCCGCGGGCTCGGAGCTGACCGGGCTGCCCTCGCGCCTGCAGGTCCTGCACCAGTCGGTCACCGAGCTGCGCTTCTCCGTGGCCCTCATGCGCCTGCTCACCCTGATGGTGGGGCGCTTCGCCCAGTCCATCCTCGACGGCAGCGAGGTGGACGCCGTGCACTCCTTGACGGACCTGTGCGAGGCGCTCGAGTCCGGTTTCCGCGGGCTGGGGCCCGTGCTGCGGGCCGTGGGCACCCAGGTCACTCAGCTCAACGACGCCCTGCACACGATCACCTCCAGCCTCGACCGCGCGGCCAGGCGTCTGGGCCAGTGGGTCGATCTGCGTGGTGGCGGAGCCGGTTCCTCGGGCTCGCCCGTCGTCGACGAGGTCGCTCAGCTCACCTCACAGGGCTTCCCCGAGGTCCGCTCGCTGGCCGAGCTGGCCGCCGAGTGCCGCGGTCTGCACCTGCCCTACGACGAGAACATCGCCGCTCAGCGCCTGGCCGCCATGCGCGCTGCCCTGGCAGAGCTCATCTGAGGTCGGTGGCACCGGGGCCGTCGTCGACCTTCGGCCGCCCGCCTCAGGAGAGACCCGCTGAGACGAAAGTCGTTTTCTGCGCACTTTCCGTACGCTGCCCGGTTGGAAAAGGTGGGCGGTGCGTTACAGTCGGCTGAGAGTCGGCGCGAGTCGGCTCCCCGCGGTACGCCCTCGTCAGGGATCCCCGATCACCCGGATCGTCCCGATCGTCCGGATGATCTCCAGGACCTGTCGACGTCGTGAACCGCCCGCAGAACCGTCAGGCGCGGCCCGCCCGCGCACCGCCCGTGAGGAAGGCTTTACGTGTCCACCAAGCTCGTCATCGTGGAGTCCCCGAACAAGGTGCGCTCCATCGCCGGCTACCTCGGTCCGGAGTTCGACGTCGAAGCCTCCGTGGGGCACATCCGGGACCTCCCGCAGCCCTCCGAGCTGCCCGCCACCATGAAGAAGGGCCCGTACGGGAAGTTCGCGGTCGACGTCGAGGACGACTTCACCCCCTACTACGTCGTCAACCCTGACAAGAAGAAGACGGTCGCCCAGCTCAAGAAGGCCCTCAAGGAGGCCGACGAGCTCTACCTGGCCACTGATGAGGACCGCGAGGGGGAGGCCATCGCCTGGCACCTGCTGCAGGTCCTCAAGCCCAAGGTCCCCGTCAAGCGCATGGTGTTCCACGAGATCACGAAGGAGGCCATCCAGCGGGCCCTCGACAACACGCGCGACCTGGACACGGACCTGGTGGACGCGCAGGAGACGCGCCGCATCCTCGACCGGCTCTACGGCTACGAGGTCTCCCCCCTGCTGTGGCGCAAGATCCGGCCCTCCCTGTCGGCGGGCCGCGTCCAGTCGGTGGCGACGCGCCTGGTCGTCGACCGCGAGCGCGACCGCATGGCCCACGTGAGTGCCGAGTACTGGTCGATCAACACCGCCTTCACCTGCTCCGGCCAGGCATTCGGAGCCCGCGTCACCTCCGTGGACGGCCACGGGGTCGCGACGGGCTCGGACTTCAGCGAGAAGGGCGGGTTGAGCGCCAAAGCCGTCAAGGCCGGCGTCCTCCACCTGGACGAGGCCACGGCCCGCTCCTACGCGCAGGCGCTGACTGACGCCCCGGCCTCGGTCGTCGACTCCGTGACCCGCAAGCCGTACCGGCGCCGCCCGGCCGCCCCATTCACGACCTCCACCCTGCAGCAGGAGGCCTCGCGCAAACTGCACTGGAACGCGTCGTCGACCATGCGCACCGCCCAGTCCCTCTACGAGTCCGGCTACATCACGTACATGCGCACCGACTCCACGGCGCTGTCGGGGCAGGCCATCCACGCCGCACGCGAGCAGGCCACCCAGCTGTACGGGGCCGGGGCCGTGGCAAAGGCCCCCCGCACGTACGGGACGGCGTCGAAGGGCGCGCAGGAGGCCCACGAGGCCATCCGCCCCGCCGGGGACCACTTCCGCACCCCGGCCCAGGTGGCGGACCAGCTCACCGGCTCCCAGTTCCGCCTCTACGAGCTCATCTGGAAGCGCACGGTCGCCTCCCAGATGGCCGATGCGCGCGGGTACACGGCGACGATCCGCGTGCTCACGGGCATCGGCGTCGACGGCGAGCGCCACGGCGTGGTGTCCTCCGCCTCGGGCACGGTGATCACCGCGCCGGGCTTCCGCCTCGCCTACCAGGAGGGGCGCGACCAGGGGCGCTACGACGCGGAGAAGGCGGACTCCGACTCGGAGAAGACCCTGCCCGACGTGGCCGAGGGCGACGCCGCCTCCCTCACCCGGGCGACGCCCGACGGGCACGAGACGCAGCCCCCGGGGCGTTACACGGAGGCGACGCTGGTGAAGACCATGGAGGAGCTCGGCATCGGGCGCCCCTCCACCTACGCGGCCACCATCCAGACGATCGGCGACCGCGGCTACGTGACGCACCGCGGCCAGTACCTGGTCCCCACGTGGCTGGCGTTCTCCGTGACCCGCCTGCTCGAGGAGAACCTGGCGAACCTGGTGGACTACGACTTCACGGCCTCCATGGAGGGGGACCTGGACCGCATCGCAGCGGGCGAGGAGAACGGCGCGGAGTTCCTCTCCGGTTTCTTCTTCGGCCCCGACGGCTCGGGTGAGACGGGAGGCCTGCGGCACGACGTGGCCTCCCTGGGGGACGACATCGACGCGCGCGCCGTGAACTCGATCGACCTGGGGCGCGGGGTGACCCTGCGCGTGGGCCGCTACGGGCCGTACTTGGAGAAGGCGGACGGCGCCCGCGCGAACGTCCCGCCGGAGGTGGCCCCCGACGAGTTGGACGACCAGCTGGTGGACCAGCTCTTCGCCCGCGCAGCCGACGACGGGCGCGAGCTGGGCGTCGACCCCGGCACCGGCCACACGATCATCGTGAAGGACGGGCGCTACGGCCCCTACGTCACCGAGGTCCTTCCCGAGCCCGAGGGGGACGTCGGCGCGAAGGCGAAGAAGAACGCCGCCAAGCCCAGGACCGCGTCCCTGTTCAAGACGATGGACATCTCCACTGTGACGCTGGCCGAGGCGCTCCAGCTGCTGTCCCTGCCGCGCGAGGTGGGGGTCGATCCGGCCACGGGCGAGGCGATCACCGCGCAGAACGGCCGCTACGGCCCGTACCTGAAGAAGGGGACGGACTCGCGCTCCCTGGAGACCGAGGAGCAGATCTTCACGGTGACCCTCGAGCAGGCCCTGGAGCTC